>ENA-OUQI01000003-OUQI01000003.1-human-gut-metagenome-genome-assembly--contig:-NODE-3-length-334329-cov-11.717827_pt1 | contig 334329 bp, 277 predicted proteins | sample MGYA00237953_ERZ548840 | MGnify/ENA primary metagenome ERZ548840 (study PRJEB26490, sample SAMN05194690) | human gut metagenome | biome: terrestrial biome; feature: human-associated habitat... | reverse complement strand
TGGTGGGCCGTCAGGGGGTCGAACCCTGGACCTTGGGATTAAGAGTCCCCTGCTCTACCAACTGAGCTAACGACCCAAAGCTAAAGTCCGTAGTGGCGGACTTTAGAGGAGATATCGTGTGGTGGGCCGTCAGGGGGTCGAACCCTGGACCTTGGGATTAAGAGTCCCCTGCTCTACCAACTGAGCTAACGACCCGATATCAACACGAAGCAAGAACTGGGGTGGGTAAAGGGACTCGAACCCTCGACCTACGGGACCACAACCCGTCGCTCTAGCCAACTGAGCTACACCCACCGTGTCCTGTGCGCTTCGCGCTCGACTATTATTGCAAGGAACGCCACGCGACGCAAGCCCCAATTTTCAAGAATTTTGAAAAGAGTTTTTCGGATCCATTTCGAGCAAATCCCACCGGTTCCATAGGAGTAAACTTGCCCCACCCCGATGTTCGAAAGGACAAGCATGAAAGAACTCTCCAATCGCACGGCAACGTTTACCGATTCGGTCATCCGCCGCATGACGCGCATCTCCGATATGTACGGCGCCGTCAACCTCTCGCAGGGCTTTCCCGACTTTGATCCCCCGGCGCAGCTGCTCAAGAGCCTGGGCACCATCGCCACCGATCCCAAACCGCTCTACCACCAGTACTCCATCACCTGGGGCTCCCAGGCCATGCGCGAGGCGCTTGCCGCCAAACAGGAGCACTTTATGGGCATACCGATCGACCCCAACCAGAACATCGTGGTCACTTGCGGCTCCACCGAGGCCATGATGGCTGCCATGATGACGGTCACCAACCCCGGCGACAAGGTCGTCATCTTCTCGCCGTTCTACGAGAACTACGGCGCCGACACGATCCTTTCGGGTGCCGAGCCCATCTACGTGCCGCTCAACCCGCCCACATTCGACTTTGACCCCGAGACACTCGAGGCGGCCTTCCGCGACAACGACCCCAAGGCCATCGTCCTGTGCAACCCTTCCAATCCCTGCGGTAAGGTCTTTACGCGCGATGAGCTCACCTTTATCGCCGACCTCTGCAAAAAGTACGACGCCTACTGCATCACCGACGAGGTGTACGAGCACATCGTCTACGCGCCCCGCGAGCACGTCTATATGGCCACGCTGCCCGGCATGTTCGAGCGCACCATCAGCTGCAGTTCGCTGTCCAAGACGTACTCCATCACCGGCTGGCGTCTGGGTTACACCATCGCCCCGGCCCAGATTACCGAGCGCATCAAGAAGGTCCACGACTTCCTCACTGTGGGTGCCGCCGCTCCCCTGCAGGAAGCCGTCGTCACCGCCCTCAACTTCGACGACAGCTATTACCAGGAGGTCCTCGATCTCTACACAGCCAAGCGCGATCTGTTCTGTCAGGGGCTCGATAGCATTGGTCTTGAGCATAACGTACCGCAGGGCGCCTACTACGTCATGATGGACATCTCTGAGTTTGGCTATGACAGCGACCTCGACTTCTGCGAGGACCTCGCGTCTAAGGTGGGCGTGGGCGCCGTGCCCGGCTCGAGCTTCTTCCGTGAGCCCGTCAACCATCTGATTCGCCTCCACTTTGCCAAGCGAGACGAGACGATTAACGCGGCGCTGGAGAACCTCAAGTCGCTACGCGATAAAATCAAGCCGCGCGGGTAAGGACGGCCCGGCAACTAAAGCACCCAAAGAAGCCCCGCACCGCACGCGCGTTGTGGGGCTTCTTTTTATAGCGCTTTCTTAATTTGTTTAAAGCGCTATACTTTAGTCACGGAGCAACTCGTCCCAGGGGGAGGAATACTATGGCAGAGCAGCAGCTTATCGGAGCGCTCGAGGCCGGCGGCACCAAGATGGTCTGTGCCACGGGCTATGCAGACGGTACGGTTCTGGAGCGTGAGCAGATCGCAACCACGACCCCGCAGGAGACCGTTGAGGCCGTCAACGCCTGGTTTGCAAACAAGGGCATCGCCGCGCTGGGCATCGGCGCCTTTGGCCCCACCGCCGTCAACCCTGCCTCGCCCCAATACGGCAAGATCTTGGAGACGCCCAAGACGGCATGGCGCTACTTTGACCTGCTGGGCACCATCCAAAACGAGCTCAATATTCCCTGTGGCTACGACACCGACGTCAACGTCGCCTGCCTGGGCGAGGTCAGCTTTGGCTGCGCCCAGGGCCTCACCGACGTGGTGTATCTGACCATCGGCACCGGTGTAGGCGCCGGCGTGCTCTCGGGCGGCCAGCTCGTGCACGGCATGATGCATCCCGAGGCAGGCCACATCCTGGTCACGCGCGACCCGCGCGACACCATCGGCGAGCACAGCGCCTGCCCCTTCCACGACAACTGCCTCGAGGGCCTCATCGCAGGCCCCGGCATTAAAAAGCGCTGGGATGGCAAAAGCGCCGGAGACATGGCCGATGACCCGGAGGCCATGGACCTGCTCGCGGGCTACCTGGCACAGGCACTCATGACCTACACGCTGTGCTATGCGCCGCAAAAGATCATCATCGGCGGCGGCGTGGCCGACCACACCCCCATCGTGCCGCTCGCCCGCAAAAAGTGCGCCGAGATGCTCAACGGCTATATCGTCACGCCCGAGGTCAACGACATCGATACCTTCATTGTCAACAACAGCCTCGAGGGTAAGCAGGGCATCATGGGCTGTCTGGCCCTTGGCGCACAGGCGCTCCAGTAAAGGGTGCACCAACGACACACGGTATTGCCGGGCCCGTATAACGCGCAGACAACGCTATCGCGTCCTGCAGGGCCCCCAAACGCACAAGGCCGCCTTAGGACCAAGCCAAACGTCCTAGGCGGCCTTTTTGGTGCATACAAGCGATCGGAGGAGATATCGAAGCACGACGCCGGTAGCCGCTCCGCAGCAGTCAATCATCACGTCGGTAATCATGCCGGCGCGCCCCGGCACAAATAACTGAATCGTCTCGTCGATTGAGGGGACCAGCAACAGAAAAACCACCGTGGGAAGCAGTCTGTCAAAAGTGCGCCGACCCTCGATATCAAAGGCATGTGTCACCAAAACACCGAGCACCATATACTCGGTAAAGTGCGCGCACTTGCGGACGACAAAGTTGGTTACCCATTCATACGGCAGGCTCAAGCTATGCAAAAACCCGCGGACGTCCTCCATGATCGCCAGGCTCAGTGAGCCGGACCCCGTGCCGGGAACCAGTGAATTGCCCCAGATCAGCAACACCATGGCGCAGGCCGCAACCGCCCACTTACGATCGATCTTAATCATGCAGAACTAGGCCTCGGCACGAAGCGGCGTAAAACTGGCGGTACCGCCCTCGATAACACTCAAATAGGCACGGCCCGTACGCTTGGCGGTAGAGGACTGCAGGCGCTCGATCTCTTCCTCAAGGATCTGATTGACGCGCTCGTGGCGACGGTTTTCCATAACGCCGGCGGCGATAGCCTCGGCGCGCTCGATACCCTCGCGCGAGATACGCGCGGTATCCTCGGGAAACACGGAGCTGTGGCGGCCGACATAGACGGGAGCAACAGACACAGGTGAGGCCGCAGGCGTGGGCATCGGCGCGGGAGCGGGCTCGGCAACCTCGGCCATGATCGCCATAGCGGCGGCCCACATGTCCTCGTGGCCCGAATAATCGGCCATGGGGATATCTTCCTCGAGGGAGGCATCGGGGAGACTGTCGGTATCCACGCGATTCTGGGCATCGATAGAGGCAGTGATGGCGGCGGGCTCGTCCAAATCGGCGAGATCCACACCCTTGGCATCGGAAATGATGGGCATGCTGGCGAGCTTGGCGTTGTACGGCACCGCCTCCGCGGCCTGCATTTGGGCCGAAGCGCCCCAAAGTGAGTTTTCGGCAGCACGACGAGCGGCGATGGTCTCCTCGTCGACAACCAGGGGCTCATCGGCAAAGGGGTCGGCGACAGGAGCCGGCTGAGCTGCGCCCTGCTGGCCGGTCGAAGCGGCCGCCGCGGCAGAGGCGTACGCAGCCGAAGAAGCACCGTTATAGGCGGCATTGTTGGCAGCGTTGGCTACAAGCGCCACGAAAGCTGCAGTGCTGCCCGCAGGGGCGGCATGAGAGCCCGAGACGGCACGTGCGGCAGCAGCGATGTCGTCGCGGTTATAGGAGCCGGTCTGCCCACCGTTTGTGAGCTCGTCGATTGCGACCTGATAGACATCGCGCGAGCGAGCGGGATCGCAGCTAACCGGCGAATCGTCGTCGAGCATGCTATCGATCATAGCCCAGGCATCAGCCTCGTCCATGGCGTTGGCGGCACGGGCGATGGTCGGAACGCCATCATCGGCATGACGGCGCTGAAACGCGCCGGTCAGACCGGAGAGAAGCGAAGAGGATTGACCCTGCTCGTCCAAAGTGACAGGAGAAGCAGCCCGGGGAGCGGCCTCCTCCTGCTGAACGGGAATAGAGGCGGTCTTGAACTCGTTGTAGGTCCGACTAAACTGAGCGGCTCCGCCCACGGCATCGGGCTCAAACAGGCGGCCATCGTGCTCCGCACGATACTCAGAGATACCCAGCGAGGCGGCATAGATACCCACGCCGGCCACTGCGCCCACGGCAAAGGGAACAGCACCCGCGACGACCGTCTCGTTGATTGACGAAAACGGCAGTGTAGCGGCATACACGACCACGGGTGCGGCAAGGCCGATCCCGCAGGAAAGTCCGGCAAGGACTGCTCGTTGTGTTGCATCAGAAGAAGCCATGAGCTCTCCCCATCTTCCAGCACCCAAATCGCATCATTCAGTTGGCTGCGCGAGAGAAGATGAAGCGGGGCCTGAGCCCCAAAGCAACGGTATAAGGTTCGTTTCATCTGCGTTTTCCGTCGCGAAGCTTAACTGCTATTATGCGAAACCCCCTTGGGGATTGCAAGCGACGAAGCGGAATTGAAACGGGAAAATCGCTGCTTGCCGGTCGTGAGGTCAATAATCGTTGGCGAGCGGCTATACGAAAAGGGCCAGGATCTAAACCCCGGCCCTTCTGGCATGTCTATGGTTGCTGTCGCGTGCAGCGGACGGACTAGAACATCTGCTCGTAGTCGCTGTGCTTTTTGGCCGAACGCACCAGGAACTCCTGGTTGGTATTGGTGCCCTTGAGGCCCTTGATAAACGACGCTGCCGCGCGCTCGGTGTTGTTCATGCCGGCGAGGATGCGGCGCAGGCCAAAGACAAACGGGCGCATTTGCTCGTCGACCAACAGGTCCTCGTTGCGCGTGCCCGAGGCAACGGGGTCGATGGCCGGGAAGATGCGGCGGTCGGCCAGATCGCGGTCGAGCTTGAGCTCCATGTTGCCGGTGCCCTTGAACTCCTCAAAGATGACCTCGTCCATCTTTGAGCCGGTATCGATAAGGGCGGAAGCAAGGATGGTGAGTGAGCCGCCGTTTTCGATATTGCGGGCAGCACCCAGGAAGCGTTTAGGCGGATACAGGGCCGCCGAATCGACGCCGCCCGAAAGGATGCGGCCCGAGGCGGGCGCCGCCAGGTTGTACGCACGGGCAAGACGCGTGATGGAGTCGAGAACCACCACGACGTCGCCGCCCAGCTCCACGATGCGCTTGGCGCGCTCGATGACGAGCTCGGCCACGCGGGTATGGTTGTCGGCGGGCATATCGAAGGTGGAGGCCACGACCTCGCCCTCAATGGAGCGCTGCATATCGGTGACCTCTTCGGGGCGCTCGTCGACGAGCAGGCAGATGAGGTGCACCTCGGGGTTGTTGATCGAGATAGACTGGCAGATCTTCTTGAGAATCGTGGTCTTACCGGCCTTGGGCGGTGACACGATCAGGCCACGCTGGCCCTTGCCAATCGGCGACACGATATCGATGGCGCGACCGGTAATGGAATCCTTGCCATGCTCCATGCGCAGCGGCTCATTGGGGTAGACCGGTGTGAGATCGCCAAACTTGGGGCGATTGCGAATCTGCTCGGGGTCCAAACCGTTGACGGTCGTAATTTTGGCGAGACCGGCACGCTTGTCGCCGCCGCGCGAGGGGCGAAGCGAACCCTCGATCACGTCGCCCGTGCGCAGACGCGCGGAGCGGATGAGGTAGGCGGGCACGAAGGCGTCGTCATTGGACTTCATGTAGCCGTGGGCATGGATGATGCCGGAGCTGTCCGGGCGAATCTGCAGGATGCCCTTAATATCGCGGAAGCCCTCGGCCTTCGCGGCTGTGGTGTAGATCTCTTCGACGAGCTCGGCCTTCTTCTTGCCGGTCGTCTCGATCTCGAACTCCTTGGCCTTCTCGCGCAGCTCGGCGACCTTCATGGCCGCGAGCTCCTCGCGCGAAAGCGTTGGCTCGGTCGGAGCTGCGTTGCGCTCCTTGTTGCGCTGTTTGCGATCGCGCTGACGGCTGCGGCGGTCGTTGTTGCGATCATCCTTGCGCTCGCTGCGCTCATCGTTACGCTTGTGCTGACGGCGGTTGGGGCGGGAACTCTCTTCGGCCTCAGCGCTCTCGACGGCAGGCGTCGTGGGCGCATCGGCGGTCGCCGGGGTCTCGCCGTCCGACTTAGCATCGGACTCGGGCTGTTGCTCAGCATCCCCCTGCTGTTCGGCAGACTTGATCTTGGAAGACTTCTTGCGCGTGCGCTTGGGCTTCTCGCCTGCCGACCGATCGGCGCCCTCCGTCTCGGGAGTCGTGTCGACACTCGCCTCGGTAGACTCAGCTACCGCAGATTCGGCGCCGGACTTCGCCTCTGCCTTAGCTGGGCGTTTGGCTGCGGTGTGACGGCTGCGCCCGGGACGAACGTCGGCAGACTCGGCAGCGGCAGAAACAGCGACCTCAGGAACATCAGCGCCCTCGGCCGAAACCACGACAGCCGCTGTAGGCTCGACGAACGCCGGAGCATCTTGGACAGAAGCCGCGGCAGCGGCCGCCTTCTCCGCCTCGACAAATGCCTTGGGCTTGCGGCCGCGGCGATGCGGGCGCAAAGCAGGATCGACGACAAATGCACCGCCGGCCTCGGCAGGCACGACAGACTCAGCAGAGGAAGCGTCCTCCCCCGCCGCAGAGCGAACCGGGGTCTCGGCGGCATCGAACGAAGCCTGCTCGGCAGCCTGCTGGACCTTGGCCGCCGTGCGACGGCGCGTGCGTGGAGCCGGCTTTTCTGCTACCTGCTCGGGAGCCGGAGCCGAAGGCGCCTCGGGGGCGGACGGAGCCGCGAGTTCGGTCAGAGCCGCGGCATCGCGCTCGGCGGCACGACGGCGAGCACGAACAACCTGGGCTTCGCTGATCTGCGCAAGCGCGCGGGCCTGCGCAACCTCATCTGAAAGCGGCGCCGAAACCTCGGCGGAAACCGGACGCTTGGCACGCGTCGTGCGCGTGGTGCGGCGTTTGGGCTTTGCAGCCTCATCGCCATCCGCAGCGGGCTTGGCCACACGACGCGTGCGCTTGGGCTTCACGGGCGCAGCCTCCTCCCCGGTAACAGGTGCGACGGGAACAGGCTTCTCACTCAAAGCCGAGGCAGCGTTCTGGTGTGTCTCGGGGACCGACGCCTGCGACGGTGCGGGTTTCGCGATCTGGTCCAACGCAACCGGTGCAGCGGGAGTGGTTTGTGCCGTGCTTATTTCATTTTCTTGCTGTTGATCAGACACAGTGTTTGCTCAACTTTCTTTTAAAGCCCTGTGATCACATGCTCCCTGCATAAACCTTCAGGGCGGCTAAACAGTCTAGCTCCGTTCAAAACACAACGGGCATCATTGATCTGTATCGAGATGATTGCGTCAAATACGCAGCGTTAGTGTAACACAACCGCCACCACCTGCAACTTAGTCATTGGACGTTCTTATACAACTGGTCAAAAGGGACACTCTCCCTCAAAAGCGCTTCCTCTGTCGCACCAGAGGAGTGAAGCCGTGGCATCCGGAATAGCCGCGCCACGAAACGCGCCTATCTACTACGTTTGACCCGCGACCCCTGACCACCCCCTCGATCTTCCTAAAATCGCAAGCCCGCTACCTGCGGTTTTAATATCGTACTTTTCGGCATGGTTCGGGGTATGCGACTAAACGTAGTAGATAAGCCCGATTCGTGGCGGACGGTTTCGCACCGCTCTCCCACCGGACAAAAATGATCCGTTTTCCTCCGTCCCCAAGGGGTCGTTTTCAAAACGATCGCGGATTACGGTGCAAGAACGGCGTAAGCCAACCATACCCTGCATTTTTAATATTTGGCAAGCCGTCTACCTGCGATTTTATTTTCGCTGCTGTTGCTATGGTCGCCAGGCAGCGATTCAGCCCCGTAAACCGGTATAGTTGCGTTTTTGTAGCATTTTCCAACACGCCAAAAAGCCCCGCCAAACGCAAAAAGCCCGACCTCCGCATGGGAGATCGGGCTTATAGGGCTCAGCAAAGCCAAACCTACACGGTCAAACGACCCGTAGATTACATCTGCTCGGGTGCAGAAACGCCAACCAGAGTGAGCACCAGGGCGAGCGTCACGCGGACGGCGTCGCAAGCGGCCAGACGGGCGCGTGAAAGCTCGGGATCGACGGGACGGCCCTCGCTCGGAAGCACCTGGCAGGCAGCGTAGAAGCTGTGGAAGTCGCCGGCGAGCTCCTCGGCAAAGTGCGTCAGGCGGAACGGGGCGCGGTCGCGAGCACAGCTGGCAATGAGGTCGGTGAGCTCGTTGAGCTTACGCGAAAGGGCAAGCTCGGTGGGGTCGGTCAGCAGCGAGTAGTCGACGTTCTCGCCGATGGCCTTAGCGGCGACGGCCTTCATGCCCATCTCGTCAGCCTGCTCGGGCGTAACGTCAGCGGCACGGCGCAGAATGGAGCACACACGAGCGTGAGCGTACTGCACGTAGTAGACCGGATTGGAGTTATCACGCTTCTTAACGGCCTCGATATCGAAGTCGACCATCTGGTTGGAGCTCTTGGAGATGAGCGTGTAACGGGCGGCGTCGGAGCCGACCTCGTCAACAAGCTCCTGCAGGGTCACCATGGTGCCCTTGCGCTTGGACATACGGACGGGCTTGCCGTTGCGCAGCAGGTTGACGAGCTGGCCCAGCAGAACCTCGAACTTGCCGGGATAGCCAAGAGCGTCGCAGACACAGCGGACGCGGTCGATGTAGCCATGGTGGTCGGCGCCCCAGATGTCGATGACGTGGTCGACGCGCTGGAACTTGTCCCAGTGATAGGCGACGTCGGAGGCGAAGTAGGTGTACTCGCCGTCGGACTTGATCAGGACGCGGTCCTTGTCGTCGCCTAGGTCGGTGGAGCGGAACCACAGAGCGCCGTCCTTGGTGTAGAGGTAGCCCATCTTGTCGAGCTTCTCGAAAGCGCGGTCGACGGCGGAGGTGCCGGCGGTCTCGCCCTCGGTGTCCTTCACGTACAGCGAGCGCTCGGAGAACCAACGATCGAAGTCGCAGTTGACGGCGTGGCAGAGGTTACGCATGTTGTCGACCATCTTTACGTAGCCGCGCTCGCGGAAGCTCTCCATGCGTTCCTGCGGATCGGCGTCGACCCACTTATCGCCGTCGGTGCGCCAGAACTCGGCGGCCTCGTCGATGATGTAGTCGCCGCCGTAGGAGTCCTTGCCCAGAGTCTCGGCAAAGTTGTCCTGATACGGATGGGTCTCGGGATGCTCGTCGTTCTCGTCGGCAACAAAGGCATCGCGGTCGGCAATCAGCAGCTTGTGAGCCTCGTCGATATCCACGCCCTGCTTGGCGATGATGTCGGCAAGCTGCATATAGCGCGTGCTGATGGAGTTGCCGAAGGTGTTCATCTGAGAGCCGTGGTCGTTGATATAGAACTCACGCTGGATATCGTAACCGGCATGGTCCATAACACGGCAGAGGGAGTCGCCCAGAGCGGCCCAACGGCCATGGCCAATATGCATGGGGCCGACGGGGTTGGCGGAGACAAACTCGACCTGGGTCTTCAGGCCGCCGCCGACGTTGGACTTAGCGAAGTCCATGCCCTTCTCGCGGGCCTCGCCGAAGATGGCGTTCTTGACGGAGACGGAGAGGTAGAAGTTGATGAAGCCAGGGCCGGCGATCTCGACCTTCTCGATCGCGGGATCCTCGGGCATATGGGCAACGATGGCCTCGGCGATCTTGCGCGGGGCGCAGTGAGCCAGCTTGGCGGACTTCAGGGCCATGGTGGAGGTCCACTCGCCATGAGAAGTGTCAGCCGGTCGCTCGATAGCGCAATCGTCAAGTTCAAATGCGGAAAGGTCGCCGGCCTCCTGGGCCGCAGCAAGCGCAGCGCGTACCAGCTCTTCAATCTTCTCGGGCATAGATCCTCCTTGTGTTAAAGCCCCCGAGCTCTTGGTCACTCGTAGGGCAAAAGCCAGAGTTTGCAGCACTCTATCACAAGCGGTAACTACTGTCGCAGGGTAAAGTCAATCGATAATGCATATGCACAAAATTGACTACAGTTGTCGCAAGGCCATTCAAAGATGGCGGTCTGCCTGCTGGTTGTACACCCGCCGAAAATGCATAAACATCTGAATGGGCAGCTCAGAATATCGAATACTCTTACCTATCGGATTTGTGTGCTTTTCCTGCATAAAGTAAGGGTTTGCGCACGTCAGCGTGGTATTCTAGACATACGTAAATTCGTATAAGTTGGAGGTAGCATGTTCTCAATCGGTCAACACGTCATTCATCCGGGTCAGGGAGTCTGCACCGTCGTCGGTTTTAGGGAAGACACACCGCAGCCCATGCTGTTGCTCGAGACCAAGCAGGGACATGCGCAGACGATCCTCATGTACCCCGTGGCGCAGGCCGACCGTCTGCATGCCGCCATCTCCCAGCAAGATGCCGAGCACCTACTGAGCCATTACGACGAGCTGGAGTGCGACACCTTTACCGAGCGCAACAGCTCGCTCGAGGAGACGCACTTTAAGCAGCAGCTCAAGCTGGGTGCGCCCGAGACGGTCCGCGTGGCAAAAACAATGATGCACCGTATTCGCCAGGCCGAGGAAGCAGATAAAAAGCCCAGCTCCTACTACATGCGCGTACTCAAGGAAGCCAAGCGCCGCTCCATCGAGGAGATTGCCGTGGCCTTGGGCGTCACCGAGGAAGACGCCGAAGCCCGCCTATCCCAAGCCGCCCTCAACTGACCTGCCAAAAAGGGACAGGTTTATTTTGGCAGGTTTTATCTGGCCAAACGTCAACAAACAATTGGTAAATGGTCGGGTGCTCCGTTTTGTTTGTAAGCCCCGGCCATTTTTCTATCGCCGCGAAAATGCGTGAAGCCCATTTGTGATGACATCACGCGAGGGCCGTCCAGATCGACGCAACCAACGCCCGCATCCACAAAAAGCAGGACTGGCGGCATACGACGAATATCCCTGGAGCAGCCATCGCGAGTATCTAATGAGTGCCAGGTCACGGCCGCATGTCACCGGCAGCGTTGTCGGTGTTTTATTCCCAACGCCTCGCTCATACCTTCAACTCATGGAAAGTGCGCCGTCGCTTCCCTATCGCCCCAGCGCAACAGCCAAGGTTCGCGAGGAGGATCTATGCGAATTTGGCACGGCAATCGTGCAGAGTGTCGCAGGATGCGCTCCGACGGAACTCAAATCTGTCTCCAAGCCACTTCGCAATGAGGCGATTCTCGCGCTTCGAAAACAAGGGCTAACCGTTAAGCAGGTTCAGCTGCTGACAGGACTCGGAACATGGATTATCAAGAACGCGTCCTAGCGTCGCGTTTACCGAGTTACAGATACGGCGAAGCGCAGCCACCTGCCGCGAGGCGCCGCCATTCGCAAGCGCTACCATGTTAAACAGAAAACGCTTCCGCTGAATAACGTTCAACGGGAGCGTTTTCCCAGATAAAACCTGCCAAAATAAACCTGTCCCTTTTTGGCAGGTTAGGCCTGGAAGGTGTCGCGGTCGGGCGCGAAGGACTGCATGGCCGCGATGGTGCGGTCGAAAAGCTCGGGGAGCTCCCAGCCCAGCATCTCGGCGCCCTGCGTAATCACGTCGCGCGAGCAGCCGGCGGCAAAGCGCTTGTCCTTGAACTTCTTCTTGAGCGACTTGGTCGTAAAGTCCATGACGCTCTTGCTCGGACGCATGATCACGGCAGCCCCGATCAGGCCGGTAAGTTCGTCGCAGGCAAACAGGATCTTTTCCATCTGCAGCTCGGGCTTGGGCAGCGAGGCATTGAAGTCCGAGGTATGCGTCTGGATGGCGCGGATGAGCTCGGGCGATGCGCCCTCGCCCTCCAGAATCTCGGCCGCATAGATGGTGTGGTTCACGGGGTCGTCCTCATGCTCCTCCCAATCCAAGTCGTGCAGTAGTCCGACGATGCCCCAAAACTCCTCGTTCTCGGGGTCGAACTCGCGCGCAAAGTAGCGCATGGTGCCCTCGACCGTTTCGCCGTGGGTGATGTGGAACGGGTCCTTGTTGTGCTCGTTGAGCAATTCGAACGCACGGTCGCGGGTGATTCCGGCGGAAAGCGTCTGGGACATGGCAATACCTCCAGGTGAGTCGGTGCTAGGACACGGTGTCACTATCGTATATCGCCGCGGCTCAAGCCGAAAGGCAGAAAAGGCATACGGAGAAAAAAGCCGGGCGAACGCGTCGCCCGGCAAAACCGCAGATAAAACCTGCCAAAATAAACCTGTCCCTTTTTGGGAGGTTTAGGGGCGGACCTGGCCGGTGCCGCGGAGCTTGTATTTGTAGGTGGTGAGGGCCTCGGCGGCAAAGGGGCCGCGGGCGTGGAGCTTTTGGGTCGAAATGCCGATCTCGGCGCCCAGGCCAAACTCGCCGCCGTCGGTAAAGCGCGTGCTGGCGTTGGCATACACGGCCGAGGCATCGATCTCATCCAAGAAGCGCTCGCAGGCGTCCGCGTCCTCGGCGATGATGGCCTCGGAATGCATAGTGCCATAGCGGTTGATGTGCACGATGGCCTCGTCCTCGTTCGCCACGACCTTCACGCTCATCTCGAGCGCCAGGTACTCGCGGCCCCAGTCCTCCTCGGTTGCGGCAACAAAGTCATCGCCCTCGGCAAGACCGGCGTCGGCGCATGCGGCACACGCGGCCTCGTCGCCGTGAATCAGTACACCGTGGTCGTGCAGCACGGCCACGACCGCCGGTAAAAACGAATCTGCCACGGCGCGGTCCACAAGCAGCGACTCGGCGGCGTTGCACACACCCACGCGCTGGGTCTTGGCATTAACGATAATGTTGAGCGCCTTGTCAAAGTCGGCCGACTCATGCACGTAGATGTGGCAGTTTCCCGTGCCCGTCTCGATAACCGGCACAAGCGACTCGCGCACGCAGCGCTGGATCAGGCCCGCACCGCCACGCGGAATAAGCACGTCGACGATGCCGCGAAGCTTCATGAGCTCGCCGGTGGCCTCGCGGTCGGTGGACTCGATCATCGAGATAGCCTCGCGCGGGAAACCCTTGGCCTCGAGCGCATCGGCCAGCAACTCGGAAATCATGGCGCACGAGTGATAGGCCAGCGAACCGCCGCGCAGAATGCAGGCGTTGCCGGTGCGGATGCAGATGCCCGCGGCATCGGCCGTCACGTTGGGGCGCGCCTCATAGACCATGGCGACCAGGCCCAGCGGCACGCTCACGCGGGTGAGGTCCACACCACTTGCAAGTACACGGTGGTCGAGCACGCGGCCGACAGGATCGGGCAGCTCAGCGAGCTTCTCCAGGCCGGCGGCCATGCCCTCGACGCGCTCGGGCGTCAGCAGCAGACGGTCGAGGAGCCCCGCCGAGGTCCCCGCATCGCGCGCAGCGGACATATCGAGCTCGTTGGCGGCGACGATGGAATCGACGCCATCGCGCAGCGCCGCGGCCATGGCGCGCACGGCCTCCTGGCGCTGCTCGTCGCTCGCCGTGGCAAGCGAGGCCGACGCTGCCTTGGCGGCAACGGCAAGATCGTGGACATACGTGGCTATATCGACCGACATGGGCGGCCCTTTCTCTTAGTAGTTTGCCAACCATGGTAGCCGATTTGTGCATGCCCTCGCGCATGGCGGTAGAATTGGTCAACCCGAAACACCGCAACGAACGGAAGTACCGCATGGCCCTCATCACTTCGTACCACGTCCCCGGCCTCTATGTCGAGGACCACAGCATCGACGTCCCCTTGGATTGGCGCGGCCTAGAGCCAATGCTTTTGGCCTTCGGCAGCACCATGCGCCGCGGCGCCATGCCGGCGCCCATCGCCGGCGCACCCGAGAGCATCAAGCTTTTCTACCGCGTGGTTTGCGCTCCCGACCGTATCAACGACGACCTGCCTCTCCTCCTCTTTTTGCAGGGCGGCCCCGGCGGCGAGAGCCCGCGTCCGCTGTCGCCCACAAGCGACGGCTGGATTGAGGAGGCCGTCAGGCACTTTCGCGTCGTCCTGCCCGACCAGCGCGGTACCGGGCGCAGCAGCTGTGTAGACGGGCGCACGATTGCCGCACTGGGCGAGCGCGCCGAGGCGGCAGGCTCCGATGCGGCCCGCTCGCAGGCGGACTTCCTCAAGCGCCACCTCGCCAGCTCCATCGTGCGCGACTTTGAGTACCTGCGCCTGGTGGGCTTTGGCGGCAAGCCCTGGGTCACACTCGGCCAGAGCTACGGCGGCTTTTTGACGTTGAGCTATCTGTCGCTCTTCCCCGAGGGCGTGGCGGCGAGCTTTACCTGCGGCGGCATTCCGCACGTACCGGCGAGCGCCAGCGAGGTCTACGCGCACACCTTCCCGCGTATGGCGGCCAAGACTCAGCAGTATTACGACCGATACCCCGCCGACGTCGAGCGCGTGGCGGCCCTGGCAGATGCCCTCGAGGAGCAAAAGCCCGTACTGCCCGACGGCTCGCCGATGACGGTCGAGCGTCTGCAGCTCATGGGCAGCGACTTTGGCATGAAGCCGAGCTTTGAGCGCATGCACTGGATTATCGACCACGCGTTTGTTAATGGCGACGGTACGCTGAGCTGCGGCTCCTCGGTATCAGACAGCTTTTTGATGCGCGCCTTCGAGCGCACCAACACGCGCACGAATCCGCTGTACTGGACGCTGCAGGAATTCATCTACGCCGATGGCGACACGATGCCCATTGGCTGGGCAGCCGCCGAGGAAAAGGCCCATCGTGCCGAGTTCGACACCCTCGCGCGCCCACTCATGTTTACCGGCGAGGCCATGTTCCCGTGGATGTTTGAGCAGATGCCCGAGCTCAAGCCCTTCAAGCCCGCCATGGACCTGCTGATGGAAGACACCAGCTGGGACAAGATCTACGACCCGCAGCGCCTGGCCTGCAACGAGGTGCCGCTCCAAGCCGCGGTGTATTTCGACGACATGTACGTGGATTCGGGCCTGCAGCTCGACACGCTCAGCCGCGTGGGCAACTCACATGCCTGGGTGACGAACGAGTTCGAGCACGACGGCCTGCACGGCAGTGTGGTATTCAAGCACCTCTTCGACGAGGCCCTCAACCGCGGAGACCTGCGTCGAATCTTCTAGCAAAGGGGTGTCCCCACCTGCCGGCACATAAGAAACGTCCCCAAGTGCCGGCACGAGAAAGACAGCGCTGCGGGAAACGATCCGCAGCGCTGTCTTTCTTTATGCAAAGACGATCAAGTTGTCTCGGTGGATCGCGGGCTTCTCGGCCAAGTCTGCCAGCAAGCGGTTGCCGGCAATCTGGTCCTGGCGGCGTCCGGCTGCAAGCTCCAGCACGTCCGAATCGGCCTCGGCGATACCGCGGGCGACAACCATGCCGCTCAGGTCGCACACGTCGAGCACATCGCCCTCGGCAAACGTGCCATCGACCTCGCGAATACCCACCGCAAGCAGGGAAGAACCGCGGCTGACCAGCGCCTTCGCGGCGCCGTCATCGACCGTCACCGAGCCATGCGCCTTGTCGCCCAGTGCAATCCACAGCTTGCGGGGCGCAATGTCCAGGCGCTCCGCCGGCGGATCGAACAGCGTACCCACGCTCTCGCCGCGGGCAAGGCGCACGAGCGCATCGGGCTCCTCGCCCGAGCAAATCACGCTCTGAATGCCCGCCGTCATCAGGATGCGGCTCGCGCGGATCTTGGTAATCATGCCGCCTGTGCCAACCGATGTGGAAGAATCGCCCGCCGAGGCAATGATCTTGGCATCGATCTTATGCACGACCGGGACGAACTCGGCCGTGGGGTCCTCGTGCGGATTGGCGGTATAGAGGCCATCGATGTCCGAGAGCGTCACGCACAGGTCGGCAGAAACCAGGCAGCCCACAAGCGCCGCCAGCGTGTCGTTGTCGCCAAACTTGATCTCGTCGACGGTAACGGTGTCGTTCTCGTTGACGACCGGCACCACGCCCAGTTCCACCAGACGCAGCAGCGCGTCGCGCGCGTGCAGATAGGACGTGCGACGGGCCGTGTCGTGACGCGTGAGCAGCACGAGCGAGGTAAGCAGGTCCCGCGCATGGAACTCCTCGTCGTAGGCCGACGAGATGATGCACTGACCGGCCGAGGCGCAGGCCTGCAGGCTCGGCAGGTCACCGACCGGTTTGCGGTCAAAGCCCAGCACGGGATAGCCACAGGCAATGGCGCCCGAACTCACCACGACCAGACGCCAGCCGAGTTTGCGCAGGGCAGCAGCCTGATCGGCAAGCCCGCCGATAAAGGCGCGGTTGACCTTGCCATCAGCGCCCACCACCGTGGACGAACCGATCTTTACCACCATCGTTTTATAAGAAGTCGTCATACGTCAAACCAATCAACTGTTGAGGGTTCGGGCGAGCTGACGGCCGAGGGAACGTAATTCCACCCTACACCCAACAAAATTAGCGAGCCCAGGGGAAAGCAGAAGCCGCGGCCATGTTCTTGCGCACGAGCTCGTCACGCACCTGCGCCAGGCCCTGCTCCATGCCCACCACATAGGTCTGCGGGTACAGGAAGCGCTTGTAGACCGGATCCAGATGGTCCAGCGCCCAAGCGCAACGCTCGCGTGCGGCCTCGATGCTCTCGCGCGGGGCAACAGCGCTGCCGTCGCGCACGATCGGCGCCAGCAGCTCGCGATACTCAAGCTCGGACACGTCGGTCACCAGGGCGGCATCGTTCACGGCCACGAGGGTATTGCCGCGTGCGGCGCCCTCCCCCGCCAGATGGTCCTCGTCATAGATCATGTCGCAGACCGGGCCGCCAAAGCCGTCGTAATAGCGGCGCACGCGCTGCACGCCCGGAATCGTGCGCTTGTAGGGCTGCTCGGAGAGCTTGACCACCGGCGTCCACGGGTCCGTCTCGCTCGCACGGCGGGCGGAAAGCTTGTACACGCCGCCCAGTGCCGGTTGGTCGTAGCAGGTCGCGAGCTTAGTGCCCACGCCAAAGCTGTCGATGGGCGCGCCCTGGTCGAGCAGCGACTGAATCGTGTATTCATCCAGATCGTTGGAAACCGAGATCCCCACATAGGGCAAGCCCTCGGCATCAAAACGGCCGCGGACATACTTGGACAGCTTGGCGAGGTCGCCGGAATCGATGCGAATGGCCGACAGACGCTCGCCCACCGCCTCCATCTCCTTGGCAACCGTAATGGCATGCTCGCAGCCCTCGCGCACATCATAAGTGTCAATGAGCAGCGTGCAGTTCTTAGGGCTCGACTTGGCAAAGGCACGGAAAGCCTCGAGCTCGGAATCGAAGCTCATCACCCAGCTGTGCGCATGCGTGCCAAAGACGGGAATACCGTAGCGGCGACCGGCGAGCACATTGGACGTAGAGGAACAGCCGGCAACGTAGCTCGCGCGCGCGACGGCCAGACCGCCATCGGGACCCTGGGCGCGGCGAAGGCCAAACTCGGCCACGGGACGGCCGTCCGCCGCCAACACCACGCGCGCCGTCTTGGTGGCGACAAGCGTCTGGAAGCCGACGATGTTGAGCAGCGCCGTCTCGAGCAGCTGGCACTCCAGCGCGGGGCCGGTGACGCGCACCATGGGCTCGCGCGGAAAGACGAGCTCGCCCTCGGGGACGGCGTCGATGTTTACATGAGCACGAAAATCGCGCAGGTAGTCGAGGAATTCGGGCTTGAACATCGCGCCGCCGGCCGGGGCCTGGAGCGATGCGAGGTAGTCGATATCCTCGGGCGTAAAGCGCAGGTTCTCGACCAGCTCGGGCAGCTCGGCGGTGCCGCACATGACGGCATAGGCGCTGCCAAACGGATGGTCACGGTAAAACGCCGTAAAACAGCCCTGCTCATTGGCCTTGCCGCTCTCCCACAGGCCCTGGGCCATAGTGAGCTCGTACAGATCGGTGAGCATTGCAATGTCGGTGGGATGCGAGATGTCGGTCAAAGCCATGGGGCGACCTTTCGAATGCGTTGTGCAGAGGTTGAGGGTTGGACGAGAGCAGAGCATGCGGACATGACGCCCGATGCAAATCGGTTAGAGCAGGCCCATGCTGGTCATGATCGTGTAGCCCATAAAGACGACAAACGCGACCAAGGCGAGCGCGATGATGATCTTTTGAGCCGGGGCCATACCGGGGATCTCGCCCTCGGCCGTGGGCTCCTTGGAAGTGACCATGCGCTGGGCAAACGTCATCTCGTCACGGCTCGGCTTGGAATCGACGGGCTTGGGGCGGGCGGCTTTCTTAGACTGAGGTTTGGGTGCAGCAGGCGCAGGCTTCGCAGCGGCGGGCCTGGGCGCGGGCGCGGGCTTGCGCTCGGATGCGGCGCTCGCGGCAGCCTCCTCAGCCTTCGCATGCTCGGCACGCAGGGCGGCCAGCTCCTCACGCTCGCGACGGGCCTCTTCCTGGGCCTCGCGGCGGGCCTTCTCAGCGCGGAGCTCTTCCAACTCGGCGCGCTCCTCGTCGGACAATGGTTGGGAATCAAGCTCGGCCATGGTGCAGCCCTTTCTTTCAAAAAAAGCCGCCGACACAATGTCGACGGCTTATCAAATCCAAGGGTGGAGACGAAGGGAGTCGAACCCTCGGCCTCTGCCATGCGACGGCAGCGCTCTCCCAACTGAGCTACGTCCCCAGGACAAGTTGATATTTTACCTACGGCTCGCCAGCTGTCAACGCCCAATACCCAGTCTTTTTGGGACGGGGCTTTTTTGACTACTTTTCGGATGGTAGCTCGACCCCCACCGGGAGCAGTCTTTTTGGGACGGGGCTATTTTAGCTACCCAGGCAGATAGCGAAAACGATTTGGACGATTAACGGCAGGGGCAGCTAAAATAGCCCCGTCCCAAAAAGACTGCCAAAAAGACTGCTCAAAAGAGCTACTTTGCGCTGGTGAGGACGCCAGTGGTGTCGAACGCTGGGGTAAAGCTCTCGTCTACCGCGCCGCCCTCTTGCCAGAACATCGTCGTAAAGCCCAGGTCGTCGGCATGGTCGAGCACCCGCTCGTACTCCTCGCGCGTCACGGCTCGCGCCAAGTCGCCGCCCCGCTCGCGCATGAGCGCATTGGGCGTGTACTGGTTCATGACCGAGATCGGCACATCACCCACCGTCTGCCACACCAGGTCTAGCACGCGACACGAATCGTCCGCATGCCCCGGCAACACCAGGTGACGCACGATCATGCCGCGCTTCATGAGCCCGTCCTCATCCACCAGCTCTCCCCCACGACGCTCAATCTCGCGCGCCATTTGCGCCAAACCCGACACGGCCACACGCGGGTAGTCCTTAATGTGGGAGAGCGACTGCGCAAGCCCCGCATCGGCATATTTAAAGTCGGTTAGCCACACATCGACCAGATCGCCGAGCGCCGCCACGGCACTCGCGCGCTCATAACCGCTTGTGTTGTAGACGATTGGAACAACCAGTCCGCGCGCCCGTGCCGCGGCAATCGCAGCCGGCAGCAGGTGCGCGTAGTGCGTCGCCGTCACCAAGTTAATATTGTTCGCGCCCTGGTCCTGCAGCTCCAACATAATCTCGACCAAACGCTGGGGCATAATCTCAAGCCCAAAATTGCCCGTCGAGATCTCGTGGTTCTGGCAATAGACGCATTTGAGCGAGCAGCCGCTAAAGAAGATCGTGCCCGAACCAGCCTCGCCCGAGATAGGCGGCTCCTCCCACATATGAAGCGCCGCACGGGCCACCTTGAGTGTGTCGTTAGCACCGCATACGCCGCGCGCACCCTCATCGCGCGCCGCACCGCAACGCCGCGGACACAAATGGCAGGCGGGCGAAAAAAGTTCGGTCAACGACGTCGGCATAAAAACATGCTCCAAAACAACGATTCAGCAGCTCAAACGCAAAAGGACCAACCGCGCAGACGGCTCGAGCCCAAGGCGCCGTAATCGTCCGACACGATTTTTGTAATGTCAAGACTGGAATCGATAAAGTGTCGTTTTATGATGTAGGTATTCCGCCCCCCGCGGAGCAACTGGGTGAACCGTCGCGTTTATTTAGGGAGCCCACACAGTCGTACGTAGTACAGGTATCCTTCGTTGTTAAGGACGCTGGAACGGTCGATGAGGGCACCCACCTGTTTTAGGTGGGTTCATTTTCGTAACGTGGGGGGTGGTTTTCTTTTGCCGTTTTTGCCAAAAAAAGCCATCGCAGATCCCGTATGACACCCAACGGCACTCGGCAGAACCCCCGCCACCATCCCAATATCTGGTAAGCACGTGATTATCGATTGGCGCGATTCCCCGCACCCCCTTTGGTCGAGTATCATGGGTCAGCTATACCCTTTGCGGCATGGCATCCTTTGACCTTTTCCTTCGACGCTTGGCGGTTTTTGATACATGGCTTCATCCACGAGCTACATACCGTTCCTTTGCGTGGCAGCCGCGGCATATATCACGACCTTCCTCACGGTGCCCCTGGTTAAACGTCTGGCAATTAAGCTCGACGCCGTTGACTATCCTTCAAAACGCCGTATCAACACCAAGCCCATCCCGCGCTTGGGAGGTACGGCGGTCTTTTTGGGCCTGGTCGTTGCCTGCATCGTTCAGATTATGGGCACCTGGCATCTGGGCTGGCCGCCCGTCTTGGTCCCGCATCCGCGCCTGCACATTAGCTACCCCATGCTGGCGCTTTCTTTTACCGTCATTTTTGCGACCGGCGCGATCGACGACGTCTTCCAGCTTAAGCCCAAGCAAAAGCTCGCCGGCCAGGTCCTCGCCGCGCTCATCGCCTGCGTGGGTGGACTAAAAATCGGCGTCATCCTCAACCCGCTTGCCCCCGGCGAAATCATGCTCGGCTGGCTTGCCTACCCCATCACCGTGGTCTACCTGGTGGCGTTCACCAATATCATCAACCTCATCGACGGCCTCGATGGCCTGGCCACAGGCATCTGCGGCATCGCATCGTTCACGATGTTCTCGATGGCCGTTCTCTCGGGCCGCATCGATGCCGCCGCGCTCTCCATCGCGTTGTTTGGCGCCTGCCTGGCCTTTTTGCGCTATAACTTCAACCCCGCGAGCATCTTTCTGGGCGACTCGGGGTCGCTGCTGCTGGGCTTTGCGCTTGGTTCCATTTCGCTGCTTAATGTGAGCCGCACCGCCGCGCTCACCTCGCTTATCATTCCGCTCATCGTTGCCGGTGTGCCCATCATCGACACGTTTAGCGCCATCGTGCGCCGCAAGCGCGCCCACATTAGCATTGGGCAGGCCGACAAAGGCCACATCCACCACCGCCTCATTCAAGAGGGCTATAACCAAAAGCAGGCTGTGCTGCTTATCTATGCCTGGTGTGTCCTGCTTTCGGCCGGTGCGGCCGCCATCAACCAGGTCGAAGTCCCCATGCGCGTGCTCATCTTTACCGTGCTTGGCATTGGCTCGGCAGCCTTCGCCAAGCACCTGCACCTGTTTGAGCCCGTGCTACGCCACCATTACAACAAGCGCACGCACGAAGACGAGCTGATAACCCCCGACGACCCCGCCTTTAAGCAGGAGGAGCAAGCGGCCGAGGAGCGTAAGGGAGAGCGCCACCACAAGCATTAAGGTTTGCTGCAGAAGGTCGTTCTGCTTGCTGTCGGCCGCTCGTGACCGCGCCTCGACCGCCACGCATGTCTTGCCTTACCACCCCTTGCCCACTTTCGCCCGCCCCTCTCAATAAACGCGTTATCATCTTGACCCATGAACATACGTTAGGAGCAATCATGCCAAACGAGAACAGCTACGAAGTCGCGCTGCAAAAGAGCAACGCCATTCGCGAGGGCCTGGCCAAGACGCCCGAGAAGTTCACCATGCTTACCGGCGACCGCCCCACCGGCCGTCTGCACCTAGGCCACTACTTTGGCACCCTCAAGGGCCGCGTGGAGTTGCAGAATATGGGCGCCAAGACCAACGTGCTCATTGCCGACTACCAGGTCATCACCGACCGCGACACCACCGAGCACATCCAGGACAACGTGTATAACATGGTCATGGACTACCTTGCCTGCGGTATCGACCCAGACAAGACCATGATCTACACGCACTCCGCCGTGCCCGCCGCCAACCAGCTCATGCTGCCGTTCCTGTCGCTGGTCTCCGAGGCCGAGCTGGCGCGCAACCCCACCGTCAAGGCCGAGATGGAGGCCTCGGGCCACGAGCTCACCGGCCTTCTGCTCACCTATCCGGTACACCAGGCCTGCGACATCCTGTTCTGCAAGGGTAACGTTGTGCCCGTCGGTCGCGACCAGCTGCCGCACATCGAGCTCACCCGTACCATCGCCCGCCGCTTTAACAACCGCTACGGCAAGGTATTCCCCGAGGTCGACGCGCTGCTGTCCGAGACCCCGCTGCTGCCCGGCCTGGACGGCCGCAAGATGAGCAAGAGCTACGGCAACGCCATCAATATCTCGATGACCGCCGAGGAGACGGCCAAGCGCATCAAGAAGAGCCAGACCGACTCCGAGCGCATGATTACGTTTGATCCCGAGAACCGCCCCGGCGTGTCCGGCCTGCTTTCGACCGCCGCCATCTGTACCGGCCGTTCCGAGGTCGAGATTGCCGAGGAGATTGGTATGGGCGGCTCTGGCCAACTCAAGAAGTACGTGACCGAGGCCGTCAACGAGTACTTCGCACCGATCCGCGAGCGTCGCCAGCGCTATGAGAACGATCTGGACTATGTGAAGGACGTGCTGCACGAGGGCAACCGTCGTGCCAACGAGATCGCCGAGCAGACCCTGGCAGAGGTTCGGGACGCCATGGGCATGGTGTACTAGACCGATCTGCCGGTTTGAGTTTTTTATTGCTATAAGGCGGGCGCTACGGCGTCCGCCTTTTTGGTGCCCGACCGGATCGGCCCTGCTTATCGCACTCCCCCGATAAACGGGAACGGGCCCGCCGGCAGTCAGTTGCCGGCGGGCCCGTTCCCGAAGTACACCGTTGAATCGCACAGAGGGGAGGAATGCGAATCAAACTCAACAGGGCAGGCTTTTTCATCGCCTATTGCCTGCTCCGTTGTTGAATACAATATAGTTCACCAATGTTTACTTTGTAGCATCAAACCGCACCGCCACACCTTCTGCATAAGTTAACCCCGTTAAACCTGCCAATTAGGGACAGGTTTATTTTGGCAGGTTTTATCTGGGGAAACATCAATGGAGCCAGCGTTCCACCACAAAGAGGACAGGCACCTTTGTGGTGGTCTTGGCCACGGCAGAGCCGCTAGAGCCCTGCTGGCCAACGACAGGCGGCCAAGTCGACGTGCATGGGGTCGACAAACGTCACGCCCTCCCCCAGCAGAAGTTCGCGCTGAGCATCGGGGCCGCCAAACGCAAAGCCCTCGCAAATGCTGCCATCGGCAAACACCACACGATGGCAGGGAATCTCGCCGGGGCGCGGATTGCTGTGCAGCGCATAGCCCACGTACCGCGCACTTCGTGGACGGCCGGCGAGCAGCGCCACCTGGCCGTACGTGGCAACCATCCCCTCAGGGATCTGCTCGACTACCTCGTACACCCGCTCAAAAAAGCCCTCAGACGCCATCGATGCTCCTTTCCGCCCGCAACAGCATAAATCAAATGATTCCTCGGGGACGGCAGGGTTGCGGATCATCTGCGGCCTCCGTGCGGCCGATGGTCCGCAACCCCGTCATCGCCGAGGGATCACATGGCATGGCAGGTAGCGTTTGCCCAGATAAAACCTGCCAAAATAAACCTGTCCCTTTTTGGCAGGTCGGTTAGTTGGCAGGCTGGAAGAAGGCTACGGCTACGGCACCGGGGCCTACATGGGTGCCGATAGTGGCGCCGATGGTGTGAACGGGCAGCTCGCCCTCGGTGTGGCCAGCCCACAGCGCGGCGCTGTCCTCGATATACTTCTTGAGCACCGCATCCGAAAGGCCCGTATAGCCGAGCGCCAGCGGCATGGAAAAGTCGACGCCGCCCGCCTTTTCGACCTTTTGGTTCAGCAGGTTGCGACCGTTCTTGGAACCGCGCGCCTTGCCCAGCTGCACGATCAGACCGTCCTCGGCAGCCACCACGGGCTTTACGTTGAGCAGCGTGCCCACGGCGCCGGCCGCAGCAGACAGGCGACCGCCGCGCACCAGGTACTCCAGCGTCTCGAGCAGGCCGATAACCACCACGCGGTCGCGCACGGCCTCAACCGCCGCCGCGATCTGGGCAGCGCCACGGCCCTCGTCCACCAAGCGCAGGGCATACTCGACCAGCACGCGCTCGCCCAGGGTGACGTTGTTGCTGTCTACCACGAACACATCGCCGCCCGGGGCCTCGGCAAGTGCGGTACGGGCACTCTGATTGGTGCCGGAAAGCTTAGCGCCCACGGTAATAATCACGGCCTCATCGCCGGCTTCACGAACCTCGGCGATAGCCCGCGAAAAGGCGTACGGGTTGACCTGACCGGTCTTGGGCAGCTCATCGCGCTCCACGAGCATCTCGTAAAAGCGCTGGTGATCGATGTCGACGCCATCCATGTACACATCGGTGCCAAAGGTAACGGACAGTGGCAAAACAGCCAGTGCCGGGTGCTCCGCCGGCGACATATCGCTTGCGGAATCGGTAATAATGCGGACGGACATAGCGAATCCTTTCTTGCGCAGGTCCCGCGCAGGGAATTTTGACAGCAATGCCCCGGCACGGTATACGCGCTCAAACGGGACGATGCAGTTGTTAGTGGGAAGCAAATGCCTAGGCGGCCCTACAGCTCGCGCAGGGTGTCGAGAATCGTACGCAGCGACGCGTACATCTGCTCGCGCTGCTCCACGCCCATGGCCTTGCCGGTGGCGTCGAGCACCTCGCGAATAATGCGATCGGCCTCATTCATGCTCTCGCCGCCCAACGTGGTCAGGCGAACCGGGGCGCGATACTTAACGGCGGCATCGCCCGAATCGTCGACCTCGACGTAGCCGCCCTCTTCCAGATGCGCCAGCGTGCGCGAGACGGCAGCGCGGGTCACGCCTGCCATGCGGGCGAGGTCGGCACCAGTCAGGCCGTCCTTGCTGCGCTCAAGATAGTACAGGCACATGATATCGGAACCCTTAAAGCCCAGCCTTGCGCCCTCAGATGCCTTAATGCGCTGGATCTCCTTGTAGAGCCCGCTAATCAGTCCGACAAAGTCCTCAAAACGTGTCTCGTCGCTCTGCTGCATGGGAGACGACCGCCTTTCGCTTGCATGATGCTAACGGGTAAACATCTTAGCCGCATGCCCGAACCCCCGTACCCAAATATCGCAATTGTTAACTCATCAACATAAAAACCACCACAAAGGGGACAGCACCTTTGTGGTGGTTTGTGTGGCGGTTTGGCCCGAGCTACAGTTCCACGCGCGGGTTATCGCGGGTCACAAGCGTCTTAACGACAACCGTCGCTCCCAGATAGCGCTCAAGCAGCTCGGCTAAGCGATCGATCGCGGCCTGGCAGTCCCCCATTCGCTCGGGCTCAACACACTCAATCGCCAGGAACGCATCGGCAGAATCGTCGGACAGAGCCGTTCGAACGCCGTCGCGCCAGTTCCAGCAGCGGCACACGGCACCCGCATCATCGATGTAGGCGAGCTCGCCGGGCAGCGTCGGATCATCTGCCTCCTCGCCAAGTGGCAGGAACGCATCGCCACCGTCGGTCACCTTCAAGCGAAGGTCTCCCTCAATCGCGTGCAAATCCTCGCCTCCCACGGGCAGCGCGTAGGTCAGCGACACCGTGTTGTAAATATCCACCGCCGGTGTGATATGACCGACCGGCTTGCCCTTGAGCACGCGCTTGAGCAAGTTCTCGATCGAGCAGCGGGCGCCCTTTTTAGTCTTGAACAGGCGATAGGCCTCGCGCCAAGCCTTGACCGGCGCGTTCTTGCTGATGGTATCGCTTGTCAGGTGACGCTCCGCATCGATATTGGCGCGATCGAGCAGCGCCGCAATCGCGTCCACGTCCTCTTGAGGAATCTGAGCCGCGGGCTTCATGCCCTTTACGACCACAACACCGACCGCCGCCTGTGGAAATAGCTCCCAAAATGAATCCTCGGCAACAAAGCTCTTCATACGTGCTCCCTTCGCAATTCGCGCCAACGCGAGCGCCTAAACAAAAAGCGCCCCTACAACGGCCACCTTCAAAGTCCTACGGTGCCGTCACAAGAGCGCTTACGCTGTCCCCATCCGGAGAAGGGGACGATATGTCAGGCGCATTGTAACCCGAGTCATCCACACGAGCAAAACCACCACAAAGGCGCCTGCCTCTTTGTGGTGGATATGGACTCGAGGCGACGCTAGTGGCGGAGTCCCAGCAGGCCGCGGCCGCGATGACGGGCCTCGGCGGACACCTGAGCGTGCGGGCCGGCGGCCTTGACGGACTCGGGCAGGTGCGAGTACTTCTTCTCGAAGTTCTCCTCGAACATCACCGCCAGGTTGTGCGCGGCCTCGTCGTAGCGCGCTGTGCTCTGCCAGTACTGGCGCGGCACCAGGATGCCGTCCGGCACACCGTGGCACGTGGTGGGAATGTCGACATTAAAGATATCGTCGTGCAAGAACTCGCTGTCCTCGATGGTACCGTCGAGGGCGCGTGCGACCAGGGCGCGCGTGTAGGCAAGCTCGATGCGATGGCCCACGCCATAACCGCCGCCAATCCAGCCGGTGTTGAGCAGATAGACGCGGGTGCGACCGTCGGCGATACGCTCGCCGAGCATCTTGGCATAGACCATGGGGTCGAGCGGCATAAACGGCTCTCCGAACAGCGAGGAGAACGTAGGCGTGGGCTCGGTGACGCCGACCTCGGTACCGGGGATCTTGGCGGTGAAGCCCGTCACAAAGTGATACATGGCGGCATCGGCCGTCAGGCGCGAGATAGGCGGCAGCACGCCAAAGGCATCGCAGGTCAAAAACAGCACGACGCTCGGGGTGGTGCCCATGCCCTTGGTCCAAGCGTTGGGGATATGCTCGACGGGATAGGCAACGCGCGTGTTGTGCGTGATCGAGACGTCATCGTAGTTGGGCTTGCGGTTCTCGTCGAGCACCACGTTTTCGCAGATCGCGCCAAAGCGAACGGCATTGAAGATCTCGGGCTCGTGAAACTCGTCCAAGCCCTCGCACTTGGCGTAGCAGCCGCCCTCGATGTTGAAGATGCCCATGTCGGACCAACCGTGCTCGTCGTCGCCGATCAGCAGGCGCGTGGGATTGGCCGAAAGCGTGGTCTTGCCGGTGCCGGACAGGCCAAAGAACACGGCGGTCTCGTGCGTGACGGGATCCATGCTGGCCGAGCAATGCATGGGCAGCACATCGTCCTCGACGGGCAGCAGGTAATTCATGACGCTGAAGATGGACTTTTTAATCTCACCGGAGTAGCCGGTGCCGGCAACCAGAATCACGCGTTCCTGGAAGTTGATGACCACGGCGGCGCTGGAGTTGAGGCCCTTGATGGCAGGGTCGCACTGGTACCCGGGTGCCGCGAGCACGCAAAAGTCCGGCTCGCCGGTGCGCGCAATTTCGCGAGCGAGCGGACGGGCGAGCATCTGCTTAATGAAGAGCGCCTGGCTCGCGCGCTCGCAGGCAACGAGCAGGCGACGCGTGTGGTTGCGGTCGGCACCCGCCATGCCGCGCGTGACGAACACGTCGCGCTCGTTGAGGTAGTCAACGATGCCGGCCTTGATGGCCTCGTAGCTCTCAATCGAAAGCGGGCGGTTGACGGCGCCCCAGGCAATCTTGTCGTGAACATCGGGGGTGTCAACGATAAAGCGGTCGTTGGGAGAACGGCCGGTGCGCTCCCCCGTCTCGATTACCAGCGCGCCGTTGGATGCCATGCGGCCCTCTTCACGGCGGATGGCGTGCTCGACGAGCTCCGCAGCAGGTAGATCGACCAGCAGACGCGGCTGATTCTCGGCGGGATCTTCGACCAGCGTAATACCAAAGTTGGACAGAACTTCTGCAGGGGTAACACCAGGCATGGGGCCTCCTTTAAAAGCGCGTCACGCGGGCGCGGCGCGCACTTTACTCACGTAAAGTTCGTTGTACCCGATATGCAAAAACGTTTTTGTGGCAAGGGGGGCAAGCCCGCCCAACGGTCAAAAATCCCAGGCAAGCGGCCTAGTTATTGGGTAGTCATTGGGGACGTTCTTAAACGACGAGTCGTTAGGGACACTCTTGAACAGGCAACATTCAAGGAGTGTCCCCGGATGCCGGCACAAAAGGAACGTCCCTAAGTGCCAACTATAGCGGCAAGCCTTGGCCAAGCATGGCGATGGCGCTCATAAGGACCAGCATGCCGGCGGCATAGGGCAGGACGGCGCCCAGGAGCTCGGCATCCTTGCCGCGCACGTGCACGGCGGCCAGGCCGATGGCAAGCGTCTGCGGCGAGATCATCTTGCCGGCGGCGACGCCAAGCGCGTTCAGCGCGACCATCCAGTAGTCGCTCACGCCCAGCGCGGTGGCAGCCTGGCTCTGGATGGGACCAAACAGCATGCCAGAAGACGTGCCCGAACCGGTCACGAACGCACCGACCGCGCCGATCCACGGAGCCAGAATCGGATACAGGCCACCGGCGACCGCAATGCAAAACGCGCTGATCGAAGAGATCATGCCCGCATAGCCCATAACCTTGGCACAGCCCAGAACCGAAAGCATGGTAATGACCGTCGGCATCATCTGCTTGACGGTCGCGGCCAGCACCTTGCCCATCATGCGCGGCGAAGCACCCTGAATGGCGCCGCCGACAAACGCCGCCAGGAAAATCCAGACGCCCGGCGTGTTGATCCACGAAAACGTGAGCGTGCCGGGGTTCTCGCCGCAATACACCTGCACCTGGCTCGCAAACGGTGCGAGCGCAGCATGCACGGCAGGCACCAGGTTAGACGTTCCCAACAGCAGCACAAAGATCAGGATGAAGCACGACCAAGCCGAAAGCGCCGACTTAGCGGTGAGCTGCTCGCCGGCCTCGATATTCATGTGGAAGCGTGCGTCCAGATGCCCCGACTTCTCGGCACGCATGGCAAGCGCAGCTGTCAGCGCGAGCGAAACGATGGAACCGACGACGACGGCAAGCTCGGGACCCACAAACATAGCAACGACAAGAGCCGCACCGGCAAAGGACACGCCGGAGAGCACGGCGATGCCCGCCACGCCGTTCAGGCGCTCGGCAACGCCCGCAACATTACCCTGGTCATCGGCGACACGACCCGCAACCAGCACGATAAACAGCGGCATCATCGCAAAGAAAGGCGCCAACTGCACCATCTGAACGGTCGCCAAATGTAGCGGGTCCAGGCCCACCAGACCGGCAACGGACACCGTGGGAATGCCAATGGAGCCGTAGGGCGTGGGCACGCCGTTGGCCAGCAGACAGATGAGCACGGCGGGCACGGCCTCAAAGCCCAGGCCCGCGAGCATGCCGGCGGGAATAGCGACGGCGGTGCCAAAACCGGCCATGCCCTCCATAAAGCCACCAAAGCACCAGGCCACAAGCAGCGCCAGCAGACGGCGATCGCTGCTGATGGAGGTGATCATGCTGCCGATCACGTCCATGGCGCCCGTGCGAACGCACAGGTTATACGTGAACACCGCGGCGATGATTACCAAAACGATGGGCCACAGGGCCATCAAAAAGCCTTCGAGCGAGGCGGTCGCGATCTGCGCTGCCGGCAGGTGCCACCATGCGAAGGCAAGCACGCACGAAAGGACAAACGATCCGATGGCGGCTTTCCAAGCTGGCCATTTAAAGCACAGCAGCATCACGACAAGCCAAATGATCGGCACAAGAGCCAGCAAGAATGCGGCGACGTCCATAGGTAGAAGCTCCTTGGTACCGCGCGGGCGGCATCGTGGTATCACATAACTTCAACAGGATACCGCACGCTCACCGACAATTTACTGCCGCCCCCCCGAAAATATTGAACAATCCGTTCAAAAACATGAGTGACACCGTCGCGTCTATACTAGAACGCAGTAATAGAAAGGACCCCGCCTTGAGCATCTCGCCCCTCGATAGCATCCGCCGCGCCATCGCCCGCCGCAACGGCATCGCCAACCCCGCTGTATCGGGCGGGGCGCACGGACAGGGCGGACGCATCGAGAACGGCCTGTTCCCCGCATCGCACACCGCCGAGGAGCTCGCGCGCATCCAAGAGCTAAGCCAGCGTAACGCCGGCGGTCCAAATAGCGGCCAGGCCACGCGTCGTCGGCGCGAGCGCGATCGCGGGCCCGGTCCCGTCCGCCGTATGGTCAACGCCTGGTGGAACCGCCTGCTCGGCGCCGTCTACGGCGGCGGTTTCTCCATGCAGGAAGCCGAATACGAGGAGCACGCCACCAGCCGCGACTACCTTTGGAACACCCTCGGCACCGCCGTGTGGGGCATGGCGTTTCCGCTGCTCACTATCGTGTCCACGCAACTCGTGGGGGCCGAAGAAGCCGGCAAGTTCTCCATCGCCTTTGTCACCGGCACGCTCATCATGATCGCGTGCAACTACGGCGTACGCAATTTTCAGGTCTCGGACATCGACGAGAAGACGTCCTTTGCCTCCTACCAGCTCAACCGCTGGCTTTGCGGAGCTCTCGCCCTAGGCTGCGGCCTCATGTACAGCAGCGCCCGCGGCTATGACGCGCAGATGGCGACGATCGGCCTGGGCGTCTACCTGTATAAGGTAATCGACGGCGTGGCGGACGTGTACGAGGGCCGCCTGCAGCAGGCCGACAAGCTCTACCTAGCCGGCATGAGCCAAACGCTGCGTTCCGCCGGCGTCATCGCGGTCTTTAGCGTGGCGCTGTTCCTTACGCGCAGCATGCCCATCGCGGCCATGGCCATGGGCGTCGCCGCCATTGCCTCACTCGTGCTGGTCACCGCCCCGCTCGCCCTGCTCGAAACCGAAAAATCGCGTCGCGTGAGCATACGCGAAGTCGGCCGCCTTTTTGCGCAGTGCGCCCCGCTCTTTGGCGCGCTCTTTTTGTTCAACCTTATCGAGAGCATGCCCAAATTTGTGATGGAAGGCACGCTGGCCTACAAATATCAGCTGTATTTTAATGCCCTATTCTTTCCGGCGCAGGCCATTTTGCTGAGCATTGGATTTATCTATAAACCGCAGCTCTTGCGTTTGTCGAGCATTTGGGCTAACCCGCGCAAGCGTCGCCGCTTTGACTTAATTATTGTCGCCGTCATGGCGCTGATCTTGGGTTTCACTGGCGCATGCGCCGCGTTTATGGCAGGCCCCGGCATTCCCCTTATGAGCTTTATGTACGGCCTCAACTTTGAGCGCTACCGCACATTGGCGCTGCTGATGGTCGTCGCCGGCGGCATCACCGCAGCCATCGATTTTATCTACGCCATTATCACAGTGCTGCGCCACGCCGGCGATGTCACCAAGATCTACCTCATTTGCTTTGCCGTGAGCGTGGTGCTCCCGATGATCCTCATCAACCTACTGGGGCTGATGGGTGCCGTCGTAAGCTACCTGGCTATCATGGCCCTACTGCTGGTGCTATTGATTGTCGAGTACGCTCACATTCGCCAGCGCATAGAACGAGCCCGCAACCCGTACGGTGTCTAATTAGCTGCCTCGGCCACCGGAATTTGCGATGGAATCACCCCGGCTGGGGTCTCGTTGCGGACAATATGCATCACGCAAAACTAAGTGAGTAGACTTTTGCCGAATCCCCGACCACACCGACAAAGCACAAGTCTGTGACCCGCGGTTTTATTGAGGCAAACATGTTGGGTGCTCGGCATTTCCAAAAAAGTCTACTCACTTAGCCAGCGGGCAGCCAAATGATTATGTAATCCACGTCCCAGAAAAATCATTTGATGGGCAGAAGAGCAAAAGTAGTCAAAAAAGCCCCGTCCCAAATTAGCTACCCTTTGCACCGATTACTCGCCAGGGAGAATGTTTGCATAGAACTCGGCCCCGTCGTCCAGGCGCAGAATGCCTACACGGCCGAACTCGGAGCCGGTGGCGGCGGCACAGTCGATGTCGATGCGGTCGGGAACGCCGGCGGTATCCTCGCCGCCCAGGCGCACAATCTGTCCGCGGCCCGACTCCTCATCGAGTCCCGCCAGGCCGCCAACCTCGCAATAGCGCCCCAGCGACACCGTTGGCGTGTGGCCGCTCACCACGACCGGACCTTTGCCCTCGGCAGAAAGCAGCCCCGTCGGTGAATCCCAGTAGCCGTGGCGAATCCACAGCAAGTCATCGGACGACTGCACGGCGAGCATTTGCTGCAGCAACTCGCTATCGGCATCGACCGCTCCCCTGCCGTCGGCACAATCGACACCATGCTCAAGCAAAAACGCACGCGCTGCCTCGGCCTGAATGCCGGCGTGCACCAGCAAATACGGACGCTCAGCAGTCTCTGCCACCGCATAGAGCGGCAGGGCAGCAGCCCAGCGTACCAGCTCCTCGTATGCCTCAAACTCCATTTCGTTGAGCTGTTGGCGCGTGGTCCATCCGCCGTTGATATCCCAGGTCTCGGCATCGAGCGGGTCCTGGCCAATGATCGCGTCGAGCATAATCTGCTCGTGGTTACCCTTAAGCACGCGAGCGTTGGGCAGCGACCGCACCAAATTGATGACACCGACCGGATCGGGACCGCGGTCGATCATGTCGCCCAGCACATACAGCGTGTCGTCGGACGTCAGCGAGATCTTGGAAAGGGCCTCGTCCAGCGCGCGCACGTGCCCGTGAGCATCGGATGTCACATAGATCGCCATGGAACGCCTTTCCCTACCTTACGGGCGAAGCCCGGAGCCGCAACTAAAACTTCAAGTTGAACTTAAACGTTACCCATTGTACTCCGTTGCAATAAAGCTGGGAAGAGCCCCGCGTCGCCAACGGTCGTTAGCAGCCGCACGCCCGCGCGCGCAGTTCACGGTGCACCGCCGGCAGCTGCTCCCCGACCAACGTCGCACACGCCGCAGCCTCGTGTCGAAAATGCGCACGCCCGCAATCCGTTCCCATAAACCCACCATCTTTGGGTACAAATAACCGCAGACAACTGACCGTGCCACGCCAACCACCCAGGAGCGGACACTATCCATGAACCAGATACTTCTCTTTATAGGCCTCGTTATCATTTTGTGCCTGACCATCAAACCCGTCGGCAAAAAGCTCCCCTTCCCCACCCTGCTCATCTTCATCGCGCTGGGCATGCTGCTGGGCGTCAACGGGCCGGCGCACATCGACTTTAGCGACTACGCGCTTACCGAAACCGTCTGCAGTACGGCGCTGCTGTTCATCATGTTCTACGGCGGCTTTAACACCAACATCGACCGCGCCAAGCCTGTCGCCGTGCCCGCGGTGCTGCTGAGCACGCTCGGCGTCGTCATTACCGCCGGCATCACCGGCGCCTTTGCGCACTTCGCACTGGGCTTCGACTGGATCGGCGGCCTGCTGCTGGGCTCGGTCGTGGCGTCGACCGACGCAGCGAGCGTCTTTAGCGTGCTGCGCGAGCACAGTCTGTCGCTGAGAGGTGGCACTGACTCGCTGCTCGAGGTCGAATCGGGCTCCAACGACCCTGTCGCCTACATGCTCACCGCCGTGCTCGCAACCCTTGCGGCCGGCGGCGACATTAACATCCCCGTGCTGCTGGCCAAGCAGATCATCCTGGGTGTGGGCCTGGGCCTTGTCATCGGCTGGGCATCTGGCCGCTTGATCGAGCGCGCACACGCAACGGCCGAGGACGCGCAGACCATCTTTTTGTTCGCCGTGGCCATCGTCGCCTACGCGCTGCCGAGCTACCTGGGCGGCAACGGCTTTTTGGCCGTGTACCTTGCCGGCATTGTGCTGGGTGCGAGCGACATCACCGGTAAGGTCGAGCTGGCGCACTTCTTTGACACCCTCACCGAGATGGCCGAAATGACCATCTTCTTTTTGCTCGGCCTGCTCGTGACGCCCGCCCGCCTGCCGCAAATGCTGCTACCGGGCCTGGCACTCATGGCGTTTATGCTCTTCGTGAGCCGCCCCATCGCCGTCGGCCTGCTGCTGGCGCCCTTTAAGACGAGCCCTCGCCAGGTTGCGCTCGTAAGCTGGGCGGGCCTGCGCGGCGCGGCCTCGGTCGTGTTTAGCCTCTTTGCCGTGGTGGCCGGTGTTCCCGGCGGTCACGACCTGTTTGACCTGGTGTTTGTAATTGCCGTGGCGAGCATTGTGGTGCAGGGCTCGCTGCTGCCTGCGGTGGCGAAAAAGCTCGATATGATCGACGCGGAAGGAGACGTGCGCCGCACCTTTAACGATTACCGCGACGAGGACGGCATGTCGTTCGTTAAGCTCAAGGTAGGCGCGGGCCATCCGTTTGCCGGTCGCTCGCTCGCCGATATTGGCAGTGCCACGGACATGCTCGTAGTCCTGGTGCTGCGCGACGGCGCACACCCGGTGCTGCCCAACGGCGATACCGTCATCGAGGAAGGTGACCTGCTGGTGATGGCCGCGCCAACGTTTGAAGAACGTGCCGAGGTTACACTGCGCGAGGTCACCGTGACACCCCACGGGCGTCTGGCCGGCCAGCGCCTGCGCGACGTGCCGCAAGGCAAGCACCCGTTTATCGTCGTGATGCTCAAGCGCGATGGCCAAACGATCATCCCCGACGGCAACACCCTCATATACGCCGGCGACGAAGCCGTTATCGCCACCCTGGCGTCGTAGCGGCCAGGGGCAGCCGTCCCGAATTGGCTACATTTGAGCACCAATCGCCCCGGCTGGGGTCTCGTTGCGGACAATTAGCGTCTCTCAAAACTAAGTGAGTAGACTTTTGCCGAATCGCCGACCACGTCACCAAAGCACAAGTCTGTGACCTGCAGGTTTATTGAAGCAAATTAGTCGTGTGCTCAGGATTTCCAATAAAGTCTACTCACTTAGCCAGCGTGCGGTCAAAATAGAACGGTCGAGAGCTCATTAGACTCTATTGGGACGGTTTATCGTGCATTTTCGCACAGCCGCGGGTGCAGACGCTCCGTCTCAAATTAGCTACCCTAGTCATCGTCGACGGCAAAATCACGGAGGTCGAAGCCTTCGCGTTCGGCTCGGGCTAGGAGCTCTTGGGGCGACTCATCCTCGATATCCACTACGTCGAGCATGGCGGCCGGAAAGCCCACGCCTACTGCACTCCCCGCGCGATCGAGCAGGCTCTCGCGCAGCTGGTCTACATCAACGTCGATCTTCATGGTGAAACCTCCTGCCGGACAATCGCGACCGAACAAACCGTACGCTCCAAATGATGTGCAATAAATCCCAGATACGGCCATAATAAAACAATGAACATCAGGGAGGTTGCAGACGATGGATAAACTCGATGTCATGACGAAACAAGTCAGGGACTTTTGTGATGCACGCGACTGGCGCAAATATCACACGCCAAAAGAGCTTGCCATCGGCATGGCGACTGAGTCCTCCGAGCTCCTTCAGCTCTTTCGTTTTATGAGCGACGAGCGCATTGCAGAAATGTTCGAAGACACCGAGCAGCGCCAAGTCATCGAAGACGAAGTCGCCGACACGCTCCTTTTCCTTCTGCGTTTCGCAGATTTAAATGAAATCGACCTGGCAGCGGCGCTTTCGTCCAAGCTCAAGCGCAATGGCGAGCGCTATCCCGTCGACGCATCATCTAACGAATACAGAAAGGCGGACCATCATGAGTAATGAGTTCGCCCTTCGGCAATACACGCTTCCCCTGCCCCAGCCCTTTGAGACAAGCGAATCACTTCAGGACTTTGGAACGCCAAAGCCTGGAGCCCATCATGACGAGAGTTGGCCCGTCCTTTACATTCTTACCAACAGCAGTAACAAGACGGCATACATCGGCCAAACAACCAACTACCAGCGCCGTATGAAACAACACGCTGCAAACGTGGACAAGGATTTCGATCGAACACTTCTGATCGACAACCCTACATTCAATCAATCAGCGACATTTGAGTTTGAAAACAGGCTCATCGAACTGTTCTGTGCCGACGAAAAATACCAGGTCACCAATGCCAACAACGGCTATGCCCAATTCGATTATTTTGAGCGGCCTCAATATCGCCAGAAGTTCCGAGACCTCTGGACAAAGCTTCGCGAAGAAAACTACGCGATTCATCCGATTGAAGAGCTCGAGAACTCCGATCTGTTCAAGTTCTCACCTTTCAAGACGCTTACGCCCGACCAATACGAAACGATCGAGACGATTTTTAAACGTCTCGAACAGGAGCATGAAGACGCAAAACATGGCGGCTCAAAAAGAGAACGTATAACCGTCGTGAATGGCGCACCGGGAACAGGTAAAACAATCCTCGCCATCAGTCTCATGTTCAAAATCAAAAATGAGCCCAACCTTTCCGGCCTGCGAGTCGGTTTTGTCACCCCCATGGATTCCCTGAAGAAGACCCTCAGGAAACTCACGCACTTCCTTCCAGGGTTAAAGCCTGGCGATATCTTGAGCCCCAGCGATGTTACCAAAAACGATCGGTATGACATCCTGCTTGTCGACGAAGCACATCGACTAGGTAATTATCTAAGCATGGGCTCCGGCATCAAGGCCTTCTATAACACCTGCGATCGTCTCGGCCTCCCACATACGAGCAACCAAGTTGACTGGATATTCAAATGCTGCGACAAGGCATATCTGTTTTATGACCCCAAGCAGCAAGTCAGGGCATCCGGCCTCAATCGAGACGGCCTTGAGCATCGACTCAATCAGCTCGAAGAAGCGGGCATTGAAACTGAAGAGTTCAGCCTAAGCACACAAATGCGCGTACGCGGTGGTGACGAATACCTCGATTTTGTCTATGACTTACTCAACAACAAGGCGTATATGCATACCGGCATGAAGTTCAACGAACTCTTTTCGTCGGAGCCCTACGATTCGCGAGCCGGGGATCCGGACAGCGATATCCCCAGATACCAGTTTGGAATCGTCGACCGATTTGAGGATTTCTGTTCCCTGCAGCAAGCCAAGGAAGAAGAAGTTGGTCTATCCCGCATGACGGCAGGTTTTGCGTGGAAGTGGGAAACGAAGAAACACAAAGACGCTTTCGACATCGTCATCGAGGGCATTCCCAAACGCTGGAACTCAACCCAAAAGGATTGGGTTAATTCTGCCAACGCCGTCAACGAGGTTGGATGCATCCACACGGTGCAGGGCTACGACCTCAATTACGGATTCGTCATTCTGGGGCCAGACATTTACTACGACACCGATAAAGGAGCCGTCTGCGTTAACAAAGCGAACTTCAAAGATGCTGTCGCAAAGAAAAAGGCGAGCGAAGATGAGCTACGGAAGATTATCGTCAACGCCTACTATGTCCTCATGACGCGTGGCATGCTGGGAACGTATCTCTATGTGTGCGACCCCACACTCAAGGAGTATTTGTCGCGGTATATCCCGGTGATATAGGCTGGCGCCCACACATGACATGAATAGCAACGAAAGCAGCAGCGAAGCTCCTAGGAAACAATCTCGGATTCACAAAGGGCGGTAGGGCGCGCCGGCGCCCTATCCAACCAATACTGCTCCCAGAACATTTGCGAGCTTCTTGGCGGGGCGCCTATTCGCTTTTTCACCCATCGCCACGAGCGCATGGTTGCAGTCATCCCCATTCATGTCGCAAACAATTCTAAGCTCATGCCGTGCCCTCGAAGCAGCCGTATAAAACAGAGTTCCAGGCTCAGGCATGTAGCTCATGGACGGCTGTTCCCATAAGGCTTGATCAACATCAATCATAATTACCGCAGCAGCCTCCATCCCCTTGAACTTCCTCACCGTATGGACGGGGACCTTCTGACCTTTCCATCTCTTTAAGCTCAGATCGCCAGTGAAACAACTCGACAGCTTAGAGTTTTCCAGTGTCTTGCATGTGATAACCACAATGTCATTAATACCAGCGTTCTTGAGTAGATCAATGTGCTTATCCACAAATGCCTCTTGCGCGGCGGCGTCACAATCAATCATAAGCAATGGAGGTTTTCCGAGCCTAGCCATAACCTGCATTCTAAAACCATGCGCCTCACCAAGAGCACTCAAGGAAGACCTCTCGATAGCCTCCGTATTCCGGCAGTTTACATAAAGCGTTAGCTTGCAATCGGCATCCATAAGGAAGCTGGGCATAGTTGAGCCTTGGACAAACTGCCTTTTGTCGTAGAAGAGGTACATCGTGCTTTCCGGCCTCGAGTCCACGATAGAACGCAAGGTTTCGAGCACCATCGCATCTTCAATGGGTTTGAGGCCAAAGTCTTGGCCTTCATCTATTACGATGTGCTGATAGGGAAACGAGTCAGGGTGCTCCATGAGTCCTTCGGTCAGGCTGGCGTAGTTTGGCTCGAGAGAATTGCAGACCTTGCAGGCGTAGCCCGGAATTGTATAGACGTCAATTTCCGGAACATCGTCGCACCTTCTAGTAATCTCTTCCTTCAAAAGCGAGTTAAAGCACAAAAAGAGAACCCTGCCCGTACAGGCGGCCTGCCTAGCTCTCTCAATTGCAATGAGAGTTTTGCCAGTTCCTGCCGCCCCGTTAATTACCGCTGTCTTCTGATCCTTTATGAAATTCAACACGCGAGCTTGCGAGTCCAGCAGCCTTGCGAACACGAAGTCGTTATATCGATAGTCCACCGAATTCGTCGGGACGATATCGAACTCCGGCAAGAGCACTTTATGCAAGACCTCTTGAGCCTCGGTCTTGGAGAGTCTCGTCTCCCTTCCCCCGACTTCCATACTCATGATGCGAACTATTTGAGCAGTTGGATCTCCAAGGTCTGTCTTGCACAGAGTAATATCGCGAGAAGCCTCGGGGGAGTAATCAATAAAGCCAAGTTCATGTGCCCCCAGGGACGGAAGCCAAACCGCATGAGCAACCTTGCACCTACCGCAAAGCTCTCCTAACCCTACATCCTCAAAGCGATTAATGAGCTTCCATTTGATGCTATCCGCCTGCCGATAAGGCCCTCCATGCCTCCTCATCGATATGCCGCTACCGTATAGCCACTCGCCGTTTTCGCAGCGAATCTTTCCCGCCTTCGCCTCGATGACAAGGATACCGAGCCTGCGATTAAACACGACGAAATCGGCTTCCCTCTGCTCAATAGCGTTTCCATCCACAACATCCAACATCTTGTATGAATGGATAACCGTAAAATCATCGGGAAGCTTGCTCAGCGCGTAATAAATCTCCCCCTCACGGCTCCGATCGTCGTATTCAGCCGGGCCAAGGCTCGGTATCATTCTTGCAGCCACAGCTACGCCTCTTTATAAATCTCGTCCATCACATCTTTGGCGGAGCACTCGCCAACGACAAACAGGCTCCAACCCGAAATGTTGCGCCAAGCAGGCCCAAATACATCTTTGAAATCGCTCGCCGCTTCTTCATCAAGAAGAATGACCTTGGACTTACGCCAAACAAACGTGGCGTAAGCACTGTCGCCGCTAGCATTAGATAGATCCACGTCTTTGTCCGGAGTCTCCCAACGCAAATGCGGATCGTAGCTCGCCATCTCACAAACCAGCTCGGCCCATTCATCCGTAGAACCAGATTGGATTGACAGTTTCATCGCTTCGGCCAACGATAGCGCCTTGTTGTTTGCGCCATCATCAGAGGCATATAGCTCAAACCCAGCAACCGAGTCCGAGGCATCCGGCTCGCAATCGAGTTCTTTATCCTCATCGGCATTGCCGGCAGAACAAACGGAAGGCGATACAGCAAGAAGAGTCCCCAAAATTCGCTTTGCAGCGCCTCGAGAAAGATTCGCCTGCACAGCTTGGTTGTAATAATTTGCAATACAACCGTAGCAGCAAGTTTCTTCACCGCATCCGCAATGACCGTCTACGACCTTATATGCCTCTTCAATTAGTTCCGCCACCTCTTTGCTGAGCTGGCGCACATGACCGGCTCCTCCAGGCACGTCATCATAGATGAGTATTGAGAAGCTGCCTGCATCATTTTTGTATGTAGTCCCTCCGAGTTCGGTCTCGGGAACCTCAAGGATTTTAGCCGCAGCGGTAACCAGCGCCCACATCACAGCTTCCCAGTCGCCATCGCAGCAAACCGTCGCCGCATCAAAATCAAATACGAGCTCGAGAACGTCGCTCACAAATGCCGTACCCAGTGCGCTGAACCTATTAATCTTTGGAGCAGCGCCGCTCTTCTCGCACCAGTAGGCATGTTGAATCTTCTCTCCACCAACAGCAGCGCGATTGCAGTAAGAGCAGACTTGGAAGCCCTTAGCAGGGCTATTGAGCACACAAAGTTGCCCGTTCTCGGCATATTTTACTTTCACCGCACCGCCAGGAAAACAAAACTCTCCGGTCGCAGTCTCGTTAGGCCAGTGCTGGCTAAAGTGCACCGATGCATACCCCTTTGGCCTCGGCCTTCTAAGCCCGATGCCTTTTTTGTTTTCTGTGCCGACAAAACCATAGGAAGGTATGAGCATATTCTTTTCGAGAGCAAACTCGGTATGGCAAACGGGGCACTCGCCTTTATCACTGTAGTTTTCAATGGGCCATACAAATGTTTCGCAATTTGGGCACTTTCCATACCTGCGCTTTCGCAACTCTTGCCCTTTCGGCTTTCTGAGTCCGACGGACTTCCAAAGCGTCTTGCCGGCAACGATTTCCGCCCCCGGTGCATATTCCCTAATGGCTTGACGCATACCCCTAGAAAGCTCGAGCCTGTTCTCACCTACAGAATTCTCAATATCAAGAAGATGGAGCTCTACGAGATCAGTCGGAAACCCGTACTTAGGCAATACTCCGTTCTCGGCAAGAATTGCGATAGTTCTCTCCTTCTTGAGTGCATCCCTAGACTTTAAAAGCTTGGATGCGAGAATGTCGTTGACGCCCATATTCAGCTCAATACCATCCTGAACACGCTCAAAATCAGCATGCTTAAGGCTATGTGCAAGGAGAAGCCTGCCACCGCCTCCATTCTCAGCCGAATCGATTGGCCCAACGAGCTTTGCTATCCACCCCCACTCGTTTACGCCAACTTCTTCCGCCACAGGCATGCCTTGCGGAACAACGCGGACGAGCTGTTCATAGACACTCTTTGGCCGCGATGCAAGGAAGCGACGAAGATCTTCGAGGCCTTCCGGCTCCGATTTAGAAAGATCCATAAAGTCGTTGTATCCATGAGAGTAGTCTTTGCCCAAGCTCCGGCTCGCGTAGCGAAAGAACTCAGACATAGCGACAGCGAAAACATGCCGTATCGCAATGGCATCGTTATTCAGATAACACATTGGCACTCTCGTGTTGCCGCCAATTATCTTGGCTGGGTCCTCAAAGTACGCGACATCATGGGGCCGCAAGCGAGCAAATGTGATGGCATATCCAGGCTTGCCAGCGCGGCGTCCAACGCGTCCAGCACGCTGTGTGTAGTTTGCAGTGCTGGGCGGAACATTTCTCATAAAGATTGCCCTCAAATCACCGACGTCTACACCCAGCTCAAATGTCGTTGTGCAACTCAAAACATTAACGTCGCCCTTAATAAAATCGCTCTGTATTTCCCTGGCCTTTTTAGAAGACAGCTGCGCCGTATGCTCTTCGATTTTGAGAGGAAGCGCCTCATCTTGATATACCGTTTTATAGTAGCGGTCTTTGCCTCTTGCCTCTGCGAAGCTCATTTTCACCATCGTGCCGTTGCATTTCGTTGTCATGCAAACACCATGCGTATCCAGGTGAGTCTCACATCCGCACGCATCACAACGATAGACAATATCATCGTTGGAATGCGGATACATAGTCCAAATATCTCTGCCAAGCCTAAAGTGTTCACGCGAATCGATCAGATATCCTTCGCCCCTAAATAGCTTGCAACTTAGATACTCCCCCATAAACTGGAATAGACTTTGCAGAATCGGGCGAACGTCCTCACGGGTCAGCTCGATACCGTGGACCCTTTTGACGTACTTGCGAATAAAGGCACTGCGCTTATTTTCTGTACCACGTACCGCATCTCCCGCAAACTGAACAATATCCTTTGACGCAGAGCTGTCGCTCTCAAGCACGACAAGGTTGCCGCGCTTCTCATGATTGTTTCTTAGTTCAGGGACCCCTTCAGGAACCTCGATAACGTTTTTCTCTCGGAGCAGTTCAAGACAGGTCCTTGCAAACAAAATGTAGTCTTCGCATGAAAGCCAGGTGGCCCCATCGGCATTAAGTATATCCACTTGCCTTGCGACAAGCTTTTTCGCCCCAGGATGGGAAAACCCCTTGTTAAATTCAGTAGGCTCGATCCTTACAACGCCAAGGCCTTCAAGGCTGTTCCGCGAATCCTCGGCCGCAAGCTCATCGAGAACCCAGGCCGTCGCCTGGCCCCTCTTGTTGGAACCCAAGACCCCCGGATATCGCCTCTTTGCAACACTTGTTATCCAATCAATAACTGAGCTCGGCTTACAGCCTTCACCGTCGCGAGACAGAGCCTCCACCGCTTCTCTTATCAGCTGACGACGTGTGATGTTTCCATAAGTTCTGTCCAATGCGGGCGCGAAGAAAGCCGCGTCCTGGCGCTTGTCCGAGAAGCAAATAACACTTCCGGCCCTGCGTTCTTCATCGAGGTCTGCAAACAAATCATCCTCGTCAGCCTCCTCATCAAAAGGAGGAATATCCCTGACTAAGTCGTAGCAAACGACACTGCCCGCAGCTTCAGGCGAAACGCGCATAGGCTGAATTGCCACAACGGACTGATATCCACAATGGCGACAACGCGATTCTGCCTCATCTGCTTGTTTTTTCTCGTTTTGGTTGAGCGCAATTGGGATGCGGGTGACAATCTCATGCTCGAAACGATGAGCACCACCCTCGGCTTCATGATACAAAGACCCGCATATCGGGCACAGCCATTGGACCTTCTCATCGGGATCTCTCTCCGATTCGTCAGAGAGAAGACGGTAATAGACCCTCGGAAGAAATTCGTCGTCGGAATCCGTTCCTTCATGTCGAGGACTAAGCCACGCAGTCTTCACCTCGGGATCGGAGCTCTCCTCACCAAGGATGTATGCCTGCCCACAGTGGCGACAGACCGACACCTCATATACAGGAGTATCGTTTACATCGTCATAATGCTCCGCAATCGTTTTGTGAGGAGTCAGCTTACGTGTATGCAGATTTAAATAGATGCCCTCAGGAGCACGCAAGAAGGAATGGTAGCGACTCGTAAGAATGGGGACATCCTTGGAGCGCTGCGCAGAGGAAAGCACCTCAACCATGGCAGTGAGGATTTCCACACCTCTCTTATCTCCCGCGAGCCCTTCGATCTCAAGCTCCTCAATGGTGTCAAGATCAGTGAGGTCGAAAAGACGCTCGCAGCGTCTCACCAGTTTTGCCGCAGACGATTCACCCAGAAGGATCTTTCCTAGTCCCATTAGGGGGGACTCGCCGTCTAGTCTCGCTACAACCTCTTCAGGAGCTCCACCAGATGCGAGTGTGCTGCGAATGTCTTCTACGTTTACGTTTTCAGGATCGGAAAGTTCCCTGCGAAGTTCCGCCCAAGTGTCTAGAGAAAGCGTGCCCCAAGGCTTTTCATCAAGAGCATCTTGGGGCTGATCTTTCTCGCTCGTGATGACATCGAGATCTGCGGGATCACCCGAGAAAGGCTCGCCAAAAAGATCCCGAGCAAATTTAGCCACCTTCGGCATATCTTCTTCCGAGCCGATTGTTGCGGAAGTTGCGTAACAATGAAGCTTGGGCAGCTTCCCCGTTTCCGATTCGATACGAGCCTTTACTCGACGCAGCAAATATGCGATTTCGGTGCCAAGCGCGCCCGAATAAACGTGCGCCTCATCGATGGCGATATGCCGCCAGTTTGCACCAAATGCCCCTTCGAACAGCGGCGCATCCTCCGGACGTAGAAGGAGATACTCAAGCATAGAGTAGTTTGTAAGCAAAATGTTAGGTGGGTTCTCACGTATTTTCTCGCGAGAGATGATTTCATTTGGCAGTCTAGTTTGATCCGGGTTTTCGTCTTTCCACTTACGGAGAGCCACGGACTCTTTCTCCTCAGTGTCGCCGGTATAACGCCCGAAGGTAATATCGGTCCCCTTCAGCAACTGGCGCAATCGTTTAAGCTGATCGTTTGCAAGGGCGTTCATCGGGTAAAGAATCATGGCACGGACGCCAGCGGAGCGCCCACTCTTTTCAAATTCTGAGAGGATGTCATTCAGAATCGGAAGCAAGAAGCACTCAGTCTTACCCGAACCCGTGCCCGTAACGACGGCGTAATTACACCCGGCAACGCTCTTTTCAATAGCCTTACCTTGATGCACATATAAGGGGCGATAGGGGTCAAAATTACGTGCCTCTCCGCCGCCTAAACTCATCATGCCCTTGCAGAGAAGCCCCTCGTCCACCAGGTCGGCCACAGTTTTATCCTTGCGGTACGGAGGCGCCGCCTCAAGAAACGGTCCCTTTGCAAGATATCCCGGCTCGCAGAGAATCGTCTCAAGCTGCTTCTGCAAATCCGCGTCATCAAAGTGAATAGTAGTGGCAATGTATTCACGATAAGAGTCCTCCACTTTGCGCGCAGTCTCAATGGGGTTGAATTCTTTTACATCCGTCATTATTTGCTCCCGCTATTTAAGAATGATACTGGTCGCGTATTCTCGCCGAGGGTCTCCAAAGAAGTCGCTCGGTGACATTTCAACTGCGACCTCTCTCTTGTTGCCCAGCTGCCTCACCACGCTTGATGGAAGGGCGACCTCCGCAGAGCCCTTTTCCGCAAAGGCCGTAGCAATCGGCTTTTCGCCTCTTTCCTTATACTTGGAAAGTCCAAAAAACCTTAAATGAATGTCGCATAAGGGCTTGCCTTCGAACCGAAGAACATACCCAAGAGAATCGGCCGGCAATAACTTCCAGCCGTTAATGCCGAGCCCTTCAGCGCAGTCAAGCATTTGAACATCAGTCCAGGCCGGCTTCAGTTCTCCCGTTGACACGTCATCGCCATACCACAGGGACAGCTTCAAGGGAAGGCGGATGGGCGCCTTATTATCAGCTTGTTGTAAGAGACTTGCATGCCTAAAAAGATTGAATCCGTATTCGCCAGGCTGCTTGAGTGCCTTGAAGAAAAGGGGTCTTGAACCGAGTAACGCCAGCACGGCCCTGTTATACCTCCAACCATAGGAGACAATCTTAAAGTTTGCCGCGCTAGGACCGAGCTCTAGCGCATCCGCCAAACAGATTGGACGCTCTTCGGATAGATTCGCTAGTCTATCTGGTATGTCAACATCTATTGCAGCAAGGGCCAGCTTGGCATCAGTTTCTTTGCCACTCCCTTTCGATCGGATGCGAACGCGCAAGAACTCATCCTTCAGGAGAGCCTTCGCTTCATACCGCTCCCACGCATTGAGAGAATCGGGGCTGTCGCATTCGCCTGCCATATCAGCCTCTTCACGAATACGCACAACATCAATGGGAAGGCACGCCTGGAAACCATATTCAGCTACAGCACGCCCGTGATCAATGCTGATGGACAGAGGCCTAAATTCTTGTATGGGTACCACTGCGAATCGGTAGCGGAAAACAACCTTACCACCGGCAGATTTCTGCCTCGCCTCTAGGACGCATTCTTCAATATGCCAACTGAATAGGCTCGTTTTTGAGGGATTGAGTTCTATTCTTGCAATACCTGAATTATCAGTATCGTCCTCATACATGGCGCAACGAGGCATCGACACCAGCTCGCCATCGCAGCAGCACATGATGTCCAAGTCTTTTAGGGCGCTCGCGCCATCAAGCGCTTCAATGCTCACAGAGGGCAGGCCGTCGCTGGTATTGAGTTCGTTCGGAACGCACCCATACAAGTCAACGCCGTCGCTCGTTTCTCCGATAATGCGATGCTTATCAACCTTTGCGACATAACGTTCTTGCCAAACGGCAACTTCCTCGCCCGTAAGCTCGTCAACAACCGAACCTGCCGAACCGGGCTCAACGTCGTAGATATAAATCTGGTTATCGTTCCAATCGCCAGAAGCCTCATACTCCGAAACGGCTTTCATGCCTTGCCCGGGAACGATCTTGTATCCGTCTTTAACAATGTATGCGATACGACGCTTTTTCGTTAACCGCTCGTTCTTGCCACGCAAGCGATAGAAGCCCTTAGCGTCCTTTATAAATTCAAAACAACCGGGCTTGTTCCTACTGAACGACTGGCTCAAAGAGCTAAGCTCGATGTAGTCACCCGCTCGCTCATCTTTCTGCATGAGCTTCAATTCCACGTCGTAACGAGCCCGAGGGTTAACGGCAATACTGACGGCATTCAAAATGCATTTTCCGACACTCATATCGAATTCAGAGCTTGCCTTTAGCTCGCCGTCAACATAATAGTCAATCTTGTCACCAGCAAAATGCAGCGGGAACTGTTGGCGCGGCCAGCGCATGGTCACAACACCCTCAGATAAATCCAGCTGCAAACTGGCAATCGGAAGATAGATTAATCGGTGGGTGCCACTTCTCCGCTCTTGCGTCTCAGCAGCAGCCCTTCCTCCGGTCGCTAAGGGCTGCACACGCTCTTGATTGTCACGAAGGGCCTGCATTGCAGCTTCAGGCAGACCGAAACTAGATAGCATCGTGTAGCGGCTTCCAGCCCTATTCGTGTCAACAATTTGCGCCGCCACGCGCATGGACGCCTCAAATAATGGAGCAATGGTTGAATCGGGCGCTTTCTCAAGAATGTTAAGGACTGCCTTTTCGGGAGCATACCGACTCTCAGGGTTCTTTAGCTCCCTAAGAACGGAGCGCCCGTCCATCTCTCCGCCAAAACCTAAACTGCCTTTAGAAACTTCTTTCGCAAGCGGAAGTAATTTCTCCCACAGGTTTGACCAAGAATCTTCCGATAAGCCTCCGTGGAGGAGTGTGGTGTAGTAGTAGTAATTAACTTCCTCATCACGGCCGTACAAAGGCATTCCACGCTCTTCAACATGTTTCATAAAAATATGCTTTACAAGCCCCTGTACGTTACTGTCGAAAATGCCAAGACTCGCGAAGAAATTGCCCCATAAGTTATGATCGTTGAAAACCCTGCGCGCCTTGTCAGCAACATAAACCATAAATGCGTTCGGCAAACACCTATCAATCAGCATCAGAACAATGCGAGGTTTTGTCGGGTAACGTTTTATGAGTTCTTCAAAAGCAGTGCTGAGCTCATCAAGGTCTGCCGAGAATTCCTCAAACGTCTGATAAACCATGACGTTTTCAGACCTTGAGTCAAGGTCGTCAAAGGCACCCCGAGCTCTTTCTTCAAATTCCTCCAACTTTGCCGAAAACAACCCATGCGAGCGTGTGAGCGGAAAATGGCTCAAGTCGTATTCATATTGCTCTATCGAGGACGCTGTCTCGGTATTTGACTCGCGAGGAGATTGGCTTTTCGGCAGGACTTTCACGTTCGTCGTATTCTCGACCATCTTGGGCTGAAGCATGGAGGCCGCGAAGTCGTCGGGGGCCGCACGGTATTTCTTTCGCATCCTTATGATTGAATCGGCATATCTGCTATCAAAACGAGCGTCTATTTCTTTATCGGCAAGAGACAAAAGATCGGGCAAGTAGCAGAAGCCAGCTTTCTGAATTGAACGCTTCAGCCGTACATCATCAAAACTAAGCTCCGAGATGGACGTTTTCTCCAACCTCTCCAAGTAGTTCGATTCGCTCATCAGCATCCCCTATGCCGCGATTGCATTTGATGCCGTCATTTCTGGCCTTTTATTAACACCGGTCTGGCATGACGTGCTTTTAATCATACCGTGAGACACATACGCAACCCAACGAACAAAGCTGTCCAATGGGCCGTTTCTGCAGACGGTCGTTATCATCCGGTGAACAGCGCTTGGAAGTACCTGCTATGGCTCAAGTGTCTTTTATTGCACAACAAAACCGCCGCCAAAATGATTCGATTGTGAACATAGATGCACGGATCTGCCGACCGGGAGTCTAGGTTTTCCCTACGGTCTGTCGCCTTGCCCCAATCCCGCAAGGTGCCCACACGCTATTATCGATATAAATTGAATGGGCAAGCATTACAGGAGGGGCTCTGCGTGCCAATTGAAAAGCAAGTTCCATACTTGCAAAACACTTCTGGCTCGGTAATTGACAACCACCACGAAGCTCATAGGGCTGTCCAGCACTCCATCGCCCGCGGCTACACTGACCTTGTCAACGGTCGTGTGCGCCCCTGGAAACAAGCAAAAGCAGAGGCAGATCGGATGCGAGCCATCAGGTAAGGTCGCCCCTCCCCCGTGTAACCATCCTGTAAATCATAGCGGCGCAGTCGAGTTTTACCGTGATGCGGTCGCGCCGGGCGCTCCACTGTGCTAAAGTATCCCGAACGTTCAAACGACTACGAGGGGAACTAGAAGATGGCACGTGTGCACAACTTCTCAGCTGGCCCGGCCGCGCTGCCTACAAGCGTGCTCGCCGAGATCGCCGACGAGATGATGGACTACCGCGGTTGCGGCATGTCCGTGCTCGAGATGAGCCATCGATCTAGCATGTACCAGCAGATCATCGATGACGCCGAGGCAACCCTGCACCGCCTGCTGAGCATCCCCGACAACTACCGTGTCCTGTTTTTGCAGGGCGGCGCCACGCTGCAGTTTGCGGGCATCCCCATGAACCTCATGCGCCGCGGCCGCGCCGGCTACGTCGTGACCGGCAACTTCGCCAACAAGGCGTACCAAGAGGCCGCCAAGTACGGCGAGGCCGTGCTGCTCGCGAGCTCCGAGGACAGCAATTTCGACCGCATTCCCGCCATGGCCAATATCAACGCGCGCATTGCCGCCGAGGCCGCGGGCGACGGGCTCGACTACGTCTACATCTGCCAGAACAACACCATCTTTGGCACCATGTACCACGAGCTGCCCGCTTGCGGCGATGTGCCGCTGGTCGCCGATGTCTCGAGCTGCTTTTTGTCGCAGCCGCTCGACGTCGAGCGCTACGGGCTCATTTACGCCGGCGCGCAGAAAAACGCCGGCGCCGCGGGCGTGACCGTGGTTATCGTGCGCGACGACCTCATCGCCGATGGCCCAGCCTTTGCGCAGACGCCGCAGTACCTGGACCTTAAGACCCAAGCCGCCAAGGGCTCTATGCTCAACACGCCCAACACCTTTGGCATCTACGTGTGCGGCAAGGTGTTCCGTTGGGTTGAGCAGACCGGCGGACTAGCCGCCATGGCCGAGCGCAACTGGGCCAAGGCCAACCTGCTCTATGACCTGCTCGAGCACAGCGAGCTGTTCCATGGCACCACGCAGGCCGGCAGCCGCTCCATCGCCAACGTCACCTTCCGCACCGGCGACGCCGATCTCGACGCGGCCTTTGTCGCAGGCGCGGCCGAGCACCAGATTCAAAACGTCAAGGGCCATCGCCTGGTGGGCGGCATGCGCGCGAGCGTCTACAACGCCGTAACCATGGAAGACGTGCAGGCACTGGCCTCGTACATGAAGGACTTCGAAGCGCAGCATAGTTTGAGTCCGCGATCTAACTAGCCCGCAACACGCGGGCCGACCAGCCACTTCAAACCACTTGTTATAAACAAACCCGCTAAGGAGTTTTTCATGCGCAAGATCAAAACCATCGACGACATAACCAAAGACGGCAAGGTCGAGTTTGGCGAGGGCTACGAGTTTGTGGGCACCGCCGAGGAGGCCGACGCCATCCTGATGCGCTCCACCGACCTGCACGGCTACGAGCTGCCCGAGGGCATCCGCGCCATCGCCCGCTGCGGCGCCGGCGTCAACAACATCCCCATCGAGGAGTACGCCAAGAAGGGCGTCGTCGTCTTTAACTCCCCCGGCGCCAACAGCAACGCCGTCAAGGAGCTCGTCCTGGGCATGCTGGTGCTCTCGAGCCGCGGCGTGGTTCAGTCGATGAACTGGGTGCGCGACAACGCCGACGACCCCGAGATTCAGGTCGATGCCGAGAAGGCCAAGAAGGCCTTTGTGGGCCGCGAGCTCAAGGGCAAGCGCATCGGCGTCATCGGTCTAGGCAACGTGGGTTCCAAGGTCGCCAACGCCTGCGTCGACCTGGGCATGGACGTCTACGGCTACGATCCGTTCATTTCCGTCGAGCACGCATGGGTGCTGAGCCGCGAGGTGCAGCGCGTGGGCACGCTCGAGGACCTCTGCCGCGGCTGCGACTACCTCACCGTGCACGTGCCCAGCAAGGCCGACACCATCGGCATGATCAGTACCGAGCAGATCGACCTGCTGGCCCCGGGCGCCGTGCTCATCAACTACGCGCGCGAGACCATCATTGACGAGGACGCCGTCGACGCAGCCCTGCGCGCGGGCAAGCTGAGCTGGTTTAGCTGCGACTTTGCCACGCCCAAGACGGTCAAGATGCCCAACACGTTTATCACCACGCACTCGGGCGCCGGCACCGGCGAGGCCGAGGCCAACTGCGCCGATATGGCCATCAGCGAGCTCAAGGATTACCTGGAGAACGGCAACATCGCGCACAGCGTCAACTACCCCGCCTGCAGCATGGGCAAGGCGCGCGCCGCAAGCCGCATTGCCTGCCTGCATGCCAACGTGCCCAACATGATCGGCCAGATCACGGCGATCCTGGCCAAGGACAACGCCAACGTGCAGCGTATGACCAACGAGTCCGCCGGCGAGAACGCCTACACCATGTTCGACACCGACGAGCACCTGGACAGCAGCACCATCGAGGCGCTCAAGCAGATTCCGTCGATGTATCGCGTACGCGTGATCAAGTAGCGTCGGCGCCAAGCCTGCCAGACAGGCAATGAAGCTCATTCGGCCCCCGTTTTCGCGAAACGGGGGCCGATTTCGTTGCTCCGGCTGGTTTTGAAAATGCTATCCAGAATAAGTTTTTTCGGATAATCGACAGTACTACCCAAATCACTAAGCACACCTGCTTTGATAAACACCTTTATCAGTGGTTTTAGTAGGTAAAAATCGATCTCTATATGCCAAATTTAAGTTGACTGTCCATTTTCCGAAATAACTTGTTCTGGGTAGCGTTTTTAAAGCCTATTTCAAAGACCCACTGAAGCCTTTTCGTAACCAAACCCTAGCTCACGCGACCGTTTTCCACCCGCACGGCTACATTCCCGCCCAATCGATAAAAATCTCCTCACGAAGCCGCCGTTCGAGCTCCTGCTGCCGCGGCGTCTTGTCTTTCAACGGCACATCGAGATAGGACATGATGAGTTCCATCACCACGCGGAAGGCATCGGAGTCGACCAGCTGACCATAGGTCATCAGAACGACAGGATATCCCATCGCTTGAAGGGCCGTCGTTCGATCGGAGTCCGAGATCTTGGATTCTATGGATCCGTGAATGGCTTTGCCTTGGCATTCAACCAGGCACTCTCTGCTGCCGTCCTTATTTGACAGCAGGATATCGGCGTAGCGCCTATCAAGCCCCGAAATCAGGCGGGCGCTGCGCGTCATGCGAATCTCGACGTTATTGGTAAGGCGCAGCCCTTCGCCGCCGCGCAACCTCGTAAGGCCAAACAGCATCGAAGCCTGGACCTCGAGCGGCGATGCCACAACCCCCGTAATGCATTTCGCGGCACGCGTGAACGATTTAGCACCGCGGAGCCCCTGGATCTTATCGACGTACTCGGTTAGTTCAGAGAGCTCAATCAAGGGCGGTCGTTTCCACAGGTCCGTTGGATTCCCCGAGGCATCCTTTACGTTTTCCCAGCCCAACCGTGCGTCACCCCACCGGCTCCCATATGCCTGCTCAAGCGCCGACTTTACCTGAGACGCAATCTTGCACACGGCAAAGGTGCCGCACATCTCATACATGCACATGATCAGGCGCTCATTTGAGACCGAGGAAGCCAGGGTCAGCAGGGTAAAGAGCGGGGACGCGACATCGAGGCCAAACTCTGTCTGCCGCACGGAGCCAAACGGCCTCTCCCCGTTCCAAACGTGCCTGACAATTCGACCGCCCTTGCGCCCGCAGACGCCCTGCGCCAACACGTGTAGCGGAGTGCCCAGGAAATGCTTGACGAGCGGGTGCTCACAAAGGCGTTCCCTGCGCGGATCGTCCGCAGAATCAGGCAGGTCCGGCATTATTGCCAAGACCTGCGGAGGTATCCGGTGATACCGAAAGGCAGATATGTCGCACAGCATGTCATCCATGAAGGATACGTACCCATTGCGTCGTTTGTGAGCCTGCCCGGACGCCAAACGCGATGGCTCGGCCTGTGAACGGTTAATACTGCTACGCACACGTCGCGAATCTTCCAGGTGGCTTACAATCGGTTTTGGAAGCAAACTGATTATGAGGTTTCGTATGGTTGATGAGAACTTTGCCTGGCGGCTTACGCAGGAGCTCGTGAAGATTGATAGCTCGGACCCGGGCGCCTACGAAGGCGAGATCGAACACTTCATTAAGAGGCTCATTGAACAGCAGCTGGCGCAGCTTGATAGTCCTGCGCTCGATGCCGTGCAGATTGCAGAGCTCGAAGTACTCCCCGGGCGCCGCAACCTTATGGTCACCGTGCCGGGTGTGAGCGACGAGGCGCGACTCGTCTATATCTGCCATATGGATACCGTCACCCTAGGAGATGGCTGGAACGCGGACACACCGCCACTCGGGGCGACCGTGCGAGACGACAAACTCTTTGGCCGCGGTGCCTGCGATATGAAGGGTGGTCTGGCCTGCGCCATTGCCGCACTGGTCCATACGCTCGAGCGCGTGGCGGCAGAGGGCGAGCTGCCCCACCGCGGCTTCTCGCTTATTTGCTCGGTCGACGAAGAGGACTTTATGCGCGGCTCCGAGGCCGCCATCGATGCCGGCTGGGTCGGCTCGCGCGAATGGGTGCTGGACACCGAGCCCACCGACGGACAGATTCAGGTGGCGCACAAGGGTCGCACGTGGTTCGAGATCGAGATGACCGGCGTCACGGCGCATGCGAGCCAGCCTTGGAAGGGAGCGGATGCCGTCGCCGCCATGGCCGAGGCCGTCTGTGCGCTGCGCCATGCGTTCGCGGCGCTGCCCGTGCATGATGAGCTGGGGGCTTCGACCATCACGTTTGGACAGATCGAGGGCGGCTATCGCCCCTATGTCGTGCCCGACCGCGCCAAGGTCTGGGTCGATATGCGCCTGACGCCGCCGACCGATACGGCCGCCGCGACGCGCATGGTAGAGCAGGCCATCGCCGGCGCCGAAGCCACAGTCCCCGGTTGCCATGGAAGCTATACCGTGACAGGCGACCGCCCCGCCATCGAGCGCGATCCGGTCTCTCCCCTTCTAGCCGCGCTCAAGCGTGCCGCCGATGACGTGACAGGCGCGGACGCGACCGTCGGCTTCTTTACCGGCTACACCGACACTGCCGTCATTGCCGGCAAGACGGGTAACCGCAACTGCATGAGCTATGGCCCAGGCTCGCTCGCGCTCGCCCATAAGCCCAACGAATATGTGCCCCACGCCGATATCGTTCGCTGCCAGCGGGTGCTGATCGCGCTCGCCGACAACACGCTCTGGGGCGCGAATAGCCAAGTTGGGGCATAATAAGCCGCAAACAAACCGACTCGCGCGTTAGGACTGTCCATGAAAGCTCTTCCGTTTCCCTGCATCCGCCCGGCTCAGGACCGTGTGCTCGAGGCGCTGCCTGCGATGGACAGCATTCTGAGTGACAACGAAGCCCTGCGCGGTGCGATTGCCGATGGGCTCATGCTCAAGGATCCAGGTGCGGCGTATTACGTGTACGAGTGCTCGGGAGAGCCGGGACGCGTAACGGGTGTTGTGGCGATCTGCCCGATTAACATGCTGACGGGTAACGACGAGGCTGCCGCCGAGAGCGTCGACGCACTCGCCGCCGCCCGTACAATCGCCGAGCTCAAGGTGCAGCCGCGCCCCGTGTCGCTCGCCTACGAGGCGTCGCCCGTCATGGATATCATCCTGGGCGCCGCCAAAGAGGGCGCGTCGCTCTATGCCGTCACCGACCCCACCGGCATTACGCATCGCGTATGGGAAGTCAAGCGCGAGGACGCCGTTGCCGCCATCCGAGCCATGCTCGATCAGGCACCGGAGCCGGCGCTGGCCGATGACCCCGCCTACGCCGCCGCTCTGGCAGGGGCGGCGCAGCTCCTGGCAGACGAGGCCCGCGCAGCCGGCACCTACACGGGCAAAGAGCCGTTCAACTTTACCGTGGCCGTGCTGTTCCCCGCCGCGCAGGTCAGCGGCGGCGCGCCGAAGGTTCCGACGGGTCTGCTCACTCACCAGATCTCACGGTTCTAACGGGGCCTAAACGCCCAGCACAAAGACTCGGCAGCTCAACAAGCAAGGGGCGGGGATACATGCGCATGCATCCCCGCCCCTTTCGCATCAAACAATTACGCCGGCAAACCGCATCGCCGCGCCCGCGCTACCCACGCCGCAGGCCCGTTGCCGCCACGAGCGGCTCTAGCCCCAGCTCACGTGCGTAATCCTCCTGCGTAAAGACTTCGACCAGTTCAAACGTATCGGTTGCATCGTCAAACGCAAAATGCAGAACCGAGCAGTTGCCCGGCACGCGCTCGCGCTCGTCGGCCGCCGCTCCCCTAGAGTGATCCAAAAACTCCTTGATGGCCGAGGCATGGCTCACCGCGAGCACGCACGAATGGTCCGGGCGTCGCATAAGATCGGTCAACGTCGTCACCATGCGCTCACGTACCTGCATCTGGCCCTCACCGCCAAACTGACGATAAAAGTCACGCCACGGACGCTCGGGCATCAGCATCACGCGCTCGGCCTCAAAGTCGCCAAAGAACCACTCGCGCAGGCCATCCAGACGCTCGTAGGCAAGACCCGGCCACAGGCTGGCGATAGTCTGCTCGGTGCGGTGCAGCGTCGAGGTGTAGGCGTGATCGGGCTCAACGCCACGCGCACGCAAGAACATACCGGCACGCGCCGCCTGCTCGCAGCCCAACTGCGTGAGCGGCGAATCGCTCCACCCCTGAATAATGCGTTTAAGGTTGAATATTGTCTGTCCATGACGGACCAGATACAGATCTTTGTTCATAGGGGTCCTTTCGTTCGTTACCAATCAAGGAGCGAAAACGCCCCGTCGCAATAGCCAAAATGAAGCACGGCACCGTTGTCGGGCTGCTCTCCCCCGCCGGTCACGCATCTAAGAAACTCCTGGCAGGCAGAGCCATGAGAGACCGCAAGCACGCGATCGTGCTGCGGTCGGGCCATAATACGGGACAGCGCCGCGACCATGCGCGCCCGAAGCTCGCCTTCCGACTCGCCACCAAAGGCCACCGGATAATCGCCCCAGGGCTGCGGCGGCATATCGCGATTTGATGTGCCCTCCAGCGTGCCCAGGCGCCACTCGCGCAAATCATCGACCGGCTCTATGGGAAGATCCTCGCCAACGATCAGCTCGGCCGTGTGGCGCGCCCGACCCAACGGAGACGAATACGCGTGGTCAAAGGAGATACCGCGCGCCTCAAACGCCGCGCGCGTCGCCAGTGCCTGCTCGCGCCCGCGCTCCGTGAGCGGCGAGTCTTGCCAGCCCTGCAAAATGTTCTGCACGTTAAGCTCGGTCTGCCCATGCCGAACCAAATACAGATCGGACACACGCCCTCCCCTCGCACCACCACAAAGGGTCAGGCACCTTTGTGGTGGTTTGCCGCCGGATCGCGCCGCAACGACGCAACTACACCAGCACGTCGGCAAGCGGACGCTTGGGCACGTGATGCACCTGCGCCTCGTCGCGCCAGTAATTAATAGAACCGTCGGGGTTGGAATCGATCGCGTCGATAACCTGGGTCTCAGCCGGCACGCCAAAGGCCATGATCAGCTTGAGCTCGTACTTGTCGTTATCGAGCCCCATCGCATCGATCGCGCGGGGCGTAAAGGCCTTGAACATGCAAGCCGCCACCTCGGGCGTTGCGCTGCGCGCGGCGAGCATCATCGTCTGAGCCGCGATGCCCGTGTCGACCTCGGTGATAGGCGCGGCGGGTTTGCCGGGAACGGTGCGCTCGGCAAGAATTGCAATGTAGCCGGTCGGACGCTCGCCCTCGGCAGGACCCGGCCAGTCCTTGAGCGCCCCGGCCCATGCAAGCTCGTCAAACACGCGAGCGCAGTCCTCGGCACCGCTCACCACATGAAAACGCAAGCGCTGAGCATTGGCGCCACAGGGGACCAGGTGCGCCAGCTCTGCCAGCTCGAGCAAAAACTCGCGCGGCACGCGCATGGACTCGTCAAAACGGCGGCATGTGCGGGCGCGGCGGACCAGCGCATCAAACGCATCCAAGCCAAGCTTTTCGCAACCTTGCTTTGCCATCGACTCGGCGCTCGACGGCACCACGGGAACAGCTTCGTTCATAGGGACCCCCAAAAAGCCAATTGTTCTTAGGAAAATCTAACCTAAAACGCAGGCAATAACGAACAGAGCTGCAATGTTCTACACCTGTTGAATAGAAAATCGCGACGTGGGGAACAACGGAAACAAATCGGGGCCTTTGGGTTACGTTTCGCCCTTCCCAACCCATATACCAGTACCTTTAGGCGATACTGGTTGTAACGATCGCGGCTTACGCCGCACAGAAAGGAGGCCTCATGGGCATCTTTAAGAATGACGACCAGCAATCGAGTCTGTTTGGATTTGACGAGAAAAGCATGGCAGGCAAGGCGATTAAAGCCGTGCGCTGGATCTACGCCGCCACGGGTGTCGTCGCGCTCATCGCCGGCATCGCGCTGCTGTTTGCACCCGCTAAGACCCTCGTCTTTTTGACGACCGTACTGGGCTTCTACTTTGTGATCACGGCTGGCGTCAGGCTGTTCACCGCCATTTTTGAGCCGCTGCTGCCCGCCGGCTGGCGCGTCACGAGCATCCTCGCCAACCTGCTCATCATCTTGGGCGGCGTGGTGATCCTGCGCAACCAGGCGCTTTCGACCGCGACGCTCAGCACGCTTGTGGTGGTCGTGGCCGGCTTTGGCTGGATTGTCGAGGGCATCATGTCGATTCTGGAGTCCGAGCTTTCTTCCAACCGCGCCCTCGCCATCCTGAGCGGCGCGCTCTCCATCATCGCCGGCGTGTTCGTGTTCATCTATCCGCTGTGGTCGGCAAAGATGCTCGTCATCTTTACCGGCGCTGCGCTCCTGGTGTTTGGCGTGACGCTGGTTATTCGCGCTATCCGCTTTGGCAAGCTGGTGCACTAGATGCCGCGAACGCTGTTTATTGATGCCGACGCCTGCCCGGTCACGCGTGAGTCGATCGACTGCGCGCGACGGGCGGGTGTTGCCGTGGTTGTTGCCGGCAACAGCACGCAAAACCTGGAGCGGCACATTCGGCGTGACGACCCACGCGATGCCGAGCACGCGCGACGTGGCTTTTGGGTCACAACGCTCGACGTGAGCGTAGGCGCCGATAGCGCCGACTTTGCCATTATCGAGCGTCTGCAGGCGGGCGACGTGGTCGTGACGCAGGACATTGGCCTGGCGAGCATGGTGCTCGGTCGCGATGCCGCCGCCATCGGCGTGCGCGGGCGCGTGTACGACAAAGCCACCATCGATATGCAGCTGTTTATTCGTCACGAAGAAAAGAAAGTGCGCCGCGCCGGCGGTCGCACCCGTGGACCGGCAGCCTTCACCAGCGAAGACCGCGCCCGCTTTAAGCGCAACCTCACCGACCTGCTCCGCTAACCAAGGTAGATTTTTGGGACATGCCTAAAAATCTACCTTTTTGTTTTGGCGATTGGCGCGCATCCAACGCCGGTCATGGCGGTAGATGTTTGAGGCATGCCCCAGTTTTTACGGGATACCTCAAACATCTACTTAGAGGCCAAAGGCGGAAAGGATAAGGCCCCAGCCGGCGCCGATGACGTACATCATGACCAGGAACACGGCGTTTTCGCGGGCGCTGCGGTTGGTGCGGAACAGTACCAGGTAACCCACGCCGGCAGAAATGAGCGTGCCGGCGAGCATCGGTGCCAGCTGCAGCGCGCCTTCCAGATACAGCTGCGTAATGACCACGCTCGCCGAGCAGTTGGGAATGAGGCCGACAAGCGCCGAACCCAGGACGGCGAGCGTCTCGTTGCCGCGCAGGAACTGCTCGATCGCGGACTCGCCGAAGGTCTCGAGCACGGCGACCAGAATCAGCGTCACCAGGAAAATGAATACCGAAACCTGCACGGTGTGCGAAATCGCGCTGCGGATAATCGACAGGACGGGCGCGCCTTTGTGTGAGTGGGAGTGACCGTGGTGGTGTTCGTGCTCGCCCTCGTGTCCGTGGTCGTGGCCATGTCCGTGGTCACGCTCGTCCTCGTCTTCATCACAACCGCAATGGTCGCGCTCGCACAGCTCATGGATGTGGTCGGCGCTCACGCCCGCCTCGGCCACCTCGTCGATGATGTCACCGCCGCTGTGATCGTCATGCGCGCAGTTAACGTGCGCCGGATTGGCAGCGGTTCCCAACACGGTACGGCGGATCGCCGCATGAGCACGGGCGTTGCGACGCAGACCGCGAATGGCGGCATCCACGATAAAGCCCGTGACCAGCGCGATCAGCGCCTTCGAAGCCAAAAGCATCGCCATAGTCTGCACGGGAACCTGCTCGGCAAGCAGCAGTGGCAGCATCTCGTCGGAAGTCGAGAGAAACACCGCCACCAAGGTGCCCAACGTCACGACGCGACCGGCGTACAGCGTTGCCGCCATCGCCGAAAAGCCACACTGCGGCACCATGCCCAGCAACGAGCCAACCACGGGACCAGCGGCGCCGGCACGCTTGATGGCGCCGTTGACGCGATCGCCCGCCACATGCTCTAACGTCTCGAGGGCCAGATATGTCACCAACAAGAACGGCACCAGCGAGAGCGTGTCCTTGCCGGCGTCGAGCAAAATATCAATCAGCAAATCCATGACGGATGGAACCTTTCGTGTCTTTCGGCAGCATTGTAAAAGTCCTAGCGGTCAACTAGGGTATTGTAGTTGTCCTAGGCGTGATGCCAATAGTTGCCTGTGGTAAACTATCATCTCGCCACATCTCAATGACCCCGAGCCGCACGATGCGGCCCGTCCAAGGAGCAGTATATGAACGTTTCGCAAGCACTCGAATACGAGCGGCAGCCGTTTATCCCCATGTTCATCTATGGCGATCACGCCGCCATGGAATCCGAGCGTCAAAAAGGCGAAGAGGCCCTCAAGGTGCTCGAGACCGAGTACTTTACCGCCGAGGGCGACCCTGGCTTCGACTTTGCCACCGTGCGCGACCTGGCCGACCGCAACCGCGACCTATGCGACCAGATTGGCGAGGCGCGCCTGCGCAACGTGACGCCCGCGACGCTTTCGCGCGGCCTGTCCGACGCCGATACCTGCGCCGCCATCGGCAAGATGCAAAAGCGCACCGCCGCGTCCGTCATGCGCGAGATCCGCGGCGACCGCGATGCGCTCGGCGTGGCGTACGCCCGCAAGCCCATCCAGGGCACGGTGCTCGGCATCGACATCGAGACCACCGGCCGTGCACCCGAGCGCGGCTACATCATCAACGTGGGCTGGGAGATCATGGAGCTCACCAGCGACGCCGTCCCGCACGACGCCGAGGCACACTATTGCGGCCTGCCCGATATCTACCGCGGCGAAGATGTGCCGCTGTCGAATATCCATCACATCACCTGGGACGACATCGACGGCAAAACGCCCTTCCGCGAGAACAAGGAGCTGCAAAAGCAGCTGCTCAAGCTCATGAAGAAATACCCGTACATGGCGCACAACGCCGCCTTTGAGGACAGCTGGTTCAAGATCCATCTGGACGGCTATGCCGAGGCGCGCCGAGCCGGCAAGATTATCGTCATCGACTCGCGCCAGATCTGCCGCAGCCTGGACGCCGACGTGCGCTCGCTCCCCCGCGAGTCCGCGCCCGCCGCACTCGAGAACTGGGCACGCCGTCGCGGCACCCTCGCGCCCGACGCCAACGAGCAGCACCTGGGCCTCGACGACACCGACCTCATGCTCCGGACGGTGCAGGCCGAGTTCAACCTCAAGAACCTGTTTGCCAAGTAGATTGCCAAGCAGAGGCGCCATTCGCGAGCAATACTTGCCGGACCATAGCGCCCCGCGCAAAAGCGACACGCCGAGGCGCCCCCCTCAAGCGACGCAAAAACGGGCCGATGTCCAAGCGGATATCGGCCCGTTTTTCGCGCCGTACAACATGGCCCTCCAGCCCCCGATGTCTAGCCGCCGCATAACCAAGAACTTCATCTGCGCATGTTCAAGCCAAATTGCGCATTTTTGTTGACGCCGCCTTTGCATCAAAACGATGCTGATCAGCATCAGTTGTGGAGGTCTGCGTAGCCAGCGAGCTGCGACAATGCTCCAAATAGCATCTTTCTCCATCATTGACGTCAAGCGCTTGGACAGCTTTTGTTATGCCGCGCCATTTTACCTTGGCGTTCATTGCGAACCCCGCTGCCTGGTCTGCCATGCTATCTGTATGAGTATCGTGCTTTCACATAACACGGCAAAAGCGGTCTACCAAGCCGCATACTCGGTATCCGCAATTGGCACCGAGCCCTGCAGCCCTGCCAAGATCTACGGGGCGCGCCCCAGCAAAGATCTGCTCGACTCTGCCGCCGACTGGCTCGCCAGGCACAACGTCGCTCTGGATAACGATGCCCCGCTCGATACAACGGTGTTCGAGCGCGCAAACGTGCGCAGCATGACGGGCTGCAAGTGCCACGTATCATCCAAGCGATTCGCGGGCTCGCGCTTTATCAAGCTTGCCGACGACATCTATATTGTCGGCGTCGAACTCTGTGCGCTTCAGGCCGCAACCTATCTTCCCTTTCGAGAACTTGTGGAGTACTACTTCGAACTGTGTGGCGCCTATTCCCTTGGACACGATGCCTCGACATCCTATACCGAGCGCTTCGCGCTCACCTCGACTTCGAGCCTCAAACACTTCTTTAACTCCCTCATCGACTGCAAGGGCCTCGAACTTGCCCGAAAAGCCATCCAATGCGTGCGGGACGGATGCCGATCGCCGATGGAAACGGCGTTTGTCATGATGCTCACGCTACCCAGGCGCGAGGGCGGTCTTGGCATTAGCGAGATCGAGACCGACTACGAAGTAAAGGTCACAGCTGCCGCAAAGAATCTCACGCGGCGCGAAAAGTTCTATATGGATGCATATCTCAAGCGGTCCCGAACCGACATCGAATACAACGGATTTCAGCACGATGCCGAAGAAGACCGCGCCATTGACGAAGAGCGCAAGAACGCGCTGGCGTCCATGGGCTACGGAATCATTACCGTCAGTCGCTATTCCTTTATGCACGCCAGCGCCTTCGCCAGGGTTATGGAGGCAATCCAGCGAAAGGAGGGCATTCGCCCATCGCGCCTGCCCAAAGATTTCGCAATCAAGCAAGAAGAGCTGCGACAATTTGTGCTCAGGAGATTTATCGAGGAAAAGAAGCGTATTGAGGAGCTCCTCCGTCAAGACGCAGCGCAGGGTAATGCACTTGAGCTCGAGCGCGCAGTGCTCGAGGGCATCTCGCTGGACGACCCGACGATCAACAATGTCCCGGCCATCGACGACATGCAAGTCATCGAGCTGGATTGCCCGGAGTTCGCCCAAACAAGCACCTCCACACCCGAAGGCAGGGTGTACGGGGCCAGAACAGAGGCGGACTGACAGGGTGGGTACCCCGGCGACGTGCAAAAACCGGAGTTTTCAGCAGAGCCGAGTATCCGAGGGCGGCCGAATTGCCCCATTTTGCACCGAAGCCGCTGTTTTCGATGTAAGTTAGGCAACAGCTGGGGAATATCTATTGCCATTTGCACTCCAATAAAGCCCTGTGGCGGCAAACGACGCCGTATCATGCAATAAATAACCCCTCGTCGATGCTGAAAACTCCCGTTTTTGCACGTCGCCGGGATACCCACGTTGGCATCGGCGGCCTTAACCGCGTCCACAATGCCCTTAGCCGCCTCTGGGGCCAATCGATAGCAAAAAATTTCGCAAATTATATTGACATATGAACATGCGCTCATATACTCGGAAGTAAGTTATATGAGCACATGTTCATATGAAAGGATATTGCAATGAGCGAACACGCCGATGAAATAAGGACCGACATCGACACCGCCATCGCGCCCGACATCCCCACCACTTGCTCGCCCGAGGACCTTCCCGACGAGGAGCTGCTGTACGACCTTGCCGACTTGTTCAAGGTTTTCAGCGACACCACGCGTATCAAGATCCTCTACGCTCTCATGGGCCGCGAGCTCTGCGTGGCCGACATCGCCGAGGCGACTGCGACCTCGCAGTCCGCGGTGTCGCACCAGCTGCGCACGCTCAAACAGTCGCACCTGGTTAAATTCCGGCGCGACGGGCGCAACATCCTCTACTCGCTCGCCGACGATCATGTCTACACCATGCTCAACCAAGGCATGAGCCACATCTGCGAATAGCGACCAACCACGGTACCAGCGCGGTCTGCACCCAAGCCGCAAATACAGGGAAAGGAACCCATCATGAAAAAGCAGTTCAAGCTCGACGAGATCGACTGCGCCAACTGCGCGCGTGAGCTTCAGGACGAGTTGGCTAAGCTCGAGGGCGTCAAATCCGTTTCGGTCAACTTTATGACTCAGAAGCTGACGCTCGAAGCCGACGACGCTGAGTTCGACGAGGTCCTCGATCGCGTCGTGGAGTTCACCGCCGACGCTGAGCCGGACTGCGAGATCATTCTCTAGCCTGCGCATACGCTGATACGCAAGGCCGCGCTTGCCGCGGCCTTTGCTCGCGAAATTACATGAGCGAGTGTTCATACATTCAAATGGGAGGATTGAGTCATGGCCACCGCCGACCCCAAGAAGAAAAAGAAGAAGCGCAAGAAAAAAGAGTCACTCGAGCATAAACGCAACCGCATCCTGGTAGCACTGGGTATTTTTGTCGTGGTGTACGCCCTCGATGAGCTCGGCGCCCTCACTATCGCATTTGGAGAGCCCGGCAACATCTACGCCAGCTTTGTGCTGTTCCTCGTGCCGTTTTTGATTGCCGGCTACGACGTGCTCCAAAAGGCATTCAGCAACATCCGCCGCGGCAAGGCGTTCGACGAGAGCTTTCTCATGGCCGTCGCGACCATCGGCGCGTTTGCCACGGTGCTCTTCCCCGATACCGACCCGCACATGGCCGAAGGCGCCGCCGTTATGTTGTTCTACCAGGTCGGCGAGCTGTTCCAGGCCTACGCCGTGGGCAAGAGCCGCAAATCGATCAGCGCCATGATGGACATCGCGCCCGATTACGCCAACGTTGAGCAGGCTGACGGCACGCTCGAGCAGGTCTTTCCCGATGACATCGCCGTCGGCACCGTCATTGTCATCAAGCCCGGCGAGCGCGTGCCCATCGACGGCGTTATCGTCGAGGGCGTAACCCAGCTCGACACCGCCGCCCTCACCGGCGAGTCAGTCCCCCGTACCGCCAAGACCGGCGACGATATCATCAGCGGCTGCATCAACATGACGGGTCTTATCCGCGTGCGCACCACAAAACCCTTTGGCGAGTCCACCGTCGCGCGCGTCCTGGAGCTCGTGGAGAATGCCAGCGAAAAGAAGGCGCGCACCGAAAACTTCATCACACGGTTCGCCCGCGTCTACACGCCCGCCGTCACCGGCGCGGCAGCGGTGCTCGCGCTCGGCGGCGGCCTGGTGACCGGTGCTTGGTCCGATTGGATCCTGCGCGGCCTGACCTTCCTCGTCGTCAGCTGCCCGTGCGCACTCGTAATTAGCGTGCCGCTGAGCTTCTTTGGCGGCATCGGTGGCGCGTCCAAGCTGGGAGTTCTCATCAAAGGCTCCAACTACCTCGAGGCGCTCGCCGATGTGGATACCGTCGTCTTCGACAAAACCGGCACGCTCACCAACGGCACGTTCTCGGTCGTCGCGGTGCACCCCGAGGGCGGCTATACCGAGCAATCGCTGCTTGAAGTCGCAGCCCTCGCCGAGTCGTTCTCCGACCATCCCATCGCGCAGTCGGTGCGCGCCGCCTTCCAGGGCCAACTCGACCCCAAGCGTGTATGCGAATCCGCCAACGACGCGGGCCATGGCGTGACGGCGACCATCGACGGCAGGCACGTCGTCGTCGGCAACGCCAAGATGCTCGCCGCGGTCGGCATCGAAGCGCCCGATTGCGAGGTCGTCGGCACTATCCTCCATGTGCTGGTCGATGACGTCTATGCCGGTCACATCGTAATTGCCGACACCGTCAAGGCCGATGCCGAGCAAACGATTCGCGAGCTGCACGCCGCCGGCGTCAAGCGCACCGTCATGCTCACGGGAGACCGCGAGGAAGTGGCCGCCGCCGTGGCCAATCAGCTGGGAGTCGATGAGTTTCACGCGCAGCTTCTGCCAGGAGACAAGGTCGAGCGCGTCGAGGCATTGCTGGCGACCGAATCGGGCAAGGGCAAGCTCGCCTTTGTGGGCGACGGTATCAACGATGCGCCCGTGCTCACCCGTGCCGATGTGGGCATTGCCATGGGCGCCATGGGCTCCGACGCCGCAATCGAGGCAGCGGACGTTGTGCTGATGGACGACAAGCCGTCCAACATTTCCCGCGCGATCCGCGTGGCTCGCAAGACCATGACGATTGTTTGGCAGAACATCATCTTTGCACTGGGCATTAAGATGCTGATTCTGGTACTTGCGGCACTGGGCATTGCCAACATGTGGCTCGCCGTCTTTGGCGACGTGGGCGTGGCGATCATCGCCATCCTGAACGCCATGCGCGCGATGGGTGTCAAGAACCTGTAGCATGCGTGGCTGTCCGGCCGGGCGACGCGGCACACCACGCGCAAGGGGCGTCCCCAACTGCCGGCAGAAAAGGAACGTCCCCAAGTGCCGAGCCGCAGCTATAGCAGCCCAAAGTGCTTTGCGGCGTTGTATATTCCGTCGTCGTCCACGGCGGTCGTCACGTAGCTCGCCGCAGCCTTTACCGTGTCTTGCGCGTTGCCCATGGCCACGCTCGTACCCACGGAGGCAAACATCGACAGGTCGTTCTCGCCATCGCCAAAGGCGATCGCCTCGCTCGCGTCGATGCCCAGGCGCTCCAGCGTCGCCGCCACACCCAGGTCCTTGCCGCCGTTGGCCGGAATAATGTCGCAGAACAGGTCGCACCAGCGCGTGGTGAGCGAATGCGACACGGCGTCGGTCACGATATGCTCGTCGGCCGGATCCACAAAGGCGCAAAACTGGTAAACCGGCGCATCGAAGGCGTGCTCGAACGGCTCCTCGTGGTAGACGATTCCCGCGTTGTTACCGGCCGTCACCACGCGCTCGGACAGGCGGTTCACAAACGAGTTCTCGCCCTGCATGCACAGTGAGTCATAGCGCCCCTCGGCCACCTGGTCCACAATCACCGCAACGTCGTCCGGATCAATCGGGCAGCTGCGGTAAACGCCCTCGGCATCAAAACAGTGCTGGCCCGAAAGCGTAATATACGCATCCCAACCAAGATCGAACAGCCAATCGGGCATCTGGTAGGTCGGGCGACCCGTGGCGATCACGCACGCAATCCCCTGCTCGTGAAAGCTGTCGAGCACTTGCTGCGCCGACGCCGGAATCCGGTGCGTCTTAAAGCTCAGTAGCGTGCCGTCGATATCGAAAAACGCGGCTTTGATCATCCTCGTCTACTCCTCGCCCTCGAGCTTCTCGCTCGCCTCGAGCCACGCCATCTCCAGCTCGTCCATAGCGGCGTGAGCCTCGTCGATCTTTGCCTGCTGCTCGCCCAGCGCCGTGTAGTTGGTGGGATCGACCTGAGCCATCGCGGCCTCGGCCTCCTCCACGCGAGCGCGCTGCGTCTCCATCTTGCGCTCGAGCGAGCTCACCTCGCGGCGGAGCTTCTGGCGCTCGGCATTGGAAAGACCATTGGGCTGACCGCTCGCCTTGGGCTTTTCGGCCGCAGCTGCCGCGGCACCGGTGTCGAACGTGCCGGTCTTGGCGCTCGGCGCACCCACGGGCTCGCCCTCGGCGGTGGCGTTGCACAGGCGCAGGTACTGGTCGACGCCGCCGGGCATATGCGTCAGGTGGCCGTCGAGCAGCGCCCACTGCTGGTCGGTCACGCGCTCCATCAAAAAGCGGTCATGCGTTACCAGAATCAACGTGCCGGGCCAACCATCGAGCAGGTCCTCGACAATCGCCAGCATGTCGGTATCCAGGTCGTTGCCGGGCTCGTCCAGGATGAGCACATTGGGCTCGTCCAGGATTGTCAGCAGCAGCGACAGGCGACGGCGCTGTCCGCCCGAAAGATCGCCGATACGACTCCAGAGCTGCTGCGTCGTAAAGCCCAGACGCTCGCAGAGCTTCTCGGGCGAGGTCTCCTTGCCATCGATAACGTAGTACTTCTTGTAGTTGCTGAGCACCTCGCGGATCGTGTCGCCCATGTAGGGCTCGAGCTCCTCGAGCTGCTGCGACAGCACGCCAAAGCGCACCGTCTGGCCAATCTTCACGCGGCCGCGCAGGGGCGCGATCTTGCCCTGAATCACATCGAGCAGTGTGGACTTGCCGGCGCCGTTCTCGCCCAAAAGACCATAGCGGTCGCCCGCACCAATGAGCCAGGTCACGTCGGAGAGCACTTGCTTGGGCGCGCCGTCGGTATCCGCATAGCCGGCGTCCACGTCGACCACGTCGATAACCTGCTTGCCCAGGCGACTCACCGCCAGGCGCTTGAGCTCCAGCTCGTCGCGCACGGGCGGTACGTCGGCGATGAGCTCGCGAGCGGCCTCCACGCGAAACTTGGGCTTGGTGGAGCGCGCCTGTGCGCCGCGGCTCAGCCACGCGAGCTCCTTGCGCGCCATGTTGCGACGGCGCTCCTCGGTAACGGCGGCCATGCGGTCGCGCTCTACGCGCTGAAGGATGTAGGCCGAGTAGCCGCCCTCGAAGGGATCGACCTGGCCGTCGTGGACCTCCCACATGCTGGTGCAGACCTCGTCCAAGAACCAACGGTCGTGCGTGACCACGAGCATGGCGCCCTGGCCGCGCTGCCAGCGGGCCTTTAAGTGGCGCGCGAGCCAGTTGATGGTGCGCATGTCCAGGTGGTTGGTGGGCTCGTCGAGCATGAGCACATCGTAGTCGCCGATCAGCAGGCGCGCGAGGTCCACGCGGCGGCGCTGACCGCCCGAAAGCTCGCCCACCGTGCCCTCCCAGGGCACATCGCTAATAAGGCCGGCCAGGATCTGGCGCGTACGCGGACTCGACGCCCATTCGTACTCGGGCGTGTCGCCGACGACGGCATGATGCACGGTGTCGGTATCGACCAGGTTGTCCTTTTGGCCGAGCAAACCAATCGTCGTGTCGCGGCGATGCGTCACGCGGCCGTCGTCGGGCTCCAGTGTGCCGGCGAGCACACTCAGCAGCGTCGACTTGCCGTCGCCGTTTTTACCGACGATGCCAATGCGGTCGCCCTCGTCCACGCCGAGCGTCACGCTATCGAAAATATGCTTGGTGGGAAACTCTAGGCTGACGGAATCGCATCCCAAAAGAATCGCCATATGCCCTGCTCCTTCGTAGAAATTCAACGTTGTCCATGATAGCAGCGAGCCCCACCCCAAACCACCACGAAGGTGCCTGTCCCCTTTGTGGTGGTCGTTTCGGTCGCAGAGCAAAAAGGCGGGCCATCTCCCGCAAGAGATGACCCGCCTCTCCAATCAGTCCCGCGGCAACCATGGCCGCCGCGGGCCTCAAGCATGTCCCGGACTAGGAGAACATGCCGGTGAGGTAATCATTCAGCCGCTTATCCTTGGGCCGTTGGAAAATCTCGTCGGTCTCGTCGTACTCGACCATATCGCCCATGTAGAAAAACGCCGTGCGGTTGGACACGCGCGACGCCTGCTCCATGTTGTGCGTCACGATGACGATGGCGCGGTCGGCAACAATCGATGACATCAGGTCCTCGATTGCCAGCGTCGAGATGGGGTCGAGCGCCGAGCAGGGCTCGTCAAACAGAATCACATCGGGATTGAGCGCCAGCGTGCGCGCAATGCACAGGCGTTGCTGCTGGCCGCCCGAAAGCGCGTAGGCGCTCTTGTCGAGCTTGTCCTTGACCTCGTCCCACAGCGCCGCGCCGCGCAGGCTTTCCTCGACCATGCGATCGAGCTCGTCGCGGTCAGTAATACCGTGGCGTTTGGGCGCAAACGTGATGTTGTCGCGAATGGACTTGCGGAAAGGGTTGGGCTGCTGAAACACCATGCCAATGGATCGACGCAGCTCGTAGGTGTTCTCGGTCTTGGTGTTCACGTTGCGCCCGCGGTAGTTGATCTCGCCCTCCACGCGGCAGCCGCGAATCTCGCGATTCATAAGGTTGAGGCTGCGCAAAAAGGTCGACTTACCGCAGCCCGAAGGCCCGATGAGCGCCGTGATCTCGCCCTTGTGAAAGTCGAGCGACGTATCGTGCAGCGCATGGTGGTCGCCATAGTAAACGTTGACGTCCTTGGTGGAAAGCACGACCTCGTCGCTCACGGCTTTGCCGCTTACGCGCACGCGCTTCTCGCTCTCCCCCACGCTCGACAAAAAGTCCTGGGTCTCGGACGCGGCCGCCTCGGTTGCGGGCGTTTCATTTATCTCGCTCATTCGGCCGTCATCCTCCTTGCCAGTTGCTTGCCCACGATACGGGCGACTACGTTAAACAGCAGCACGCAGATCATCAGCAGTGCCGCGGTGCCCCAAACAATCTGCTGGGCCTCGGGGCTGCCCTCGCCGTAGATCTTATAGATGTGCACGGCGAGCGACTCACCGGGGCGGAACACGTTCCAGGCACAGGTGGGGCTCGACAGGTTAAAGCTCAAGAAGTTCAGACGCATCGGCGAGCTCATGCCCGAGGTAAAGAGCAGCGCTGCGGCCTCGCCAAACACACGGCCGGCCGAAAGCACGATACCGGTCACGATGGCGGGCATGGCCTCGGGGATCAGGATGTGCAGCGTGGCTTCCCAGCGGGTGAGGCCCATAGCCAGGCACGCATCGCGCTGGGCCTGCGGCACGTCCTCGAGCGCCTGCTGGATCACGCGCACCAGGATGGGGATGTTGAACATGGTGAGCGCGACGGCGCCGGAGATGATGGAGTACTTCCAGCCCAGCTGCACCGAGAACACCAGAAAGCCGAACATGCCGACGACGATGGAAGGCAGTGAGGACAGCGTCTCGATGGCGGTGGAGGCGATGTCGCGGATGGGTCCGTCCGGCGCGTACTCAACCAGAAAGACCGCGCCGCCCAAGCTGATGGGCACCGAGATACCTAGGGTGATCAGCAGCAGATAGAACGAGTCGAACAGCTGATAGAGCACGCCGCCCTGGGTTCCGTTGGCGCGCGCGGGCTGCGTGAGAAATCCCGGCTGGAACAGCGTCGAGATGCCCTCGAACAGAATATAGGCCACCATGGAGACGACGATGAGCATGACGATGGCGACGATTGCCGTCAGCACGCCCGTGGCGATGCGGTCCTGTTTTTGGACGCGCCTGAGTCTCGCCTCATCGATATGAATGCGCGTGCTAGCCACGAGCCTTCGCCCCCTTGCGGCCGATAAGGTGGATGATCAGGATAAAGATGAGGCTCATGCCCATCAGCAGCAGACCGAGCGCCCACAGGACATCGTCTTGGGCAGAGCCCTCGGCATAGACCGCCATGGACGTGGTGAGCGTGGTGGTGATGGTGGAGGCCGGCGACAGCAGCGACGTCGGCATGGCCTCGATGCCGCCGATAACCATGCGCACGGCGAGCGTCTCGCCAAAGGCACGGGTCATGCCAAGGATGACCGCGGTCATGAGCGACGGCATGGCGGATTTGAGTACCACGTGCCAGATGGTCTGCCAGCGGGTGTAGCCCAGCGCGAGCGAACCCTGACGGTAGCTATCGGGCACGGCACGCAGGCCATCGACCGAAAGGGTGGTCATCGTCGGCAAGATCATGACGGCCAGCACAATGGCGCCGGGCAAGATGCCCAGGCCCGTGCTCACGTGGAAAACGCTCTTCATAAGACCGACGACCACGTGAAAGCCGACCAGGCCAAAGACGACCGAGGGAATGCCGGTCAAAAGCTCAATAAGCGGCTGAAACACCTTGGAGCCAAACTTAGGGCTAATCTCGACCGCAAAGATAGCAGAGCCGATGGCGATGGGCAGCGCGATAAGCGTGGAGAGCACCATGACCGCAAACGAGGTGACGATCAGGGGCAGGGCGCCGGTATAGGGCAGGCCGTTTTCGGCCGTGTTGGCCAGGTCCCACTTGGTGCCGGTAAAGAACTCGACGACCGAAACGCCGTCCTTGAGAAAAGCCGAGAGGCCCTTTTGGGCGACCATAAAGATGAGCGCGGCAACGACAAGCGTCACGAGCGCTACGCACGCGCCCGTGACGCCCAGGCCCACGTTCTCAAGGTCGCGCTTTGGCAGCTGTTTTGCCATTGCAAACCTTTCCGGGGCGATTACTTATTTAGCGGAGACCTTGCCGCTGGCGTCCTTGACGACCTTCATGGCAGAGACGGGGATAAAGCCCTGCTCCTCGACAAGTTTGCCCTGGACGTCGTCGGAAAGCATGAACTCCAGGAAGGCCTTGGTGGCATCGTCGGCGTCCTTTGCGCAGTACATGTGCTCGGTCGCCCAGATCTTAAAGGAGTCGTCAGTGACGTTTGCGCTCTTGGGCTCCACGCCCTCAACCTTGATAGCGTTGAACTTGGAGTCGTCGAAGTGCGAGAAGTCGAGGTAGGAGATGGCGTTGTCGGTGCTGGCCATCTGAGTCTGGACGTCGCCGGACTTGTCGAGCTCGGCGTCGCCCTTAAAGTCGACGGCCTCGTCACCAAAGACGGCGGCCTCGAAGGTGGCGCGGGTGCCGGAGCCGGCCTTGCGGTTGAGAACGACGATGGTGGCGTCGTCGCCGCCGACCTCCTTCCAGTTGGTGATCTGGCCGGAGAAGATGCCCTTGAGCTGCTCGAGGGACAAGTCGTCGACCTTCACGTTCTTGGAGACGACGGGACCCATGCCCACGACGGCGACCTCGTGGTCGACGAGGTTCTTGACCTGGTCGGCCTCGAGCTTGGTCTCGGCGAAGACGTCGGAATTACCGATGGTAACGGTACCGGCGGCAACGGCGGTCAGGCCCTTGCCCGAACCGTTGCCCGAGCCAGAGACGGAGACGTCCGGGTTGGCGTCCATGAACTTCTCGGCAGCGGCCTCGACGAGAGCCTGGAACGAGGAGGCGCCGTCGTAGGTCACCTCGCCGGAGACGGACTCGGCAGCGGCGCTGCCCTTGTCGGCGGCGTTGGAAGCGCCTGCGCCGCCGCAACCAACGAGGCCGAGGCCCACGAAGCTGGCAAGACCACCAGCGAGGCCGAGGAACTGACGACGAGAATAAGCCTGATCGAGCATGATCTTCCTTTCATACATGCGACTCGCGGGCACCCCGCCCGCTTTGCTGTTTAGAAAGATACGGCCCCGATCGTGCGACAACCGCGCCAGCTGCGGTTTCTTACGGGTATTTGATAGACCCTTACCGCAAGCGCGGCATGTCCTTTACAAACGAATAACAATCCCCCACCCAAGCATGGTGCGTCTTTTACACCGAAGAATCGTTGGCCCAAACTAGCCGTTGGGGACAGTCATCGCCAGCGGTTGCCCCCTCGGTGCCGCCGCCCGTCACTTCCCATTGCGCCGCCTGGTCTTCCGCGCCCGTCGCTTGCTGCTGCGTCGCGTCCGCCTGCCCGCCATGTGAGTCCTCCTTCACGAGAACCGCCTTTCCGCTCTATCGGCAGACACAAAAGAAGCCCGCCTATCTGCTCGATACGATCAGATAGGCGGGCGCCACAAAGTCAGACGAGCAACAGAACTCCATTGCAGCCGCGCTCGAACAAATATGAGCCGTTGGTTTACGAGCGCCGAACTCTCGGAGCGTTCTTCAGTCATCATGGTAAGATTCCCATCGGAGGTAAAGATGGAGACCATGCAGCTTGACGACACAGAACTGAGGGAGACTGCGAAGCAGCTCTATGAGTCGTACTCGACCGTCCTCTCGGAGTCCAAGCTCGCCTCCATCCTCCAAGACGCTCTCGGCGACTTCGCCCCCGTGCTCGATTCCAAATACGCCGCACGGAAGACCATCAACACCTTGGTGATGGGTTACTACCCAAACGAAGCCACCATCAAGGCTAATTTCATCGACAAGGTGCTCTTCCCGCTAAACCCGGCAAACATCTCCATCTTCGAGCTGCCCATCGGCAACAGCCGCGTGGATATGTGCAAGGTCAATGGCCACAGTGCCGCCTACGAGATCAAGACCGACCTCGACACGTTCGACCGGCTCGAAGGCCAGCTGAGCGACTACTTCGACGTGTTCGAGACCGTCTACGTCGTGACGTCCGAGAAGCGCTGGCAGGAGCTCCCGAGCTACGTCCCCGATGCCTGCGGGATTTACTCCTACAGGCAAGACGCAAGGGACGGCTCTTACCACTTCAAGGCGCAGCGCAGGGCCATCAAGAGCACAGACTTGGACTCCGAGAAGCAGCTCATGGTCATGCCCAAGCGCGCCCTCTGCGAGACCTTCGGCATCAGCGGCAAGGGCATGTCAAAACCCGCCATTGTCCAGGAGTGCCTCGCCGAGAACGGCCAAGCCAAAATCAACCGCCTGTTCAAGGCCTACCTCAAGCAGCGTTATGGCGCCTACTGGGAGCACTTCTGCAAAGTGAAGCCGCAGGTTTTCGGCATCGACTACGAATGGTTCTACCGCAACAGGCTAGAGCCGGGGATTGTCTACTGAAACACCCTCGAAGATTCTGACAGCTGCTGTATATAGCGGATAAGCGTGTACTTAATCCACTCGGCGAAGGTGCTCTGCGTGCCTTGGGCGTATTTCTCTGCAACAATGCCAAGGGCAACGCAGTTTCCTTTGGGGTTGAGCGTGGCGTCGGCCAGAATATCAGGGATGATATCCTGGTAGCCGCTCGGGCCGCGATCATAGTCATCGTTCACGAAGGTTTTGAATTCGTTCCTGGAACCATCATAAAGAACGGCAAGGGCACGGCCTTTGTTGGTCCCTCCTTCTGGAAGTTTGTCACGGAGTCCACCATAATCACCGACACCTTGGAAGCCATAGTTTGCAAAGGTGTCAAGGTGTACATTATTGATGATGTTGGCGTAATCCCCATTGGGAAAATCTCTGCCAGTGGCGCTTCGCGCCCTTGGGGAGCAAAGCGCGATGAGCTGCGCAGGGAGATTGAGACGCCGAAGCTGCATACACTCTATTGGCTTCGAGCGAATCGGCTGTTCGTTGAAATCATACAGAAGGAAATCGTCCGCCCGCAGAACCTGTTTGACCGCACTTTCATAGCCCCCAAGGTCATCGATGCGAATCGCAATTTGCTGAGCCGGATTATCCGCCCTTAATTGGCCCGCAAGCGCCACAACCTCACCGGGCTTCAGCGCGTCAATGTCACGCTTAACCGTGATGACGGGAATCAAGTTTGGGTACGCAGCGATTCCAAGGACCTTGGTCTTGTATAGGCCGAGGTCTCTATTGAGCTGAATGACGAGGGGAATCTTATCAGGCTTATAACGGTACCTGTTAAGGTCGCACCTGAAGTAGTCGACCAATACGGGACGGTTGGGAAACAGCTGGACAACCTTCTCAAGCGTAACATCGTGCGGAGAGGACATGTCCTTTATTGCTCGGTGGATAATTCTCCCGCCCTTGCAGATCTTCTCTTCTCGAACGATTTCGCCGGTGAACGGGTCGATCTTATCGTCGTAGGTTAACTTCTCTTGAATGACCTCTACCAAGGGGATCATGTCGCTACGCAGCAGGCCTTTTTCCTGAAGAATCTTCATCGCTGCGAACTCGCTTTGCCGATTCTTTATGTCGATCACGTACACGGCTCCACCCCCTAGTTGAAGCGATCCTTCAAGTCGTTCAGTTCAGCAAACGGCACAAAGCCGTCATGCTGCAGGAAGGCAACGACGATGCCCGGAGGCGTCCCCTGAGAGGCCGCAAAGCCCTTCACGGCGGCGCTGGAAAAATCGCCCGCAGCCGCAAACGCCCGGTAGTCATCCTCGTCTACAAAGAACTTCCTCGCATACGCATTGGCACGTTCATCGTCCTCGTCAGAGCTCTTGAGCTTTGGGTCGTCAATGGAGATCTCTGCGCCCCTCTGGCCCAATCCATCGAGGAGGTGGCCAATCTCATGCGCAATTGCAAACCAAGCATCACCGTGAGTCTTGTAGCGTCCGCTGATGTAGATTGTCGGACGCCCGAGATAGTATGTGAGAGCGCCGCGAACCTTTGCGTTGGCGATAGCCGGCCTGTACACCAAGTAAACGCCAACTGAGTTGAGCAGCATGCGGCAGCTCTTCAGCGATGCCATAAAATCCGTGTTTGAAGCCACATCCTTCAGATAGGAAAGTGCATCAACGAAAGCATCCTTGGAGTACACCGGGGCGTTTTTGGTATCGTTCTGTTCCTCAATCTCTTCCTTGCAGAGCCCGAGCCACACCACAACCGCCTCAGAATCGCCGCCATCCTGCATGAATTCAATACCGTCAGGGACGGCGTTCCCGTAGCGCTCAAAGTCTGTGATGCCAAGAATCTTAAGCATCGCGGTAGCCTGCTCAACGAGGGACATACCACTCGCACGCCCAAAAGCTTCCTTGAAGTGGAACCTCTTGGCAATCTCCTTGAGGTCAAGTTCCTCCAAATGCGCCTCCTCGCGCTCGCGAGCAAGGTACTCCTGATACTTGACCTCGTAGTTGAGCCAAAAGCTCGCAGGAACGTCGGGCATGACCTTCTCGAGCTTCAGGGCCATGTCCTCGGTAAGCCTGGTCTTCCCGTTCAGAAGCTGGGAGAGATGGCGCTCGCTCACGCCGGTGCGCTTCGAAACTTCCTTTTGGGTCAGGCCGCGCGCGTCAAGGTACTCCTTGATAATCTCGCCGGGCGCGACAATGAAATCACTCATTGCTATCTTCTCCTCTCCTAGCTCAGTGGTAGTCCTGTATATCCACGATACAGACGCTCGTGATCGTCGTGAGGTCATCCGGATCGAACTCTCCGACAGGGCGGACGACCAGCCTCATGTTCTTGCTGAGGTCGATTCCCCAACAGCCCTCGAAGTTGCCGGACAGCTTGTGCCTGCGCGGCGGCGGCAGATGGGTAATCTCCGAAAGGTCATTCGCGACCCGCAGGTCAGAAAGACGATGAATGAGGTTCTTGGCGATCTTGCCGTAGTTCCTCGTTATCGACCTCTGGTCCTTCAGACTCTTCTCAAGCGACTTGCTCGCATACTCGATATCCATCGCCACCTCCTTTGGTAGAAGGATATTGCAATTGATCTCTCAGGTCAATATTGATTTATGAGGTCAATTTTGAGTTGTACTTCAAGCTATAGCAATGGGGGGGCCTTGTATCTGAAGCGGCTACTGTGCAACAGAGTCTTTCAAATAACCCCGCATGAACTGCCCGATCTCTTCTCCAAAGACGCTCAAGCCGCCCGAGGCAATGAGTCCCGGATGCACCCTGACCCCATAAATATCCCAGCCATCATCCCTAACATGCTGGAATTCGGCAAAATGCCCGCCGCCAACAGGGCTTCCATACGGATATAAGAGAACGAGCCTTTGAATCCCAGTCGCTTCCATGAACGCTCGGCCTTCGTAGACATCTGAGTTTGAAATCGTGCCGACACTCGCGTCATGAGATTTGTACTTTGCGTCGACCAACAAAGCATGGCCATCGGGTGTCCGCAGGATATAGTCCGGCCTGACCTTCATGACCGCTGCATCCCTCCGAGCAAATGGATGCTTCTCTTGGAAGGCGACACGGCAATCTTTAAGGCCGGCGACCAAAGCTTGCCGCAGGAATTCTTCCCAAGCATCCGAGGTGCGTACGACAAAGCCCGGACTAAGCATTTCACCTTGGCTTATGTAGTCAATGCCATAGCCATCGAGGATATCAATGCAGAGGCTATACAGATCTTGCCAGCCCCTGAATCGTGAGGGCACACTCCGTGGCGGGGCGGCGTCGAGCCTCGATTGCCCACCAAGTTGAGTGGCTACTCTAATCAACCTGGACTTCAAATCAAAGTCCGTCACGCTATTAATGAGCAGCCTTGTCACTTCAACAATTACGGCGTTGTAGATGTTTTGCCTTGTGAACTCCGTAACGTCCTGCAGAAATCCATCCCTTTCCGGAAGGACAACGCTTTCCTCAAAGAGGTCGCCCTCAATTTCAAACTGCCGTATCTGCTTGCGGCGATAGGTGCGTATGGGCACATGGGAAACAGAGTCGAACATCGAGAGAAATACCATGGCGAGCGCATCGCTAATGCCCCTGTCCTTGCTTCGCGTCGTGCTTATCATCTGTCGCTCAGCCAAAAGCCCCCACTTCGTCCTGGCAAGGAGAAGCAAAAAGTCAGCGCGCCAAGCCTCGTTCCCGTCCATGAACTTGGGAACGACCTCTATCTCAAGTTGATCGCAGACCGGAAATATCCCGGCAACCCGCTCAAACGAGAACCTGTTACGCTCGATATGAAGCGAGCCATTAAGAGATAGACGTTTGCAGAGATAGGCATCTGCAGCCGAGAGGCAGCTCATCAGATCATAGGGTTCAATGCCCAGCCGAATGGCTAAACTGGGTATCGGCTCCTTGTAGGGCTTGTCCTCTATCAGAACAATTCGGGCCAAGGCTTACCTCACAAGCGAGAGCATCATTGTGTACACATTGCTCTCATCAATGTCGGCTTTTTCGATTGTGATGACTTGCCTTCCCGCAAAGGTGGAGCTCTTAAGCCCGAAGAAAGACTCCGCACCCGCATTGAGGACTTCGGCTATGGCCTCCTTGTCGTTGAAGAAAACCTCTTCGATGTGGGCGTCCACAACAGGCCAGCACTCGGCAATATAGCGAAGAGCGCCCGAGACGTCTCTAGGCAGCTCGCTTGAGGGAAGCTTCATGAACACGCCCTGCCCAAGCTGGTAATCCTCTCCTCGACCTAACCGAATTTTATAGTTGATGACGGTGAGGGCATGAGCGGCGAGTCCGTAAACGTCCGCCGCACTCGCAGGTTCATCTGGAAAATCGCCTCCCGGATCATCAATCCCAAAGTAAAGGCAAAGTCCGGCGATGTTCGGACAGATCTTGACCCTCTTCCATCTACGCATAAACGCAGCGTCCATGGGTTCCACGGAAGAATCGGCCTGATTCATGGCGGCAAGGATATATAGCCTGCTTGGGAGTTGATAGTCCTCAAGCTCGGCCTTGTCGTTGAGTATCTGAACGGTGACGGTCTTCCCAGCGATGATCCCACCATCGTCGTCTAAGCGCTTGTCGGCCTCGAAAGCTGAAATCATATCCCCGAAAATGCTGACGGCTGGGCCACGATTGATCTCATCAATGATGAGAAGCGCAGCAGAGTCAGACTGCTTTGCAAACTCTGATGCCTGCCAAAGCAATCCTTTGGAGACCTCAAACTTGACCGTGCTCGCGTCTGGGACGGGGACGATGCCGCGAACAAAATCCCTGTACCGAGTCCCTTGATGAAATGTCGTCCTAAATACCTTGCGGTTGCTACACCCTCCGCCGGGGAAAGCACCCTCGTCAGAGGCGCTCGCAATGGGAAAAGCGGCAGCTCCATAGGGGTCTACGGTGGTCTCTCCTCTCTCAAGGAAGAGATGTTCGGCCATATTAAGCAGAGTAGTCTTGCCGGTCGCAGGCGCCCCCGTCAAGAGAACATTCTTGTCATCGGCAAGCATCCTCAAAACCCTTTTGGCTTCCATCATGAGCTGTTCTTGCATTCTCTCACCTCACACCAAGTCAACTGAAAACACAACGGCGTCGTTTCCGTGCTTCTCTTCTATCGCCTCATACATTGCCGCAGCGATAATCTTATTGCTTCTAGGATGGCTGATCTGCTTCTCAGTCAAGTACTGAGCTTGCGAGAGCCCACTAGACTTACGGATGAAAGCCATGAACAGCATGCCATCACCCTCGGCAATATCAGGAAGGTCAAGAAAGAAGTTAAGCTTATTGATTTGGGCAATCCTAACTTCTGTTGGCCTAGAGTTTGTCGGCTTAAACGCGTAACGAACGGTTTCTACGGTGCGCGTCTTGTCTGCTCCGAGGTGCTCGAACTCAGCGATTTTGTAGGGGGTATTCCTCTCGTGAACTATCTCGACAGGAAAGAACCTGTCGAGGCAAGGGGCAAACTCCAATCTGAAGCGCAGGTCACGTGCGCCACCACCCGTATTCGCGTTGTTGGACTCTGCTTTAATCTTCAATATATCCGCAGGGCGCATCTCGTGGCACAAGACCTCAACGACGCTCACATCAAACCTCCTTACCTTCCGCCCTTGTCAACTGACGCAAATGCTCGTTGGGCACATAGGGCAGAGCCCCATGTGCCCACGCCTCTCGTGCGCGTTCCAAGTATTCGCATTCGCCGCTTAAGTAGTGTCTGATCAAATCAAAGGTAGGTCTATGACCTCGAGAGAAAGCAGCGTTAACTCGATCGACAAGGGGGAAATCATTAACGATGAGTTCGAAGTCGCTGGGACCAAGTCCGTATGCGCGCAAAACAAGAGCATCTATCTCGCCTCGCAGGCACGCGCACTGCCAGTTCTCTTCATTGCTCCACCCGGCATCGCCGTCTTTTAGCTCGATCAGCTCTCTAACGGCGTCAACAATCTGAGAGCCCGTAGTGTCCTTCAGGTCAATGCGTGGAAACGGAAGGTTCTCTAAGATGAAGAAGTTTATGGTCGTAGTGATGTATCGTCTGACCAGCCAATCAAAAACAAAAGAGTTGGCTATCCCTAGCCAGAGGAAAGCAACATCCATGTCGTTAAAGAGAAGTGTCGGCACCTTGTTCCCGCAGACGCATTCAGCTGGAATAAGAGCAGCCTGCATTGCGCGTTCGTTGGTTTGTCCGGCTATGTCGCAATACCCGACGCGAGCTTTACTTGTCCTCTCGCGTAGAGACGAACTCGTATCGTCTTTAGAGACATAAAACTGAGGCTTAATCCTGCTGCTTCCGGGAGGGACGACCTTCCACTTGGCCGACCTGCCTTCTCCAGAAACGTATTGCTTGCACCCACAACGGTAGGGCGAGACCATGCGCCCCTCGATGAGCGGCATGAGCCCGCTACCCGGTTCAGCCTTCTTTTGAAAAAGAGAGCGGTCCAAAGTCATATCGAGCTCTCTCACGGGAGCAACGCTGGAGAATAGCTCATGTTCGGCCATGCGATCGCTTTGCCCCCAGGCTCGTCGAAGCAACGCGGCTTCTTCGGCCGTTCTCACCTCGGGAGCACCAAGCTCCCGAGACGAATCGCAAAAGAAGTCTCGTCCCAACTCAAGAGTAGAGACAGTACCCACGCCCACATCATCTGCGTCGCAATAGAGATATTCAATGCTGCGGCGTGAATTGCCTTCGTCGTTTCCAGCGAGCACCGCCAAAACGAACTTGAAGCGTGAGTCGATGGAAAAGAATTTGGCGCGGTTCATGAAGATGGAAATACCAACCCTGCCGAAGCTGTCGGCAATCATTTCACGAGCATCAGCAAGCCCCTTGGAGCGAATCAGGCCTGCAGGGAGGTAGAGCGCAATGGTTCCCCCTCGGCTGCAAAGCTCAACGCTTAGAGCTAGGAATGCTTGATACAAATCTATGCCACCCTTGAGGCCATACGCATTGGCGATGGACCGTGATTTGGCGCGGCTTTCATCGCGGTGCCCCTCATAACCTTCGGGCATTTTCTCTATAGACTCGCCATAGCGAGCGTCGACGCCCTGAGCTCGAGCAAATTCACTTCTCGAAGGCCTCACGCGTTCCCATGGGGGGTTGCCCACTACGAGCGCGAAGCCCTTTACCCCGAATGCCGCGAGTAAGCCCGCTCCCCGTTCAAGGCTGTCGGCGCATACAAAGTGAGAGATCAGGACGGAAAGGCAGGCCGAGTCGCACAGCAAGGAGGCCAGCGCGAGAATCGAGCCCCTAATAGCAAGCGGTTCCAGATCTACGCCAAACAAGGACGAGGAAACAAAGCTCGACGCATCCGCACCGGCTTGGCGCAGATAATCAGCGCAGGCCGCGAGAAGGATTGAGGAACCACAGGAGGGGTCAAGTATGGCGCCGCCAGAATATCCTGGCATGACGGCTTGAGCGAGATAAGCCGCAAGCCTAAAGTCGGTATAGACGGAGCCTTTTTTCTTCGTCTCCAGCTCGTCTAGATCAATTCGCGCAAGGGCAGAAAGCGCCACAGGGTAGGCTATGCCACATGCGTCGATCTCAACGCGCAGTTTGGATACAGTTTCATTCGCAGGCTCGAACGCAGGGGTATAGCCCGTAACGCGGAAGTAGTCTGTGATGCTGATTCCGGAATAACTGCAGGATACGTACTCAAGAAGCGTAAGTTTTGCCTCGGCATAGTTGTTGAGTCCAGAGGTAGCGTCAGCAATGACGGCACTGGCGGCGAGCAATCGCTTTTTCTCTGTCGTGTCCGGATGAGCCACAGTCTAAGTCCCTTTAATCCTTATCAATCTCAATCAGATATTCAGCGACCACCGCTCCAGTTTCAGCGGCGGTCTTGTTGGGCCTATACCTCCCAATCTCGCCAAGCTCATAAACATCAACTTTGCCGAGCTCCGACAGGCCATCAAGCAAATCATCGAGCGCCACATGCCCCTGCGAGCTGTACGAGAGGAAGATACGGCGTGAGTCCAGCCCGCCTACGCAGTCACAAAGCGCCCTGAGAGCCTTCGTCTTGTAGCAGAAAGGCGATGCCATGTGTTTCCACGGGCGAAGGCCGGCAACGCCCTCAACCTTCGGCTCATCATGATACGCGATGGTTTCGGGAATGTGATAGTAGGAGGCGTACTGTCGCTTAGTGTAGGGAGGGTCGAGGTAGACCGTATCGCCGGGAGATACTTTAAGTGAAAACACGTCACCAACCTGAACCCGATGCCCTATCGAAGAGGATAGAAGCTCGCGCGGCCTTACCGAAAAAGTGCCATACGACTGTTGAGTCCACCTCTTTAAGAAGCATCCATATGTACCAGCAATATTGGCAATGGAGTTCGAAGCCTCAATGACATCAGCAACGAGGAGCGTCTCCTCAACACCCCCAATGACGCCGGAATCCCGCCATTCGGCAATGAGATTACGGGCGCCATCAATTCGGCGGGCATTGTGTTCCGTAAAGTACCTTCTCTCGTGCGGACAAAAGGCAGCGGAAGCAGGACTGTAGGTTCGCCAGATATAGCCGTCGCTCGGAGCACAGGCGTTGAGTCTTTCGATAGCCGACTCATACGAACCGAGCTCCTTGAAATTAAGCTCAGAACCGCAAAGAAGTGAGGCCTCAGTAATCATAGCGGCTGAAAGCAGCGTATCGTTGCAATCAACGTTCCAACCGCGAAGGGCAGCGGTGCGCGCAACGACGCCGGTGCCACAGAAACCGTCGACAAAACGGCCTGAATAGCCGCTAGGCGACCCAACAATATCGAGAATCGCCTCAGCTAGGCGAGCTTTTGAACCAATGTACCGTATCGTCATCCTGCTCCAATCCACCGGTGTATTTTACTACCCAGCCCGGACAGCCGGAACACCCAAGTGAGTCCGAAGCCGATTAGAAGGGTGACTACTAGAGACTCGCCAGAGCGAAAAGCCAACGCCGCTCCTGCAATTCCGTCCCATCCTCGCCAGCGTTTAACCTTTTCAGCCGCCCCGCGGCCGGAGGCCGGCCAGGCTCGACGCTGCTCGTCGAGGGTTCGTCCGCGTCGTGGCCGCGTGCGCTCCAGACGCCTCCGCCGGCCCGGTCGCGCCCATGGCAGCGGCCCCACGCTACCCGTGACCCAAACGCGCCCTGTGCGACTATCAGCGACCCTCACGCCTTCGCGGCAATGCTCCCTCATGCGCCGCATGCCAAGCACAGCCAATCCACCTGCAGACGGCCCCACGCAAGCCGCTACGCGCCCGCAAGCTGCCCCGACCGGCATTCCACCCCGAAACGCCGCTGGAATCGGCTAGACTAGCCACATCGCTACTGGAACGGAGAAGCTACGTGGCCTACCTTGCATGCCCATGCGGCAACAGCATCTCGAACTGCTGCAACGGCGACGAGATGGAGAACGGGTTCATTTCCTCCTCCAGCCTCAATCAGCACCACAGCGACACGACCTTCTTCTCGTTCGAGTCCACGCCCGGCGCGAGCACCAACATGTGGAAGTGCGACATATGCGACCGCATGATGGTGTTCGACGGTTGGAACGACCCGGTGACGCGCTGCATGCGCCGCATAGCGACCGACGCCCCGCCCGAAGATCTCGCGGAGATGGCACACGCGGACGGCATCATCTACAACAATCTTCTATTCAACGAGGTCGATAGCCACTTCACCTACGCCCATGAGCACAAGGGAGCCCCGAGTACGCCTTCTGGAACGAAGACGTCGCGCACGAGAACCTGCCACCCCTCTCGTTCGAGATCATGCAGCACGAGGTCTTCAACCACGAGAACGGGCGCTTCCGCGACTGGTGGTACGCGAGCCTCTACGACGACTACCTCGTCTTCTACTCGCCGTACGACCCGGAGCGCAGGCAGCCGCCCGTCAAGGCGTGGAAACGCTACAAGCAAGTCTGGCCCAAGGAGGACGAGGCCGGGTAAGGCACGCCACCCGCGCGCAACTTCGCCGTCTCCTTGTCCTCCCCATACCAACGCATCCGGTACTCCCAGGCACCCATGAGCCCCGCCGCGATCTCGGCCATGTCCTGGCGCTTCTCGGCCTCGGTGTCCTGCACAATCGAGTCATCAAACTGCACCTGCACGCAGCCTTCGTCCGGAATGTCTTCGCCGAGCGCACGGGAACAGGCCAGAAGTGCCCGGCTCGTGTTGACGATCGCGCCCTGCAGCGCGTTCTCGTGCTTGCGCACGTTGCGCATGAGGGCCGAGTTGTCGGACGAGACCTCGGTCGCGGTCTTCACATAGCCCGAGTTGTCGAAGTCGAAGTAGCTGATGCCGAACCCGCAGAGGTCGCCCAGCACTTGGAGGGCCAATCGCAGAGCCTGAGCCTGTGAGTCGGTCCTGAGCGCCGAATCGAACTCTTGGATCGTGTCCTCGGTGCTCATCACCTTGCGGAAGACGGTGCAGTCGCCCCGTCCAAAGGGAATCGGCACGCGCCCGCCGTCGGAGCCCTTCCCTTGGTCGAACATGACGTCGGAGAGGAAGACGCGTATCTTGCCTGCGTCGATCTCGTTGATAAGGGCATCGAAGGCGGGCCCACCGACTGAATGGCGTCCACGGCGTCCGCGAACACGCTTTGGCCGCAAGGCGAACAGTCCACTCGGGTATTCGGCACGGCAGGCTTTACGATTCCGAAGGTCGGGAAGACAGACCCCGTGTCAACAAGGCCGGCCACCCTCCGGGACGTCGAGCGTCCTTCCCTCATGGTCAAAGCAAACCGTCTCTATGCGATAAGACCCGTCGTCACCCAAGAGGTGCATCTGGAGCTGGTCAACTGCAGCACCCTGCGGATACCCCCTCGTCACGAACGCGCACTCCGTCACGCCCGCAGCATCCCATGGAGACGAACCACCATGCGCGCGTCGTAGTGTCGAACCTTCGCAACCTTGCGTTCAAGGTCGAGTCACACGCTGAACGCGCCCGTTCCGAGCCCGAACGCTCGCATCACCGCCTCCTGGGCTCTGCTCGTGAAGCCGCATCCGGCAAAGCATCTGTCGAGAAACTCGGTCGCTCGCTGGTCGTCGCAAACCACCTGCGCCTTTTCGTCAAGGAGGAGAGAGCCCAACTCCCGGCACACCCGCATGGCAGGCATCATCGAGCGCCGGTGCACCTCGTACACCCGCCCAAAGGCATCGGTGTCTCGATAGTCGTAGAACGAGCCCACCGCCCTCATCCAGCCGTCCCATTCGGCGATGTACGGTTCCATGTCCTCCAAAGGAAGCCGGAAGCCATGCCCCTCCAAGTAATTCCTCACGTGTCCCGGCACCCAATGCTCCCGCGCGTCATCCACGCTCATGTAAGCCTCCTATGGTCGTTTAGCATTTGAAGGTGAAGAAAAGCCGCCGAGCAGCCCATCCCCACTGCTGCATAGGCCCCCTCCGTTTCCAATCTTTCGGAGTACATGTTGAGAAGGTCGAGAAGCCCACGGCATCCCACGCCAAGCAGGGCTCCGTTGAAGGCGAATGTTGAGAAACCCACGGCCATCACCCCCTGAGCACGTCGTCCATCACGGCGCACCTCACCGCGTCGATGCAGTGGTCGTTGCCGTCGGGTATCTCGTCGATCCAGCTGCCGTCGCGCTCCCTCATGTACTCCTTCAGGGTGAACTCCTCGTAGGCGAGCGGGCACCTCACCAGGTCTATCACGATCTCCCGGAGCCCCGCCAGTCACTCGTAGCTCAGCTTCCGCATCCGCGACTTTCTCGCCGGTCGCGCCTGAAGCCCGTACTCCCGCTGGTACACCGCCATCGGCTGCTTCCCGTCCGGCGTGTCGTCGCACCATATCAACTCGTTGTGAAGGTACGGCTCCTCACCCGTCTTATCGGAGAAGGCCAATGCGCCCACCATCATCTAGCCCGTCTCGGCGGGCGTCTTGCGGTTGGCGGAGAGCTCTTGGAAGAGGATCAGCCGCCGGGCACCCGGCTCCCAGCCGCACCTCACGAAGCGCCACGGGTCGGGGAACCACCCCCAGTCCACGCCATTGCGCGTCCTTTCGAATCCGCGCATCGCCCAAGCGCTCCTCCACGATGTTCCCGAACACCTCGCCGCCCGTCCCGGTCACCTCGCCCAGGTCATAGCACCCCAAGAGGCCGAGGCCCGGGCACGGGGCCGCGCCGGCCGTGTCGAGGCACGCCGCGAAGTGCAACCGCCGCCTGCAGGAGAGGCGCGAGGCGATGTCCGCGGCGGGCAAGAGGCCCTGCGTTGCGAACTGCGCGACGGCGCGGGAGATGGCCTGCCGGGCGTGGGCGATAGCGGGGATGGCCTCGTGACCTCCCCCTGCAGATAGGAGTCCGACCCCGGGGCGCGCCGCGCTCGAGGCCGTTGGGAGGCCACTCCAGTGCTTTTTATGGGCGGCGGGCAGCCGCCACGCCCGACAACAGACCGCGAAGTCGCCGGAGGCCTCAAGCCGTAGCAACGAGATGCGGTTCCGACCCGCGGATATTAGAGTGCCGAACGTGCGTCGAGCAGACACGCCCTCAAGCGGCGCCGCCACCGGGTGAAGATAGCCGGGCCCTGCCGTCCGCGGTAGCTCCGCGGACGGCAGGGCCATTTTGCCGCTTGACAATGTTCAACTAATATTAAAAGGAGCGCCCCAAGTGCCGTGTCCGTGCGACAAGAGCGTCCCTTTTGACTAGTCGTTTAAGAACGTCCCAATGATTAGACGACTACCTCTACAGTTCCAACTCGTTGAGCCTTAAGATCGCCACGATATAGATCTTGAGCGCTTGCTTGAGCTGTTCCTCGTTGGCGCACTCGTTGGGGCCGTGCATCTGGCCGCCCCATGCGGGCAGCTCCAGGCCGGTTTCCTCGGGGCCAAACGACACGGCGCGGGCAAAGTTGCGCGCGTAGGTGCCACCGCCCATGGCAAAGGGCTCGGCATGCTTGCCCGTAAACTCGTTATAGGTATCAATAAGCGCCTTCACGGCCGGATCGTCGGCGGACACCGAGAACGGCACCTTTGCACGACCCACACGGCACGTCACGCCAAAGCGGCCCACGAGCGGCTCGAGCTGCTCGCAGATGGTATCGGCGCTCGTGCTGTCGGGGAAACGTACGTCGATGACCTGCTCAATATGGCCATCCATCACACGGATAACACCGGGGTTGCACGTGAGCGGGCCAAACGCCGGGCTCGTCGCGTCGATACCCAGGCCGTGGCCATAGGCATCCGCATGTACAAAGGTCAGAAACTTAACAAACTCGTGCTCGGCGGGCGTCAGCAGGCGCTCGTCGCGTGCACCAAACGCGTCCTCGGCCTCGCGCAGATACGCCACGATGAGGCCGACGGCATTGATCGTTCCCTCGGGCATCGAAGCGTGACCGCCAATACCGTGGGCGAAAATCTGCGCATGCCCGTTATCGAGCGCCGTGATCTCCAGGCGGTCGGCGTTCTCAACGGGCGCCGGCAGCTCATCGGCGGCAATCGCGAGCTCGCAGATAGACTGCGACGGAATGGCGTTGCTCGCCTCGGCACCGCTCCACGATACGATGCGCCCGCCGTCGATCTTGGAGCTCACAAACGTCGCCCCAAACTGGCCCTTCTCGGCATTGCAGACCGGGAACTCGGCATCGGGCGTAAACAAAAAGTCGGGGTCTGCGTGGTTCTCCAGATAATGGTGAACGTCGGACATGCCCACTTCCTCATCGCAACCCAGCAGCGCGCGGAAGGTATAGCGCGGCACAATGCCGTGCTTGATCAGGTAGGCACCGGCGTAGAGCGACAACACGGCCGGGCCCTTGTCGTCGATCACGCCACGACCGAGCAGCCAGCCCTCGCGGCGCTCCATCGCAAACGGGTCGGTGTTCCAACCGGGACCGGCGGGCACCACATCCACATGGCAGATGGTCGCAAGCTGCTTATCGCCGCGGCCGGGAATGTCGGCGATGCCCACATAGCCCTCGTCGTCGCTCGTCTGGTAGCCGAGCTTTTGCGCAATGCCGAGCGCACAATCGAGCGCATCACGGACCGGGCGGCCAAACGGCGCACCGGGCTCCGCATGGGCAGCAACGGCCACGGACGGATAGCTCACCAGCTGCTCGATATCGGCAACGACATCTTCCCAGATCTCGTCGACATACTCGGTAACGCTCTGTTCCACCTGATTCATGGACGACCTCCTTACCAATGAGCGACGGCCACACCCGCCCCTCGCATAACGTCATTAGATGGCGAAAAGTTTAGCAAGCTCGGCCACCGAGTGCACCACTGCATCGGCACCCGCCGCCTCGTGCTCGCCCGGCACCGCCGCGCCCGAATAGATGCCAATGCACGGCACGCCCCTTGCGTGCGCGCCCTCCACATCGTTAAAGCGGTCGCCGATCATCACGGCATCGTCCGCCGTCGCGCCGAGCGCCGCCAGGGCATCGCGAACCGAATCGGCCTTGGTCTCGCGCCCCTGCGACGGATTCATACCGACCACCGCCTCAAACTGCGAAAGCCCCAGCTCACCCACCATGTCGATGCACTTTGCCTCCATGCGCGACGTCGCCACGGCCAAGTGATGCCTCTGGGCGGCCAGGCCATCGAGCAGTTCGGGAATTCCATCGAACACGGGGTACTCTTCTGGTCCCAGCTCATCAAAAAAGGCACGGTACTCGTCGGCCACCACAAGCGATTCCTCGCGCGAGAAGCCGTAAAAGTCGTGGAAGCTCTTCCACAACGGAGGCCCGATCATGCGGCGCAGGTCACCCATCTGCGCCTCAGAAAACCCGCGCGCAGCCAGCGTTTTACGCGTCGAGGTCATCACCGCCCGGCCCGTATCGGCCACCGTGCCGTCAAAATCAAACAGCACGACCGGCCGCTTGCATATCTCCAGTGCCTCCATCGACATCCCTCTTCCCCAGTTGACGATTTCCACACCGACACTTCAAACTGTTGACTATTCAACAATTGAACCTAGCAATGTGGAGCGACTCTACTATACTTGTCGCACTTTGCTCTCAGAAGGCGGCGCGCAAGCGCCCCAACGAAAGGTGCAATTATGTCTTTTGCCATCATAACCGACTCCACGTCGGACATCTCCCCCGCCCGCGCCCAAGAGCTCGGCATTTACGTGATTCCACTTCATGTGATTATCGAAGGCGAAGACCTGCTCGACCAGGTGCAGGCCAGCTCACGCAGATGCTCAATATTCGCCTGACCGTTTCGCCGGAGTGGAAATCGGGCGAGATCAAGGCAATCAAAAAGGGTCGTGGCGCCAAGCGCATCGTCGCCAACCAATCCCTATTCCACCGCAACTTGGAAGCAGTTCATTTGGGACGGGGCCAAAAAGACTGATATCAAACGTTTCAGACCAGTCTTTTTAGCCCCGTCCCATTTTACCTACCCTACATCAGCCCGCTCAGGACAACATCGACGGCCTCGTTGAGGTCATCGGTGATGTGGACGAGGTCTGGATCGAGTGGGCTGATCATGCCGGCATCCATCACCGGGCCGTTGAGCCAGTCGAACAGGCCCTGCCAGTATTCGCTGCCCACCAAAACAAGCGGCATTCGCTTGACCTTGTGCGTCTGCACCAGCGTGAGCACCTCAAACATCTCGTCGAGCGTACCAAAGCCACCGGGAAACACGATGGCGCCCGAGCTGTATTTGACAAACATGGTCTTGCGCACAAAGAAGTAACGGAAGTCCATGCCGAGGTTCACGTATTTGTTGAGCCCATGCTCGTGTGGAAGCTCAATACCCAAGCCGACCGACTTGCCGTTGGCGCTCGCCGCTCCCCTGTTGGCCGCCTCCATAATGCCAGGACCACCGCCGGTGATAACCGCCACGCCGCGCTGCGCGATCTTGCGGCCGACCGTGCGCGCCGCCTTGTAGAGCGGATCGGTCTTGGGCGTACGGGCACTGCCGAAGATGGTCACCGCGGGCCCGAGCTCGGCAAGCGCGCCGAAGCCATCGACAAACTCGGCCTGAATGCGCAGCACACGCCACGGGTCGGCGTGCAACCAGTCAGTCGAGTCCTCGGGCGCCAGCAGGTTGGCGTAGGTGTTGTCCTTAGGAATCATAGGGCCGCGCATAACCACGGGGCCGCGTCGGTACGTCTCGTCGTAGGCCGGCTCGCCCTCGACGTTCTCATTCTTAATCATGGGATACTCCTATCGAAAATAGAAACGGGCGGGGTCGACGCCATGCGTCAAACACCCGCCCGAACATCAACCATTCGGTATGGTACCCACGATGCATCAAACGCTTGCAAGGCATCGGTCAGAGGTCGTGCAAGCGATGCCGACGCATGCGATGCCCGGCGCCGGCTACGCACGGTCGATTGGCACGTAGCCTCGACACCGCGCGAGCGCCCCCGTAAGCGCACCCGCAGCTCTTAGTAATCCACTGCGGCGGGGCTGTTCATCCAGTCGTTCACGAACGCACCGTAACGGCCCTCGATAATGGCCTGGCGGGCACGCTGCATAAGGTTGAGCAGGTAGTAGATGTTGTGCATCGAAAGCAAAATGCCGCCGAGCATCTCCTTCTGCGTGACCATGTGGCGAATGAGCGCACGGCTGTAACCGCCCGTGCACACCGGGCAGGTACAGGTGGGATCGATGGGGCCGTCGTCGTGCGCAAAGCGGGCATTGCGGAAGTTAAGGCGACCCTCGCTCGAAAACGCCGTCCCCATGCGGCCGGTGCGCGTCGGCAGCACGCAGTCGAACATGTCGATGCCCACGCCTACACCACGCACGAGCGTCGTCGGGTTGCCGACGCCCATCAGGTAGCGCGGCTTATGTTTGGGCATGTACTCGCTCGCGAGCGGTGCGAGTGTCTCAAACATGGTCTCGTGGTCCTCGCCCACCGAGTAGCCGCCAATGCCGTAACCGGGGAAGTCACCGCACTCTTCCAGATGGCGCAGCGAACGCAGGCGCAGGTCCAGATGCATGCCACCCTGAACGATGCCAAAGAGCGCCTGGTCGTCGCGGGTATGCGCTTTATAGCAACGCTCGGCCCACATGCTCGACAGCTCCACGGCGCGCTCAACGTAGGCGCGCGTGGCGGGATAGCCCGGGCACTGGTCGAGCTGCATGCAGATGTCGGAGCCGAGCTTCATGGCGATTTCCATGTTGTCCTCGGGCGTCCAGAACACGTGGCGGCCGTCGTAGTCGTTGACGATAAAGCGCACGCCCTCGTCGGTGAGCTTGACGGCGTCGTTGTGGCTGAACACCTGGAAACCGCCGGAATCAGTGAGGATGGGGCCATGCCAGTTCATAAACTTGTGCAGGCCACCCAACTCGGCGATGGTATCCTCGCCGGGGCGCATGGACAGGTGATAGGTATTGGCAAGCACGATCTGGGCGCCGAGCTGCTTGACGGTCTCGGTAGGGATGCCCTTGACGTTTGCCTTGGTGCCCACGGGCATAAAGATCGGCGTCTCGATGTCGCCGTGTGGAGTGTGCAGCACGCCGGCACGCGCATGCGTCGTCGGATCCTCGGCGATCAGGTCGAATTTAAATAGGCTCTGGTCCATAAACTGGAACTCCTTGGTTGCGGTTCATACGCAAACCATTATAAAGACCGCGGCAGGTGAACGGCATAACGTCTTTCGGAGAAGGGAATGTCAAGCGCAAACTGAATAGAGCGGCCAAATTTTTGCTATCCAAGCGAGCCATCGAACACGTTTTGAAACTTTGCTGCGGCGCGCGGGATGCCGGCGCGAGACTTTATCATAGGGTGACAATCAACGATGAGGAGCACATGCCTATGACAGACGAGCTGGACCCCCAGACTCAGCAGCATATTGATGATTCCGCAGACGTCGCCGACGACTGCAGCACTCCTACCTGCGTCGCCGCTTCCGTCGATGCATCCGCCGAAGATGCGCACGCCGGTGCGGATAAGGCAACAGACACAGGCGATACTGTCGAGCATGACGAAGGCGAGCAACCGGAGTCGAACGACGCCGAGCCCGACGCGGACCCCGCGCCACAGGCGGCAGGACCCATCGAGGTATCTTCGGAAGAAGAGCTCGATGCCGTCATGGACTCCATGATGGATGCCGTCAAAGCGATGAAAGACGCCGTGGCCGACGCCGATGTGGACGCCGAAGAAGAGAAGGCCGCCGAGGCCGCATCGACCTTCGTGCCTGGCGAGACCCCCGTTGCCGACCAAGGCAGCACCGTACCTTCGTTCTTACAGCTCGAGCACCCTACAATTGGCGCAGATGCAGTTGACCCGCACACTGCCGGCTTTTCCGTGATCGAGGGTGGCACCGGCAATATCGCCACGTCGCAGGCGCCCGATGCGGGTACGGCCGACGCCGGTCACCCGACCGCTCCACACGCCCCTGCAGCCAGCCGCGATCTGGGAACCGCCGTCTCAAATACAGCAAACGCCGTAGGCACTTTTATCGCCCAGGGCGCCTCTGCCATGCGCGAGATGAACGCCGCAAAGAAGGCGCTCGCGGATGCTCGTGCCCACCTGGCCGAACTTGATCAGCGCATCGCCGATCAAGGCGAGGAGCTCGAGACGCGCCAGGATATCGCAGGCCGCTACGACCAAATCGTCGCCGAGCAGCGCCAGGCAATCGCCACGGCTCAAAAGACCGCTGCGGCGGCAGAAATCGGCCGCGATACCCATGCCGCCAAGACAACAGAGCTCAAAGCGCAGCTCGAACAAATAAAAGAAGAGGACGACGCCACCGAGCGGCGTCTCAAAGCCGCACTCGATGCCGTAGAGGCGCGCGAAGCCAGCTCGCGCGAGACCGGTAACCGCCTCGTACGACGTCTCGAGGACTCCAAGCGCATCCGCGACAAGGTACAGGCCGAGCGCGACGCCGGCGTTGCCGCAGCGCAGCAAACCGTCGACGCCACGCGCGCTCAACTCGAAACGTTGCGCCGTGAGTATGCCGAGCTGCAGCGCAATCCCTCGGCAAATCCCGCCAACTATACGGTGCGCACCAGCGAGCTTTCGATGCAGATCTCCGACACGGCTGATGCCCTTCGTAAAGCCGAGGAAGATGTCCCGCGCATCACCGCCGATCTTGAGCACTCGCTCGCAGCCGCCGAGCACGCCGTCGAGCAGGCGCAAGCCCCCATCGCCGACGCCAAGCGCGCCCATCAGGCCGTGACGGCCGAGGCCGATGCCGCGCGCGACGAGCTGCAGACCGCAAAGGCGGCCGCTGCAGCGCGCCAGCGCGAATTACGCGAGAAGATCGTCACCGAGGACAAAGCGCGTCAAGAGCAAGAGCAGGCTATCGCCAATGCCCAGGCGGACGTCGCGCATGCGCAGTCGATCATCGAGCAGGCGACCGAGGTGCACAACCATCCCGAGATCACCGAATCGCTCGCGGGCTCCCTGGCTCGCGATAAGGACGAGCGTGCCGAAACCGAGCGCGAAGTGGCTCAGCTCGAAGCCGCCGAGAACGACGTGCGCGAGCGCACCCGCGACTCACGCGTCAAATTCACCGGCGCAATCGTCTGCATTGTCACCGTAATCCTCGTGATCGTCCTAATCTGGCTGTTCGCGAGCAAGTAAACCAGCTGCCAAAAAACACTCACCGCAACGTTTTGATTGGTGCAAAGGGGCCAGGCTACTTTGCACCAACTTGGTGCATATAAAGCAGTCCCCATTGCACCAACAACGTTTGCCCAGATAAAACCTGCCAAAATAAACCTGTCCCTTTTTGGCAGGTTGAACCACGGCAACGCCAATGTTTTGGCGAAGTCAGCGAAAACCCGCCAGAACGGCAATCTCTTGACAACCAAAGAAATGCCGATGTTTTGGCAGCGACAGCGAGCGGGTCGCATTTGAGGCAAGGTGACGTGAAACGAAAGGGCGCTGACCTTCTGGTCGCGCCCTTGAAGTTGAACGTCAGATTGTCCAAATGCGGCCCGCGCAGCGTCGAGCAGTTACGCGGTTCGTAGAACCGCGTAACTAACAAATGAGCATGGCGTCGCCAAAGCTGAAGAAGCGGTAGCGCTGCTCGATAGCGGCGGCGTAGGCATCCATGATCTGGTCGCGGCTAGCAAGTGCGCTCACGAGCATCATGAGTGTGGAGCGCGGAACATGGAAGTTAGTGATCAGCGCGTCGACCACGTGATAGGTCGAGCCGGGCATGAGGTAGAGCTGCGTCGTCGCGTTCTCGCGCGCCACGATGTCACCACGGCCGAGCGTGTCGGCCCCGTCCTTACGGCCCTCAAAATAGCGCGCCGTCACAGCCGGATCGGACACCGGCGCGTCCGCGTCAAACGCACTCTCGAGCGAGCGGACTGCGGTGGTACCGACAGCAATCACGCGATGCCCCTCGGCCTTAGCCTTATGCACGGCGTCGACAACCTCCTGCGACACGTGATAGCGCTCGGTGTGCATTACGTGCTGCGTGGGGTCGTCCTCCTCCACCAGACGGAAGGTATCGATGCCCACCTCGAGCTCGACAGCGGCAAACTTCGCACCCTTGGCCTCGATAGTGGCCATGAGCTCGGGAGTAAAGTGCAGGCCCGCCGTGGGAGCGGCAGCTGAGTGCTCCTCCTTCATGGCGTAGACGGTCTGGTACTTCTCGGGATCGCCCTCGTAATCGGTAATGTAGGGCGGCAGCGGCACGTGGCCGGCAGCATGGATGGCCTCATCGAGCGTGCGCGGCTCGCCGGCGGCATTGCAACCGGCCGGCTCAAAACGCACCAGGCGGCCGCCGCGGCTATCGGTGACAAAGTCGACGACCTCGGCCGTCAGCACCACGGGCGCGCCCTCGGGCGCATGGGCGCCACCGGCGCGATACTCAATCTGCGCACCAGGCTTTAGGCGCTTGCCCGGCTTGACCAAGCACTCCCAAACGTGACCCAGCGGATCCACGTCCTCGCGGCGCTTGAGCAGCAGCGTTTCGACCACGCCGCCCGAGCCTGTCTTGCGACCGATAAGGCGGGCCGGCATCACACGCGTCTGGTTGATGACGAGCACGTCGCCCGGCTCGATATAGTCGATGATGTCACGGAAGATGCGGTGCTCGACGGTGCCGCCATGCTCCAGCGGCGTTCCCGCCTGGGAACCCTTGCGATCCACCACCAGCAGGCGGCAGGAGTCGCGCGGCTCGGCAGGAGTCTGGGCAATCAGTTCCTCAGGAAGGTTGTAGTCAAAATCATCGGTACGCATAGACACGTCGAATACTCCTTATATAGCTAAAATCCGCTCTACATCCTAGCAGGCTGCCAGCCCAAAAGGACTACTTTTTGGACGCTTTGCGCTCGTCGCGGATGCGGGCGCGGTCCATGGCCGCCTCGACGGCCGAGAAGCGGCAACCACAGTAGTTCTGCCGATACATGCCCAGCTCGCGCGAACGGCGTGTCGCCTCGGGATAATACGGGCGAAAATCGCGAATCACCGGGGTGAGACCGCGGGAGGCAGCCAGACGCTCCAACACATCGTTGCAGGTGTCGAACAACTGATACGGCGAGACGGCGAGCGTCGTACCCACAAACTCAAACCCGCACTCCTGGGCCACACGGCATGCCTCGGCCAGGCGCAGGGCATAGCACGCACGACAGCGACGGGGTCGATCGGCGCCCAGCGGGGCCACGCCGGCCTCCCAGCGCTCGCGGTCCTCCCCCGCCTCGATGAGCTCGATGTCGCCATCGGCACACCACCGGCGCAGCTCGTCCAAGCGGCGCTGCCATTCATCGCGCGGCTGAATATTGGGGTTGGTCCAGCAAATCGTGGGCTCAAACCCCTCCTCACGCAGCAGACGAACCGGCTCCAGCGAGCACGGCGCACAGCACGCGTGCAGCAGCAGCGGCTTCATGGACATCTCCTCCCAATCTTTGCCCAGGGTAGTCTTTTTGGGACGGGGCTATTTTGACTACTTTTAACGTCAAGCAGTCAAAAATACCCATCTCCAAAAAGTAGTCAAAATAGCCCCGTCCCAAAAAGACTACTGACCAAAAAAGCGCACGCCAAAGGACGTGTCCTCGCAGGCGACAATGCGGCGGTCGCGCAAAATGGTCCGCACGTAGTACCAGTCGCCCACACAGCCCGACAAATGCAAGCCGGCCGCCAGGTAGCACAGCAGCGGATAGCCCGAAAACGCAAACCCCAGGGTAAACGCTGTCGTCACGACAACCGTCGGCGCCAGACAAACTGCCACGTACCGCCGGCGCGAATACACCACGCCCTCGGCGCAGGCGTAAATCATGCACGTCTCGAAGTTCGCCCCAAAGGTCACCTGTGCGCCCGCAGGAGCCAGCAGCTTAAAGAACACGCCGTGCACCAACTCGTGCACGGCAAATGACGCCGCCGAAACCGCAGCCAAGCCAACTATCCAGCCTAAGACAGCCGTCCAGCCACCCGCGTCAGCCGCATCCAAGTCCGCGGGCCCACCCAGCAGCATAAACACCGGCACCAGGCACGCGGCAAATGCGCCAAGCACGGCCATCCCCCACACAAAGCAAGCGTGCAGGAAATCCTCGTCTTCAAACGCATGTATGTTGGAAATCTCATTCATAGCATCTTAGGATAGCGCCCCTGCCACGTACCCGTCCGCATGTGCGATAATGTCGAACGATATGCACGAATTGACCACCGCGTCGCCGAGCCCCGCGCCCGGCCGCGCTCTCACCATATACGAAGGAGTCCCATGGCATCCAAATACTCCATGAACGACCGTCCCAGCTGGCCCCGCCGCGCCATCGTTACCGCCGGCGAGCCCTATGGCAACAAGGGTCTTCACTTTGGCCACGTTGGCGGCGTCTTTGTCCCGGCCGACTTCTTCGCCCGCTTCCTGCGCGACCGCCTGGGCCGCGAGAACGTCATCTTCACCTCGGGCACCGACTGCTACGGCTCGCCCATCATGGAGAGCTACCGCAAGCTCAAGGAAAACGAGGGCTACGACAAGTCCATCGGCGAGTATGTCGAGTCCAATCACTCCCGCCAGGCCGCGACCCTCAACAACTACAACATCAGCTGCGATATCTACGGCGGCTCGGGCCTTGAGCCGGCGGCGCAGATTCACAACAAGGTGACCGCCGAGATTATCGAGCGCCTGCACGAGCAGGGCACCATCTCCAAGCGCTCTACCCTGCAGTTCTACGACGCCAAGGCCGGCACGTTCCTCAACGGTCGCCAGGTCATCGGCCGCTGCCCCATCCAAGGTTGCAAGTCCGAGAAGGCTTATGCCGACGAGTGCGACCTGGGCCACCAGTTTGAGCCCGAGGAGCTCATCGCGCCCAAGAGCCAGCTCACCGGCGAGGTGCCCGAGCTGCGCCCGGTCGACAACCTCTACTTCGACCTGCCCGCCTACCTCTACTTTATGAAGACCTATACTGCCAAGCTCGCCCAGAACCCGCAGGTTCGCTCCGTGGTCTCCAAGACCATGGAGGAGTGGCTGCTGCCGGCACAACTCTACATCCAGAACAAGTTCCGCGAGGCCTTCGACGCCGTCGAGGACCAGCTCCCCGAGCACACCGTGCTGGAGCCCGAGGGCAACAAGAGCAGCTTTACCGTCACCTTCCCCAGCTGGAAGGAGCGCGACGATGCCCACGCGGTGCTCGCCAACGGCGGCGTGCGCTTCCGTAGCGGCAAGGCGCTCGTGCCCTTCCGCATCACCGGCAACATCGACTGGGGCGTTCCGGTGCCCGAGGTCGATGGCGTGACCGATGTCACCTGCTGGTGCTGGCCCGAGAGCCTGTGGGCGCCCATCAGCTACACCCGCACCGTGCTCGCCCGCGACGCCCGCGCCGCCGGCGTGACCGAGGGCGTCGCCGCCCAGGATGCCGCCCTCATGGGCGAGCCCGCCGCCGATTCCACGCAGGTCCCCGCGCCCACCTACCAGCACAGCTCGCTCGACTGGCGCGACTGGTGGTGCTCTGACGACGCACAGATCTACCAGTTTATCGGTCAGGACAACATCTACTTCTACTGCATCGCGCAGACCGCCATGTGGGAGGCCCTGGGTTGGAACCTCACGCAGAGCACCGTCAGCGCCTGCTATCACCTGCTCTACATGGGCAAAAAGGCAAGCTCGTCCTCGCAGACGCCTCCCCCGCCGGCAGACGACCTGCTCAACCACTACACCTGCGAGCAGATGCGCGCGCATTGGCTGTCGCTCGGCCTGTCCGAGAAGCCGGTGAGCTTTAGCCCCAAGGCATATGACACACGCGTGACCGGCAAGGACAAGGACGGCAACGAGGTGCGCGCCTGCGACGACAAGCGCGTTATCGACCCGGCCCTTAAGGAGAGCGCGCTTTTGACCGGCGTGTTCAACCGCCTGGCCCGCAGCTGCTTCTACGGCGTCGCCGTCAAGGAGGGCGACGAGAGCCCCTACCGCAACGGCTGCATCCCCGCCGGTGCCGCCTCCGCCACCGTGGTCGAAGCCGCCGAGCAGGCAGCTCTCGCCTTTGAGCAGGCCATGTACAAGTTCGAGACGCACCGCGCGCTCGCCGTGTGCGACGACTACCTGCGTGCCGCCAACAAGCGCTGGAGCGATGCCTCCAAGGCTGCCAACAAGCTCGAGGGTAGCGAGGCAAACGCCGCAATGACGCAGGCACTGGTCGACGCCTTCACCGAGCTGCGCGTGGCGACCGTGCTCATGCACGGTATTGTGCCGGCCGGCTGCGAGCTCATCTGCGAGTACTTCGACGTCGATCCGGTCGCCTTCTTTAGCTGGGATAACATCTTTGCCTCCACGGATGAGTTTGTGGAGAGCCTGGGCGAGAAGCCCGGCGAGCACCGCGTAAAGCCGCTGCCCCCGCGCTTCGACTTCTTTAGCAAGCACGAGAGCCAGTACTAGACAAACGCCAAGGCAGACTAGTCAATTTGGGACGGGGCTATTTTAGCTACCCCGTCCCAAATTTAACTGCAACGCCTGCCGAAACGGACGGGCAGCTAAAATAGCCCCGTCCCAAATTGACTACTTTTAATGGAATGGGAAGGAAAGACGGATGTCCAAGCCGCGTCGTCGTAAGCAGAAAAAGCAGGTTAAGCCCGAGCTCAAGCTTAGGCAGTTTGCCGCTACCGAGCTTTCCGACCAGCTTGCCGCCCAACACTCCGCCGCCGACCTGCCGCGCTTTATGGTCGACACGGTCGCCGGCGCCTATGCGCCTGCCGATGCCGAGCTCATAATCGAAGGCTTTGGCGCCGCTGCCACGCGCCCGGTCACGCTGCGTGCAAACACGCTCAAGGCGACCGCCGAGGACATCGCCGCCGCGCTCGACGCAGCCGGCATCGCCCACCAAACCGTTGCCTGGTACCCGGACGCTTTCATCCTGCCCGAGGCCCAGGTATCCGATCTGTGGGATCTCGACATCTACCGCAACGGCAAAATCTATCTGCAGAGCCTGTCGTCCATGATGCCTCCTTTGGTGCTGGGCGCTCAGGCCGGCGAGGATATCTTGGACATGTGCGCGGCCCCCGGCGGCAAGACGACGCAGATCGCCGCCCTCACCCAGGGACAGGCGCACCTCACCGCCTGCGAGATGAGCATTCCTCGCGCCGAAAAGCTCGAGGCCAACTTGGGCCGCCAGGGCGCCAAAAACGTGCCCGTCATGCGCACCGACGCACGCGAGCTCGACGAATTCTTTCGCTTTGACCGCATCCTGCTCGACGCCCCCTGCACCGGCACGGGCACCGTCATCAGCGGCAACGAGAAAAGCCTGCGCGGCCTGACCGAGCAGCTGCTCTGCAAGTGCGCCCGCTCGCAGCGCTCGCTTCTGGACCGCGCCATGGGCGCCCTCAAGCCGGGCGGCACGCTCGTCTATTCGACTTGTTCGATCTTGCCGCAGGAAAACGAGGACGCCCTGCAAGAGGCCCTCGACAAACACATGGACTGCGAGCTCATCCCCCTCGACGGCACGCCGAGCGAAAGCGAAGCGCGTCGCGCTCAGGAAGCTGGCGACAAGCCGCATATCGAGTTCAACGCCCTCACCGAGGCCATCGCCACCGGCCACGTCTCGACCGTCGCCAACGGCATGCCCGGCACGCTGACCATCCCGCCCAGCCGCGACTTTGAGGGCTTCTACATCGCTCTGATCCGAAAACGCAGCTAGCGCACGGACCAACTCAACAAGCTATCTCCGTGCGCGCTTGTCCTGCTGGTCACGGTGCTGCTTAAGTGCCTCGCGTTCCTTGCGCTCGGCTCTTTTGCCCTTAATGGCCGTAACCACAAAGTAGATGACCGCGGCGGCTACGATTGCGCCCACGCATAGGCCAATCGAGCCCAATAATGTCGAGATTTCCATACCGCGTCACCTCTCTTTTGTATACGGGACATCCAAGATAGCACCTCAAAACCTGCCACCACAGCTCCTTCACGTTCGCCGGCCCTTCGGTCTAACGGATAGCGCGGCGGGGAAAAATCAACTCGTCAAACGTTTTAGCAACGTAGCGCCGGTCGCACGCTGCCGACCGCACATTATAGAAACGGACCGCAATGGATTCTCTCAACGATTTGAACGAGCGTGTTGACGCTTTTGTCGCCACCAGCTCCTTCGACACGCCCGCCGCGACGAACGACCAAGCCCCCATCGATGTTCCCGCCGAGGTTCACGAGGACATCGTCGCCTCGGTCGATTTCTCAGAGGTTGAGCTTGCGGACGAATTTACCGAGCCCCAGGTGGCCGTAACCCCCAGCGGCCTTTTGCCCATGGAGCCGCTGCCCATCGATGGGCGCCTGCGCAAGGCGGCCCTCCGCATGCCCGATGAGATCGAGGAGGCCAGCGGCTTTACGCTCTTTGGACGCCGCATCAAATCGCTCATCTACACCACCGACGTGGCGGTCATCCGCAACTCCAATGCCGACGCCGTGTTTGCCGTCTACCCCTTCACGCCGCAGCCCGCCATTACGCAGGCGCTGCTGACTGTTGCCGAGTGCCCGGTCTTTGTGGGCGTTGGCGGCGGTACCACCACCGGTAAGCGCTCCGTGCAGATGGCGGCCGTCTCCGAGATGCAAGGCGCGGCGGGCTGCGTGGTCAACTCCCCCGCTACCGCCGAGATGGTCGAGCACATCACCAACATCGCCGACATCCCCGTCATCGCCACGGTCGTTCGCTGCGATGACGATGCCCACGCCAAGGTGCGCGCCGGGGCCAAGATCCTCAACATCGCCGCCGGCAAAAACACACCCCAGGTCCTGCGCGAGCTGCGAGAGCACTATCCCAGCCTGCCGCTCATCGCACCGGGTGGCAAGACGCCCGAGAGCATCCGCGAAACCATCGCCGCCGGCGCCAACGCTATCATCTGGACGCCGCCTTCGGCCCAGCAGCTGCAAACCGACATGATGGAGCGCTACCGCAAGATGAAGGAAGACGCCACGCCTGTCATCTCGCGCGACGATGTGCCCATTATCGACCAGGTCGCCGCCGCCGAGGTCAGCCAGGTCGAGAACATGAATCCCGACGTGCCGATTCCCGACGAGGTCATCGAGCGCGTCGCCTCGATCCACGATCATATCGAGGAGCGTCGTGCCAACCGCGGACTCAAACCCTCGCTACACGGTTTCTTCTTCCGCGGAAAGAAACGCTAGCCGCAACAGCAAGGCCCGCCCCGCAAACAACGGGACGGGCCTTTTTCTGTTATCAAATGTCAGGAGGACAGGCGTAGCCGTTAAAACCGTCAGCCAGCCCACAAACGTTAGTCCACGCGCTTGTCGCCCATAAAGAAGAGCGCCACCGTACCAGGTCCGGTATGCGAGCCAATCAGAGTACCGATGTCATTAATCTCAATCTTGCCTTTAAGCTGCGGAACCTGTTCCTCGATCAGCGCCGCAACTGCCTCGGCATCCTCGCGACACGCCGAGTGCGACATGATGCACTTACCCGAATAATCCGCACCGCCCTGCACGTGTGCCATCATGGTCTTAGCCATCTCGGAGATCGCGCGCTTCTTGGTGCGAATCTTCTCACGCGGCGCCAGCTCACCTTCGCAATCGACCGTCATAAGCGGGCAAATCTTGAGCGCCGTGCCGATGATCGCGCTCGCGGCCGAAATGCGACCGCCGCGCAGATAGCTCGACAGATCGGTCGAGAAGAACCAGTGGTGCAGGTTGAGCTTATGCTCCTCAATCCAAGCGGCCGTCTCGTCGAGCGAAGCGCCGCCATCGCGAACGTCGGCGGCACATTCTGCCAGCAGGCCAAGGCCCGAAGACGCCGCCAGCGAATCGATGACGCGCACCTTGCCGCCCTGGGGATAGCGATCCGCGAGCATCTGCGCCGCAACGCAGGCCGATCCATACGTGCCCGAAATACCCGACGACAACGTCAGGTGCAGCACGTCTTTACCCTCGGCAACAAACGGCTCCCAAAACTCCTCGTACTCACCCACGCTCACCTGAGACGTCTTGGGCATGGCGCCCGCGGCAATCTGAGCAAAAAACTCGTCCGGCGTAATCGACTGATACAGATCGTCCGTATAGACGACATCGTCGATCTCGTAATGAAAATACACGACAGGAATATTGCGCGAGGCAAAGAACTCACGGGTTCGATCGGCGGCGGATTCACAGGTCAGGACAAAATCACTCATATGAGGCTCCTTACTCATTGCTGCGCAAATTATCGCACAGCATGCGTGAATATGGTACAAATGTCCGTTATTTACCAAATTGAACCAAAGGTAGTGAACATCTTTACCGTCATCATCTCTAGCGATCCCGGAGGTATGCGCCTGCAAAAACGACCCTACGTCTCCACTCAACCGCCATATCTACCTCGACTAAATCGATTTAGCAAACCGTTCGGCCAACAATTCAATCTCCTAACCCCAATTGAAACAAAAGCGTCGCATACTGATAAACGTTTGACGCTGTTTATCAGTTTTACCAACCACATCGGAAGGTGTTTCATGGTCGCATTCGATCGCAATCCGCAAGACTTCAAGTATCTGCGCCTGCTGTCGAGACAGTTCCCCACCGAGCAATCCGCATTCACCGAGATCATCAACCTCTCGGCCATCCTCAACCTGCCCAAGGGCACCGAGCATTTTATGAGCGATGTGCATGGCGAGTACGAAGCTTTTATGCACATCCTCAACAACTGCTCGGGCGTCGTGCGCGAGCATGTCGACGAAATCTTTGGCGACACGCTCTCCTTTAACGAAAAGGGCGAGCTGTGCACGCTCATCTACTACCCGCGCGAGAAGATCGATCTGGTCCGCAGCCGGCACGAGGACTCGCCCACCTGGTACAAGACCATGCTCAACCAGCTTATTGTGGTTGCCCGCTCGCTTTCGAGCCGCTACACCCGCTCCAAGGTTCGTAAGGCCATCCCGCGCGATTACGCCTACATCATCGACGAGCTGCTGCACACGCATCCGGACGAGAACAACTACCGCGTGCGTTATCACGAGCGCATTATCGAATCCATCTTGGAGACCGCCAGCGCCGACGACTTTATCGAGTCGCTCGCCTCACTCATCAAGCGCCTCGCCGTCGACCACCTGCACTTGGTGGGCGACATCTTCGACCGCGGCGGCGGCGCGGCCAAGATTATGGACCGCCTGCTCACCTATCATTCGCTCGATATTCAGTGGGGCAATCACGACCTGTTGTGGATGGGCGCCGCTGCCGGCGAGCCTGCCTGCATCGCCACGGTGCTACGCAACAACCTGCGCTACGACAACTACGAGATTCTCGAGAACGACTACGGCATCTCGCTGCGCGAGCTTGTCGCCTTTGCCAACGCTACCTATACCGCCGGCGAGCCCATCAGCCCGCTCATCAAAGCCATCAACGTTCTGCTCTTTAAGCTCGAGGGCCAGATTATCCAGCGCCACCCCGAGTTCGACATGGCCGACCGTCTTCTGCTCGACAAGGTCGATCACGATGCCGGCACGGTCACCCTCGCCGACGGCAGCGTGTGGCCGCTCACGACTAACGACTTCCCCACCGTCGATCCAGCGGACCCCTACACGCTCACGCCCGAGGAACAGCACATCATCGACAAGCTCGTGTCCGAGTTTGTCACCGCCGATCATCTGCATCGCCACATCGATTTCCTCTATACCCACGGCTCCATGTATAAGGTCGCCAACGGCAATCTGCTGTTCCACGGCTGCGTACCGCTCAACGAAGACGGCACCTTTAGCAGCATGAACTGCCTGGGTGCCTGGCACGCCGGCCGCGATTATTTTGATTTTTGCGACTATATCGCCCGTCGCGCCTGGCGCGTCGGCGACCGCGATGCCCTCGACTGGATGTGGTACCTGTGGATTGGCTTTAACTCACCCGCCAGCGGACGCGTGGTGCGCACCTTCGAGCGCGCCTACATTGCCGACAAGAGCACGTGGGTCGAGCCGATGGACCCGTACTACACGCTCACCACGTCCTCGTCCGTTTGCGACGACATCATGCGGGAGTTTGGCGTCGCCCCCATGGCCTGCTCGCCGACGGGCCATATCATCAACGGCCATACGCCCGTCAAGACTACCAAGGGCGAGCAGCCCATCCGCGCCAACGGAAAGCTGCTGGTCATCGACGGCGGTTTCTGTCGCGCCTACCACCCCAAAACGGGCATCGCCGGTTACACGCTCATCTCGAGCTCGCGCGGATGCCGCCTCAAGTCGCACCAGGCCTTTACCAGCGTTGCCGAGGCGCTCACCCGCAACATCGATATCGAAAGCGAGACCAACCGCTTTGACGAGGCCGACCGGCGCCGCATGGTGAGCGACACCGATACCGGCGTCAAGATTCGCAGTCAGATCCAAGACCTGCGCCAGCTCCTCGATGCATATAGAAACGGTGCTATCGAGGAGCGCGCCTAGCCCCACCTGCGGGGATTGGTTAAACTTGCTGGGTTTGTCATCCCCGCGGCGCCCCGGCGCCACCCTAAGGCAGGTACCATGCAAAAGCTCCTTGCGCAGATCATAAAGTTTGGCGTCGTCGGCGTCGTTGCCACCGTCATCGACTTTGGCATCATGAATCTGCTCCACTACGGCCTGGGCCTCAACATCTTGATCGCCAACACCAGCGGCTTTATCGTCTCGCTCATCTTTAACTACGTCGCGAGCATGAAGTACGTGTTTGCACACAAGGAGGGCATGAGCCGCCGCCGCGAGTTCATCATCTTTGTCGTGCTATCCGTTATTGGCCTGGCGCTCAACGACGGCATCGTGCTGACCCTCAACGCCGGCCTGGGCCTCGAGGCCAATATCGCCAAGATTTGCGCTACCGCACTCGTCATGGTCTACAACTTTGTAACACGAAAGATCTTCCTAGAGGGCGAGCAGACCAAATAGCTCGGCCTCCTCGTTGCACCACGGGGACCTGCGGATGACGCGCGTTGAGCGCAGCGTTGCCTGGGCCTTTCTCGTTTACGGGAAGATTTGCAGCGTTTGCAGATTACCTCTTGAATATTTGGCGAGTTCGTATAGTTCTTGCCAAAGACCTTACGTTTGCCATGCAAAAGCTCTAAAGTATCTCGTTGCTCGATTCATCAACGCATTGGATGTGATTACGTGCGCAACGCGCTGGCACAACCTCATACCAAGCAGTTCCTCAAGTTCGCTGTCGTGGGCCTTATCTCCTTTGGCGTCGACTGGGGCATGCTTATTGCGCTCGTCGAGTTGTTCCACCTCGACTTTTTGATGAGCACGACGGTCTCGTTTACCACGTCCGTCGTGGTTAACTACTGGCTCAGCATGAAGTACGTGTTCGACCATCGCGAGGGCATGAGCCGTAAGCGCGAGTTCACGATCTTTACCATCCTGTCGGTGATCGGTCTGGGCCTCAACGACCTGTACATGTTTGTGGGCGTCACGTTTTTGAGCATCGGCTACCAGGCCATGAAGGCCATCGCCACGTTCCTGGTCACCTGGTACAACTACTTTAGCCGTCGCTTTTTCCTCGAGGGCGCACGGTCGTAGTCAGCCAAACATACCCTTGCATTCGCAACCGGTTGGAATTCCCATTCCAGCCGGCTTTTTGTTTGCAGAGTCTGCCGAGGAAGGCGGGCTACGGTGCATGAATGGGACGCAGTTTCCCCATGAACGCCGTTCCGGAAAGTGTATCCCAGATTGCAGCCTCAGAATGGGATGCAGCTTCCGCAACGCCGTCCTAGCGGAAACTGTGTCCCGGAATCAGTCAACAGAACGGGACGCAGTTTCCAGATGAGCCCCCATGCGGAAAATCCATCCCGGAATGAGCCCCCAGAGCGGGACACGCTTTCCGAAACCCGCCCCATCGGGAAACCGTATCCCGGTCTGAGCGCGGATTCCGGGACGCAGTTTCCCGCGGACGCCGAAACGGAAAGCGCATCCCGTTATCGATGTCTAGAACGAGATGCGCTTTCCCAATGGATGCTGATGCGGAAATTGCGTCCCGGAATTCACCTTCAGAGTGGGATGCAATTTCCGGTTGAGCCTCGATTGAGGAACCCCATCCCATCCGTATTAAAAGCGGGCGGCTCGGATGTTGGTCCGAACCGCCCGTTTGGCATGTTATGTCAAGGCATTTAACCCGTTACGTAATACCAGACCACGCTGTCGCCATTGGAGAGAACGTAGTTGCTGCACGCCGTGTTGGGCGTCACACCGTTAACGGAGTACATCCAGCCGCTTGTACCACCGTGCTCCTTCTCGGCCAGGCCGCCGATAGCGGCGACATACGTGCCGTACGATGAGCCGTGCGCATTTACGGAAAGGCCCAGTGCACACAAAGCATCGTAGGCCGTAGCGCCCTCGTTGAAGGTGAACGTACCGCCAGAAGACACCGGGTTACCCACGGCACTCGACGTCACTGAGACCGTCACAGTAATGTAGCCAGGCTGCTGCGAGCCGCCCTGATTGTCAGCAGAAGCGTTGCCGCTGTTGGATGCAGACCCACCGCCGGCCGCCGAGCCGCCGCCCGAAGAGGAGCCGTTTGAAGAACTCGATCCACCAGCGGATTCGGAGCCCTGTCCGGCAGACGCGTTGTTGGACTTCTTGCCGCCCTTGCCTTCGGACTTCTTCTCTTTCGAATCCTTGTCTGACTTCTCGTCCGAAGACTCGGAAGCGTCCTTGGAATCCGATTCATTCGAATCCTTGGACTCGGAGTCCACAGCGTCGGAAGACGAGGAGCCCACTGTCTCCGTCTTGCGAGAGGCGATAGAGCCAGAGTCGGCAACGCTCCTCCCCGCCACGGCCCGAGCGATCCAATCGATGGACCAGGCGCCGCTGGCAGAAGGGTGAACAAAGCCCAGCGAGACGACAATCAGCGCGATGCAGACGGCCGTCAGAGAGCCAAGTAGCGCCTTGCGCCGAGGGGCGGACGCCGCCGAAGCGGCGCCCTTTTGCTTAGCATCGTCGAGCTGAATAAACGACGAGTCGGGTTGCTTGGAGTCGGCATCCTGAGGTTTATTGGACACGGCTCTCACCTACCGGCGCTTGGTAAACACGAACACGCCAATGACCGCAAGCCCGATCATGCCGGCCGCAACACCAACAATGGCGAGCGGGTTGAAGCCAGACTGCTGTGCCAGAGCCTCAGCGGACTTCTTAGCGGTAGTCGCGGCAGCCGATCCCGTATCGGACTTGGAGCTGGACTTGCCGGACTTCTTGTCAGACTTCTTGCTGTCCTTCTTGTCGCCCTTGCCGGAATCCTTCTTGGAATCCTTGTCGTTCTTGGTCTCGGTCGTGGTCGTGGTGGACACCGGCTTCTGGCCCGGAGCAACAGCACCGCCAGTCTGCTGGCCATTTGTGCCGTTACCGGAGCCAGAACCAGCCCCGGCATTACCCGAGCCGCCATTGGAGCCGCCATTGCCGCCATTGGAGCCAGAGTCACCGTTGCCGCCAGGGGTAACGGCATTCTTAGTCCACTTAGCGTAGAGCGTCATATCGGCCGTCACGACGTCTTTGGAGAAATCCCAAGCCTGAGTACAATCGGCATCCTTATACCAGCCTGCAAAGGTGTAACCGGAGCGCTCGGGGTTCGCAGGGGCAATCATGGTCTTGTTTTGTGCGGTCATAGCGCTGGGAACCGTGCTGCCACCGCGCGTATCGAAGGCCACCGTATAACCCGGAGCAGCCTTGAGAGCAAATAGCGTACCGGAATCGTTGGTGTAGTAAAGGTTGCCCTGGACATCGGCGATCACGCTTGCAGTGCAATAGTTCGCATTGGAGCCAGACGGCGTATAGATCTCCACAGCCTCGCCAGTTGACTGGTTAAAGCAGTAGACAGCGCCCGGAGTCTTGTTGCAGGTAAAGTACACGTAGACATCGCTGCCCTGCACAGATGCAATCGGAGAGGCTTTGACCTCGGCCATTTTGCCCATATCGAGAGTTTTCTCGACCTTCATGGACGCAAGGTCGACAACCGTGAACTGGCCGTTATTCGAGGAGTCGCTTCCGCCAACATAGACCTTGCCGTTTGCCACGGCAGGCGTAGAGGTCGAGACCTTTGCGAACTCACAGGAGTCAGCAAGACGAAGGGCATCGCCTTCGCGAACGATTTTATAGAGCGTAGCCGGCTGACGACCGATCGCCAAAAAGACCGGGTTGCCACCCTCGGTACCGGCAGAAACGATCGTTGCACGAACGGGATTTCCAGACAGGCTCACAGAAGATTTGACCTTGCCGGATTTGCCGTCAATGAGCTTCACGCAGCCGCTCTCGTCACCGATAACAAGATCGGAGCCGGAAGCGGCGGCACCCGCCCAGTAATAACCCTCGCCGGTCGAGGAACCGGTCTTTGTGGTGACATCCGACCAGACGATCTTGCCCGTCGCAATATCGATGCAAACCATGGCCCCGCCCGTTGCGGTACCGGAAGTGCCGGCACCCGTGACAAACTCGGCGTATACACATCCGTTCGCTACCGTCATGGTCGAATTCGCCTGATAGCGCCCGCCCGCGGCAGGAGCCTCGAGTGCAGAGGTCTTCCACACGCACTCAAGTGTCTCGGCAGAGAAGGCGTACACGGAACCATCGTCGTTTGCCGAGATAATCAGACCATCCGCGTACACAGGACGCGAGAAATAGTTAGTGGTCCCGCCCTTGGAAACGCGCGCAACAACCTTGCCCGCGTTGTCGATCTTGACGAGCTCGGAGTTCGTGGTAACGAAAACGTAGCCGCCCGCAATGATGGGATCGCCCAGCGAAACCCACTTATCGGCAGCCGTGGCCAGATTGACCTTCCACAGCTCCGCGGCAGACTCGGTGGGCGTCGGCGTGTTCACGAGCGTCGTGCCGCCCGCATTGCCAAAGCCGTTCCAGCTTGCGGTCCAGTCCGGACGCGAAGCGAAGGGATTGACGATGAGGCCCTCGAGGGGCTTCTCGGCGTCTGCAGCATAGACCCACTGGACCTTGTCCCCCGGCTTGAGGGTAATCTGGCCCGCCATCTTTTGAGACTTCTCGCCGTTGACATAGAGCTGCCAGTACCTACCGGTCGACTGGTCCCAGCCATAGGTCTTGCCGTTGCGGGTGATGCTGGCAAGGTAGAACGACGCACCGGACGTATCCTGGCTGTCATAGGTGAGACCTGCGGCCTTGAGCTCCTGCTCGGTAAGATCGGCAGCGGTGGATCCATCAGACATCTTGACGTCGCTGGCAAACGCCCATACGGAGTTGCCGCCGTTCTCATCCGGTCCGATAAAGCTCACCGAGGCCTTGACTTTAGCCTGCCCAATCTCGTCAAGGCTTGCGCCGAAGGCGGAGTAATACAGCACGACGCTATCGCCGGGGGCGAGGTGAACCTGGCCGGCGCCGACCTCAGACGCCTTCCCGTTAACAAAAAGCTGCCAGTACTTGCCCGTCGACGCATCCCAGCCCAGCTTGCGACCATCCGCCGAAGTGATATCACTCAGATAGTACCCTGCCGTGCCCACACCGGTCGCGGTATGGGCCATGCCCTTTAGAGCGTCTTCAATCACATCGCCGGCAGTCGAGCCGTAAACGACACTCTTGGCGGAATCGGCCCAAACCTCGTCGTTGCCGTCGGCGTCGATACCAACGAGCTTAAAGGCAACGGAAATCTTGGGGTCGGAATGATCGACCGTACCAACAACGCGATACGTCGCCTTAACGCTCTGGTTAATGAGGCTCTGCAGCTTAGCGTTCTCGGGATGCGCCTTCGCCAGAGATTCGTACTTGGCGTACGTCAGGTTGCTCTCGACCGTAACAAGGGTATCGGCCTTGGGGCGCGTCACCTTTAGATTTTCGTTCGAGATGACCGAGGTGTCGCTCGTACGATACGTGCGCCAGTCGTTCCCCGACATCGCGTCGTATCCAGGAAGGTCTGCTGCCACAACGCCGGACAGCTTGCTGTCCTTACCCTTACGGTACTCGATGCCGCCGTCTGCCGTAGGCACCGCTTCGGCAAAGGTCGACAGATTCTCGGTAACCGCGTCAACCGAAGCGTTGGCGCCGAGGAGAGACTTTGCGTAGGCATCCTTGACCTGCTGCATAAATGCCACAGCCTGGTCAATCTCGGAATCGTCGATGGGCTTAACCTTGATGACGATGTCGCGCGTTACGGTTATGCCGTCCTTGGCAAGCGTAGCCGTAATAACTACTTCATTCGAGACGCCTTTGATATCACGGGTAACAACCACGCGGTAGCCGTTGACCTTCGCAACAGCCTCATCGTTCGATGCATAGGAGAGCTTGGCGCCGGATGGAGCGTCGATACCAGAACGACTGGGCAGCTGGATGTCGCCCTCAACGGTATTGGCATCGATTACCTTGTTGGTAGCGAAATCCTTGAGCACAATGCGGTCAAGCGCAGCTGACAGCTCGGCCTTTTCGGCATCGATCTGCTCCTGAGTTTTCGCCTTGACGGTATAGGTGACAAGATAAGCCGTCCCGTTTGACGGGGCATTATTGTAGCCAGGAACCGCCAGCGAGAGCGTAGCCGTGAGCCAAGCAATCTGGTCGGTCATACCGTGGGTATACGTAACCGTCGGATCGCCGTAGCTGGAATTCACCTTGGCAACAGAGTCATCAAGACTCATCCAGACAATAGAAGCAACCTTTATACCGTTGATGCTAATTGAGCCGGGAAGCGTTCCCTGCGTGACGCCCGCCTCAATCTCGTCGGGCAGACCCTCAGCATGAGCCCATGCCGCCTTAAGATAGGCGATGACCTTGCCGCCGTCCCATGCGAGCGTCGATGCGCGACCGGGCGTATACGACACGCTCTCGGAGCCAAGCGTCAGCGTATACGTCGGCGTAAACTGGCGAAGCAGCGAGTAATCAAGCGCGGAAGTCTTATCTGCAGGAGACAGGAAGAAATAGGAAATCTTTCCATCATCCGCGATGCCGCCATCCTGCTTGGGATCGCGACCGCCATAGGTTACGCCCGCAAGCGAAACCTTGATATCCGAGTAGCCCAGGTTGGCAAGCTTCGCCAAAAGCATGGAGCAGATGTTGGTATCGGTTCCCTGGGATGGATTGGGATACCAGCCTGAATAGCCATCGGCTTTGAGCTTCGCAACCGCCTCGTCCAGCTTCTTCGCATCGTCAGACTTGAGGGCTTCGGGTTCGGCAGGAGCCTCTACGGGATACTTGAGGCTTGCCGTGAACTCGTAGTCGCCGGCGCCATACGTAACACGGCATGCGACATACTTGCCGGCAAGATTGGAGGTCAACTTGAGATCACGAGCAGTTGCGCCTTCGATAGCGGTGTAGCCCGACGCCGTCGGAGCGGTAGACTGGCTATTGCCGACATACCACTGGTAGCCCAGCTGGTCGTACTCTGAGGAGAGAATCTCTTCGTCTTCGCCGAACTCGTCCTCGTAATAAGCTGCGACCTTAACGGTATCGCCAACCTTGGCGATACCGCTGCCAGAGGCAAGCCCGTTACCGTCAGCATCAACAATTTCAGCCGAGTTAACGGTCACATATGCCGAACGTGCGGAAACGGCGACGGAGTCGGACGCATCGCCCTGCTCGGAAGCGACGGATGCCGGCGCAGCCGAACCCTCTGTATTGACAGCATCACCGGCCGTCGCGCTATCGCCGCCAGCGGCATTTTCGGCGGCATCATCGTCGGCGCCCTCGTCGGCCGCCGCGCCCTCGCCGCCCGTCGCAGCCTGAGCCACAGACTCGGCAATGCCCTCGGCGCCCTCGGCCCAAAGTTGCGCCGGCGTGGTGCCAAAAGCCATGGCAAAAGCCAGGAACGCCACCAGACCGCGCTTGGCTACGCCACGGGCAATCGCTCCATGACGACGCCACGAGGCGCGCTGGCGCTCGTCCTCAAACATATCCATTTGTCTCCTATTGTCTGAACTTGGAGCATTGCCCAGCGGCTGCCCCACGTCATCGCGCACATTGCGCTCGAGTACCCCCATCGGGGTCCCCCCTTCCCTCCAGAGCCCAACGCGTGCCGGCGGCATGCGCCGCGGCCGCGTATAAGATGGGAGGCGATCCGACTTAACCTTACCGACCCGGGCGCGCCGTCCGATCTGCGGCGCGGCCATCCCGGGCCAAGAGGAATTACGGTTACTGGTACAGCCGGGGACTTGCACCCCGATTCTCCCAAACGCGCAGGAAAACCGCGCATTCGTGCGTCTCCGCACCACCATCTAGGCCATCGATTATTACTGTCAATATGGTAGCACGCAAAAGGGCCCCGCACGCAGGCGAAGCCCAAGGTAAAAGCTATGGTTTGCGATAGGAAGGACTGTCGTCGGACCTTGCAAGAACAGCCCGTTTCAAAACTATGCCGGTTTACGGGGCTGATTCAGCACTTCGCAACCATATCTGCCATTTTCGAAAACCAACGACTCATCTACCTGCGGTTTTAAAAGCGCGAATTTCGGTATGCTCGAGGTTCGGCGCTCCAGCCCCGTAAACCGGCATAGTTTTGTTCGGACCAGCCCACGCCGGCGCGATGCAAGGCAAAATGATCCGTTTTCCTCCGTCCCCCAGGGGCCATTAACGCTTGCCGCCGTGACTGTTGCGCCAAATCTCGCGGCCCAGCATCAGCGCCAGCACCAGCGCACTCACGTAGCCCATAAAGCCAATGACCGGGATACCGAACACAACCGGCTCGATGCGCGCGTAGTACACCACCGACGAGCCGATAAACAGGCCGGCGATCACAATTGCCATCGACATGCGGTCGATAATTCCACCCAGCTGTCGCAGTGCCTTATCGCTGCTCATAATCTGCGTGTTCACCTTAAGCTGGCCGCGCGTGAGCATGCGCGACGCCAAGCCCAGATACTCGGCCGCCTCGAGCGAGCCTTTTGCCGCGCGATAGCTGCTCGCGGCAAGATCGTGCCCCATTTCGCGGACGCGCGCATAGGTGCTCTTCTCGTTTTTGATGTGCGTCTGGATGATCTGGATCATGTTGACGTTGGGCATGTACTCGGTCAGCAGACCCTCGAGCGTCACCATGCCGCGCGCGAACATCGTCACCACGCTCGGCAGCTCAACGTCGTTTTTGCGCGCCAGATTTAACAGCGAGGTCAAAAACTCGCCGATATCCAGGTCCTTAAGATCGAGCCCTGCAAAGTCGGCGACGATAAAGTCCAAGTCGGACAAAAAGGCCGAATGGTCGAGCTCGGCAGAATCGCCGCGCGTCACGGCAAAGCGCATAAGCGAATCCTTGAGCTTGGGAACGTCACCTTCGGCCACGGCGAAAATCATGTCCTTAACGATACCGCGGTCGTGACTCGACATGCGCCCGACCATGCCCAGGTCGATAAAGTAGACGATGCCGTCCTTGAGGATGATGTTTCCCGCATGCGGGTCGGCATGGAAAAAGCCATCATCGAGCACCTGCGTCGAGTAGTCCTCGACGATCGCGGCGCCAATCTTTTCCAAGTCATAACCCTCGGCCACCAGGCGCTCGGGATCGGCAATGGAGATGCCGTCAATGTAGTCCATGACCACGACGTGTTCGGTACAAAGGTCCAAGTAGGATTTGGGACACGAGACGCCATGCACGCTTTTGTGGAAGTCATAGAAATCGTTGAGGTTTTTGGCCTCGGCCAAAAAGTTGGTCTCCTCGCGAAACGAGGTCCACAGCTCTTCGACCACGCCATGCAGGTCCACAAACTGGTCGGTGTTGACGAACTTGGAAACGATGCGTACCACCGAGCGAATGATGTCGATGTCCTGAGCCATCACCTGTTGCGCACCGGGGCGCTGCACCTTAACGGCCACGTCCTCGCCAGTCACCAGACGGGCGCGGTGCACCTGCGCGAGCGACGCGCTACCGAGCGGGTTGGGGTCAATCGCGTCGAATATCTGCCCCAGGCGCTGGCCGTATTCCTCTTCCAAACAGCGGAGCACTACCTCATACGGCACCGGCTCTACGTCGGAGCGCAGACGGCGCAGCTCGTCGCAAAACCGCTGCGGCAAAATCTCGGAGCGGTTGGCCAGAATCTGCCCCATCTTAACGAACATGGGGCCGAGCTCTTCGAGCAGACGACGCAGGCGCACCGGCGTGAGGTTGTCCCATACGCGGTACTTTTTGATCAGGCGAACGATCTGCCCAATGCGTTCACGACGACCTGCCGGCGTGAGCTGGTATTCCTCGTCCGGCGCCATCGCGTCGGGCTCCTCAGGGACCATATCGACAGCGCGCGGCTTCTTGCGAGCGCCCGAGACGGCGGCCTCGACCTCGTCGACAACCGCCGCCTCGTCACCCAAGGGATCTTGATTGTTGTAATCGGTGGTGGAATCTGCCATCTGCGCTGCTACTCGGCCTCTTCGGCGTCCTCTGCATCGTCGGGCTCAACAGACTCGACGGGCACCGAGGTCACGTTGTCCTCGACCGAATCGACGATGTCGCGCACATGGGCCAAAAAGGCCGTGCGCTCGGGGGCGGTCATGACGCGCACGCGGGCGAGGATGAGCTCGTCGAGCACGCGCTGGGCCGCAGTCTCGCCCTGCATGCCCAGGCGCTCGGTCAGGTCGGAGATGGTGCCGCCGGCCTGCTCGAACATGTCGGACACGCTACGGGCGATATCGGGGGTGCCGGCGTCCTTGCGCACCTGCTCGCCCTTGGCATTGAGGTCGTCGAGGACCTTCTTGCCGCCCTCGACGGCAACGGCGGCGGCGCCGAAGCCCACGTTGATGGCACCGTTAACAAGCTGATCGAATTTCATAACCATGGTTGGCTCCAATCGTGAACAACTTCATTGGCCTACTTGTACCCAAGATTGAGCAAACGACACAAAATCGTTTGTCACCGGGATAGAAATCGAGCGAGGCAAAGCCTTTGACGGCGTTTGCCTCGCTCGTTCGCTGCAATGTTATCTTTACCTTACGTTATCGTTCATCGCGAAGGAATTCTTCATGGCGCAGCTCGTGGTGTAGAGCACCTTACCCAACAGGGCATCGGTCTCCACGCGCACAAGCTCGGCAAAGGCCTCGTTGGCGCGGGCGAGCTCGGCGGGCACCTCGGCCTCGGGCAGTACGGCTACAACGGCGTCGACGTCGTGGATCTGCTTGTGGCCCATGCCGCCGACCTTCTCCTGATAATCCTCGACCGCGCGACCGCACTCATGGAAGCGGACATCGGCCAAGGCGCCAATCAGGCGATTCGCCCAATAGAAATTCTCGGACGTCACGCGAGCCTGCGTGTCGGCATAGTACTCGGGCATGGTCTCGACATTGGCGTACAGTGGCACGAGCGCGTTAAACGAGTTAGAGCCAAACGCCATCCACTGCACGGCGCGATACGCCGGCTGGGCATAGGGGCGCAGCTGCAGCACGGCGAGCTGGCTGTTGCGGTTGATGCCGATGGGACGATAGGCGCCGCGCGTGGCGGGCGTGCCCTTGCTGCCGTAGCAGTCGTACTCCGTGCCCTGGTAGTGGCTCGAAAGCACGTACTTGATGTCCTCGAGGGTCACCTTGCGCTCGGGCACGCGGCTCCAGGGAATGTCGTCGCTCTCGGGCGTGTAGTCGGCGTCGGGACCGTCCCACACATCGCTGGGGTTGAGGCAGCGCTGCATGTACCAGGCGCGCGGTGTGTTGTAGACGTGGTCGCTGTCGCTGTGCGAGCCAAAGGCCTCGCGCGGGTTAAAGACCGCGGCGGGACCGTCGCCCTTAACGCCCAGTGTCAGGTCCAGATGCCACTCGGCCATCCAGGAGCGCAGATCGGCCGAGCACATGTGGTCGACCTGCGCGCCCTCGGCGTCGTCCAAGTCAAAGCTGTCGATACCCAGCTGGTTGGGCATGGTCACATAGGCGTCGTCGGGTACGCGCTTGGCGATCCAGTGGTGGCCGCCGATGGTCTCGAGCCACCAGATCTCGTCAACGTCACTAAAGGCGATGCCGTTGTTCTCGTAGGTGCCGTAGCGTTCGAGCAGGTCGCCCAGAATGCGCACACCGTCGCGGGCGGACTTGGCGTATGGCAGCACCAGGGTCACCATGTCCTCCTCGCCCAAACCACCGGGCTGCGCCGGCACATAGCCGTCCTCGCCCTCGTTACCCTTGGCGGGCACGTAGTCCACGAGCGGATCGGCGCCGCGGACGCGCTCGTTGGTGGTGAGCGTCTCGGTTGCGGACATGCCAACATTGAGCTCGTTGAAGCCGGCCTCGGCCCAAATGCCATGACCCGGGACAACGTCGGGGACGCTTGTGTAACGCATGGGATTGTCGGGCAGCTCAACGGTCAGGTGGCTCAGGACACTCGTGTAGACACGCGGCTGCTCGTCGGGATGCACTACGCGCATGCGCTTGGGCTCAAATACCCCATTGGGCGAGTCCTCGTTGCGGGCAACCAGCGTCGACCCGTCATAGCTCGCGTTCTTACCGACCAAAATCGTTGTGCACGGCATGCGCATCCTCCTTGAGCGAAGAAATCAAACGGCAACAGTGTATCGCTTCGGTGCAAAAGGGCGAAACCACAGCCTCGGCAGCCCCCGTGGTCAAAAGCCTATTTCGATGCGCGCTCGGCCGCTTCGATCACGTGTTTGGCGAGAATCGCGGTGGTCACAGCCCCCACGCCGCCCGGCACGGGTGTGATGGCGTTAACGATCGGCTCCGCAGCATCAAAATCGACGTCCCCGACCAGCTTGTCAGCGGCCTCGTCCCAATTAATGCCCACATCGATGATCGTCTGGCCCTCGCGAACCGCATCCGCGCCAATCGTGCGCGCGCGCCCAACGGCCGCAACCACAACATCAGCCGCACGACACTCGGCAACAAGGTCGCGCGTATGCGTATGGCACGTCGTCACCGTGGCATTGCGAGCCGTAAGCATGGCGGCAACGGGACGGCCAATCACCAGAGACCGACCGACGACCGCGACCTTGGCCCCATCCAGCTCAACACCGTAATGGTCCAGCAACGCCAACACGGCTTCTGCCGTGCAAGGAGCAAAGCCCTCGCCTCGCCCCGAAAGCGTGGTAAGTAGCGAAGCCGGCGTCATGGAGTCAACGTCCTTGGCAGGATCGAGTGCCGCGGCAACTGCATCCTCGTCAAGCCCAGCGGGCAACGGGCGAAACACTAGGCAGCCATGAACGGCGGGGTCGGCATTGATGTCCTTAATAGCCGCCAGCAGCTCATCCTGCGAAGCATCGGCAGGAAGCAAAACGCGGCGAGCATCGATGCCAGCCTTTTCACAGCGCTTGAGGGCGCCGCGCTCGTACGATAGATCGTCCTCGCGCTCGCCCACACGAACGATGGCCAGCGTCGGCACAACGCCCTGTTCGCGCAGGGCGGCGCAGCGAGCAGCGAGCTTCTCGGTCAAAGCACGGGCAACGGGAGCGCCTTTGAGCAGCTCTGCCATGGCTATCCCCTCTTCCTGGCGGCGTCGGCGGCACGGCGCGCCAGCGCATCGGCACGCGGCAACCACGTATCCAGCAGCTCATCGCACGCCGCCTCGAGCTCCTCGGCGCGCGCCCGGTCTTTCATAGACGTAGTGTTGGCAAAGAGCGTCAGACTCGCGCCCTGCATGGCGGCGCGGCAGAACACGGCACCGCACGCCACGTCGGACAGCAGCTGGCGCGACCCCTTGTCCGCCATGTCCTCGAGCAGCGCCAGCGCGCGCCCGCAGGCATCCATAATGCGATACGGCGGCATGGCCGCCACGCGCAACGCGTCCTGAATCGCCGTGGGTCGAGCCGGATCCTCGCGCGAAATACCGTACGCCGCGGACACCTGCCCGTAGGCACGAACATCCTCGGCGACCAGGTCCACAAGTTCCTGTGCCAACTCGTCTGCCTGGGCAAACGCGTGCGCCAAATCGTCCGCTCGATCGGCAAGCGCGGGATTGGTCGCCCCGTAGCGCGCGACCATCCCGCAAAGCGAGGCGCCCAGCGCGCCCACAAAGGCGCTCGCGCTGCCGCCGCCGGGAACCGGCTCGCGCGCGGCAAGCGCCTCGGCAAATCCGCGACAGGTTTTATCCATCATCTCTTGGCTCATACCCATGCACCTTCAAGTCATATAGATCGGTCGGGCGGCAACCGCCGGCCAACTGTATCGATCAAGTAATGGTGCTAAGTCTAGCCCATAAGCACATGAGCGTCAGCGCATCTGGCCATCGCGGATTTCTATGACACACGATAGGCGTCTGCACCGCAAGCATGGGACACATGGCCCAGCCGAGCGAGCCGCCCGCGCGTACAGTAAAGGCAGGTAATCCATGGGCGGTTACAGATCGAGGAGACACGACCATAAAAAAGAAGGCCTTTGCGATTGTCACCCTTTGCATCAGTCTCTTTGCCGCGGTTGCCCTGGTGGGTTGCGGCGGAAGCAGTGGCGCTACCGGCAGTGGCGGTGGCGGCGGCGCGGAAAAGCCAGCCGTGGATATGCGGACCGACTTCATTTGGTTTAAGGTCGAGGTCCCCGAGGGCGTCGAGATCATCGACGTTGACGGTGGTAGCGTGTATGTGCGCATCGACAACGTCGAAGAGCACAAAGACGCTGTCGAGACCATGATGAAGTCCCTGGAGTTTGCCGATGACATCGCCAAGGCCAAGACCGAGGCCATGGACGTCAAGCTCGACGATATCGAGATCAAGCGCTAAAGCTCCAACGGCATGCAGCAGCGCCGTTTTAGCTCAGCCGGGATGCAAGGTGTGACTCCTTGCATCCCGGTTTTTTGTGTTCGAAAGCGCCCGGTCACATCACCATATTGAGCACGTTGACGAATTCCTGCGCCTGGGAGCGGCTGCTCAGGCTAAAGACACAAGCAGTCAACAGCCTGTTACGTAGGAAAACATCGCGGCCTTTGATTCTATTGACGCCCGTAATGTCCTTAAGATAGACAATCTCGGTGTGCTTGCCGCCGAAAGTGCCCTTCTTGAGCACCTCAATACGGTTGGGGTAGATCTTAACGTCTTTAAACCTGCCCGAACCTTTGTCCTGGAACAGCAAAGTGTTGTTGTCCATGCGCGTCACTCCCGCGGGGTTCGCTAAAACTGCCTCTATGGCCACATTTTAGTCACCGCAAACCCTCTTCGCGGTCGTGCGCAGAGCACCAAATCGTGTCCGCACGAGGCTTCAAACTAGAATCAATTAAAGGTGTTTGATGCGCTTGGTGAGCTCTTAGGATGTTCCTCAAATCGCCGGTATCGGAGGAGGTCTTACATGGTTTACGTATGGGAATTCGAGTTCTTTGATTCGGACGGCGTTGTCGACGCTGTGCCATGTGGCTCGCTGGGCGGAGGCGGAACGTTCGGATCCGACCTAAACGACGCTGTCGAAAGCGCCGCTGATTTTCTCGCATGCATGGTCGACGATCACCTTATGGTCGGCGTCGACCTGCCTGCGCCGGACTTTGGCCACGAGCTGCAGCACGGTGGCAAGATTATCGCCGTGGCCGTCAATCGCGAACTCGGCGACATCCCTGCCGTCACCGCAGCGGATACCGCTCGTATGCTCGGTGTTAGCTCAGCACGGGTATCGCAACTGATAAATGCAGGACTGTTGGATTCATGGAAGGACGGCACCAAGCGCATGGTGTCCAAAGCTTCCATCGAGGCACGACTCGCCGACGCCCCAAAGGCAGGACGCCCGAAAGAAATGCCTGTTGCCGTGTAAAGAGACGTCTATGCATACCATTTTGACATATTGACCATTGAGTTCTCTCGATTCGCTACGTACTGCGTCGCGAATCGAGCTGGACATATTGCCGCTGATTGCCGCGCATTCTCAATCCAAAGTATAAGAGGAGTACTCCATGACAGACAGACCGAAAACAACACTGCGCGACTGCATCTACGGACTTGCCGTTGGCGACGCACTGGGCGTTCCCTACGAGTTTATGCCCCGCGGCACGTTCCAATGCACCGACATGATTGGCTATGGCACGCATGGGCAACCCGCCGGCACCTGGAGCGACGACACATCTATGACACTTGCTACCTGTGACTCGATTAGGGAACTCGGGCATATCGACACCGCGGACATGCGCGACAAGTTCGTAGGCTGGATTGCCCGTGGCGAGTATACGATCGACGGCGTTTTCGATTACGGCGGCACGACCGCTCGAGCCCTGCGCACCGGCAAAGGAGGCTCCGGCGAGCGCGACAACGGCAACGGTTCGCTCATGCGCATCGCGCCCCTGGCGTTCGCCGATGCGACGGACGAAGAGATCTGCGAGGTCTCCGCGATAACGCACGCTCACAGAACGTCAACTGAGTCATGCATCATATTTGTTGAGCTGATGAGAGACGTGCTGAGCGGCGCACTCCCCTCGTGGGCGCTGCAGCTGAAAAGCGCGCCCGAGCACGAAATCAGATCCGGCGGCTTCGTGCGCGACACGCTTAAGGCAGCCACCTGGTGCTTCGTCAACACCAGCAGCTACGAAGACTGCGTGCTCGCCGCCGTCAACCTGGGCGACGACACCGACACCACCGCAGCCGTCGCAGGCGCCCTCGCCGGCACGGCCTACGGTATCGAGGCAATTCCACGGGAGTGGATCGACACCCTGCGCGGCAAAGAGCTGATTGAGAGCTGCTTGTTTTAGATCGCGGCGGCAACAGAAACAAGCCAGGAAGCATCATGGAGAGGAAGACTGCACACATAGATGAGTTCCAAGTGGACGAGCACGAGATTCCGCTACTCCCAGCAGGGCTGAAGGAGGAAGGAGACCTCTATGTCCTCCCCGACGGGCGTTATCTTCCCTGCGGAGTCTACAAGACCGCGGACGGCGACTTGTTCCTTTATGAGCCATCCGAACTTAGTTTCTTCGGGCAGATGACTACCCAATTCAAAGAGAGCTGGAGGTTTGAGTGCCCGTTAGATCGACACTGTTCCAAACCAGGGGATGGGTGGAGAAGGGGGTCATAGAAAAGGGCCGGTTGCAGCCGGCCCTTTAGACATTAGCACCTGCGTTGCCCGCGCCTCCGAAGTTTAGGCGCTGAGGAGCGGGTTCCGCGGCACACCTTGATTTTACCCGGTGGGGCGGCTCTTTTGCAGCCGTCCCACCGTTTATTTAGATCTACTACGACGGACAGCTCGCACTACTGCGCACTGTCCCGTACCGCCCCCCCTACTTCCCAAATAGCGCACCCAGAAAACCGCAGCGCTTGGGCTTCTCCTCTCGGTAGGAGCCCGCGACCGCCGCCGCCACCTGCCGCGGCTGTTCACCGCCTCCATGGCGCACGATCTGGTACAGAAACGGCGATTTAACGTATTTGACCTCGATGGGCGTGGCGTGCACGGTGCTTTCGCTCGACAGCATCACGTTGGGATTGAGCGGTGCCACCACATGCGTCTCGCGCTTGTCGCTAAACACTACCGCGGCCGCGCGGCCCGTCTGGCCGTTTACGGCAATGCGCACCTGCTCACCATCGCGGCTGTCCGTCGCCGGACGATCGACAAAGTAGACCGGCACCATCACCAAGCCGTCCTTATGCTTGCGGGCCTTGCGCGCCCACGTGCGAATGCTCTTTTTATTGAGCCCCAGCACCGCCTCGGCATCGTTTCCGGCAACGTCGAGCGCCAGCTTATCAATGACCACCTGGTCCTTGGTAGACGCATCGACGGAGACAACGCGGAAGTCGCCTTCCTGCATGGCAGGATCGAACGGCCCCACCTTGCCAAAGTCCCACGGCTCCAAAATGCCCATAAGACGAACGTCCAGGTAGTTTGCCCGCGGATATGCCCAGTCGAGCACCTCGTAGTACACCAAGGTCTCCTTGCTCAGGCCCTTGCCCGGGAAGGACGCCATCATGCGCAAATCCGCCAGCGCCATGGGAAAGTAGAAGAGCATCATGTCGTTTTGGATCGCGTCTTCTACATCGTGACCGGCAAAGGCTTCCGCATACTGGCGCACCAGCTGCAGCGCGTTAGCACGTGCCTGCTGCGGCGAGATTTCGCAGGGAATACCCTGCTCAGGTACATACTCCGCACCAACGCCCATGGTCAGGCGCTTGCTAAAGGTACCGGGCTTGAGCAGGTCGGCGATTCCGATCTTATTGCCGCAGGACGGGCACTCAAACACGCGCTGGGTCGACTCGCCTTCGAAGGATGCACCGCAGAAGGGGCACGGGATGCTCACGTGCGTGGCCTCCTGGAACTCCTGCGCCGTGCCGCGGTCCTCCCACAGTAGATGCTCCAGAACCGACTGGTTGCGCCAGTGCGCATGAAAGAAATACCAGTCGGGGTCCACCGGGCGCTCGAGCTGCGACACATGGGTGAGCTTAAGCAACCCATCGACAACCGTCAGCGGCGCATGGCGAATGCCCAGGGCGCTCTTGGGCTCCCCCGCATCGGCCTGCCACGGAACGACCGTGCCGCAATAGGCGCACTCAAAGCTGCGTTGAGCCTGGTGCGAGTACATAGGGCCTCCGCAGTTTTGGCATTTAATGGCAAACATCTCGTCCATGGATACATCCTCCTTTACGCAGGGGCTGTCGACATTAAGTATGTCGGGCAGGCAGGCACAAGCCCATACCCATGTGGCCCAAAATGGAGCACCCGGTCGGACAAGAAGCCCCGATCGTTAGCTCCAGCAGACCATTGCTGCATTTTCTGAGCATCGGCGCACGGCGTGCCCATGCGAGCTACACTATCCCCTTAAACGAGGATGCGAGGAGGTCCGCCATGCTATTTGTAAATCGGCTGGTACATACACTTGTTCCTGGCAGCGAGGGCGAGCCGGTCGATGCATCTTGTCGCACCAACGCGGGCTTTGCCGCAAGCCTCATCTGCATTGGCCTCAACATTACCCTGTGCCTGGCCAAGGGCATCGCGGGTCTGCTCGCCGGCTCTGTCTCACTTGTCGCCGACGCCTTTAACAACCTCTCCGACGCCTCGAGCAACATTGTGAGCTTGCTCGGGTTCCGCCTTGCCAGCCGCCCGGCCGACGAAGGTCACCCCTATGGCCACGGCCGTTACGAATACCTCGCCGGCTTGTTTGTCGCCGTCCTCGTTTGTGCCGTCGGCATCAACCTGGTGCTCGAGTCCATTACCAAGATCATCAAGCCCTCCCCCACCGCCTACACGCTGGTCTCCCTAGCCGCCCTCGTCTTGTCCATGCTCGTCAAATTATGGATGGCCGCATTCAACCGCGCGCTGGGCGACCGCATCGACTCGGAGACGCTCATCGCCACGGCGCAGGACTCCAAAAACGACGTCATCACCTCGGGCTCGGTCTTGGCGGCGGCGCTTATTTCGCAGACGACCGGCTTTGACCTCGATGGCTGGGCAGGCCTGGGTGTGGGTATCTTCATCTGCATCAGCGGCATGGGCCTGGTGCGCGACGCCATCAGCCCGCTGTTGGGACAAGCGCCCGACCCCAAGCTCGTCCAGGAAATCCGCGACAGGATCATGTCGTACCCCCAGGTCTTGGGCACACACGACCTCATGGTGCACGACTACGGCCCCGGCCGTCAGTTTGCCAGCGCACACGTGGAAATGCCCGGCGAGGGCGATGCCTTTGAGCACCACGAGATCCTGGACACCATCGAGCACGATATTAAACGCCAGATGGGCATCGACATCACGCTGCACTGCGACCCCATCGCCACCACCGGCGACGACCTGCGCGGTTGGGTCAAGCGTGGCGTGATGCAGATCGATCCCGCGCTCTCCATCCATGACCTGCACGAGCACGATGGCTTTGTGTCATTTGACCTGGTGCGTCCCGACGGCTTTCGCATCTCCGACGACGAGCTGTTGGAGCGCGTAACGCATATCGTGCACGAGCGCAGGCCCGATGCATCATGCGTTGTCACGTTTGACTCGGGCTTTAGCTCGCCCGACCGTCCGGCCGAACAGCTGTAATCGACAGCAAAACGGGACGCAGGACCGCCGATCAACGCGCCCATGCGCCCGGTCACGCGATCCTACGTCCCGTTTTTGTTTGCACCGCTAAGGCTCTAGCCGCTCGGCCGCTAGTTTCCCTGCGCGCCCGAAATGCCATTTTGCAGGGCATCCCAGGCGTTCGTTGCCATATCGCCCAAGTTCTGTGCAGTATCACCGAGGTTCTGGGCTGTGTCGCCCAGCTCTTGGGCCTTATCCCCAAGCTCCTGCGCCTTGTTGCTCAGGTCCTCCAGCGTGTTAGAGCTCGAGCTGTCCGTGGCGCCTTGATCAGCGGACGCATTGCCCGACGAGCCGTCCTTGCGCGTGAGCTGAATCTCAAGGTTGCCGTTGTCGTTATAGTAGGCAGACGTCACGACCCAATTGGCATCGACGACGGGCGTCGAGCCGTCGTCGGTCAGAATCACGGCGTTCGAAAGGTCGGCCCCGCGCGACTTGAGGAGCTTCTTGGCGTTGGACCAGTACTGACCCGGGATATCGCTCAGGTCGACGGTGCCGGACTGGGCAGTCTCGGTCTGCTCGGCCGTGGTATCAGTCGTGGCGCCCCGCTTGTTGAGCATGCCCGACACAATGGCGAACACAACCGACAAGGCAAAGAAAATCGCCAGCACGATGAGGATCTTCTTGATCACGCTCGACGAACGCGAAGGCTTCTTCTCCTCGTCCTCGCCATACTGGGGGATGGACTTGGGATACTCACGATACGGCTCGCGCGCGTATCGGTCGTGCGACTCGTAGCGCGGCTGTGCCGTGCGCGGCATATACGTCGTCTGCTGGGGCTGCGGAATGGGATTTTGCGGCAGGTTGTTATAGGCATCTGCCGCCGCATTGCCATACGGGTCCGGCGTCGCGTTGCCATACGAGTCCTGCGGTGCATAATCAAACGGATCCCGTGGTGTATCGCCATAGCCCATAACTCGTGTGGGTTCGGCAGACATCTGTGTCGCATCGGGGACAGCATTGCCGGGATTCGGCACGATACGGGTCGTGTCGGCGCTACCGCCGGCCTGTGCGGAGCCATATCCGCTCATCACAGTCGTCTTGTCCTGGTCCATGCAACGTTTCCTTTCCGTCGCCTGTAAGCATCAAGTTATCCATGCATTCTACCCGCGCAAAAGCCTATGATGGACAAAGCCCGCCGGTATCTACAAGACATGCGCGGCCGACGGTCACAAGCGAATCGAGGATATGTCATGGCAAAAAGCAAGCTCATCAAGGACACGACGCGTGCCGAGCGTGAGGAGATCATCAAGCTAGCGCTCGCGGGCTGCGGCAACGGCAGCTGCGATAACTGCGGCAGCTGCAGCTTGGGAGCCGGCGACCCGTACGGTACCTACCAGCCCTACATTGACGGCGAGATGGAAATCGCCGATATCAACATGATGGTCGCCGAGCGCAACGCCAAACTCTTCGGCCTCCAGCGCGGGTAACGACCTCTTCTTGGGCTGTGAACCAAAAAATGCGCCCATCTACTACGTTTAACCCAAGGGTGCCAACATATCCTTGTTGAACTTGGCGACACCCACGCCCTGGCCCTTTACCTGAGGATAGGTCCACGTAGCCGTGATCTGGCACGTGTCATCGGGGGACGGGTCCAGCGGGCCTTCGCCAACCGCAGCCGTAAAGTCAACATCCTGCGTAGCAGAGGCGGCTTCGTAGCCCACCTGCGCACCGTCATCGTCCTTCGACTTCAGCTGCTCCAGCGTCGTGGCCACCGTTGCGATGGTGCTGGCTACGCTCTCCTCGGTGCTGGTAAGCACGGCGCTCAGCTCGGACACTTCACCTCATTGACCCAACAGCCACAAAATGATCCGTAATCCTTCCGTCCCCAAGGGGTCAAAAAGCCCCGCCGGGCCTTGGTAGGCACGGCGGGGCGGGCAAGCGGCTATGAGCAGCAGGCTTAGAAAAGGCCAGTGATGTTGCCGTCGTTGTCGACGTCGATGTTCTCGGCCGCGGGAACCTTGGGTAGGCCCGGCATGGTCAGAACGCTGCCGGTCAGCGCGACCACAAAGTGGGCACCGGCGGAAACCTTGAGCTCGCGCACGGTGATGCGGAAGTTCTCGGGCGCGCCCAGAGCCTTGGCGTTATCGCTAAAGCTGTACTGGGTCTTGGCGACGCACACCGGCAGGTTACCAAAGCCGTTCTCGCGCAGCTCGGCGAGCTGGCGCTTGGCAGCCGGCGTAAAGTCGACGCCATCGGCGCGGTAGACCTTGGTGGCAACGGCCTCCAGGGCGTCGGCCACATCGGCGCCGTCCTCGTAGGCAAACTTGAGCTCGCTCGGCTGCTCAATCAGGCGCATGACCTCATCGGCCAGGTCGAGCGCACCCTCGCCGCCCTTGACCCAAACCTCGGACAGCTTAACGTTGACGCCGAGCTTCTGGCACTCGGACTCGATGAGCGCAAGTTCGGCCTCGGTGTCCGTCGGGAAGCGGTTGATGGCGACCACGCAGGGAAGACCATAGACGTTCTGGATGTTGTCGACGTGACGCAGCAAGTTGGGCATGCCGGCCTTAAGGGCCTCGAGGTTCTCGTCGTTGAGGTCGGCCTTGGCGACACCGCCGTTGTACTTAAGCGCGCGGGCGGTGGCGACGACCACGACGGCGCTGGGGCGAACGCCCGTCATGCGGCACTTGATGTCCAGGAACTTCTCGGCACCAAGGTCGGCGCCAAAGCCGGCCTCGGTAATCGCGACGTCACCAAAACGCATGGCCATGCGGGTGGCCATGATGGAGTTGCAGCCGTGGGCGATATTGGCGAAGGGACCGCCGTGGACAAACGCGGGCGTGCCCTCGAGCGTCTGCACCAGGTTGGGCTTGAGCGCGTCCTTAAGCAGCGCAGCCATGGCGCCCTGAGCCTTGAGGTCGCGGGCGCGGACGGGCTCGCCGGCATAGCTGTAGCCGACGACGATCTCGCCCAAGCGCTCTTTGAGGTCGTTGATGCTCGTGGACAGGCACAGGATTGCCATGACCTCGGAGGCAACGGTGATATCGAAGCCGTCCTCGCGCGGCACACCCTGGGCCTTGCCGCCAATGCCATCGATAACATGGCGCAGTTGACGGTCGTTCATGTCGACGACGCGCTTCCAGGTGATGCGCTTAACATCGATGCCGAGCTGGTTGCCCTGCTGAATATGGTTGTCGAGCATGGCGGCCAGCAGGTTGTTGGCGGCACCGATAGCGTGGAAGTCACCGGTAAAGTGCAGGTTGATGTCCTCCATGGGGATGACCTGGGCCCAGCCGCCGCCGGCGGCACCGCCCTTGACGCCAAAGACGGGGCCGAGCGAAGGTTCGCGCAGGGCCACGGCGCTCTTGACGCCACGACGGCGCAGACCGTCGGCCAGACCGATGGTCGTGGTGGTCTTGCCCTCGCCCGCAGGCGTGGGATTGATAGCGGTCACAAGGACAAGCTTGGCCTGGTGATCGGTCGGCTCGTTGAGCAGGGAATAGTCGACCTTTGCCTTGTCGAAGCCGTACGGAATCAGGTGCTTTACGTCGACGCCGGCGTTCTTGGCCACCTCGGTAATGGGCAGCGGCGTGACGGAACGTGCGATTTCGATATCAGTAGGCATGGGCGGTCCTTTCGTTACCAGATGAGAAAAAGACCAATTCAGCATAGCACGGGCGCGCAATAGTAAAACACCCGTAACCGATGAACGGCGATATGTTTATCCAATGCCCAGCGATAGCCTAAAGACCAGCCAAAACAAACCCGCCCCTAAACGGTAGGTTCAATCCCCAAGTGCTCAAAGGTGCGAAGGGTTGCCTGACGGCCCTGCGGCGTGCGAATCATCAAGCCGCACTGCAACAGGTAGGGTTCGTAGACATCTTCGAGCGTACCCGGATCCTCTCCCACCGCGCTGGCAAGGGTCGTCAGGCCCACGGCACGGCCGGAGAACGTCTTGGCGAGCGTCTCCAAGATGCGAATGTCCATCCAGTCCAGACCAAGCTCATCAATCTCAAAGAACTCGAGCGCCTGACGGCAGATATCAAGCTCAATAGGACCGTTGCCGCGCACCTGGGCGTAATCGCGCACGCGCTTGAGCAAGCGGTTGGCAAGACGTGGCGTGCCGCGCGAGCGCGAGCCGATCTCGAGCGCGCTGGGATGGTCTATTGTCACGCCCAAAATGGTTGCCGAGCGCGTCACAATCTGGGCAAGCTCCTCGACCGTGTAGTAGTCCAGGCGATACGAAATACCAAAACGGTCGCGCAGCGGGCCGGTCAGCATACCCGAGCGGGTCGTTGCCGCCACCAGCGTAAACTTGGGGATATCCAGGCGAATCGAGCGCGCCGCCGGACCTTTGCCAATCACGATATCGAGCGCAAAGTCCTCCATCGCGGGATACAGGACCTCCTCGACCGAACGGTTGAGGCGGTGGATCTCGTCGATAAACAGCACGTCACCCGGCTGTAAGTTGGTAAGGATGGCCGCCAGGTCGCCGGTGCGCGCGATGGCCGGGCCACTCGTCGTCTTAATCTGAGCGCCCAGCTCGTTGGCGATAACGGTGGCCAGCGTGGTCTTGCCCAGACCCGGAGGGCCCGAGAAGATCACGTGGTCGAGCGTCTCGCCACGGCTCTGCGCCGCCTCGATCAGCACGCGAAGGCTCTGTTTGATATGCTCCTGACCGCAGTAGTCGTCCAGGCGCTGGGGGCGCAGGGTACGGTCGACATCGAGGTCCTCGGGCGTCAGCTCCGAGCCCACCATGCGCTCGCCATGCGCCATGGATGCCGCCGGCGAGTTGCCGGGCGTCGCCCACAGGTCCTGAGAGTCATCGGCTTCCCACATCACGCATCCATTCCGAGTCGCTTAAGCGCCGCGCCGAGCAGATCCTCGACACGCATATCCTGCCCATCATACCCGCTCAGGGCGACATCGGCCTCCTGCGGGCTAAAGCCCATGGAAAGGAGTGCCGCGCGGGCATCATCGATGGCCGAGGGAGCGGCAGCGGGCACGGGCATCGCAACCTGTCCGGGAATCACGTCGACCGGCACAAAGCCCTTATCCTTGGCAAAGGTACTCTTGAGCTCCAGAATGAGGCGCTGAGCTGTCTTTTTACCCACACCGGGTACCTTGGCCATGCCCTTGTCGTCCTCGGCCATCACCAGCGAATACAGCTGCCCCACGGTATAGGTAGAGAGCACGGCGAGCGCCAAGCGCGGGCCAACGCCCGAGACGGACACGAGCCGGTCGAACATTGTGCGCTCATCCTTTGAGGAAAATCCGAAAAGTGTCATGGCGTCCTCGCGCACCTGCATACGCGTGTAGAGGCGAACCTCGTCGCCGGGCGTCGGCAACGTGGCCGCGGTGCTGCCCGAGATGCCGAGCTCAAAGCCCACGCCCGACACATCGACGACAGCAGAGCTCATCGTGGCCTCGACAAGCGTTCCGTGGAGCTGGGAGATCATCAGTATCCGGTTCCTCTCTGTTGATAGAACTCGCCGCCGGTAAGCGCGCGGGTGCGGCTGAGGTTAACGTGGCAGATGGCGCAGGCCAGGGCATCGGCGGCATGGTCGGGGTGCGGGTCGTGATCGAGCTGCGTGAGCGTACGCACCATGTAGGCGACCTGCCGTTTGTCTGCAGCGCCGGTGCCCACAACAGCCTGCTTAATCTGCATAGGCGTGTATTCGCCAATCTCGAGCGCGCACTCCGAAAGCGCCACAAGCGCAGCGCCGCGGGCATGCGCCGTGGGGATGGCCGAACGAACGTTGGCGCCAAAGTAGATGCTCTCGATAGCAGCGGTATCGGGACGATAGCGTTCGACAACGCCCTTGAGGTCGCGGGCGATATGCGACAGGCGCACCGCGAGCGGACTTCCAGCACTGGTCTCGATGCAGCCATAGGCACGGCAGCGAACCTCGCCACGTCGCTCCTCGATAATCCCCCACCCCGTATGGGCCAAACCAGGGTCGATACCCAAGATAACCAAGCTAACCTCCCCTCGTCACAAGCGCAGCGCAAGGCAAGGCCCCACGCACTATTCACGAACGTCTGTTCTAGAATAACACAACGGGGCCAAGATGCTTAGTTAAAGCATCGGGGTTGGGAGCGAATCCTATCCCCAGTTTAGTTCTGCGAGAAAAAAGGAAACTGACGGGGATCCACCGGCGGATGTGGCATCGGCGTGCCCTGGGGACCGCCCTGCGGTCCGCCCTGGCCGCCCATCATCCTTTCGATGGCGTCCTGGACCTCGCCCTCGAACTTTTTCATTCCCTCGTGCAAACGACGCTGACCGTCCTCAGAGCGCAGCTCCTCCATCTGCTCGGGCGAAATACCCAACAGCTCACCCAACAGACCCATCATCTCACCGCGCATGCGATCGCCCGTATCGCTATCGGCAAAGCGGCGCACTTCGGCGCGCGCCAGTGAATCAACCGTCATGCGCTCCTTGCCGTTGAGCCCCAAATCGGACCACGCAAGCATGTACGGCCAAGCGCGCTCGGCAAACGAACGGGCCGAAACGATCGGCGCCGTCGGCAACATGCGACGGGCAGCCTCACCCTGTCGAACGAGCATCAGCAGCAGCGAGCAGGCCTCAGGCTTGCCAGCGGCCATCGGGATGTCGTCGAAAGATCGATTGCGGTCCACGTGCGCCTCGAGCGCGCCATCGACCTCACCCGGCTCAAGCCCGCCGAGCAGCTGTGCCGCGCGGTCGAGCATATCGACCGGACCGTCGAGCGTCGAGAGCGCCTGCGCCAGCACTCGCTCCATACAATCTTCCACCGCGTTGAGCGTCACGAGCTCTTGGGGCACCACGGCAGACGTGCGGTTGCGCACGCGCGCCACAAACTCAAGCGTCGACAGGTACACATCGCCAAAGGGCGCAAAGTCGCCCTGGTAGCCGCCGGACAGTGCGGGCGCCGCTAGCGCGTACTCGGTCTTGGAGAGCGGGCTCAACGCCATGGCGCCCAGCTCGAGCGCCGTGTCCTCCAACATCAGACCCAGCGCACGCGAGCGCAGACGCTCGGCATCGCCCGCTGACACGTCGCGATCGAGCACACGCGCCGCATCCGGTGCATCGCGCTCGACGGTGCGAATGTGCAGGCGCTCGGCAATCGCGCGGACGGCGGCACAGCGGGCAGCCTCGGCCTCTTCCTGAGCCGGCGTAAAGATACGGTTGCGCCCCAGCACAAGGCCAATCACATTACGCGGGCCCAGAGCGTCAACGGCAAGTGCCGCCAGCAGGGACGACGGCAAGTCACCCTCGAGTGCCACCACAGCACGCGACGCGCCGCGAGCGCGGGCATTGTCGCGCACGGCGAGCACCAGCGCCTGCCACAGCCACTCCTCGGAACGAAACTCGGGCAGTTCGTGATCTTCCAGGGCATCGAGCATCACGCCGCGCTGAATCTCCTGAACCAGCAGGCTCTCCTCAAAACACGGCGCCTGGGCCACCACGCGACCGCAGTCGTCGAGCACAAACGAACCGCCGGTATACACCGACTCGTCGTACGCACCGACCGGCGCCATGCAGGCAAACCACACGCTGCGCTTAGATGCGATCTTGCGGTAGGCACCGCTGCGAACGGCGGCGATGGCGGCAGTCTCGCGGTCGGTCATGTCAAACGCGTTGAATTGGAAATACGCAATGAGGTCAACACCGGTCGGCAACATCTCGAGTTCGCGGTCCAAGTCAAAAATCACGGCGATGCGCACGCCGTCCACGTCGAACACCGGCGGCGCCCAACGCGTATCGTTGTTCTCGCCACGCTGCAGGGCAATGCTCGATCGCGCCGGCACCACATGACCGTCCTTGAGCATCATGTAGTCGAGCAGCGGCTGGCCCTCAAACGAAACCGCCGCGGGCACGATGCAGATCATATCGAGCTCTTGGATACGCTCGGCAACACCGGTCAGGCCTGTCAGCATGTCGTGCTCAAAGTCGGCAGTACCCATCAGGCCGCCGGGCAGAGCACCCATAAAGAGCGGAGCCGGGACGCACAGCACGCGCGCCCCGCGCTCGTGGGCCAGACGAGCCTGGTCCTCGATGCGACCGCAAATGCCCTCAATATCACCCAGGCGCATATCGATCTGTGCAAGCGCGAGCTTCATGGCCCAGCCCTTTCCGTCGTAAACCATCGAAACCGTAGTAAAAGCGCCGGCCGCATAATGCAGCCGGCGCTTGCATGTGCATATGCTAGCTATGATACCCCGAGCGGGGGCGCGCTCCTAGAACGTCGCGGACCACAGCCCATGCAGGTTGCAGTAGGCATAGACGGTACCGGTCTTGGATCCGCCAGCGAAAAACGTCGCGGGCTTCATGCCGGGCTCAAGGTAATGGACCTCCAGGCGGCCCTCGGCCTCAAGCGCGACCCACTCGATGTAGTGCTCGGGCAGCATGGGGTGCTCCGTCGAGCCCACGCGCGCGCGAATGACGTGGCCGTCGCGCTCGATCTCGACAACAGGCACGTGCTTCTCGTGCGCCGCATCCTCGGTGTTTGCCGTCAGCTCCGTGCAGCCGGCAGGGGTCGCAACGTCGTCGCCAAGAGCGGCAACGAGCTTGCCGTCGGAGTCTTTAAAGAATTTCGCCATGATGTTCTCCTTTGCTGATGTGCCAATGTTCTCGTTAGTTCTTATGCCCAAAGAGCGCCGAACCATCCATGGCATTGTAAATGAACACATAACGGGTGAGGCAAGCGGTCGGGCCAGGACGAACCGGCGACCTGGCCCAGCCCGGCAGCCCCATCCCGCGCGCAGCTAGCGACCGTCGCCACCGAGCAGCGCCAGAACATCCTCGCGCGTGAACAGCGCCGACGAAATGCCGTCACCGCCGAGCACGCTGTTAACCAGGTCGCGCTTGGACTCCTGCATCTGCATGATGCGTTCCTCGATCGTGTCCTTGGCGATGAGCTTGTACACGGTCACGGTGTGCTGCTGGCCAATGCGGTGGGCGCGGTCGGTCGCCTGGTCCTGCGCCGCCACGTTCCACCACGGGTCGTAGTGGATGACCACGTCGGCAGCCGTCAAATTAAGGCCCACGCCGCCCGCCTTGAGCGAAATCAAGAACACCGGCACCTCGCCCGCTTGGAACTGCGCAACCATCTTGGCGCGGCTCTCTTTAGACGATGCGCCCGTAAGCTTAAGGAAGGCGATATCCTCCTTGGCCAGGCGCTTGCCGATGATATCGAGCATGACCGTAAACTGGCTGAACAGCAAGATGCGATGACCGCCGTCGAGCGCGCCGTGGACGAGCTCCATACACGTATCGAGCTTGGCGCTTCCCGCCTTGTAGTCCGCGTAATGCAGATGAGGATCACAGCAGATCTGGCGCAGCTTGGTGAGCTCGGCAAGTACCTTGAGCTTATCTTTTTTGAACTCCCCGGCCTCGCGGTGCTGCACTTGCTGGGCAATGCGGTCCTGGTTGGCCAGGTAGAGCTTGCGCTGCTCGCCGGTGAGCTGCGCCATCACCGTATCCTCGATCTTCTCGGGCAGGTCGGCCACCACGTCTTCCTTGACGCGGCGCAGTACAAACGGCGACACGAGCGCCTGCAGGCGAGCGGCGCTGTCACCCTCGGCGTGCTCGACCGGGCTTTCGAAGCGCTTGGCAAACGACTCGCGCGTGCCGAGCAGGCCCGGCATCAAAAAGTCGAAGATGCTCCAGAGCTCGGACAGGCGGTTTTCGATGGGCGTACCCGTCAGGGCAAAGCGCACACCGGCCGGCAGACGCTTGGCGGCACGTGCCACCTGCGTGAGTGGGTTTTTAATGTACTGGGCTTCGTCCAGCACCACGCGGGCAAAGTCCTGCTCGACGTACTCGTCGATATCGCGGCGCATGAGGTCATACGACGTCACGACCACGTTGTGCTCGGCCACGCCGGCAATTTGCACGCGACGTTGGGCCTTGGTGCCCACAATGGCGCACACATCAATCGAGGGGGCAAAGCGCTCCAGCTCGGCAGTCCAGTTGTACACGAGCGATGCGGGGCATACCACGAGCGTGGGCTTAGCGTCCCCCGCCTCCACGCGCGCCAGGATATGCGCGATCATCTGGAGCGTTTTGCCCAGGCCCATGTCGTCGGCCAAGATGCCGCCAAGGCCCAGATGCTCGAGCGAACCGAGCCACTGGTAGCCGTCGACCTGGTAGCCACGCAGCGTGGCCTTGAGCGAGGCCGGCACCGTAAAGTCCATCTTGCCGAGCGTGTCCAGGCGCTCGACGGTGCGACGGAATGCAGCGTCGCGATCGGCTTCGAGCGCGGGCGTGCGCGCAAGCATGCTGTCGACGAACAGGGTACTCGACGCGGGAAGCGACACGCCGTCGAGCAGGTCGACAGCATCGACCCCCAGATCCTCGGCAAGGCCAAACGCGGCGCGCGCTCCCTCGTCCAGGCGAATGATGTCGCCCGACGTGAGACGAGCAAACGTCTGGTGACGCTTGTAGGAATCGAGGTAGATGGCAAGGTCTGCCGCCGAAAGGCCGCTCGCACCCAGTTCGACGTCGAGCAGGTTACTCTTGACGGTGGCGCGCACCGAAAGCTTGGGCGCAGGGCGGACCGAGATCTGGCGCAGGCGGTCGCTGAGCATGACCTCGCCCAGCTCGGACAGGGCAGACAGGCCCTCAGTGAGCAAGTGGAACAGGCTCTCGTCATCGCGTTCCTCAAACGCCAGGCCACCCTCGTAAAAGTCGAAATACAGAGCCGCCGTGTCCATAACGCGAAACTCTGCCACCTCGTCGCGCGGCGGCACTCCCGGGCGCTGCTCTTCGAAGGGGCTGCCCGGAGCGCCCATGCTAAAGAGATCTGCCGACCAATCGCCGTAGGTAACCGTAATTTTGCAGGTCACGAGCCCATCGTCGACGCCGATCGCCATGGCAAAGCTTGGCTCAGGCGCCACGGTATCGAGCACAGCGGGCGCGGTAAGGTCGGTGTAGTCGCGCAAGATAGGCAGCGCCATGCGGCAAAACTCACCCACCTGGTCGGCGGCGATATGGACCGGTGTGCGGCAGGGCAACAAGTGCGATAGGAACGGCGCGGCATGTCGGGCAAACGCCGTGTCGGTACGGCGCGCGCGGCGCGTATCGACCAGATAGGCAACGTCGCCCGAGGCAAAGCAGTACGTATCGGCCGGAAGGCGCAAGTCGTAGCTACCCCCGGCTGCCGGCACAATCTTGGCAGCAATCAGCGGCGGGCGCTTAGCCGGGACTTCGTTCTCCCCTTCCGCCAACGACTCGACTGCCACCTCGTAGGCGCGGTGCGTCGTCGTCCCCCGCGACCAAGCAGGTTCAAAGGACATGGTCCTGCCACGCAGCAGGTCCAGCACGGACACGATGGAATACTCGGATACCGGCAGCTGACGCTCGGCGACAAAACCGCTGCGGGCAAAGTCGTACGATGCCGAGCGCGAGCTCGTAATATCGCCTAGGTAGGCGACCGTCATTGCAACAAAGTCGAGCAGCTTTGCCGACACATCATCGAAAGCCTCGGGCGCATGAAGGAACGTAAGCTTCTTGCCATAGGAGAACGTACCGCCGCGCTCATAGGCATCGGCCATGCCGTCGATATCCTTAACCACGTAGGACACCGAGCCGCAGCGGATGCGAAACTCAAGCGCCCAGCTAAAGCGATCGGCAAACAGCGGATTGTAGTACGGCACCAGCGAGGGCTCCAGCACTGCTTTGGGCGCATCGGGGTCAATGGTGCCAGCGAGCTTGCGGCGCATGGCCACGAGTTTATCCATGCGCGCGTCCGAAAGATCGGAAAGTGCTGCCACAAGGCTCGGGCTCGTGGGCACGGGCGCCGGGAAGGGAAAGTTGGGGTTGACCGCAGATGCGCTGGGCGCGGGACGTGTGGGCTGCTTGGACTGTGCGGGCGACACCGTAAACGTGCGGACCGGCGTGCGCAAACCCTCGACGGGCTCGGCGCCGCTGGCATCCAGATACGCCAACGCCGTGGCGATGGCGTGCTTGCACATGCCGGAATAGCGGAAGGCGGCGGGGCAATCGCAGTCGTAGTCGACAACCTCGTGCTCGTCCATATCGAGCGCCACGTGCGTCTTATACAGGTCGCCGCGCGAACCACGCACCGCACCCTCGATATTCACGTTTTTGGAGAAGCGCGAGCCGGAGTCCTCAAACGACAGCACGGCGCCGTTGAGCATGAGCGAACGCCCCTTCATAAAGGTACTGCTGAGCGCCGCCTCCTTACGAAGCGCCTGCACAAACGTCCCCTGCGCCATCGCTTCCTCCAATCTCACCCGGGGTAGCTAATTTGGGACGGGGCTATTTTAGCTACCCCCATATGTCGGTTGAGATGTGTTCCGACCCCGACTCATTCGCCGTCAGCCAAAGGGTAGCTAAAAAGCCCCGTCCCAAATTAGCTACCCCGCCAACGGCGTCCTTAGATCACCGTCACTCTGCCTTGGTTACCCACGATGGCCTTGGCCTCGGCCAACAGCGGAATCGAGCGTGCGTTGACCTTAGCAGGTACCTCGGCACGCAGCACGCGCCCGTCCGCCTGCTCGATAAAGATCTCTACGCGGTCGCCGCCCGGGTTGGCGGTGAGCACCGTGGCAAGACGCGCCATGTTGCCCTGGCTAAAGCGGCTGTTGGGCACCATGACCTCAAACACCTTGGGCTTGTTGTTCTCCTCGTTGAGCTCAAGCGGCACAATCTCCTGCGCGATGATCTGGTCGCCGCGGTCCGAGCGCTCGAGCTTGCCCTTAATGCGCACAAACGCATCGGACAGCTGCGCGCCGGTCTCGGGATCGACCTCGCCGTACAGATACCCCTCTGCCTCCTTGAAGGTCTTGGGGAACACCACGACCGTAGCCTCGCCTTCCATGTCCTCGAGCTGCACGATGCCCATGGGGTCGCCGTTTTTGGTCACGCGCTTGGACACGCTCGAGACCATACCGGCCCACCACAGCGCCTTGCCCTCGGGAATCTCCTGGTTGATGGTGCCGCCCGTGGGGTTCTGCACCTCGTAGCCGGTGTCGATCTGCGAGAACGAGAAGTCGCGCGCTTTGCTGAGCGCATACTCAAACGGGCGCAGCGGGTGGTCCGAGACATAGATGCCCAGAACCTCCTTCTCCTGGCTCAGCTTAAGGTGGCGGTCCCATTCCTGGCCATCCGGATCGGGTACGCTCACCTCAAAGCCCGAGCCCTCAACGTCGCCAAACATGTCGAAGAACGACGTCTGGCCGCTCGCGCGATCCTTCTGGCGCTTTGCCGCGGCATCGATGATGTTCTCGGGGTTGTTCTTGTCCACAAAGTGCATCATCTGACGACGCGGATACCCCGTGGAGTCGAAGGCACCTGCCTTGATGAGCGATTCGATCACGCGACGGTTGGCCTGGCTCGAATCCACGCGCTCGACAAAATCATGCAGCGTCTTAAACGGACCGCCCGCCTCGCGCTCGGCGATAATCGCCTGCGCCACGCCGGTGCCCACGCCGCGGATGCCGGCCAGACCAAAGCGCACACCTTCCTTGGTAGCCGTAAACTCGGTACCGGACTCGTTGACATCTGGCGAAAGCACAGGGATGCCGTCGTGACGGCATGCCGAGACGTAGTGCACGATCTTGTCGGTCTTGCCCGTATAGGACGTCAGGACGGCCGCCATGTACTCGTGCGGATAGTGCGCCTTGAGCCACGCCGTCTGCATAACCAAGATGGCGTAGCCGGCGGAGTGCGACTTGTTAAAGGCGTAGGACGCGAACTCGAGAACATCGTCCCAAATCTTCTGGGCGACCTCGCGCGTGTAGTTGTTCTTGATGGCGCCGTTCATCCAGTGGTCGTAGGTGGTCTCGTCCGAGCCATCCTCCCAGTGGAGCACCGTCGACGTGAGCAGCTTGATCTTCTTCTTAGCCACGGGCTTACGAATACGCGAGTCCGATTCGCCCTTGGAGAAGCCGCACATCTCGACGGAGATGAGCATAACCTGCTCCTGGTAGACCATGGTGCCGTAGGTTTCGCCCAGGATGTCGTCCAGACGGTCGTCGTAGGAGACGGCCGGCTCCTTGCCGTTCATACGGTTGATGTAGGACGAAACCATGCCGGCGCCCAGCGGGCCCGGGCGGTACAGGGCGATCAATGCCACGACGTGCTTGTACTCGGTGGGCTTCATGTTCTTGATCGTGGCCGTCATGCCGGCGGACTCGACCTGGAAGACGCCGGCGGTGTGGCCGGAGCCCATGAGCTTAAAGATCTCGGGATCGTCAAAGGGAATCTCTTCCTCTTTGATGTCGATGCCGAAGTTCTTTTTGATGTTTGCCTTGGCCTTGGAGATAACCGTCAGCGTACGCAGGCCCAAGAAGTCCATCTTGAGCAGGCCCATGTCGGCAACGGTATGGCCCTCGTACTGGGTAATCTCGACACCGCCCTTGGTGTCGAGCTTGGTGGGCACGTGCTCGTTGACGGGGTCGCGGCAGATCAGAACGGCGCACGCATGCACGCCCTCGCCACGAGTGAGGCCCTCGATCGAGAGCGCCGTGTCGATGATGCGGCGGGCGTCGTCGTCCTTTTTATAGGCCTCGGCAAAGTCGGGGTTAAACAGATCCTCTTTGCCGGGTTGTTTTTCGAGCACCTGCTTGAGCTTGACCTTGGGGTCGCTCGAGACCATCTTGGACAGGCGCTGGCCCATGTAGACCGGGTAGTCCAGGACGCGCGCGGCGTCGTTGATGGCCTGCTTGGCCTTAATGGTCGAGTAGGTGATGACGTGGGTGACCTTCTCGGGACCGTAGAGCTGGCGAACGTGCTCCACGACCTCGAGACGCCGCTCATCGTCGAAGTCCATATCGATATCGGGCATCTCGGTACGCTGCGGGGACAGGAACCTCTCGAACATCAGACCGTTCTCGAGCGGGTCGAACGCGGTAATGTTCATGGCGTAGGCGACGATAGCGCCGGCGGCCGAGCCACGGCCGGGGCCGACGCCGATGCCGTTGTCCTTGGCCCATTGCACGTACTCGGCGACGATCAAAAAGTAGGCGGCAAAGCCCTTGTCGCAAATGACCTTGTATTCGTACTCAAAGCGCTCTTTGATGTTGACGCCACCGATCTCGCGCGTGGCCCAGTCGTCACCGTAGTGCTGGCGCAGGCCCTTCTCGCACTCGCGGCGGAACTGGCTCTCGTGCGTCTCGCCGGGATCGAGCAGCGGAAAGCGCGGCAGGATGATGGAGTCCCAGTCCAGCTCAACGTAGCACTTGTCGGCGATCTCGAGCGTGTTGTCGCAGGCCTCGGGGCAATACGGGAACATCGCCCGCATCTCCTCCTCGGTCTTCATGTAAAACTCCGAGCCGGTCATGCGCATGCGGTTGGGGTCGTCGACCTTGGCGTTCATGCCGATGCACATGATGACGTCCTGCACGGGCGCGTCCTCGCGGCGCAGGTAATGGAAGTCGTTGGTGGCGATGACCTTGACGCCCACCTGCTTGGCGATATCAATGAGCGTGCGGTCCATCTGCTCGTCGGTCAGGCCGTTATCGGTGGTGATGCCGTGTTCCTGGATCTCGATGTAGAAGTCACCGGGGTCAAAGGTATCACGGAAGGTCTCGGCCCACTTGATGGCGCCTTCCATGTCACCGCGGTCGATGTATTTGGGGATGATGCCCGCGATGCAGGCGCTGGTGCAGATCATGCCCTTGGCGTGGCGGCGCAGGTTGTCGAGCGTCACGCGCGGCTTGTAGTAAAAGCCCTGCACGGCGGCCTCGGAGACCGTTTGCATCAGGTTGACGTAGCCCTCCTGGTCCTTGGCCAGAAGGATCATGTGGTAGAGCTCGGGTTTGTGGTCGCGGGCGAGCGTCTCGTCCGGCGTAAAGTAGACCTCGCAGCCAAAGATGGGCTTGATGACCAGAGGCGGCTTGAGCTCGTCGATATTGCCCTTCTCGTCCCACATGGCCATGTCCTTCACATACTGGGCATGCTCGCGCGGGTTTGCCTCGGGATCGGGCTCCACCAGCTCGTCACGGCGGTCCTTTTCCAAGAAGGCCTTGTCGTGGCTCCAAGTTTTGTACTCGGGCGTATTGTGGTTGACGGCGTCGCAGGCCAGCGCCAGGTCGGGCACGCCATACATGTAGCCGTGGTCGGTAATGGCCACGGCGGGCATGCCCAGCTCTACGGCACGGTTGACCATATCCTGGATACGGGTTGCGCCGTCGAGCATGGAGAAAACAGTGTGGTTGTGCAGATGGACGAATGCCATGTGATGAGCTCCGATGCGGGTTCGTGTTCTGACTGAACGATTTTACCCCACGGCACGGACAGCGCCCGAACCTAGCCAAACCCACACGGGTAGCTAATTTGGGACGGGGCTTTTTTAGCTACCCTTTGACTGACGGCGAACGAGTCGGGGTCGGAATACATCTCAACCGATGTATGGGGGTAGCTAAAAGAGCCCCGTCCCAAATTAGCTACCCCTGAGCTGCAGTGGAATCGAAAAGGATTCCACCGCACGTTATTGAGGGTTAGAGGTTGTAGGTGACCACCTGGGGCTCGGCGAGCTCGACTAAGACAGCTGGGGCCGTCTGCTCCACGCGGACGAACTTGACGGTCACCGTCTTAAAGCCCGCCTTATGCAGAACATCCGAATAGACGCGCGCCTGCAGGGCGTGCTTCTCGAACAGCTGGTCGGGTGTCTCATCCGGTGTGCCACCCGTCTTGTAATCGATGACCAGTGCGCGTGACGGATCGGCCGGATCGGTCGCCAGCGCATCGATAGCGCCCTCGGCATATGCACCGTAGCGGGCAATGTCCTTGTCCTCGCAGCCCAGCGAGAAGAACGGCACTTCGGCACGGACGCACGGCCAGGCAAGAAGCTCGGCACGGACCGACGACCTGAGCCAGCGATTCAGGGCAACGTCAAAACGCTCGCGCTGCTCCGGCGTCAGGCACCACAGGCGCGTCAGCGCATCGGCACGCTCAGCGGGCAGCACATCGGCACCCATCTCGATGAGCCACTGGCAGGCGGCATGGAACGCCGAGCCCAGCGCCATGGGGTTGCCGGCGGGCTCGACAGCAGCCACGTCTGCATCGGCCATCTCCGAGCCATCCGACTCGGCATCGTCGCCCGCCTCATCCATGGGAACACGCGCCTCGGCGGCACGGTCTTCCGTCTCGGCATGGAGCGCCGCGGCGATCGACGAATAGCTGTACGAATCACGCGCCGGGAACGGACACGTGCCCATGCGCACGCCCGCCGCCTGGGGATATACGAGTTCAAACGAATCGGGCTTGGGGTCGGCAGGACCGGGCACGGTTGAGTGCGCAGCATTATCGGCGACATCGGTATCGCCACGAACGAGCCTACCCTCGGCATCCAGCGAAGCGTTGGCCTCAAACGCCTGCTCGCCAAAGGTAAAGTCCGAAAGCGAAATGAGCTCGTAGTCGCCCGGCTGGGAGTTGTCGAATACCAGGCGGTCGGCATCGAGCTGCGGCATGTCCAGAGCGTCGGTCGGCAGAATGCGGCGCAGCACGTCGTAGGTCAGATCGGTCTCGACATCGAAGGTCGGCGCCGTCACCTTGCCACGGCTCACGCCGGCATCCATCGCCAAGATCACCAGCTCGCGCGCACGGGTCATGGCAACGTAGAGCAAACGGGCCCGCTCCTCGAGCGAAAGCTGCAGGTCGTCGTTGCGCAGGCGGGCAAATGCCTCGGCGGGAGAACCCGTCGCACAGACGTCCTCCATGAGCTCCGGCGGTAGCCACAGCGACGTGCCCTTGCCCTTAAACGCATGCTCAAACTGCTTTTTGACGTCATCGCCCTTTACGAACGTGCCGTCCGCGAGTTTAACGCCGTCGAAGCGTGCCGGCAGCGCCACGACCTGCGCTCCGCCCTCGACGCGACCCATCTGTGCCGCACCCGAGGACTTACGCACGCCAAAGCACTCGGAAACCGCCACGACCGGATATTCCAGACCCTTGGAGGCATGAACCGTCATGATGCGCACCGCGCCGTCGCCCTCCTCGTTGAGGGCGCCCGGGGCCTCCTTGCCCGCCAGGAAGCGATCGAAGGCAAGCGCAATGGAGCGCGGCGAGTTACCGAACTCGGCCTCCGCCTCGGCCACGGCATCGAGCGCCTTGAGCACGTTGGCGGCGATGGCCTTGCCCTCGGGGCCGCGCTGCGCCAGGCGCACGAACCAGCCGGAGGCATTGACCGCGTCGCGCGCGATGGCGGCAAACGAATCACGCCCTACGCGACGCAGTGCGTAGCGCAGCACCTCGCGGGCACGCGTCACGAGCGGCAAGCCCTGCAAGCCCGGCACATCGGAATCGCTCATGATGCCCGCATCGATGTTGCGGCGTGACGTCTCGCCCGTCTGATCGTCGAGTTTGGTCGCCAGCGCCAAAAACTCCTGGGCGCCGAGTGCAAACATCGGCGAGGCCAGCAGTGGCATAAGACCCTGCGCCGTATCGGCCGGATTGGCGAGGGCACAAACCAGGGCGCGCACCGTCTGCACCTCGGCAGCTTGGGCAAAGACCGAGCCGCCCGCGATGACGCAGTCGAGCCCCTGGTCACGGAAGGCCTGTGCGTAGACGTCTGCGTTGGTCATGCGGCCCAGCAGCAGCACCATGCCGCCCTGGGGCTGGCCGGCATCGGCAAGCGCGCGGAATCGCTCCGCGATCGCGTGGGCCTTGGCCTGTGTGCGCTCCTGCGTACTGCCGCCGGCAACAAAGATGGCCTGGCGGCGCGAGGCATCCGCCACCAGCGTGTCCTTGCGGCCGTCGCTCGCCTCAAGATCCAAAAAGCCCTGCATCAGGCCGCCGTCGTCGCCGTCGAAGACGCGGGCCACATAGCGCAGCACCTCGTCGTGGCTGCGGAAGTTGCGCACGAGCTTGACGAGCTCGCCGGCGGGGGCATCGGACGTGGCAACCGTCTCCGACGCCGCCGTCGATCCCACTTTGCGCTCCTGGCGACGGAACACCTCGACCTCGGCGCCGCGGAAGCGATAGATCGACTGCTGCGCATCGCCCACGGTGCACAGTGCGCGCTCCCCCGCGCCGGTCAGGTAGCGGATTAGATCGACCTGCATCTGGTCGGTATCCTGAAACTCGTCGATCATGACCATCTTAAAGCGGCCCTCGTACGCAGCGCGAATGGCAGGGTAATCGCGCAGGGCCTCGTAGGCCATGCGCAGCAGGTCGTTATTATCGAGGGCGGACTGGGCAGCCTTCAGTGCGCGATACTCGGCCTCTACAGAGCGGGCCAAGCCCACCAGTGCATCGAGCGCGGGGCCACCGCAGGCGAGCACGATATTGATAAATGCATCGGCGGCCTCGGCCTTGAGCAGCTCGACCTGCTCCTTGGGGAACGCCTTGCTCGCGCGCGGCATGGCGCACGACATCATGAGTCGCGCCGCATCGGCCATGGTCTTGCCGCTCGCCTCGAACGCGTCGATGGCGTCGAGCGCCGTCTGCGCCTTCTCGGTCGCGGCCTTGCTTGCGCCCAGCGCCGCGCGATAGGCATCGGCGAGCGCCGAGGTATCGGCCTGGCCGCGCGCCACGCACACGTCGTCCATACCGCCCGGCAGCTGGCTCGAGAGCTCCAGCAGGTCGCGCACCAGACCCTTGATGGTCGTGCCGGCGCCAAAGGGACCGCCCTCGCCCGCCATGGGATACCAGGCGTAGAGGGCCTTGAGCGATGCCGCGAGCTCGGGGACGGCATCGGGTGCCGTCGCGCGACCCAGCACATGCTCAACAGCCTGGTCCATGAGCTCGTCGGTATCGGTGAGCACCGTGAACTCGGGGTCGATGCCCAACTCCAGCGCGTGTGCGCGCAGGATACGCGAGCACATGCCGTGAATGGTCGAGATCCACGCGTCGTCGACGGTCAGTGCTTCCTCGTCCATGCCCTCGTCGATAAGCGCACGGCGCACGCGGTCGCGAATCTCGGCCGCGGCATCCTTGGTAAAGGTAATGGCGAGCACCTGGTCCAGATGCTCGACGAACGGACCGGATTCGGGCGAGAGCGCGTAGACGATGCGGCGCGTGAGGGTAAAGGTCTTGCCCGAACCGGCGCCCGCCGAGACAAACAGCGGACGGTCGAGCGTCTTGACGATCTGCAGCTGTTGCGGCATCAAGGTCGAAAGATCCATGGTCTACACGTCCCTCCTTACAAACGTTCCTTCGTGGTTATACGAGCAGCGGGCATGCGCGGCCTGCGTCGACGCCGGGTCGACAGCAGTGACGTTGCCCGCCTCGAGTTCGCGCAAGCGCTCGGCGATGCCGGCCTCCACGCGATCGAGCAGGGCGTCGAAGTCCATGCTGCCACCCTCGCCGGGGAAACCTTTCTTAAGGCCCGGGATGCGACCGTCGCCACGCTCTTCCTCGAGCAGCTCGGCGCTCGCGGCACCGCGCAACGCGGGCTTGCCGCCCTTGGTCGAAAAATAGAGCGCCGCACGGGTGTCCAAATCCAGCGCCCGGCGCATGGCCTGAGCGTAGATGAGCGTTTGGGTATGTGGCGGCAACCAGCGCGGATCGTCGATGGGCGCCGTGCCCGATTCCTCGTCGCGCACCGTAGGGTCGGCGAGCTTAAACTCCTCAACGCCCGTGCGATGCTTGTAGTCAATCACCACAGAGCGATTCTCGGCATCCACATCCACGCGGTCAATGCGCCCGCCGAGCGGCCAGCCGGCATACTCGACCTGGAGCTCGTTGAACGCAAACTCCAGGTAGCGCGGAGCGAAGGGGGCAAGCGCCTCGGACTCGTAGGCAAGCACGCCCTCCAGCTGCGGCAAGATCTCGGCCACCTGACGCTCCTCCACCGGCGAGAGCGGCACCAGCGGGCCCTCGTTGCCACGCTTGCCGGCGTGCTCGGCCAAGGTCTCGGCAAAGACCTCGTGCAGCAGCTCCTGCGCACGCGGCAGGTTTTCGGGCGTCACACGCTCCATGCCCTCTTGGGGCAAACGGGCATGCAGATGTTCCAGCACGTCGTGGACAAAGTTGCCCTTCTCCATGTTGCCAAAACCCGCGTCGATAGACTGGGGCTTAACGCGATACGAGACGAACCAGCACAGCGGGCAGGTGGAATAGGCCTCGATCTGCGAGGCAGACGTCAGACGCGGTACAAGCGGCGCGTCCTCGCCCTCGCCCTCCCGATGGCGCAAGACCAGATATGGCACGGCCGCCTCGCTCAAATGCTGAGGAGCCTCGCATGCCACGCGCTCGCGCTTGAGGCCCTTGCCGGCTGCAGGGTCAAAATCACCTACGATATCGCCCTCGCCCACGCATGTCACCTGAGCGGCACCGGTGGCCTCGGCATGCGCCCGCAACTCGGTCCACACGGCCGCCGGATAGCACTCGCGCGCCTGGCGATCGTGCGTCACGCGCGCAAGCGCAACCGGGCCACGTGCCGCCTGCATCGCGTGGCCAAAGCGCACGCGCAACAAGGCCGCAGGCTCAAGCGTCACGCCCTCGCGACCAAGGCTCGCAGCCAACGTGGCCAACGGTCCTTCCTCGTGTGAGAGCGGATAGCTGTCCAGATCGACATCGGCAAACAGCACGGCATCGTAGCTGCCGGGGCGCAGAGCCGCGGCATCGGCAAGCGAGGCAAAGCGAACCTGGGCACGTGGCGCACCGTCAACCTCGTAGGTCTCGCAATCGTAGGCGGTGCTACGCTTGTCCACCTTGGTGCGAATGCCATCGAGCACGGGCACGGTCGCGGCCTGTGACACGTCGAGCGCGCGGGCGCCATTCATAAGGATGTCGATGGCGTGGCGCAGCAGGGCCGTCTCCGCTTGGCGACGAGCTTGGCCATCCAGGCTGCCCAGCGAGCGATCGGGCAACGCCTCGGCAACGGCAAGCATGGCCTTGAGCGCCGTCACGGGCTTGTCGCGCCACAGTGCCTGGAACACGTCCGAGACCACACACGGTACGTTCTTAAACCAGTTTTCGTCGCTCGCCGCCTTGCGTGCGCCCCTCACCTGGCCTTGCACGCTCTGCAGCAGGCTCTTAACGCCCGCGGTAGTCTTGCTACGCGAGAGACGCATATTCTTATCGAAGATACGGGCATTGGTGGCATCAGCGCCCGAAAGCGGACTGTAGATCCAGTCGGTAAGCTCCGGCGCGGGCCACCACTCGGTCTTTGACGCCACACCCTCATCGGCCGCCTTCATGCGCTCGATCAAGCTGGCAAGCGCCGCAAACTGCCTGCCCGCAATGGATTGGGAAAACGCCGTGAATTCAGTTGTCTCGGCAGCGATATGACGAGCCGCCAGACGAGAGGCAAGCTCACCGAACAGCTGGGGTGCCCGGGCAGAAACAACGAGCACGCGTACGGGGTCGGCGGAGAGGCCGGCGGTATCGTCGACCCCAAAACCCTGGCGCGCTTTTACCAGATCATCAATTGCGTCCGCATAAGCATGAGTGCGGGCGTGGGGGCCCGCGACCTCAATAAAGGCAGGCTGAGCGGTGGTTCCACAAGCGGCATCAGACGCGACGGCGTCCTCCCCCAGCGGCGCGACCTCAAACAGCACACCGCTGGCATCAAATGCCGCGGCAAGTTCCTCGCGCATCGCCGCCTGCTCGCGAGCAAGCAGCACGACGACCTCTCCCCCACTGTTCGCCACAGCAGACAGCAGCTCGAGCAGACCGTGCGTAAACGACGTGACGCCGCGTACACAGACGGCACGGGCGCACACCGGCAGATTATCGGCCAGAGCGCTGGCCATAATGTCAGCCGCCTCGCAGGGCTCGACCATATCTCGACGGTCCAGACCGCCCGCGTAGGCACGCAAAAGCTCGAACACACGAGCCTCGGCATCGCTTTTTGGCCCAGGCCGGCAATTGTTGCCACGGCATCGCTCGGCAGCTGTCCCCGCCACACCTGGCAGCACATCGCGGGCCATGCGCGCAAGCATGCGCACCGTGCCCTGGCTGCGCGAAAGCGGCTGCAGGTCGACATCATCGAGACGCGTGACCATGTCCGAAAACAGCATCTGGCGCTGCAGGTTGTCGACGAAACCGCGCCCGTCGCCCAAAAGCTCCCAAAGCGAGCGAAGCCACGACGCGGGCGTCTTGTAATCGATGCCCAGCGAAACGCCGGCTTCCGCCGCATCATGACGGCACAGGTCGAGCTCGGCAAACGTTGGCGCCAGCAGCACGGCACGCCCGTGGCGGGCAATAAGGTCGGCAAGCAGCGCCGATTCGGCATCGCTCAAATCCGTGCCGGCATTAGTGGTATAGATTCGAACAGGCATGGCCCTCCACTCAAACTGTTCGCAATAATCAGTGCATCCATCCTACCCGCCCAAGCGGACACATTGCCACCGCAGCTTCATCTTTTGGCGCTTTGGAGACAAGTCGCTTTGCACCGCATTGGTGCCAAGGGGGCAGACTCGTCCGTCGGTGCAAGGGGGACAGGTTCGCTTGCGCCACATTGGTGCAAGCGAACCTGGCCCCTTTGCACCAATTATTCGGCATATAAAAACCGCCCCCGGAGGAGCGGTTTTTCACAATTCGTTTTGCCGCGGCCTATTCGCCATCCTCCAGCTTAATGAGGATCTTGCGGTAGCCACCGTACTCGCCGTTGAGCGCCTTGGATACACGGCTCACCGTGGTGGACGAAGCGCCGGTACGGACCTGAACCTCGACATAGGGCTCGCCCTCGTCCAGGTAGCGCGCGACCTGCAGACGCTGCGATAGATCGCAAATCTCGCGCGGTGTGCAGATATCGGTCAAAAACGCTTGGATATCTTTCTCGTCGTCCAAAAGACTAAATGCGTGGACTAGCTGCTTGACATCAGGCTTGTCAAACATGTTCTCGATATTCATCGATCACCGCCAAACCCGCCAAAAGGCATCGAAGTTGATACTGGCACCGGGCATCGTTCGCCCATTCCATGCAATAGGGCAACGCATGTAGCTTTTGCCCGTAGCAGTTTAGCACACCACCAAACTAAAGTGACAAGACTCTCTGTCAGCGGCGCGTTTTTTAGGACGAACGCCGTTTTGAAACCGAATGCGCACGCAAGCTCCACGAATATCTGAGACAATGGGCGCCCAACGCAGAGGCGCACGCCAAGGCAACCATCCGATTCGCCGCGGCAAACGAGCTTACGCGCCACCAACACGTCACGCGCACCGGAAAGGAACCCACCATGCGCTTCTTGCTCAACTGGCTTTTGACCTCAATCGCTATCGCGATCGCCACGTTCCTCGTCCCCGGCATTCAGCCCTTCGGCATGGCCGACGCCTGGGTCTGCTTTGCCTTTGTGGGACTGTTCCTCAACGTCGTCGACTCGCTCGTCAAGCCGCTCCTGACGGTCATCTCGCTGCCGCTCACCATTATCACGCTGGGTATTTTTCAGCTTGTAGTCAACAGCTTTATGCTCGAGCTTGCCAGCTACCTATCGGTAAATCTGCTGGGTGCGGGCATCTCCATTGCCAGCTTTGGGTCGGCCTTTATGGGTAGCATTTTGGTGTCCATCACTCGAAGCATCTTCGACAGCATCGCCAGGAACTAAAGCAACCGGATACGGACCGCCACAACACGCCAAAACGAAGGCCGTCCATCGCAACGATGGACGGCCTTCGCCTTTGTCAAGCCTCAGAGGACAAAAGAATCTACCATTTCTACCCCGTCCCCAAATGGCTGGTGGGGCTAGATGACGTAGTCGTAGCCCCCGTTGGGGGCGACGAGCGCATCGAGCGTCACACCGTCGAGGTAGTCGTTGATGAGCTTGTCCAGGTTCTTCCACACGTCGAGCGTGGGGCACTCGTCAGATCGCGAGCAGCCCTTGCAGTCGCCATCCAGGCAGGCGACCGGCGCCAGGCTGCCCTCGGTCAGGCGCAAGATCTCTCCCACCGTGTACTGCTCGGGCGGGCGCGTGAGCACGTAGCCGCCGCCCTTGCCACGCATGCCCGAGAGCATGTTGGCGCGCACGAGCGTAGCCAAGATGTTCTCGAGATATTTCTCGGAAATCCCCTGTCGCGCCGCAATCTCTTTGAGCGGGATGCGACCGGCCGCCTGGTGCTCGGCCAGGTCGACCATAACGCGCAGGGCGTACCTGCCCTTAGTAGAAACCAACATATATAGTGCTGCCTTTCGGTCTTTTAATCCGTTGAAATTCTAGCCGAAAAATTGGCTTTGAAAATACCCATTCCAGTCAAGGTGGTTAATCAGCTCGTAATAATCTCCTATTTCCTATTGAATTACTAGGCTTTAGTGTCTACTATGCTTGCCAACAGCTAAACAAACAACCTATAAGGTTTATGGGTTTAGCTACTAGGCCACCGTAAAACTACACGGTATCCAGTCATTTGAACACTTGGAGGTTCACCATGAGCAAGGTTTATACGTCCATCGATCAGCTTATCGGCCACACCCCGCTTTTGGAGCTCACTCACTTTGAGGCCGATGAGGACCTCAAGGCCCGCGTGCTCGTCAAATTGGAATACTTCAACCCCGCCGGGTCCGTCAAAGACCGCGTCGCCAAGAACATGATTGACGAGGCCGAGAAGGCCGGCAAGCTCGTGCGCGGCGGCGACTATACCATCATCGAGCCCACGAGCGGCAACACCGGCGTCGGCATCGCCTCGGTGGCGGCGGCTCGCGGCTACAAGGTGATCATCACCATGCCCGAAACCATGTCCGTCGAGCGCCGCAAGCTTATGCAGGCATACGGCGCACAGCTCGTGCTCACCGACGGCTCCAAGGGCATGAAGGGCGCCATCGCCAGGGCCGAGGAGCTGCAGAAGGAGACTCCCAACAGCATCATCGCCGGCCAGTTTGTGAACCCCGCCAACCCCGCCATCCATAAGGCCACGACCGGCCCCGAGATCTGGGACGACACCGACGGCAAGGTCGACATCTTCGTCGCCGGCGTTGGCACCGGCGGCACCGTGACCGGTGTGGGCGAGTTCCTCAAGGAGCAGAACCCCGAGATTCAGGTTGTCGCCGTCGAGCCCGCCACCTCCCCGGTACTCTCCAAGGGCCAGGCCGGTCCGCACAAGATCCAGGGCATCGGTGCCGGCTTTGTGCCCGACGTCCTCGACACCCAGGTCTATGACGAGATCATCCCCGTCGAGAACGACGACGCCTTTGCCACCGGCCGCGCCGTGGGCCACAAGGAGGGCGTGCTCGTGGGCATTTCGTCCGGTGCCGCCGTGTGGGCCGCGCTGCAGCTGGCCAAGCGCCCCGAGAACGAGGGCAAGACCATCGTGGCACTGCTCGCCGATACCGGTGAGCGCTACCTGTCCACGGCACTGTTCCAGGACTAGAGCCTTTTTCCCATAGGTTGAGCTCAGGGACGAACCTGCCTCCTCTCTCTCCCGGCAGTCTGAGCCCATCCCGTCAGGGTGTCCCACGAGACGTCCGAACTTGCTACAATGTCTGCGGCGCGGAACCAGCCTCCCGCGCCGCTTTTCTTTTTTGGCCACATGCCACCAAGGAGAACCTCCCCATGCACAACAAGCGCGTGCTCGTCGCCATGAGCGGCGGCGTCGATTCCAGCGTGACTGCCTATCTGCTCAAGTGCCAAGGCTACGAATGCGTCGGAGCCACTATGCGCCTCACCTGCCCTGCGCCCGATCCCGTCACGGGCATGAGCAAGGTCGACCGTGACATCGCCGATGCAAAGGCCGTCGCCGATCGCCTGGGGATACCTCACCATGTGCTCGACCTGCAGCAGGCCTTCGACCGCAACGTTATCGAGCGCTTCGTGACTGCCTATCAGGAGGGGCTGACGCCCAACCCGTGCATCATCTGCAACCGACATATTAAGTTTGGCGCGCTGCTCGACGCGGCACTCGATATGGGCTGTGACTACATTGCCACGGGTCACTACGCCAAAACGAGCCAAGCGCCCGATGGCACCTGGCAGCTGCACCGCGGCGAAGACTCCAAGAAGGACCAGAGTTACTTTTTGTATTCGCTCACGCAAGAGCGCCTGGCACGCACAATCTTTCCGCTGGCAGGGTTGGACAAAGAGCGCGACGTGCGCCGCATTGCCGCCGAGCAGGGCTTCATCAACGCCAAGAAGGCCGAGAGCGAGGATATCTGTTTTATCGCGGACGGCGACTACGCGGGCTATATCGAGCGCCGCTGTGGGCATGCCGCCGAGCCAGGCGATATTGTATGGCGCGATGGCAGCGTGGTCGGACGCCACAACGGCGCACTGCGCTATACCGTCGGCCAGCGCAAGGGCCTGGGCGTCGCGATGGCGCGCCCCGTGTATGTAACGGGCGTCGATGCCGCCAACAACATTGTGCATCTGGGCGAGGCTGAGGACCTGACGGCGACAGCACTCACGGCCAACGACTGGATCTGGAGTGCCCCTGCCGACCGCATGGAGGCAGAGCTCACGTCCGGCGACATTCGCGTGGGCACCAAGTACCGCTACCGTCAAAAGGACCAGGCAGCGACCCTTACACGTGGCGCCGACGGACAGATGCTTCTGACCTTTGACGAGCCGCAGCGAGCCATCGCCCCCGGCCAGGCCGTCGTTATCTATCGCGGCGACATCGTCCTGGGCGGCGGCACGGTAACTGCCGCCATCAGGTAGCCGCAGGATTATCGCCGCACGTGCCGAAGCACTTCAACAGCAGCATTCACCTCGATTACGCGACGCTCGAGGCCGCGGCAAATGGACTCGAGCCGGCCCTCCGCTGTGGCCCATTCGCTCTGCGAAAGAATCTCAATCGCCTCATCAACAAATCCGTTGAGCCGCGATGAATCGAACCAATCGAGTGAGTCCGCAAGCGCCAGCTGGACGGAAGGGTCGGGCCCAAACGGCTTAGCAGAAAACCCAAACTCCCCAGCTGCGAGCACGGCAGTTGGTACGTTGTACCACAGGCAGTTGCCGCTATCGAACAGCGGAGCAGGCCTTATCTCCAGGGTGTCGACATTGCGGATGATGCCGAAGTTTCGCCAATGGCGATCGCTGTTGGCCAAAAGGGTATCGCAGACAATCATCTGCGACATAGACCTTCTCACGGCAGCCTCGTCTGCTCCATGCTTACCAAGGAAGCGGCAGTACCGGTCGTATGTCGAGTTTCCCCGCTGGCTACCAAGTGCGCCCTTGACGTAAACAGCCGGAACGTATTCCTCGCGGCCGTCAAGAAAGTCGTCGCACAGACACACAGGGCCATCGAACATCCGCTCAACCGTATAAGGAACAAACTCGCCCTCCGACAACAAGCGACGATGTAGAGCCGTTGCAACCGCCTCGTTAAAGGGACGCTGATCGTCCATGCCGCACCCCTTGACCAGAACGCGAATGCCGTTTCGGATCATCCACGATTTAGGAAGCTCGCCCTCGGACGTGTTATCCGGATTTTTAAGACCGATGCCCTCCAGCCAACCCGAACGTCCCTCGGGCGCCGATCGCTCAAAATCATTCTCGAAGTAATTGAGGTTTCGCCATTTGAGCCCGTCGCATTCTGCCGGCCGCAGCCAATAGCAATCCGAAAGCGAGAGGCCCAGGCACTGAACCGGGACCTCGATGCCACTGGCAATTCCCAGTTCACGATAGCGCGAGACGAGTCCGGGGCGAACATCGGGCACCGACCGATGGCTCCACCACACGTTGAGCTCCCGTTTATTCACCGTAGGAGAAGAGCTCGAGCACGTGCCAAACGGCATTCGTTGTGCATCGAGGACCTCCGCGATTTCGAAGGGAAATTCGCGCGACGGATCAAATGAGACATGCGCGACCTCATGGTCGGCCGACATCAGCGTAAACTTGCGCCCCACATCGGCCGCAGGACGGCGTCCACGTTTGCGGACCTTTTGATAAGCGACCGCGGAATTGTACTCGACCATCTTCCGTCCGCCCACAATATCGCACGCGAGCGTTCCCGATGCGGCAAGTTGAGATATGCGGGCTTTCGTAACGCCCAGCAGGCGGGCAGCATCACCCATAGACAAGTACTCAGACGTATCCATACACCGCATCACCTCGTTAAGTAATTTACACGTTTAGTTAATAGATTATATACATCATAATACTAAACGACCCAAAGCGAAAAAAGGCCCGAGAAATCGGGCCTTAGCGATTGGTCAGCCGAGTCGCAAGCTGCTCCCCTAGCGCTGAACGTAGGCGCGAACCAGCTCGTAGGTATTGCGCACGCCGTCGATGTGGCTGCGCTCGTAGTTGTGGCTCGCGTACACGCCGGGGCCGATCAGACCATGGCGAATGTCGTAGCCGGCCGAGAGCGTGGCCTCGACGTCTGAGCCGTAGTGCGGGTACACGTCGATGGCGTAATCGAGCTCGAACTCGCGCGCGATATTGGACAGCGTGGTTACCAGATCGTAGTTGTAGGGGCCGCCCGAATCCTTGGCGCAAATCGACACCATGCGCTCGGTGCAGCCCAGATCGTCACCCACGCAACCCATGTCAACGCTGATCATCTCGCGCGTGTCGGCCGGCACAAAGGCACCGCCGTGGCCGACCTCCTCGTACACGGTAAAGAGCAGTGAAACCTTGCGCGAAAGCGTCACCTCGCCAGCGGCGACGGCACGCGCCAAGCCCAGCAAAATGGAGGCCGACAGCTTGTCGTCCAAGAAGCGGCTCTTAATATAGCCGCTCTCCGTCACCGTGGTGCGCGGGTCCATAGCGATGATGTCGCCCGTCTGAATGCCCAGCTCAAGCACGTCATCCTTGCTGTCAACGTTCTCGTCGAGCAGGATTTCCATGTTCTTCTCGATGGTCTTGACCGGCTCGTCGGCCACGTGCGCCGAAGGCTCGGTATTGAGGACCACACCCGTGTACACATTGCCATCGCGCGTGTAGACGGTGCAGTTCTCGCCATCGGCCGTAGACCACTGATGCCCGCCGAGCGTCGTGGGACGCAGGCGACCATTGTCCTTAATGGAGCGCACCATGGCGCCCAGGGTATCGACATGGCTCGCCAACACAAGCGGCTCGCCCTCGCCGCCAAGCTCAACCAGCACGTTGCCCTTATTGGAACGCTCGGGGCCAAAGCCCATATCGCGCAACGTTTCCATTAGATAATCAGTCGCCGCACGGGTATAGCCCGTAGGCGAAGCAATAGAAGTCAGCGTCTTAAGCTGTCCCGCGATATAGGAGAGCGTCTCCTCTAGAGAAGCATCAATATTAGAAGCCATATGCGTCCTTCCAAGTAAAACTAAGACCGAGTCCCGATTTTAACCGTTCTGCACGGTCAATGCCCTAGGAGCCGAGCCGCCTCCCGACGTCCCCGCACCGGTTTTGTGCACGCGCACGTCTTACAATCCCAATCTTGCATAAATCCTATCGGTATCTGCATAGAAATGAGGAATCTTTTTGCTTCGTCTCAGGGTACCCCACCTTGGGCCGTGCAAAAAACGGAGTATTCAGCACCGTGGGCCCCAACGACCCCATCGCGAACGACAAAACGACGCGGTTACAGCAGTGTTGCAGGTCGTCGCAAAGCAGAAACTCAGTAACAACCCCCTCCACTCATCGATAGCCCGCCCACAATGGCTGTCGATGGGCGCCTGTGGGCCACTACGGACCCTTCAAAACGTTATGCATTTTTAAGAGCTTGCTGAATACTCCCAAAAATGCACGCTGGGAAGTGCACCACCTATCCGCAGCGGGCAGCATGCTTTAGTTTTACCCGTCCCAAGACATCGACGCAGCACAAAAAGCCCCGCCGTGCGTAGCGCGGCGGGGCCAGCGGCAAGTCAAAAGACCATACGCCTACGGGCGAAGGACCACCAAACTGGGCTAGGCAGCCGGGCAGATCTTCTTGAAGAGCTCGATGACGTCGTCGAGCGTCGCCTCACGCGGGTTGCCCGGGAAGCAGGCATCGGCCATGGCGTCCTTGGCCAGGACCTCGATCTCGTCAGCCTTCATGGCCTCACAGACGTGCGGGATGTTCACGTCAGCGGAGAGCTGCTTAACGGCGGCGATAGCGGCGTCGGCAGCCTCATCGGTGCTCATGCCCGTGGTGTCAACGCCCATGGCGACGGCGACCTTGGCCAGGCGCTCGGCGCAAACCGGCTTGTTGAACTCCATGGCAATCGGCAGCAGCATGGCGCAAGCGACGCCGTGCGGGGTGTCGTAGTGAGCGGACAGAGTGTGAGCCATGGCGTGATCGATGCCCAGGCCAACGTTAGAGAAGCCCATGCCGGCAACATACTGACCAAGAGCCATGCCCTCGCGGCCGGAGCCGGGCTGGCCGGACTTGGCCTCGGCAACGGAGTCGCGCAGGTTCTCGCTGATCAGCTTGATGGCCTCAAAGTGGAACATGTCGGAGAGCTCCCACGCGCCCTTGGTGGTGTAGCCCTCAATGGCGTGGGTCAGAGCGTCCATGCCGGTGGAAGCGGTCAGGCCGGCGGGCATGGAAGCCATCATGTCGGGGTCGACGACGGCGACCTCGGGGGCGTCGTTGGTGTCGACGCACACGAACTTGCGGACCTTCTCGGGGTCGGTGATGACGTAGTTGATGGTCACCTCAGCAGCGGTACCGGCGGTCGTCGGCACGGCGATGGTGAACACGGCGTGGTTCTTAGTGGGAGCAACGCCCTCGAGGCTGCGGACATCGGCGAACTCGGGGTTGTTGATGATGATGCCGATGGCCTTGGCAGTGTCCATAGAGGAGCCGCCACCGACGGTCACGATAGCATCAGCCTCGGCGGCCTTGAAGGCCTCGACGCCGTCCTTGACGTTCTGGATAGTGGGGTTGGGCTTGATCTCAGAGTAGAGGCTCCAAGCGATGCCGGCGGCATCGAGCTCATCGGTCACCTTAGTGGTAACGCCAAACTTGACCAGATCGGGGTCGGAGCAGACGAAAATCTTCTTGTAGCCGCGACGCTGGAGCTCGCCGGGGATCTCCTTGATGGCGCCGGAACCATGATAAGAAATGGTGTTGAGAACGAAACGATTAGCCATTGATAGCCTCCCATCGTGTGCGGGGCACCCATTACGCCCCGCGCTATGGCTCCCATCCTAACGCTTTTGAAGCGAAAAACGCGTGAGAATGTCAGATTATTTAAAGCGTTTCAACAACGGGTATCGTCACCGCCTGACCACTAAACAAAAAAGGGGCGGCCGAGATGACCGTCCCCTCCCCATTATTGATCAGTGTGGCAAGGGGTCAGCCCCTTGCCACATCCTGCCGCTATTTTTGGCAGGCCTCTTTCCAATCTTCGCAGGCGCGCTTCCAGCGAAAACGCAGGTCGCGCTCGCGGTCGATAAACATGATGGCAAACGCCACGAACAGCAGCACGCTCGCCACCGCAATAGCGTGCAGCCCCATGCGCTCAATACACCAGTTTCCCAGCACAGCGCCAAACACAAAGGTAAAGATCACGCCAAAGTACAGCAGGCCGTTTTCCAAAAAGCCGCGCTTGTGGGTGATGATGTAGTCGTCCACGTTTTGCAGCGCGTTGCGCAGGTTACCGATGCACATGGTCGTGGCAATGCCGTGACCGTGGATCTTGCGGAAGCTCTCGACCTGCATACCGCAGGCAAACGAGATGAGGCAGTTGGCGAGCAAGTTGTAGCCGCCACCGGGGATAAAGCTCACGCCCAGCAAGATGACGGCTTCAAAGAACACCGTCACCTGGCGCCAGTGAATCACGCTGCCAAACCGTTCGTGTACCAGGTCGGCAAGCATAATGCCCACGGCAAACGACACCACAGGGAAGAAATAGCGCCCCGCGAGCGCCCAATTGCCCTCCGAGATGCTCACGCCCACCAGCAAGATGTTGCCCGTCTGCGCGTTGGCGAAAACATGGTCGCGCCCAATGTACGAATAAACGTCCATAAAGCCACCGGCGAGCGCCAAGATGATGCCCAGCTCAATAGACTCCGATATCTGTTTGGCACGCTGCATCGTCGTGCGCCCTCCTTGTTGACGACCTTCTCGTGCGTTGGCGGAAACATAGCCGCCGTTCATACTGTAACCCATTGACAACATGGCGCGCCCGCGAGACGGACTCCCCAACGCGCAGATACACCGTCTGGAAACAAACGGCGGGCGCGGCATCGACACCCGACACCTCGTGTACTCCACCAGTCTTTTTAGCCCCGTCCCAAAAAGACTGGTTACAATTACGTGCAGCATACAAACACCGGGAGGAATCGTGGCAAAAAAGCCCCAGGACGCTCAGCACAACCAGCACGGCAAGCATGCCCAACGCGGCCAGCAGCAAAAGCGTGGAAGCAAAGCCCAGGGCTCGCGCCCCGCGCATGTCCCGGCAGCGCCTGTCCGCCCCTGGCGCCCGGGCCGCGATAAGTTCCTCCCCGTCAGCCGCGCCGACATGGATGCGCGCGGCTGGGACCAGTGCGACTTTGTCTACATCTGCGGCGACGCCTACGTGGACCATCCCAGCTTTGGCATGGCCATCATCAGCCGCGTCCTCGACGCGCACGGCTACAAGGTGGGCATCATCTGCCAACCCGACTGGACCGACCCCGCCAGCATCACCGTGCTCGGCGAGCCGCGCCTGGGCTTTCTCGTCAGCGCCGGCAACATGGACTCCATGGTCAACCACTATTCGGTGACCAAGCACCGCCGCCACACCGACGCCTATACCCCCGGTGGCGAGGAGGGGCACCGCCCCAACCGTGCCGTCACGGTCTACGGCAACCTCATCCGCCAGACATTCAAGGACGCCCCCATCATCATCGGCGGCATCGAGGCAAGCCTGCGTCGCTTGGCCCACTACGACTACTGGCAGGACAAGCTCAAGCGCTCGGTACTGCTCGACTCGGGCGCCGACATCCTCATCTACGGCATGGGCGAGCACGCGATTGTCGAGATTGCCGACGCGCTCGACGCGGGACTGTCCGTCGATCAGATCACCTATATCAACGGCACCGTCTACCGCACGGGTTCGCTCGACGAGGTCTACGACTACGACCTGCTGCCCAGCTGGGACGACCTTACCGCCGACAAGCTCAACTACGCGCGCAGCTTTAACGTGCAGCAGCAGAATATGGACCCCATCACCGGACATCGCCTGGTAGAGCCCTACCCCAACAGCATCTATGTGGTGCAGAACCCGCCGTCGGCGACGCTCACCACCGACGAGATGGACGAGGTGGCCGAGCTCCCCTACGCACGCGATTGGCATCCCGATTACGACGCAGCGGGCGGCGTGCCGGCCTTTGCCGAGATCAAGTTTTCGATCAGCTCCAACCGCGGCTGTTTTGGCGAGTGCTCGTTTTGCGCGCTCACCTTCCACCAGGGTCGCGTGCTGCAGATGCGCAGCCACGACTCGATCATGCGCGAGGCCGAGCTGCTCACGCGCGATCCTGAGTTTAAGGGCTATATCAACGACGTGGGCGGGCCGACGGCCAACTTTAGCCGTCCCGCCTGCGACAAGCAGCTCAAGCACGGCGTATGCAAGAACAAGCGATGCCTGTGGCCGAGCGTGTGCAAGAACATGGTGGTCGACGAGAGCGGCTACACCCAGCTGCTGCGCGACCTGCGCCAGCTGCCGGGCGTCAAGAAGGTCTTTGTCCGCAGCGGCATCCGCTTCGACTACACCATGGCCGATGCCTCGGACGAGTTTTTGCGCGAGCTGCTGGAGCACCACGTCTCGGGCCAGCTACGCGTAGCACCCGAGCACGTGAGCGACGCGGTGCTTTCCGTGATGGGCAAACCGAGCCGAGCCGTCTACGATGCATTCTGCCGTAAATTTGAACGCTTGAACCGCGAGTACGGACTCAAGCAGTACGTGGTGCCGTATCTGATCTCGAGCCACCCCGGATCGACGATGAAGGAAGCCGTGGACCTTGCCGAGGCCGTGCGAGACATGGGCTACATGCCCGAGCAGGTGCAGGACTTCTACCCCACGCCGTCCACCATGTCGACGTGCATGTACTACACCGGCGTGGACCCGCGCACCATGGAGCCGATCTATGTGGCGCGCGACCCGCACGAAAAGGCCATGCAGCGCGCGCTCATCCAGTATCGAAAGCCCGAGAACTACAAGCTCGTGCGCGAGGCGCTAGAGAAAGCCGGCCGTCGCGACCTGATCGGCTACACCAAGCATTGCCTGATCCGTCCCGTGCCGCCACGCCCGGGCGAGACATCTGCCGGCGGCGGACATGGCACCGGCAAGAAGGGCGGCAAGGGCCACGGTGGCGCTGGCGGCGCTGGAGCCAAGGGGCCCAAGGGCAGCAAGGGCCACGGCGGCATGTCGCGCGCGCAGAACACCGCCGGGCGCAACCGTGCGGCTCAGGGGCGTCAGGGTGCCAATGGAGGCGGTCGCCGCAACTAAGGCAGCAGTGCGCTCGCTGCGTCCATCCCACACGCGTGGCGCAACGAGCGCATTGCCTCAACGAGGATGACGCCGGCGATAGCGACCGTGACCACCACGTCGACCGGCGTGTTCACAAACCACAGCAGGCCCATGAGATACGACCCGGCATTAAAGGCAAAGTGCAGCAGGATCGTGTAGCGGAGCTTTCCGGTCGTCACGAGCAACCAACCAAAGATGAGGCCGGCGGCACCCGCGTAGCAACCCTGCACCCAATTCATGTGCATAAAACCAAAGATTGCCGCCTGCAGCATAATCGCCGCGGCGACACCCCACGTGCTTGGGGCCGCCCAGGGCACTATGGCGCCGTCTTGCGCACTCGCACGACGCCGGCGCTTCCAGAGCGGACGGCACTGGGGATTAAACGCACGCAGCGAAAACTCAAAGATAACACCGCGCACCAGGAGCTCTTCGCAAAACGGCGCGCCGAGCACCGTGGTCAGGACGGCAAGAGGACTGGTATCGCCCATGCCCGTTTCCTCGACAAGCTCGCTGTAGTCGGCCGCGGCATCGGGCAACAGCGACAGCACGGCGTCGGTCACGTAGCTAACGACCACCTGCAGGGCAAGACCGGTCACGATAACGCAGGCGATGCGTTTCCACGCCCCACGCGCTCCCCCGCCGAGCGGATGCTCGCTTTGCGAACGCGCCATAAACGAGCGCGGCCACAGATAACGCCACCACAGCAGCGCCATCAAAAACGACGCCGTCTGAGCGGCGGCCTGAAGCAATTGAATGTTGAGGTCATCGATTGAAAAACCCATGAACACCGATGCGACGCCAAGGGCGGAGAACAAAACGACGCTCAGGGCTATATCGGCAGCGACAACGCCAAAACAGGCGAGCGCCCACGCTATCGCATTGAGCATGCCAGCCTCCTCAAAACCCGGCACTGAGGGACGTTCCTTAACTGCCGGCAGAAAATGAACGTCCCCAAGTACCGGCAGTTTGGGACAGTCATTGTTGATGAGAATCGGGTGCAGTGCCAAAGGCCCCGTTGGGCGAGATGTCGAACGGGAAGGTGCCGCAGCGATTGAACGCGGCGATAAACATGCGGATGGCGTTGGACGGCGTGGTGCCCACGAGCTGGGTTGCCGCCGCGAAGGCCGCCTTTTCCTCGGGCAAGACCTTCGCGACAACCGGGGTCATGTGTTCTGCCATGGCGCTTCCTTTTTGAAACAACGGTAGTGCGGATAGATGCGGGCCACGCGGCTGGGCGACGGGCTGTGAAGGCAACCCGATTGGCCCGCATCTGGAGTTTGTTTCTGCGGCGTTGGTATTACTTGGTATTCCTAAGTTATACCCGGCAGATAGAATACCACACCCGGTCCCATGGGGACGGAGAAAAGACGGATTATTTTGTTGCTGGGTTAGTATTTAGAGCGTGATGATGCTCGAGATATCGAGGGCCTAAGCGTCGGCGTATGGCGCGCCCAGGCTGGGTATCCGGCGCATGGCGCCCTATTGTTTTGCATAATTTCGCTTGCGTCATGCATAAAAAGACGGGGGTGCCCCTTCCCGTCCAAACGTACCCCCGCTTGTACCGTGCAAAAACCGGAGTTTTCAGCATCGCGGCCCCCGCAGGCGGTGCCGCAAATTGTGGACGCCGCGCGATTGGCGTCGTTTTGGGGCACGGCGCGACGCGAAACGCGCGTTATCGCCGCGCCGGACGCCGTCAGCCAACCCAAATCGCCTGCCGAAGGATCCCGCTGGCTCAAAAAGACGATTCCGGCGCGTATGCAGTCACCCCGGCTTGCTGAAAACTCCCGAAAATGCACGGCGCGCCCCGGGGGACCCGTGCGCGCCACGAAAAACACGCCCGCATCCAAAAGAATGCGAGCGCGAAAGCCGGATGGCGGCAAGGGCGCCAGGCAGCGGGCGAAATCCCCGGCGTGTCCGCCCGGGCACCGCGGCCGCGGCGCGTCAGCAGAAAACCTCATGCCCTGCGTTGATGTCGGCCCCCGCATACGCGAATCTCCAACTAGGTCGATAGCCCGTATCTCTTGCCGCGACTGTCTCCGCGCGTTTCCGCGAAGAAGACTCGCCCCACCTAATACTGAGCCCACTAAAAGGGCCCCGAGCATAGTCTGCTCGAGACCCAAACTCGTGTCGCCTTACCGCGCGACGCGTATGTTACTTGCGCTTGCCGCCGCCGTCACCGGGGCGACGGGAGCTGCCGCCGCGCTTGCCGCCACGGCTGTTGCCATAGCTGCCACGGTTATCGCGACCGCCGGCACGGCCACCACGGGAGCCGGCCTGGTTGCCGCCACGCCCGCCACGATAGCCGCCACGACGCTCCTCGCGGGTATCGTCGTAGTTGCGCCAATCATCGCGACGATCTCGACGGGCACGCGGGTCGCGACGATCGCGCGACTCGCCAGAACGACCGGCGCCACTGCGGCCGCCATTGCCGCGAGTATCCCCGCGACGCTCACCGCCGCGGCCGCCGCGCTCTTCAAAGCGCTTACCGCCACGGGACTCGCTGCCGCGGCCGCCGCGCTCGTCATCGCGACCGGAACGACGGCGGTCGCCCGCGCCACGCTTGCCGCCGCGCGAACCGCGGCCCTCGTCCTCGCGCTCAACACGGCGACGACCACCGCGATCCTCGTCCTCGCGGCGACGGCGATGTGCCTCGCCCTGGAACTGCTTGGCACGGCGCTCGGCACGGTTGCCGCGCGGGGCCGGCTCGACGGCACCAGCACCGGCACGCTCCTCGGCAGCCACCTCGCGGGCCACGCTCTCCACGGCCTCGTCCACGCGAGCCTGAACGCCCTCGCGCACGCGGGTCTTGCCGCCGCGCTTGGGACGGCTCGGGCGCTCGCTGTCGCCGCGACGCTCATCGCGACCGCGGTTGGAACGACCGGCCACATCGCCGTAATCGTCGCCGTTGCGCTTGCCGTCGCGACGCGCCTGCTCAAGCTTCTTCTTGCTCTTGGACTTACCGCGCTTGGTCTTCTTCTTCACCTTAAAGGCCGCAGGGTCGCGCTCGGGGTCAACCGCGGGCGGATTGGGGCCCACGTGCAGGTCGCCGGCCTCGTAGATGTCGGCAGTCTTGTCCATGAGCTTCTCGATCTCGTAGAACTCATCCACGTCCTGCTCGGTCACAAACGTGATGGCCCAGCCCAGCTCGCCGGCGCGGCCCGTACGGCCAATACGGTGGATGTAGTCGGTCGGCTCGGCCGGCACGTCAAAGTTCACGACGTAGCGCACGTCGCTGATGTCGATGCCGCGGGCGAGCACGTCGGTTGCCACCAGCACGTCGACGGTACCGTCGCGGAAGGCCGAAAGTGCGCGCTCGCGCTGGGCCTGGCTGCGGTTGCCATGAATCGCGGCAGCCTTGATGCCCTTGCGCTCCAGACGACGGCAGCAGCTGTCGGCACGGTGCTTGGTGCGCATAAAAACGATGGTGCGCTCCGGGCCTTCCTTTTTGAGGAACTCGGGCAGCAGGTTGTTCTTGGCCTCGATGGACACCGGGAACACAAACTGGTCGACGGTGTCGGCGGTCGACGTGGCGGGCGCGATCTCCACGCGGGCCGGGTCGCTCACCAGGTCGGTGATCTCGCCCACGGCCTCCTCATCGAGGGTCGCCGAGAACAGCAGCGTCTGGCGCTCGGCCGGCGTCTCGCGCACAATACGGCGAACGGCGGGCAAAAAGCCCATGTCGAGCATACGGTCGGCTTCGTCGAGCACCAGCACCTTGACCTCGTCCAGGTGGCAGGCACCCTGCTCGATCAGATCGACCAGACGACCCGGCGTTGCGACCAGGATGTCGCAGCCGTACTTGAGGGCAGCGGTCTGCGGCTTGTAGCTCACGCCGCCCACGACGGTCACGGCAACATGGCCGGTGACGTCGGCGATCTTGCTCGCGACCTCGTCGATTTGCTGGGCGAGCTCGCGCGTAGGGGTGATGACGAGCATCACGGGGCCGCGGCCGTTGCCCTCGGGCTTTTTAGCACCGCGACGACGGTTACGGCCGCCGCGCTCGCGCACAGGTTTGGGAGGAGCGATGTGCTCCAGATTGTTCATGGTCGGCAGCAAAAAGGCGGCCGTCTTGCCGGTGCCGGTCTGAGCGGCGGCAAGCAGGTCGCGGCCCTCGAGCACCACGGGGATCGAGCCGGCCTGCACGGGCGTCGGCGCCGTGTAACCCAGGTTCTCGATGGCACGAAGTATCTCGTCCGAAAGACCCAGCTCGTCAAAGGCGGGCAGGTTCTCGGTAGCGGACTCGACGGTCTCGGCGGCGCTGGCCTCGTCGGCCGCATCGAAGGCAGCCTGGGCCATGGCCTCGCGGGTCTCGTCCAGGATCTCGGCGTCGGTAACGTCGGATACAGAATTACGCATATGTTGTTGTTCCTTATCTGCACGCGCAAGGGGCACGGCATGCGGCCGCGCGGGCGTGCTTGGTAGTGCGCTAGTACATACAAAAAAGGGTGCGCACAGAGAGGACGTTGCTCAGCACGCTGGCGATCGCTTTGGCAGCCATATCACGCGCCGTCCAGACGCAGCAGCTCTAAGCGATGGAGCAGATTCGCCGCGGGTTAGTATACCTGCACTCCGTATGCCCCCACGTAAACCACAGATGACAGGGCGGGAGGAGCGGGTTTGGGCCAATTGTCTCAATCTGTAACAGTTACGAGGCAAAACCAGGTCTACACGTTACGAATCGAGACAAACCAAAACCTCGCAAAACAACATCTCGATCTGTAACAGATAGAGGTCATTTTCCCTGCCAGATGTTACAGATCGAGATGTTAAGCAACCGCCGAATTGTTTGTCTCAATCTGTAACAGTAACTCGGCAAAAACGGAACTAGATGTTACAGATTGAGACGAAGGGCGAGGATGGTGCGCTAACTTGGCAGTCGACCCCCGTATCGGAATGTCATACATTTCAACTTTTGCCATACACCCCCAGGGGGTATGGGTGTATAGTATCGAGAGGTTAACAATTCCAACACCGAACCACAGAAAGGAGAAGCCATGGCTCAAGATAAGTTCGACGTAGGCGGCATGACATGCGCCGCCTGCCAGGCGCACGTGGACCGTGCCGTGAGCAAGCTCGACGGCGTCCAAAGCGTCGCGGTCAACCTACTCGCCGGTTCCATGATGGTCGACTACGACCCCGCGCAGGTCTCCCCCGACGATATCTGCACCGCCGTCGACCGCGCGGGCTACTCGGCCTCACCCGTCAGCACGGGCACCGGTGCCGCCGGCTCAAACGGCAGCGCGCAAGCCAGGTCCGGCGCCGCCCATATGGAGTCGCCCACCAAAAAGTTGGAGGCCGACGCCTCTGCCATGCGCACCCACCTCATCGTCTCGATCGTCTTCCTCATCCCACTGTTCTACATAGGCATGGGACACATGCTCGGCTGGCCGCTGCCCGGCATTTTCACCGACCATATCCACAGCATGACGCTCGCCCTCACCGAGCTCGTTCTGCTCATCCCCATCGTCTACGTCAACGACGCGTACTTTATCAACGGGTTTAAATCGCTCGCGCACGGCGCGCCCACCATGGATGCCCTTATTGCCGTGGGCGCCACCGCTTCCATTGCCTGGTCGCTCTATGCCATGTTCATCATGGCCGACCAGCTGGCCACAGCTCAGGTGCACGAGGCCATGATGACAGGCATGGACAATCTGTATTTTGAGAGCGCGGGCACGATCCTGTCGCTCGTCACCGTGGGCAAATACCTCGAGACGCGCAGTAAGTCCAAAACCGGCGGCGCTATCGAGGCGCTCATCGATCTGGCGCCTAAAACCGCGACCGTCGCTGCCGACGACGGCAGCGAAACCACCGTCGACGTCGATAGCATCCTTCCCGGCCAGGTCCTGCGCGTGCGCCCCGGCGAGTCAATCCCCGTCGACGGCGTGGTGCTCGAGGGTAGCTCGGCCGTGGACGAGAGTGCGCTCACCGGCGAGTCAATCCCCGTGGAAAAGACCGCCGGCGACACCGTCAACGCCGCCACCGTCAACCGCACCGGCTCGTTTACCTTCCGCGCCACGCGGGTTGGTGCCGAGACATCACTCGCCAAAATCATCCAGCTCGTCGAGGATGCCAATGCCACCAAGGCGCCTATCGCCCGCATGGCCGACAAGGTCGCCGGCGTGTTTGTGCCCGTGGTGTTCGTGATCTCGGCCGTGACCTTTGTGGCGTGGATGGCACTGACCGGCAGCATAAACGAGGCACTCACCTCCGCCGTGGCCGTGCTGGTGATCAGTTGTCCCTGCGCGCTCGGCCTAGCCACGCCCGTCGCCATTATGGTGGGCACCGGCAAGGGTGCCGAGATGGGCATTCTGTTTAAGAGCGCCGAGGCGCTGGAGAACCTGCGCAGCGTGGGTACCGTGGTGCTCGATAAGACGGGCACGGTCACCCGCGGCAAACCTGCCGTGACCGATATCGTGGTAGCCACGCGCACCGACGGCTCGCCCGCCATGAGTGAAAAGGCGTTACTGAAGCTCGCTGCCGCGCTGGAGCGCTCGAGCGAGCATCCGCTGGCCGAGGCGATTATGACCGAGTGCGAGGCGCGCGGAATCGTGGCGCGCATGGTCGAGGACTTTGCCGCCGTGCCTGGACGAGGCGTTACGGCGCGCGAGGGACAAAACGCCATCGCTGCCGGTAACGTGCGCTTAATGGGCGAGCTGGGTATCACCGTGCCCTCAGGACTTGCGGAGCGATTTGCCGCCGAGGGCAAGACACCGTTGTTCTTTGCCAAGAACGGCGAGCTTGTCGGCACCATTGCCGTAGCTGACGAGGTCAAGGAGACGAGCGCTGAGGCCATCGCTGCGCTGCGTTCGCTCGGCGTCGACGTGCACATGCTCACCGGCGACAACCGTGTGACGGCCGAAGCAATCGCCCGCCGCGTAGGACTGAGCAGCAAGCAGGTCATTGCCGACGTGCTTCCCGCCGACAAGGAACGCCACGTGCGCGAACTGCAGGATGCGGGCGGCAAGGTCGCCATGGTGGGCGACGGCATCAACGACTCCCCCGCCCTGGCGCGCGCCGACGTGGGCCTTGCTATCGGCACCGGCGCCGACATCGCCAAGGAAGGGGCAGATGTGGTACTCATGCGCAGCGACCTCATGGACGTCGCCCGCGCTATCGAGCTTTCGCGCGCCACGATTCGCAACATCAAGCAAGACCTGTTCTGGGCGCTGTTCTACAACGGCATCGGCATTCCGCTCGCTGCGGGCGTGTTCTTCCCCCTCACCGGCTGGCAGCTCTCGCCGATGTTTGGCGCCGCGGCGATGAGCCTGTCGAGCGTGTGCGTCGTAAGCAACGCGCTGCGCCTGAAATCCTTTAAGCCTAAAGTGGCAAAATAGGCTCACCATTACATCCACTTAGAACGGGTTTTCCAGGTGCCCGAGATTGACCTGAAAGAGGAGCGACGCGTACTTTGGTACGCGAGCGACGGCTTGAAGGTCAAGGTCGGGTGCCTGGGAAAGCCGACATAACAGAGAGGAATACCCATGCGTTACACAATTAAGACTTCCGGCCTTATGTGTGGCCACTGCGACGCTACTGTCGAGACGGCACTGCTCAACGTTGCCGGCGTGACCGACGCCGATGCCGATCACGAGACTCAGACGGTACAGGTGGAGTGCGCCGACACCGTGGCCGCTGAGCAGCTCGCTGCCGCCGTCGAGAGCGCCGGCGAGAAGTTCCACGCCCTGTCCGTGACCGCAGCCTAGCAGCTACCAGAAGCATTCGACCCCATCGACCAGAAACGAGGACCCGCCATGATGGCAGACCACAAATCGGTGAACCGTATGCTCAAGACGGCGCGCGGCCAGATCGACGGCATCCTGCGGATGGTCGAGGAGGACCGCTACTGCGTCGATATTTCCACGCAGCTCATGGCCACACAGGCACTCCTCGCGCGCATTAACGCCGACGTGCTCAAGGCGCATATCGAGGGCTGCGTGACTTCGGCAATCGAATCGGGCGACGAAGACCTCAAAGCCGCGAAGCTCGCCGAGATCGAACGCGTCGTCGACAAGCTCTCTAAGTAATCGGCGCATTGAGGACAAACCACTTTGCACCGTCTTGATGTTCCGAGGACAGGTATGTTTGCACCACATTGGCGCAGATTAACCTGTCCCCCTTGCTCTAAATCGGGTATAAAGGCGTGCGGCATATCGAATGAAAGGCAATTTGCATGAATGACTTTATGAAGGGCCGCAATGGCGCCGACGAGCTCACCATTGTGATGGGTTTTACCGGCATCGTCATCGCGATGATCGGATCGATGGCCCGCGTCCAGTGGCTCAGTTGGATCGCCATCGCCGTCATCGTGATCGGCGTACTGCGCGGCCTGTCCAAAAACATCGACGCACGTCGCAAGGAGAACGAGGCCTTTGTCGCCGGCTCGGCTAAGGTCCCCGGCTTGAGCAAGTTTGTCGCCAGCTTGGGTGGCGGCGCTGCAGCGGCCAGCACCTCACGCGCGGCCGGCACCAGTAAGGAAGACTTTGAGCGCGCCAAGCGCACGGCCAAGAAGATGTGGAAGGGTCGCAAGACCACGGCATACCTCAAGTGCCCCAACTGCGGCCAGATGCTCTCCGTCCCCAAGGGCAAAGGCAAGATCCGCGTCACCTGCCCCAAGTGCCACGCCAAGATGGAGACGCGCTCGTAGCCGCCATACCGCAGGACAAAATAAAAGCCGAGGCCTCGCGCTGGGACCTCGGCTTTTTTGAATGCGACAAAGGGCCCGCCCCCGTCACACCTACGCCACGCCGTCGCGGGCAAGCTCCTCGGCAAGCGCCTCGGTTGGCATGGCCATAATCGTGTCGAGCTCGGCGTCCACCTCGGGAATACGCTTCACCTTGAGTTTGCGCACCAGATCGCCACGACACATCACGTGCATCGGCTCGCGCAGAGCGCACAGGTCATCGAGCGGGTTCTCGCGCGTCACCAGGATATCGGCAGCCTTGCCGCACTCGATCGCACCGGTCTCGCCGCCCAGCCCCAGCAGCTCAGCATTGACCTGCGTAGCCGTATGCAGCGCAAACGCATTGCTCACGCCCACGTACTTGGCAAAATAGGCCACCTCGCGCCACATGTCGTACTGGGTCACGAACGGGCAGCTCGAATCCGTACCCAGGCCTACCTTGATACCGGCTTCCAGCGCCGCACGAGCGCTCTCGATAATGCCCGAGCACACGATATCGCCATTCTTCTTCTGCGTGTCAGTCGAATGAGTCTTTTCCGGATCGAGCAGCACAAACGGCAGTGCGGGGCTGATCGTGCAGGTCACACTCGGCGCACGCCCCTCGAGCTGAGTTCCCGCGGCGCCGCGGTACAGCTCCAGGATCTCGGGTGTCAACGGAGCGCCGTGCTCGATCGTATCGACGCCGGCCTCGAGCGCGGCCTTCACGCCCTCGGTGCTCTCGACATGAGCCATAACCGGAAGGCCCATATCGTGCGCTGCCTTGCACGCCGCCGCGGCAACCTCCACCGGCATACGCAGCACGCCCGGCTCGCCCACCTCGGTCGCATCGAACACACCGCCCGTTACGAACAGTTTAATGACGTCGGCACCGCGCGCATACAGGTCGCGCACCTGTTCGGCCGCCTCGGAGGGACTGTTGGCCACCTGGGCGAACAAGCCCGCGCCGTGGCCACCCGGCACCGTGACGCCCGTTCCCGGCGCCACCAAACGCGGACCCTGATACTTGCCGGCGTCGATAGCATCGCGCACGGCCAGATCGGCAAACAGCGGGTCGCCCGCGCCGCGCACCGTGGTCACGCCGCTTGCCAGCTGCTGTTGGGCGCTGCCCTTAAGAATATGGCGCACGATAGCGCGCCCCACGGGATTATCGAGCTTCTTCATCAGCGCGCCCGCATCGCCCGCCGAAACCGGCTTGCCCGAGCCGCACAGATGCACATGCATATTGATGAGGCCCGGCATGAGATACGCCCCGGCCAGGTCGAGGACCTCGGCACCTGCAGGCGCCTGCGCAACAGCGCTCGGCCCCATCCACGTGATGACACCGCGCTCAACGGCCACGGCCATGTCGGGCTGCGGCTCCATATGCTCCGAACCATCCAGGACGGTCGCATTGATAAACAACGTGGAACGATCGGCAGACGCCATATCGAGCTCCTCCCTCACGATTAACTTGAACATTTGTCCATTATCACCTAATGCAGCAAACTAAAGTCGAACATATCGGTTAGCGGAGGGACGAGAGAGCTGTGAGGGCAAACGGAGACAGCACGGCAATGCTCCGGCCGTTCCAGCAAAACGTCTTGATTTGTAACAGGTAGACCAGGTTTTAGCAGCTAGATGTTACAGATCGAGATCTTTCGGCACCGCGGCCAACCTTTGTCTCAATCTGTAACAGTTGGGTCGATTTTTGGCCGTTAGATGTTACAGATCGAGATATTCTCCAGCCCTGTCGTCAAACATCTAAATCTGTAACATGTAGACAGGTTTTCAGCCTCTAGATGTTACAGATTTAGATCTTTTAGCGGCAGCCAACCTTCTGTCTCGATCTGTAACAGTTACGAGGCCAAACGGCCCCTTGTTGTTACAGATCGAGACAAACTCGACAGGAACAACCACATCCGCGTTAGTCGTATCCCTCAGCGCCCATACCACTGACGCTTCCATCCCTCAGCCAAATCGGCCAGCTGCGAAATACCCGCCAGCCTCATCTTTTCAGCCAGCTTCCCCGGGTTCTTGAGTTCATCAAACGTGAACCTCAGCACCTTGTGCCCGAGCATTGTCAGATGAGATTCCCGCTGACGCTCTGCTACGAACGGGTCGACCGACTCCCGATTCCCACCATCCTGCAGAGTATACTTTCCTCTTCCGTCGAGCTCGCCAATCACGCACGTCCCGTCCTCGAGCCTCCAGAAATAATCGACCCGAAACACCTGTCTCGAATCGAGCGGATCGCGAAACTCCACCTGCAACTCTGGCACCGGAAAACCGTATGCAATAAAGAACGCCCGGAACCGAGACTCGCCACCGTTTTCGGACAGCCCGTCCGCATGCGACGCAATCACCTGAGCTCTGCGATACCCGCGTCTGCCCTCGCAATCGGCCTGGAGCCGTTCGCAGAGGTCGTCGCGCGATATGCCCTTCGTCCGCAGCGCAGAATCGGCAATCGCCAGACCATATGAAAACGGCGCACGCAGCAGACAATCCTCCACCGTGCGCCAAAACGGCGTCACTCGCACGCCGTCGACGCGCTCAAGCGCACCCGCCGCCTGCGGACGCAGCAGCCTATATCCCGTACTCAACGCCACCGAACAACCCGTCTTGACCAAGTAACGCGGCCCGAGCAGATCATTCGGCACCTCCAGACCCCATATCAGCGCGGCGTCATACCCCCAAAACGCCCAATCGGGATGAAACTCCGCAAGCCCCTTGATGGTCCACCGAGCCCGCTCCGGCGGCGTCAACGCATCCCATTCATGCTGAAAACAGAATAGGTGCAATTCGGGCTCCGCAATATCGTCTGTGCCCACATGGCGCCGCAGCCACATGAGCTCGGCATTGTCGTGCGTCGCAAGCAGCACGCCTTGTTCAGCCGCCTCCGTGAGTCTGGCAAGCATCCTATTCCGCGCCAAGGTGCTACGTACTGCATGTTTGTGTTTGAAAACGGTATTAGACACTTTCATCACCACCACGTCAGACAAATGGACCATCGTCACCGTTGCCTCCGCTGACAAATGTCTTGATCTGTAACAGGAAGACAGTCTTTGAGCCTCTAGTTGTTACAGATTTAGATTGTTCGGCACCGCGCCCAACCTTTGTCTCGATCTGTAACAGTTAGGTCGAATTTTGGCCTGTAGATGTTACAGGTTGAGACATTTCCCCAGCTAGGTGCCAAACGTCTCAATCTGTAACAGTTAGGCGTTCTCCAGACCCCTAAACGTTACAGATTTAGACAAACCAGCAACGCCCAAGCATTCGTCTCGATCTGTAACGGGTGGACCGGTTTTTTGTCCCTAAACGTTACAGATCGAGATATAAAGGCAGAAGGCAAGGCAGGCGGCAGATGCCCATCCCCTACTCCCATTCCTGCTTGTAGATATTGAGAGACTTTACGTAGCGCCCCTGGGCACCCATGATGTCGCGAACCAGCCGTAAGAAGAAGCTGATACACGAGGTATCGAAGCCATCTTCTAGGTCCTCAGGATGCACGGCGCCAGGCCCGTCGACCGCCGTATCGCTCAGGCGCGCAATGTCGTAGAGGTAGAGCTGCCCCGCCGTCAGCCAGACATCGTCGACGCACGCGAGGCGCACCGCAATCGCGCCATCGCGCCAGTGTTCCTTTTGCACGATATGCGGATCGTAGACGTCAAAGCGACGGTCGGTACGCGTGTCACGCAGCGCGACCATACCGGTCGCGGGATCCTTATCCAAAATGCCAAAGCGCGAGAAATAGTGCGTGCCGCGCACCTGCTCGAGCCGTCTGAGCGAAGTAGGCGAAAGCGACGCCGGCGGCTCGTCAACATACAGCTCAAGCAGCGTCTTGCCATGGTAATAGGGACGCTCGAACAGCAGCCAATCGGTAAATGCCATGTTATAGGCCATGATTTCATTGTGCGAGGGCTCCTCGCAATAGCTGAGCCATGGATCGACTATCACTTCGAACTGTGTACGCGCCGCCTCCAAAAACTGAAACTTGCGCAGCATCCAAAACTGGGCCATGCCGGCAATATCGTCACCGACGGCCTCGGCCAGACGTCCCCGGTCCAAAACATGATCAGCCATGGCATCCTCCTCAAACTGATAAACCTCAATTTGAGCTTACGAGGAGGGCGGGTGGTCGCCGCCATCACGGGCGAAATGGGCATCGGGCTGCAAACCAGATGCTGACCAAGCACTTGACGAGATACTTGCAGATTATGCAAATTGCCACAAAAACGCGGGTAGAACTAGACGAATCACCCGCGCCGCTGTCCGCAAACAACTAAAGCCGCCACATAAACAGCAGAGCGCAACGAGCGCAAACGCCAACGGGTAGGCATCCAAACGTCGGCAAACGAGCAAAACGCTCGCAAACCCGCAAGGAGTGTCCCCGGATGCCGGCACGTAAGGAACGTCCCCAGCTGCCGGCACTTGGGGACGTTCCTTATATGCCGGCCGTTGGGGACAGCCCTTGCCGATTCGATTGTTGAGTAACTCCGTGATTGTCTTACAGCCCCAGCGCCTCGGCGACCTCGGCTGCGCAGGCGAGGGCGTCGGCCATGGCACTCACCACGAGCGAGCTGCCGTTGCGGGCATCGCCGGCCACATACACCGGCGCGGCATCCGCAGCAACGCCATCCACGCGAGCCGCAAGATGCGAGTCCTCGGAGGCCATCACGGGCAACGGACGGCCCGCCGTGGCAATAGGCACGTCAACAGCGTCGAACACGCCGCGCTCCGGACCCGTAAAGCCACAGGCGATCAGCACCAGCTGGGCCGGCACCTCGTGCTCGGAGCCCGCAATGCGTTCGGGCTTGCCGGCCGACCAGTCCAGATCGACCACGCGCAGGCCCGCGGCAGCGCCCTTCTTGTCCAGCAGCACCTCGAGCGTATCCACGCCCCAGGCACGCATCTCGCCGCCCATGGCAGCGATAGCCTCCTGCTGACCGTAGTCGGTCTTCTTAACGTTGGGCCACTGCGGCCAGGAATTGCTCGCCGCGCGCTTATCGGGTGCGGCCGGCAAGAACTCAAACTGACGCACACTGCGTGCGCCCTGGCGCACCGCGGTACCCACGCAGTCGTTGCCGGTATCGCCGCCGCCAATGACCACAACGTCCAGGCCGCATGCGTTCACCGCGGGCTCACCGCCATCGAGCACCGAGACGGTCGAAGCCGTCAGGTAGTCCACGGCATACACCACGCCCGGGGCATCCACATTCGTAGCCAAAAGACCGCGGGGCGTACGAGCACCGGCAGCCACCACAACGGCGTCAAAACCATTGAGCTTGGCCGCCACCGCAGGGTTCGTAACGTCAGTACCCAGCTCAAAGACAATGCCCAGCTCGCGCATGAGCGCCACGCGGCGCTCGACCACGGACTTCTCGAGCTTCATGTTGGGAATGCCGTACATGAGCAGACCGCCTGGGCGGTCGTCGCGCTCAAACACCGTCACGCGGGCACCGCGACGCGCAAGTTCCCATGCAGCCACCAGGCCAGCCGGGCCGGAGCCCACCACGGCGACCGAGGGTGCGTCCTCCCCTGCCGGCTCAAAGCGACGCGGGCCGCCGTTTGCCCATTCGTGGTCGCTGATCGCGCGCTCGTTATCGTGAATCGTTGTGGGCTGGCCGTCGACCGAACCCAGGTTGCACGCAGCCTCGCACAGTGCCGGGCACACGCGGCTCGTAAACTCGGGCATGGGCGAGGTGAGCGACAGACGCTCGGCCGCCTCGTCCCAGCGACCGCGATACACCAGCTCGTTCCACTCGGGAATCAGGTTGTGCAGCGGACAGCCACTCGGACGCGCCTTGCCAAAGCTCGCACCCATCTGGCAAAACGCCACCCCGCACATCATGCAGCGGCTCGCCTGGGCGCGGCGCGCATCGTCGTCGAGCTCCACATACAGCGGATCGAAATCGCGGCTGCGCTCCTCCACGGGGCGCAGCTCGTGGGTCACGCGATCGATATCAAGAAAAGCACCGGGCTTACCCATGGCACTTACGCCTCCTTCTTGGTCGAAGCAACAGAGCTGACAGCCACGGGCGCAGTGCCCGCTGCACCGCCCGCGACATCAAAGCGAGCGACATCCGCGTTGCTCGCGCGGCCGGTCACGATGTCAAACGCCAACTCCTCGGCCTGCGCATGCGTCTTGCCCACGGCCTCGGCCGCAGCGACAATCGCCAGCACGCGCTCGTACTCGGTCGGAATGACCTTCACAAAGTGCTTGCTCATCGAGTCGAAGCTGTAGAGCAGCTTAATGCCGCGCGGGCTCTGCGTCGCGTCCACGTGCTCCTGGATGAGCGCGCGAATCTGCGCCAGCTCGCCAGCCGTCGGGGCCTTGAGTTCCACGCTCTCGTGGTTCACACGGGCCTCGAGCGTGCCGTACTGGTCAAAGACATAGGCCACGCCACCCGTCATACCGGCGGCGAAGTTCTGCCCGACCTCGCCCAAGATGAGCGCCAGGCCGCCCGTCATGTACTCGCAGCCATGGTTGCCGCAGCCCTCGACCACCACAGTGGCACCGGAGTTACGCACGGCAAAACGCTGTCCGGCAAGGCCGTTAATAAAGCCGCGGCCGCTCGTGGCGCCAAAGAACGCCACGTTGCCCACGATGATGTTCTCGTCGAACTTGTAGGTCGCATGCGGGTTGGGGCGCACCGACACCTCGCCGCCCGAAAGGCCCTTGCCAAAGTAGTCGTTGGCGTCGCCGCACACGTTGAGCGTAATGCCGCGCGGCAGAAAGGCGCCAAAGCTCTGACCGGCCGAACCATCGCAATCGATGGTGATGGAGCCGGCGGGCAGGCCCTCGGGATGCGCCTTGGTCACCGCATTGCCCAGGATGGTGCCCACGCAACGGTTGACGTTGGCGATATCGGCGCGGAACCGAATCGGGCGCAGGTGCGCACGGGCATCGGCCGTATAGGGCACAAACAACGTGGAGTCGAGCGTCTTGTCGAGCTCGCTGTCCGCAGCCATCTGCGGCAGGAAGTGGCGACCGTCGGCGCCCGGGATATGGGCACCGAACTCGCAGGTCGCGCTCGCCAGCACGGGCGACAGATCAAGCAGGTTGGCCTTGCGGTTGCCCGGTACCTCGATCTGGCGCAGGCACTCGGGATGGCCGACCATCTCGTCGACGGTGCGGAAGCCCAGGCTCGCCATGACCTCACGCAGCTGCTCGGCAACAAAGAGCATAAAGTGCTCAACGTGCTCGGGCTTGCCGCGGAAGCCGCGACGCAGGCGACAGTTTTGCGTGGCGATGCCGGCCGGGCAGGTGTCCTGCTGGCAGTCGCGCTGCATGAGGCAGCCCATGGAGATGAGCGGCATGGTCGCAAAGCCAAACTCCTCGGCGCCCAGCAGGCAGGCGACGGCAACATCGGTACCGTCCATGAGCTTGCCGTCGGCCTCGAGCACCACGCGGGAGCGCAGGCCGTTTTGCAGCAACGTCTGCTGAGCCTCGGCAAGGCCGAGCTCCAGCGGCAGGCCGGCGTGCCAAATGGAATCGCGCGCCGCGGCACCCGAGCCGCCATTGTGGCCGCTGATCAAGATCTTGTCGGCGGCACCCTTGGCCACACCGGTGGCGATGGTGCCGACACCGGCCTCGCTGACCAGCTTGACCGACACGCGCGCACCGGGGTTGGCGTTCTTAAGATCAAAGATCAGCTCTGCCAGGTCCTCGATGGAGTAGATGTCGTGGTGCGGCGGAGGCGAGATCAGGCCGATGCCGGGCGTGGACTGACGGACCTCGGCGATCCAGGGGTAGACCTTCTTACCGGGCAGGTGGCCACCCTCGCCGGGCTTGGCGCCCTGGGCCATCTTGATCTGAATCTCGAAGGCGCTGCACAGGTAGCGGCTCGTTACGCCAAAGCGCGCACTTGCCACCTGCTTGATGGCGGAGTTCTTGGAGTCACCGTTAGCCAGCGGGGTCTCGCGACGCGGATCCTCGCCGCCCTCGCCCGAGTTAGAGCGTCCATGCAGGCGGTTCATGGCGATGGCCATGCACTCGTGCGCCTCTTTGCTGATAGAACCGTACGACATGGCACCGGTGTTAAAGCGGCGGACGATGTTGCGCGCGGGCTCCACCTCGTCGAGCGAAACCGGCGTGCGGCCGTTGGCATTAAAGTCGAGCAAGTCACGCAGGCGCACGGCACGGCCGGTGCGGTGCAGGCGGGCGCTGTACTCCTTAAAGGTGTCGTAGCTGTCCTCACGACAGGCGGTCTGCAGTAAGTAGACAGTCTGCGGATCAATGAGGTGATCCTCGCCGCTGAGCGGGCGCCACTTGGTCAGACCCAGCGTGGGCAGCTGATCGGGAGCCGGGCTCTTAAGGATAGCGAGCGCGGCGTCGTAGCGCTCGTTTTGCTCGCGCTCAACATCCTCGACACCCATACCGCCCACACGGCTCACCGTGCCGGCGAAGTACGCGTTGACGAACTCCGGCGTAAAGCCCACGGCCTCGAAGATCTGCGCCGAATGGTAGCTCTGCACCGTGGAGATGCCCATCTTGGACATGATGGAAACGATGCCGGCGGTCGCAGCCTTATTGTAGTTGGCGATGCCCTGCTCGGCTGTCACGTCCAGATCGCCGTGCGCCGCCAAGTCACGAATGCACGCATGCGCGTTGTACGGATAGATGCCGCTCGCGGAGTAGCCCACCAGCGCCGCAAAGTCGTGCGGAGACACGGCGTCGCCACACTCCACCACAATGTCGGCAAAGGTACGCACGCCGGCACGGATCAGGTGGTTGTGCACGCAGCCCACGGCGAGCAGTGACGGCACGGGTACCTCGTCCGCTCCGGCGCGATCGCTCAACACCACGATGTTCACGCCGTCGCGGACCGCAGCCTCAACGTCCTCTGCAAGCTGCTTGAGCGCAGCCTGCAGCGCGCCCTCGCCGGCATCGCGGCGGTAAACGGCACGGAAACGGCGGGTCTTAAAGCCAACACGGTCAATCGCGCAAATGCGGTCGAACTCCTCCTCGCTCAGCAGCGGGCGCTCCAGACGCACCAGTTGGCAGGCCGTACGAGAGTCCTCGAGCAGGTTGCCGTGGTTGCCCAGGTAGAGCGTGGTCGAGGTGACCATATGCTCGCGCAGGGCGTCGATCGGCGGGTTCGTGACCTGGGCGAACAGTTGATAGAAGTAGTCAAAGAACGAGCGTGTCTTCTTGGACAGGCAGGCCAGCGGCGCATCGATACCCATCGAGGCGAGCGGGGCCTTGCCCTGCTGGGCCATGGGGCGCACGACCTCGTCAACATCATCCCAGTGGTAGCCGAGCTTGGCCATACGCACGGCGGCAGGCACCTCGGCATCCTCGGCGGGCGTTGCCGCGGCGGGCTTGTCGAGCGCGTCAACGGTCAGCGTCTCCTCGGCAATCCAATCGAGGTAGGGCTTTTCCTTGGCATAGCGGGCGCGCAGCTCGTCATTGTAGATCACACGGCCGCGGGCAAAATCGACCTCGAGCATCTGGCCCGGTCCCAAACAACCGCTTGTCAGGATATTCTCGGGGCGCACCTCGATGGTGCCCACCTCGCTTGCCAGCATAAAGCGGCCGTCGCGCGTCACGTAGTAGCGAGCCGGGCGCAGGCCGTTGCGGTCGAGGGCGGCACCCAGCGTACGGCCGTCGGTAAAGGCGATGGCCGCCGGGCCGTCCCAGGGCTCCATGAGCATGGACTGGTAGGCATCGTAGGCGCGACGCTCCTCGCTCAGGTTGTCGTTGTGGTCCCACGGCTCGGGCAGCAACATGGACGCGGCACGCGTGAGCGGACGGCCGTTCATGACCAAAAACTCGAGCACATTATCCAGAATCGCGGAGTCGGAACCCTCGCGGTTGATGATGGGCATCACACGCTCAAGATCATGCTGCAGCACGGGGCTGTACAGGTTAGGTTCGCGGGCGCGAATCCAGTTGACGTTGCCCTTGAGGGTGTTGATCTCGCCGTTGTGGATAATAAAGCGGTTGGGATGTGCGCGCTCCCAGCTAGGCGTGGTGTTGGTGGAGTAGCGCGAGTGGACAAGCGCCACGGCCGTCTTGACGGCGGCGTCGTTGAGATCGATAAAGAAGCGGCGCATCTGCGTGGCGACCAGCATGCCCTTGTACACGATGGTGCGCGAGCTCATGGAGCACACATAGAAGATCTTGTCGCGCAGGGCAAACTCGGCGTCGGCCTTCTTTTCGATGGTACGGCGGCACACGTACAGGCGACGCTCAAAGGCATCGCCGGCGGGCGTGTCGTCCGGACGGCCCAGGAAGGCCTGCAGGATGGTGGGCATGCAGGCGCGGGCCGTCTCGCCCAGATCGTGAGGGTCGACCGGCACCTCGCGCCAAAAGAGCAGCGGCACGCCGGCCTCGGCACAGCCTTCCTCAAACACGCGGCGGGCATCCTCTACGCCCTTGTCGTCTTGCGGGAAGAACAGCATGGCCACGCCATAGTCGCCCTCTGCCGGCAGAATCTGGCCGCACTTTTGAGCCTCTTTGCGGAAAAAGTGATGCGGAACCTGGAACAGGATACCGGCGCCGTCGCCGGTATTCTTCTCGAGTCCCGTGCCACCGCGGTGCTCCAGGTTGACCAGAATGGACAGCGCATCGTCCAGAATCTGGTGGTGGCGCTCACCGTTGATATCGGCAAGCGCGCCGATGCCACATGCATCGTGGTCGAATTCGGGGCGATAAAGGCCCTGCTGCTGAGCGGAATCTGCCTGCATCGCGATCCTCCCCTAGATATTTAGACAGTCAGTTGCATAGGCATACTAGAAGCATCGCCGGCCCATTGTGTTTCCCGCCCGTTTCGAAACAATTGCGTAACGCACGCCCTACGAGTGGACGCCGCCGACCTCAAGGGCAACAACAAGGGCCCCAGGTTCGGCCTGTAAGCTCACCGCTTCAAACATCTCAATCTGTAACAGGAAGACCCAATTTCGACGACTAACGGTTACGGATTGAAATGTTCTCGAGAGACGGTTACGAATGTCTCAATCTGTAACACGAGGGGCCGGTTTTGGCGGTCAGCTGTTACGGATCGAGATTTTCCATAGGACCATTTCTTCCTGTCTCGATCTGTAACACCTAGGCCCAATTTCCATCCCTAGTTGTTACAGATCAAGACATTTCGGCAACCCCCTTTTACCACCCTATTCAAATACAACAATTTTGTTAGTCATGGTCAAATTTTGAGCCTAAAACGGGTATCCTTTGCGGCGTCAAACAAACGGCACGCAGGAGTGCACCATGATCGACCAACTCAAACATCACTTTGGCTCCCCGCGCACCGGCGGCCACGGCGGACTCGACATCGCACGGCATATCGGCCCCGGGCTGCTCGTGACCGTCGGCTTTATCGACCCGGGCAATTGGGCCTCCAATATGGCCGCCGGCTCGCAGTTTGGCTACGCGCTGCTGTGGATCGTCACGCTGTCCACGATCATGCTCATCGTGCTGCAACACAACGCGGCTCACTTGGGCATCGCCACGGGCATGTGTCTTGCCGAGGCCACGACGCGCCACCTGCCCCGCCTCGTCGGGCGTGCGATACTCGGCAGCGCGTATCTAGCCACGGTCGCCACCGCCATGGCCGAAGTCCTGGGCGGTGCGATTGCACTTCAAATGCTCTTTGGCCTGCCCGTACGTGCCGGCTGCATCATCGTGGCGGCGGCATCGATTGCCATGCTCATGACGAGCTCCTACAAACGCGCCGAACGCTGGATCATCGCCTTCGTGGGCGTGGTGGGACTTTCGTTTTTAGCCGAGCTTCTGCTGGTCAAGGTCGACTGGCCGCAAGCCGCCACAAGCTGGATCACACCCAGTATGCCCACCGGCTCAGTCGCGATTATCGTAAGTGTCCTAGGCGCGGTCGTTATGCCCCACAACCTCTTCCTGCACTCCGAGGTCATCCAATCCATGCACTTCGAAGGCCAAGGCGAGCAGGTTATCGAAGAACGCCTGCACTACGAGCTCTTCGACACGCTCTTTTCGATGGGTGTGGGCTGGGCAATCAACTCGGCCATGGTCATCCTGGCCGCAACGACCTTCTTTGCGCACGGCATTGTCGTAGACGACCTCGCCGTCGCAGCGGCCACGCTCTCCCCCATTCTGGGCCCGGCAAGCTCGACCATCTTTGCGGTGGCACTGCTGTTTGCGGGCATATCGAGTAGCGTGACGGCGGGCATGGCGGCGGGCACCATCACCGCGGGCATATTCGACGAGGAATACGACATCCACGACCGACATTCCTCGATCGGAGTGGCGGCCTGTTTCGTCGGCGCAGTGGCGGCGTGCCTGATCGTCCCGAATCCTTTTGAGGGTCTCATTTGGAGTCAGGCACTGTTGTCGCTTCAGCTGCCGATTACGGTCTTTGTGCTCATACGACTCACCAGCTCGCCCCGCGTCATGGGCAAATACGCCAACTCGCGCCCGCTCAACGCGTTGCTCGTAGGGATCGGTGTCATCGTGACGATTCTCGACATCGTGCTGCTAACGGGGATGTAATGGGATGGCGTGACTGTCCAGATATAACGTCTCAATCTGTAACACGTGAGGCCTTTTTGAGCCCTTAGATGTTACAGATTGAGATTTTTTGAGAGATAGTTTCAGTTTGTCTCGATCTGTAACAAGTGGACCCAATTTCCGCGCCTAGATGTTACAGATCGAGATATTTCTTCAGCCCCAACCTTTTGTCTCGATCTGTAACAAGTAGAGGGGTTTTACGTGCCTAAATGTTATAGATTGAGATTTTGAGAATGATGGTTTTGGTTTGTCTCGTTCTGTAACAGGAAGACCCGTTTTGAGCCGTTAGATGTTGCAGGTTAAGACAAAAGGTCGGCCGGACTCACAACAGACAGGATCGGCTAATAGCAGCCGTGATCCCTTGGGGACGGAGGAAAAGGGCCCCGGCCGGGATATCCGACCGGGGCCCTTGGACAGAGCTATATGTTGCTGCAAGTCGTGTGTCTACGAGCTACTCCTCGACGAGCTCAAACTGATCGGGACCGACGCCACACACCGGGCACACGTAATCCTCGGGCAGTTCGGGCGTGTCGACCTCTACCTCGTAACCGCAAACGGTGCACACGAACTTGTACGTCTTCTTTTCCTCGGCCATGATGTTCTCCTCTCGAACGTGGCTGCTGGTGTACTTTGCTTATTAGTATATATTCTTAATAATATAATGCAAGCGGTTTTACCGCATTTCTACCCTTGGTACGAAGACGCCTTGGGCGGCGTCTTGCCCTTCAGGACCTTATGGTAGTAATCGTAGGTGAGCGGCGTCTCGTCGCTCAGGCGCTCGGCATCCTCGACCTCGCCGATAAACAGTAGATGCGTGCCCACATCCACTGTATCGATCAAACGGCAGCTAAACAAGGCCGCCGCATGCTCGGGAACATAGGGCATGCCCAGTGCGGTCTCGCGCGTCTCGTACTTGGCAAATTTGTCATAGTTGCTGCTGGTACGGAATCCAAAGTTACCAATGTAGGGCATATCGGCCGTCTGATCAATCACGGTCAGCGCAAAGGCCCTGGCAGACGAGATAACGCCAGACGTGACATTTTCCTTGTTCACGGCAACCGAAATGCGCGGCGGCGTGGACGTCACCTGCACTGCGGTGTTGATAATGCAGCCGGCGCGCGATCCATCTGCCGCGGCACTCACCACATACAGCCCGCACGGCATCGTAAAGAACGCAGTTTTATCCAAAACGATCACTCCCCTAACTCGGAATTGAGCCTTGCAGACGTATATACCCACAATGAGACATATGTGTCAGAACGGTAAGAAAAATGAGCCACACGCAGTTGCGGTGAAAAAGTCCCTGTTTAAGCCTGGATACCCAACAAACAGGAACTATTCCACCGCAACTTGCGAGGAGCAGACCGGGAGTACGACAACAGTGATGGATGAACATCCCCGCCCGCCCGGATATCAACCCTTAGCGATTACGCTCCTTAAGCGCGCGATCGATTTCGCGCTGAACGTCACGTTTGGCCATGTCCTCGCGTTTGTCGTAGAGCTTTTTGCCACGGCCCAGGCCCAACAGCAGCTTAACGCGACCATCGGTATTAAAGTAGAGCTCGAGCGGCACCAGTGCATAGCCGCGGTTGCGCAGTTTGCCGTCAAGAAAATCAATCTCCTTGCGATGCAGCAGCAGACGGCGCCGGCGATCGGGATCACGGTTCCACACGCCACCGTGACTATAGGGATGGATGTGCAAACCCACCAGCCAGCACTCGCCGCCGCGAATCAGCGCAAAAGTATCGGTAATCTGACAGGCGCGCTCGCGAATCGACTTGACCTCGGTACCGCTCAACTCAATGCCGCATTCGAATGTCTCGTCGATAAAGTACTCGTGATGCGCCGAACGATTCTTGGAGATGAGCTTGCGCTCGCGCTTACTGGGCATCGCCGGCCTCCTCGGCGTCATCGGCTTTCCCGCTCGCGGCCTCGCGTTTGGCCTGGCGCTCGGCGTTGAGCTCGGCATCGCTTTCGCGCACCAGCTTAATGATCGCCGCGCATGCCTCCTCGCCCACCAGGTCGCGGGCACGGACCGTCAGGCGTGTAGCCTCCTGCTTGTCACCGTCGCCCGCAGCGTCGGTCGCACACATAATCAGACAAATGGCAATCTCGGCCGAAGGCGAGGTCGGTACGCCCTGCAACGCCAGCTCGCCCATCACATGCTCATCACTCTCGTCGGCGGCATCCGGATAGGTGGCATGGATCTTGCTGAGCAAGCGCGTCGTATGTGAATCGCCAGGGGCCAAGCGCAGCGCCAGACGTGCGCAACCCACGGCCGCCGAGACGTTCTCGGTCTCGGGCTCCAAAAAGTACTGGCCCAAGTTAGCGTAGGCGCGGGCGGCGCACCTGCCGTCACTCGCACGCTCCAGCACCGAAAACGAAAGCGAAGCCCACTCCTGCTTGTCCTCGAGCGCACGGAACAGCTCGGCCAGATCCAGTCGGTAGTTGCAGTTCATGGGGTCCCAGCGCACGGCCTGCATCAAGGCATTGCGGGCGCTCACATAATCCTGCTGACGGATGTAGGCAAACGCCATGTCGGAGTACAGGCGGTCAAACGGCACCTCGACCTGCACCAGCTCGCGTGGATCCTTTTCCACGCGGCGGTAGGCCAGGCGCTCAAACTTGCTATCGAAGCTAAAGTACTGGCGGTTCTCCTCCGTTTTGCACTCGGCATCGATATACTCCTCGGCGAGCTCCACCAAACGCTCCAGCAGCGGCGTCGCCGTGGCCAGGTCTCCCTGCGCCAGGTAATTCTCGGCATACGTAATGTCTTGTAGGCTGATGGGCAGGTCCATGGCAACTCCTCGGTCCAGGTGAAACGCGGCTCATTCCACACATGCGGTGCATACACAAAACCCGGGTCTCTTGCGAGGCCCGGGCATTCAATTTGTGGTAGCCCGTACCAGATTCGAACTGGTGATCTCCGCCTTGAGAGGGCGGCGTCCTAAACCGCTAGACGAACGGGCCATATGTAGCAAATGCAATGGCTGGGATGGAGGGAGTCGAACCCCCATTGACGGAACCAGAATCCGCTGTCCTGCCATTAGACGACATCCCAATGACTGCATCGCTGCGCTCGGCTGTGCCTTTGCGCAAGAAAGAAATATACGGGAAGCATCGCGATGACGCAAGTCTTAATTTTGACTTTTTTAAAATTCGGTCAAATTGGCCTAATTTCGTCCAACCCGTGAAGGACCTGTGATGCCGACCGCTGTACGCGAAGGGCAAAACGCCGCGAGCGGTAGCCGTCAACCGTTGGCAGATACTAACGCGAAAACGATAGCACCAGGCAACACAATCGAAGTATCTTTTGATCATGCGGACGTCATGGCATGCGGCGCTCCCCGACCTCAAGCGCATCCAGGCAAGCCTCGTCGAGCTGTCCGGCATGCCGACCGTCAAATCCGAGACGAACCTGGAGCGGCGGCAGCGCGAGCGCCTGCAGCGGTAACGAATTCCGTTTATCTGCCCCGGCATTCAGGCATACCTGCCCTTTATGGACGAAGAGTACTGGAGCGACACGCCCGACAAGCACGTAAAGATCTACGACCCACACGAATGGGCGCAGCTGAAGGACTGACTGGGGCAGGCCCGCCCTGGAGTAGGCCCGCCGGCAGAAAGCGCATCCCAGATTTCAAGCTCAAACTGGTCCCCACTTTCCCGTCGAGCCCTCAACCGGAAACCGTGTCCCAGAATCAGCGCTCGAAACGGGATGTCATTTCCGATAGAGCCCTCAACCGGAAAGCACATCCCAGAATCAGCACTCAAAATGGGACGCACTTTCCGAAGCCGCTACAGCAACGCCTCGGTCCAAGCCGCTTCCCTAAAGCCGGGGATCGCAAAGTCGTCGCCCACCAGCAGCGGGCGCTTAACCAGCATGCCGTCAGTCGCGAGCAGCTCAAAGCACTCCTGGTCCGTCATACCCGCATCCAGGCGCGCTTTCAGACCAAGCTCTCGATATTTCATGCCCGACGAGTTAAAGAAGCGTCGCACCGGCAGCCCCGAACGAGCAATCCAGGTCGCAAGTTCCTCAGCCGAAGGATTGTCTGTAACAATATCGCGATCGACGTACTCAACCCCATGCTCGTCCAACCAGGCCTTGGCCTTTTTACACGTCGAGCATTTGGGGTATTCAACAAACAGCACTGCCATGGGGATTCCCTTCTTAGAAAAGACAAGTGTCTGGCAAACAGCGCATCGATGGCCATCTGCGACCGATGCCGATATTGTAACCAGCGCCGACGTACAGGCGGTCGCGATTTTCCATCTTGAGGTTAGCGCCTCGCATGGGCGCCAATGGGACAGGTCGCGCGCTGAACCAGCGCGGCGGCCAACAGCACCAACAGCATGGCGACAACGTAACCCGCGGCATTGAAGCCCAGGTCGATCATGTCGAAATGACGACCAGGAACAAAGATCTTGTGCACTTGGTCACCGACAGGGCAGACGGCGCAAAAGAGCAGAGCGAGTACGTACCGGAATCGCGCGCATGGCAGGCACTCGCCCAGGCATGCCACTGTCGCCAAAGCAAACAGTCCTACAAAGAAGAACTCAACGGTATGTGCGACGTGACGAATGTTGGCACCCATCCACAGACAAACGGGCGCAAGCGGGTCGGGATGAACAGTGGCAGTCGTTGAATCCGTGCCCTCGACGGCATCCCCCGCCTGGAACTCCTGCGTGGCGTCGGGCCGCACGTCCGCGGCCCGTCCTTCCACCGCACGCGCGGTGGACTCGCTGAGCGACGACGTCTGCTCCACGTTTTGCTCCGTCAGCATCCAAATACTTGCCAGCGTCACGACCAGCAGGACAATCGAAATCCATCCGACTATGTGCTTCACACGCGCTAAGGGCTGACCTCCGTCATTTTTTGAGCAGCAGCGAGTGTACCCCTAAATGCAGTTGTCGCCGTAGCGAAATCCAAAATGTTCGAATCGGGGCGCCAAAGGACCGTGGCGCCCCTACTCCATCTCGCGCATCCAGCGATCGAACGTCCCCACGCACACGCCTAGCCGCTTTGCCGCCTGACTCCGCGTGATATCACCCGCCTCGTAGGCATCGCGTACCAGCTCGAATTGCGGGAGACAGGGCTTGCGGGGCCGGCCAAAGCGCACGCCGCGCGCTCGCGCCGCCGCAATGCCCTCGGCTTGGCGCCGGTGGATGTTCTCGCGCTCCACCTGCGCCACATAGCTCAGCAGCTGCAAAACAATATCGGCAATCAACGTACTCGTCACGTCCGACCCACCACAGTCTTTGGCGCGTGTGTCGAGCAATGGCATGTCCAGCACCACGATGGCGGCGCCGAGCTCTTTGGTTATGCACCGCCATTCCTCGAGGATCTCGCTGTAGTTACGGCCCAGCCGATCAATGGAAAGTACCACCAGCACATCGCCGGAATCCAACGCGCACAGCAGCTCGCGATACCGCGGTCGATCGAAGTCCTTGCCACTCGCATGGTCGGCAAAGATATTCGCCGGTTCCACGCCATAGGCGCCCAGCGCATCCAACTGCCGATTCAGATTTTGATCACGCGAGCTCACCCGCGCATACCCGTACACCGTTGTCATCTCATCCCCGCTCTCTCGTAAACCTCCCAAAAAGGGACAGGTTTATTTTGGTAGGTTTTATCTCCCCTATAGCAGGCGGAAGACGCAAGCGCGCGGGCGGCAAGACGATTGAACCGCCACAAAAAAGGCAGCCCCAAAAGACCGCCCCGTTCTCTATCAATCACCAAATTCCGGCTAATGAATAAGCCTGAAATCCAAGTGCCCGCGGGTCGTGTTGACGCGCGAGACCTCGATGATCACGCGTTGCCCCAACTCAAAACGGCGCCCCGTGTCGGCACCCGTCAACGTGAGCGCGTCCTCGTCAAACTCGAACCACTCGCTTCCCAAACTCTTAATCGAGACCAAGCCCTCGACCTGTGTCAGGTCGAGGCGCACAAAGAGGCCCATGCTGCTGACCCACGAAATGGTTCCGGCATAGCGCTCGCCCAGACGATCCTCGTAATACTGGGCAATCTTGATCTTTTGCGTCGCATGGCTGGCGGCGTCGGCCGCACGCTCGGCATCGCTGCATGCACGGCAAATCTGCGGCAAGATGCGCGGCAGCGACTCGCGACCCCTGCCGATCAGCCGCGGCGTGCGCACCAAGGCATCCTTGCCGCCCAGCTGCTCATACGCCAGCTGCAATTTGAGCACACGATGGACAACAAGGTCCGGATAGCGTCGGATAGGGCTCGTAAAGTGGCAGTAGCACGGCGCGGCGAGCGCAAAGTGGCCCTCGTTGCGCGGCTTGTACAGCGCGCGCTGCATGCTGCGCAATAGCAACGTGTTGACAAGCGGGGCATTTGCCGTGCCAGCGGCAGCGTCAACCGCCGCCTGCAGCTCATCGGGACTTCCCAGGGCAATGCCGGCCGCGCGGCGATCGTCGATGATACCCAGCTGCGCCAGCGCCACAGCGGCCCCGTGCAAGCTGTCGGGGCTGGGATCCTCATGCACGCGATAGCATGCCTCAATATCGCGGTCTGCCAGCCACTCGGCAACGCACTCGTTGGCAAGCAGCATAGCTTCCTCGATGAGCGACGTGGCACACGAGCGCTCGCGGGCCACGATCTGCACGGGAATGCCGTCCTCGTCCAGCAAAGCGCGAATCTCCGCCGTGTCAAAGTCGACCGAGCCGCGCGCACGGCGAATGCGACGGCGTCGCTCGGCAAGCTCGTTGGCAGCGACTAGGAAATCGCTCAGATCCACGTCGTAGTCGCGGGCAGTCTCTTCGCAAGTCAAACCGCGCTCAAGCGCCTCCTCGCGCGACGCCTCGGCTGCAGCAACATCCTCGGCGGCACCTTCCAACACGGAGTACTCCACCGCACCGGCACGCACCAGCAGTGCCTCGGCACCGTCATAGTCCATGCGCACGCGCGAGCGAATCACGCTGGGATAGGGATCGTAATGGCGCACGCGACCCTGCGCATCGAGCTCGATGTCGACGGTAAACGCCAGGCGATCCTCGTCGGGGCGCAAGGAACACAGGTCATTCGACAGGCGCTCGGGCAACATGGGGAGCACGCGATCGGCAAGGTACACCGACGTCGTGCGATGGCGAGCCTCTAGGTCGATGTGTCCGTCCCAGGCCACATAATGCGATACATCGGCGATATGGACACCCAGCTTGTAGCCGCCCTGCGTCGTGCGCTCCAAAGAGATGGCGTCGTCAAAGTCGCGCGCGTCGACCGGATCGATCGTGATGATAAAACGGTCGCGCAGATCACGGCGAAGTGGGTCCTTAAGAGCTGTCGCCACGTCGAGCGATAGCTCCTCGGCCTCGGCAAGGGCGGTCTCGGGATAACTATCGGTATAGCCGTAACGAGCCATGACATATTGAACGCCCAAGTCGGGTGCATCGTCGCCGCCAATGCGGCGCTCAAGAGTCACGGTGCCCGATTCCAAGCGTGTCGGATAGCTCAAAATGCGTGCGACGACTGCATCGCCCGGATGCACGCCCAAACGCTCCGCCGAAGTATCCTCGGGCAACATAAAGAAATCGGCCTTGAGACGCGAATCAAGCGGCTCGATAACGCCGAGGGGGCCTGCCGTCTGATACGTGCCCACCACGCTTATGGCCGCGCGCTCGACAACGCCCTCGATCACGGCACGGCGATCGCCGCGCGGTCCGGTCTTAATGCTCACGGCCACGATGTCGCCGTCCATAATCTCGCGCTTGCCGCGACCCATAACCTTATAGTCGCCATTTTCGGTGACAACATAGGCGCTGTGCTCATGGAGCTGCACGCGGCCCGTCAGGCTGGGACGCCGCTCGCTGCGCACCGGCGCGCGCTTGTTGCGAGCGCTACGCTTATGTTTGTTATTGCGCCCCATGGCGCCTCCTTACTATCTGTTGCGGGGCCCGCAGGCGCATCCGCATCATGTCAAAACACCGTGCAGGCCTAAACCGCACGCATCAATGAGTCTACCCAATCAACAACAGGGCACGCACCTCGCGTCATGATCCCTATGTGATAGAGAAAATCGAATTATCGAGACAATCCGAACTGCCGGTGAGCCCTTTTCCTCCGTCGCACGGGAATCAAAAAACGGGCCGCCCCAGAGCGGGACGGCCCGTTAGCAAAACTAATTCCAGCTGTGTCTACACGCGCAGGTAGCGACGCATGGCAATGGCGGAACCAAAGAGACCGATGATCACGCCGACCAGGATCAGTGCGGCATACGTCACCAGGTAGTATTGCATCGGCAGCGCAAACGACATCCAGCCAATGCTCTCCTGAAGACGCGGAACCAACAGGTTGCGAAGCAGCTCCAAAACACCGATGGAAAGCAGCGAGCCCAAAACGGCCTGCAGCACGCCCTCGGTGATAAACGGACCGCGAATAAAGCCATTGCTGGCGCCCACCAGGCGCATGATAGCAATCTCGCGGCGGCGAGCCGTAATCGACAGGCGAATCGTGTTGTTGATAAAGATGAACGCGATAAACGTCAGCAAACCAACAAGCACAACGGCAGCGATGCGGATGTAGTTCGTCACCTGGAACAGGCGGCTCACTTCCTCCTGACCGTACAGAACGCTCGCATCGACGTCACCGTCATCCGCGATCTTCTGGAAATCGGAGTTCTTCTTGAGCTTCTTGGCCGTGCTCTCGACCTGGGACGGATCGTCCATCTCGATCGCGAACGAAGCAGGCAGCGGATTCTGGCCGTCAAGTGCGCTCAGGGTGGCGTCGGCGTTACCCGACATCTTGCTCGTGTACTCGGCCAGCGCGTCGTCCTTGTCCTTATAGGTCACGGACTTAACGTTGTTCCACGTCTTGAGCTCACTCTCGAAAGCCTGGACGTCGGCCTGGTCGGCGTCATCGCTAATAAACGCGTTGATAACAACCTGGTCCTCAACGGTGCCGATCACGGAGTTCAGCATCGCGGAACCCATGATGAACAGGCCGATGATAAACAGCGAAAGGAAAATCGTGATGACGGCGCCGAGCGAGGTGGTCCAGTTACGGAAGAAGTGGCTCATTGCCTCTTTGAGCGAATAGCCCACGTTAGTTGGTGCCATAGTTGCCGTAACCTCCCCTCTCCTGGTCGCGGATTACGTGGCCACCCTCGAGGGCGATCACGCGACGATGCATACTATCGACCATCTCGCGATCGTGGGTAGCCACGATCACGGTCGTGCCGGTGCGGTTAATGCGCTCGAGCAGCTTCATGATGCCGAGCGAAATTGCCGGGTCGAGGTTGCCCGTTGGCTCGTCACAAATCAGCAGCGGCGGACGGTTGACCATGGCGCGAGCGACGGCCACGCGCTGTTGCTCGCCGCCGGAAAGCTGATCGGGCAGCGAGTCCATCTGATCGGCCAAACCGACCAGACGCAGTACCTCGGGCACCTGGCTGCGAATGACGCCCTTGGGCTTGCCTATGCACTGCAGGGCAAACGCCACGTTTTCATAGGCGGTCTTTTGCGGCAGAAGCTTAAAGTCCTGGAACACGGCGCCAATCTGGCGGCGCAGGAAGGGAACCTTGCGGTTCTTGATTTTCATGAGATCCTGACCGGCGACCAAAATGCGACCGCTCGTAGGCCTGACATCACGGTTGAGCGTGGAAAGCAGCGTGGTCTTACCCGATCCGGAATGACCGACCAAGAAGACGAACTCACCCGGATAGATCTCGATGTTGATGTCGTCGAGTGCGGGCTTGTTGGGCTGTGCCGGGTAGATCTTGGTGACATGCTCCATCAGAATGACGGGCTCGACACCGGCCTGCTTGGCCATCTTCTTGCGACTTGCCTGCGGATCGATAGGCGCGAACACCGACGTAAAATCGGGGTTGTTGAGCGCATTGTCAAGACTTGCGACCTCGGCAGCCTGATCATTCTCGACCATGGGCGCAGCGGGCTGCGTAGGATCGGGAATGCCGGCAAAGAGGCCGGACTGCGCCGGCTGCGGCGCGGGCGTAGCAGGAGCCATGGGATCGGGAATGCCCGCCATGGTCGGCTGAGGCTCGGCTGACGTCTGAGGCTGGTTCACGCGAGCAGTCACCTTTTGGACGGGCTCAAAGCCCGCAGCGGCAGAAAGCTCGGCATCGCTGGTGGGATTGTAGGCAAAGGGATCGGATGCCGGCCGTGCCTGATCTGCCGGCTGTGCGGGGGCCTGGGCAATATGCTGGCCCTCTGAATCCGGAGTGGCGAAACGTGTGCCCGGGACACCTTGCCGTGTCTTGGGGGCCTCATCGCCCGCACCGGAGGTACGGAAGTGGTTACCCACTGGTGCTCCTTATCATCGTGCGTTTAAACTACATGAGCGCTTTGTATTTTAGCAGCATTAGCTTCACTGCACATAAGAAGCATGGCAGGGTTTTGGTCTCACCGTCCGCGCACAGGGCTACCTCCCAAATCGTCCTCGGACATGTCGGAGTCCCCGCTGTGCGCTTCGCGCTGCGGGGACTCCTCCGTCCTGCGGAATGATTTGGGAGGTAGCCCTGTGCGCGGCCTGCGGCTACTAAGGAGTCGCCGCGTTTTTCTTGGGGTGCCGCATATACAAAGTTGGGAGGGCTGAGTTGCACTTTGCTGGTCTGGGCCCGCTTCCCGGAGGAAGCCCTTGTTTGGTGCGGGCCCGATTTGTTTGTTACCGACAAAAAAACAGGGGCGCCCTCTTTGGGTGCGCCCCTGTTGTGGCTTGCATACGGTTGCTAAAGCGATACTTTGCCTCGTCTTGCCCTAGGCCAAGAACTCCTTGGTGGTTGCCACGATGTTGGCGGCATCCAGGCCGTACTTGTGCAGGAGCTCGGCGCCCGGGCCGGACTCGCCAAAGGTGTCGTTGACGCCAATCTTCTTGAGCGGCGTCGGGCACTGCTCGCAGAGCACGTCGGCAACGGCGCTGCCCAGGCCGCCGATCACGGAGTGCTCCTCGACGGTCACGACGTGACCGGTCTTGGCGGCGCTCTTGACGATCAGATCGGCGTCGATGGGCTTGATGGTGTGCATGTTGATGACCTCGGCGTCGATGCCCTCGGCAGCGAGCTGCTCGGCAGCCTCGAGAGCCTCGCCAACCATCAGGCCGCAGGCGATGATGGTCACATCGGCGCCCTCACGCATGACGATGCCGCGGCCCAGCTCGAACTTGTAGGTCTCGGGGTCGTTGATGACCGGCGAGGCCAAACGGGCAAAGCGCATGTACACGGGGCCGTCGCACTCGTAGGCGGCGCGGACCACGGCGCGGGCCTCCACGTCGTCGGCCGGGACAATAACGGTCATGCCAGGGATAACACGCATAAGGGCGATATCCTCGCAGCACTGGTGCGTGGCACCGTCCTCGCCCACCGAAATACCGGCGTGCGTGGCGCCGATCTTGACGTTGAGGTGCGGATAGCCGATGGAGTTACGGACCTGCTCAAAAGCGCGGCCGGCGGCAAACATAGCAAAGGTGCTCGCGAAGGCAGTACGACCGGTGGTCGCGATACCGGCGGCGACACCCATCAGGTTGCTCTCGGCAATGCCCACATCAAAGAAGCGATCGGGGCAGGCGGCCTTAAACTTACCGGTCTGCGTGGCGGCAGCCAGGTCGGCGTCGAGGACCACAAAGTCGTCGTGCTCGGCAGCGAGCTCAACGAGGGCCTCGCCGTAGCTTACACGCGTGGCGATTTTCTTGACGTCTGCCATCCTAGAGCTCCTCTCCGGCGGCCGTGAGCTCTGCCATGGCCTGCTCAAACTGTTCATCGTTGGGGGCCTTGCCGTGCCAACCAACCTGGTTCTCCATAAAGGAAACGCCCTTGCCCTTCATGGTCTCGGCGATAATGGCGGTAGGCTGACCCTTGGTGGCGCGAGCCTCGGCAAAGGCGGCGCGAATCTGACCGAAGTCGTTGCCGTCGGCGAGCTCCACCACGTGGAACTTAAAGGCGCGGAACTTGTCGGCGAGCGGCATGGGATCGTTGACCTCCTCGACGGGACCGTCAATCTGCAGGCCGTTGTGGTCAACGATCACGCAGAGGTTGTCGAGCTGCTGATTGCCGGCAAACATGGCGGCCTCCCAGACCTGGCCCTCCTCGCTCTCGCCGTCGCCCAGCAGGGCGTACGTTCGGTAAGTATCGCCCCAGTGCTTGGCGGCGACGGCCATGCCCACGGCGGCGGAGATGCCCTGGCCCAGCGAGCCGGTGGACATGTCGACGCCCGGGGTGTCGTTCATGTTGGGGTGGCCCTGCAGGTGGCTGCCGATATGGCGCAGCGTCTCGAGGTCCTCCTTGGGGAAGAATCCGCGCTCGGCAAGCACGGCGTACAGACCCGGAGCGCAATGGCCCTTGGAGAGCACAAAGCGGTCGCGGTCGGCCTTGCGAGGATCGGCCGGGTCGACATTCATTTCCTCAAAGTACAGATAAGTCATGATGTCGGCAGAGCCGAGCGAACCGCCCGGATGGCCGGACTTGGCAGCGTGCACGCCGGTGACGATGCCCTTCCTTACCTCGTTGGCAACCTTTTTGAGCTCTTCGTCGCTCATTGTGCCTTCCTTTCATCCTCTTTAGACAAGATGCGCACGGCGCAGAAGGTAATCCCAACCCAGCCGCAATGCACGTGCGCCATTCATTATGCTGGAAACTGAAGGCTTTACCAGAGTTTTTATCATTATTTGAATAATTTCGCTGGCAGACCCGCTGATGAATCGGTTTATCAATGTGAACGTCTTTTGGATGGAGCGCAGTCTGCCCTACGCGTTAATGTCCTTGAACCCCTCACCGAAGGCTTCCGTAACGTCGGCGACCGTCACGATAGCTTGAGGATCGCGCTCACGCACGATGGTCTTAAGTGTATTGAGCTCGCGGCGGCTAACGATCACCATAATCACCGGCTTCTCCGCGCCCGAATACATGCCGGTCGCCTTAAATTTAGTGCAGCCGCGACCCAGGCCATACATGATATCGGCCGCGATATCGGGGAAATTCTCCGAGATGATGAGCACCATACGGCGCTTGTTGCCGCCATCGACCACAGCGTCGATCACATAGCCGCTAATTACCATCGAAAGCCCTGCATACAGCGCGTTCTCCAGAGAGAAGACGGGGGCCGATGCCGCGCATACGGCGACATCGATCGCCATGACGGTCGAACCCACCGGCAGCGAGGTATTACGCGAGATAATCTGGCCGATGGTGTCGGAGCCGCCGGTGTTGGCGCCGGCGCGTAACACCATGCCGTAACCAATGCCCGTGATAATGCCGCCCCACATAGCGGGAAGCATCAGGTCTGCATCTGCCAGAGGCGCTACAAACGGGGCAAACAGGTCGGTAAAGAAGCCCAGTAGCACAAAGCCTGTCGCCGTCTGTACCACATAGAACATGCCGCCCTCGCGCATTACGACCAGCAATAGCAAGGCGTTCATCACGATGGTTTGGATACCGACGGGCAGCGACACGCCCCGCGCGGCACCGACCGCCTGGATAATAGTCGCAAGGCCCGTAACGCCACCGGCGGCAAGACCGTTGGGAATCAAAAACAGGTCGGTCGCGATGGCCGCCAAAGCGCACCCAAGCATGATCTGGGGTAGATCGCGGAAGAAGTTCATTGAAAGAATGCGCTTGATATCCAGACGATATGCCATGCTACCTCCCTCAAAAAAGCGCACCCCATTGGGTGCGCTTTGAACTTCTTACCGTATTTGATTCTACCGATTCGCCGAGCAAAAGCCACCCCGCGGCGGGTTTGCTCTGGATATAAAACCGCCCTATCCAGAGTTTAGTGTCGGTCCGTGACTCACCCGGGGCTTAAGCGGACGGAGACTCCGCATCAGCATTGCCGGTAGCCCAGCGATGGTAGCCGATCACAAACGGATCCAAGTCGCCATCGTCGAGAACGGCGTCGACGTTGCTGGTCTCCACGCCCGAGCGCAGGTCCTTGACCATCTGATACGGATAGAGCACGTAGCTGCGGATCTGGTTGCCAAAGCCAATCGTGGTCTTGGGACCGCGGATCTCGTCGAGCGCCTCGGCGCGCTTCTCGAGCTCAATCTCGTACAGGCGGGCCTTGAGAATCTGCATACACGCGGCCTTGTTCTGAATCTGGCTGCGCTCATTTTGGCAGGTCACTACAATGCCGCTGGGAAAATGCGTCACGCGCACGGCGGAGTCGGTAGTGTTGACGCCCTGGCCGCCCGGGCCGCTTGCGTGGTACACGTCGACGCGGATATCGTCGGGGTTGATCTCGATATCGATATCGTCGGGCAGCACCGGAATGACCTCGACGCCGGCAAACGTAGTCTGTCGACGCTTCTTGTCATCGGTGGGGCTAATGCGCACCAAACGGTGAACGCCGGCCTCGGCACGAAGCATACCGAAGGCATCCTTGCCCTCAACGGTAAAGGTCGCGCGATCAATGCCAATGACCTCGGCAGCGGGGCAATCGTTGATGGTGACCTTCCAGCCGCGGCGCTGGCAGTACTTCATGTACATCTTAAAGAGCATGAAGGTCCAGTCCTGCGCCTCCAAGCCGCCCTGTCCGGGCTTGATGGTCACAATCGCGTCACCGTGATCGAACTCGCCGGTAAACCAGCTCGAAAGTTCGAGCTCATCGATGGCGCGCGCCAGACGATCAGCCGTGGCGGCAGCCTCCTCACGCAGTGCAGCGGCATCGGGGTCATCGCCCATTTCCTCGGCAAGTTCCAGCGCCGCGCGGGCATCGGAGAGCTCGCCGCGCGCGGTATCCACGGCGGCGATATCCTCCTTGGCGCGCGCAATCTCTTCCATCGTGGCGCGAGCGGCATCGGCGTCGTCCCAAAAGCCGGGAGCGACGCTCTTGGCCTCAAGCTCGGTCACGTGGGTGCGCTTCTCGTCCAAATGAAGATACGACTCAACCTCGCCGAGCCGGTCCGCAAACGCGTCCAGCTCGGCGGGCGTTACCTCTAAAGCATCCGCCATTAACGATTCCTGCCGTGGCAGTACTTGAACTTCTTGCCGCTGCCGCAAGGGCACGGTTCGTTGCGACCCACGTTGACATACGGGTCGTCGCTCTCGGACTTGCGGTAGGTGGTCACCTTAGCGCCGTTGTTGACAGCTGACGGTCCGCCCTGGACGGCCGTGCGAGCCTGTGCCCGTGCCTCCTTGCGCAGGACCGAGTTGCCGTTGTCGCCATCGACGTCGGCGGGGCCGGAGAAGCGCGCACCCTCGAGCGCGGGGCCCTCCTTGCGCTCCACAGCCTTCGGGGCGGCCTTGATCTCGATGCGCAGGACGGTGCGCAGGTAATCCTCGTACATGGTGTCAACGAGCATCTGGAAGGCACCATAGGCCTCAGTCTTGTATTCGACCAGCGGGTCGCGCTGACCAAAGCCGCGCAGGCCGATACCGGTCTTGAGGTAGTCCATCTCCTGCAGGTAGTTCATCCAGCGGGTATCGATGACGCGCAGCATGACCTGGGTGTTGAGCTCGCGCATGAGGTCCTCGCCCAGGCGCTCGGCCTTCATGTTGTAGCACTTCTCGACGTAGGCCAGGACATCGGCAGCAAGGGCCTCGTAATCCTCGTCGGGGAACTTGGGCGTATCGATATGGCCGGTCAGCTCCACAACCCACTTGCGCAGACCATCGAGGTCACGCTCGCCGTCGTGGCTGTCCTTAGCGCAAAACTCCTGCACGCAGCGGTACACGGTGTCGTGCATGACCTCGGTGATGTGGTCGGTCAGGTCCTTACCGTCCAGAATCTTGTTGCGCTCGGCGTAGATAACCTGGCGCTGCTTGTTCATCACGTCGTCGTACTCAAGAACGCTCTTGCGCATGGAGAAGTTGATGCTCTCGACCTTGTGCTGGGCGCTCTCGACGGCCTTGGAGATGATCTTGTGCTGGATGGGCATGTCGTCGCCCATTTCTGCCGTGACCATCATCTTGGAGACGCGGTCCATCTTGTCGCCACCGAACAGGCGCATCAGATCGTCCTCGAGCGACAGGTAGAACTGGGTCTCGCCCGGATCGCCCTGACGGCCAGAACGGCCACGCAGCTGATTGTCGATACGGCGGGACTCATGGCGCTCGGTGCCGATGACGGTCAGACCGCCGGCGGCAAGCACGCGCTCGCGCTCGGCCTTGCAGGTCTCCTTGGCCTCGGCGTTAAACTGCTCGAGCTGCTCGGGCGTCACGTCCTCCATGGTCAGGCCCTCGTACTCCAGGCGCTCGCGCACCAGCTCGTCGGGGTTGCCGCCCAGCAAGATGTCCGTACCACGACCGGCCATGTTGGTGGCGATGGTCACGGCGCCGTAGCGTCCGGCCTGGGCAACGATATGAGCCTCGCGCTCGTGGTGCTTTGCGTTGAGGACCTCGTGCGCGATGCCGCGCTTGGTAAGGGCTGCCGACAGCTTCTCGGAACTCTCGATGGAGACGGTACCGACCAGGACCGGCTGGCCCTTGGCGTGACGTTGCTCGACATCATTGGCAACGGCGTTGTACTTGGCCTGGATGGTGCGGTACACCAGGTCCTCGTGATCGACACGCTGCACGGGCTTGTTGGAGGGGATGACCTCGACGGGCAGCTTGTAGATCTCGCGGAACTCGGCGTCCTCGGTAAGCGCCGTACCGGTCATGCCGGAGAGCTTGTCATACAGACGGAAGTAGTTCTGCAGGGTGATGGTGGCAAGGGTCTGGTTCTCCTCGCGCACGAGCACGCCCTCTTTGGCCTCGATAGCCTGATGCAGGCCCTCGGAGTAGCGACGGCCCTCCATGATGCGGCCGGTGAACTCATCGACAATCTTGACCTCGCCGTTGGTAACGACGTACTGCTTGTCGCGGTGGAACATGTATTGGGCCTTCAACGCCTGCTGCAGGTGGTTGACCAGCTGGCCCGAAAGGTCGGCGTAGATGTCCTCGATACCCAGGCGGCGCTCGATCTTCTTGAGGCCGCGCTCGGTGGCGGCAATGGTGTGCTTGGCCTCGTCCATGACGTAGTCGCCCGTGGGCTCCACGTCCTCGGTGGCGGTGAGCATATCGTGCGACACGTCCTCGCCGCGCTCCAGCCCGCGCACGGCGCGCGCGAAGTCCTTGTAGGTGCTGGCCGACTTGGTGCCGGCGCCCGAGATGATCAGCGGGGTCCTGGCCTCGTCGATCAGGATGGAGTCGACCTCGTCGACGATAGCGTAGCTGTGGCCGCGCTGGACGCGCTGTTCGGGGCGGGTGACCATGTTGTCGCGCAGGTAGTCAAAGCCAAACTCGGAGTTGGTGCCGTAGGTGACATCGGCCTGGTAGGCCGGGCGCTTAAGCTCGAGCGGCATGTTGTTCTGCAGCAGGCCAACGGTCATGCCCAAATACTTGTAGATGCGGCCCATCCACTCGGAGTCGCGCTTTGCCAGGTAGTCGTTGACGGTAACGACATGCACGCCCTTGCCGGCGATGGCGTTAAGATAGCCGGCCAGGGTGGAGACGAGCGTCTTGCCTTCGCCGGTCTTCATCTCGGCGATATGACCCTCGTGCAGCGCCATGGCGCCGATGAGCTGTACGTCAAAGTGACGCATGCCCGTGATGCGCTTTGAAGCCTCGCGCACGGTGGCAAAGGCCTCGGGGAGCATGTCGTCAAGCGACTCGCCGTTAGCATAACGCTCGCGGAACTTATCGGTCTGGCCGCGAAGTTCCTCCTCGGTCATCTTCTCAAACTGAGGCTCAAGCCCGTTGATCTGGTCAACGATCTTGTAGTAGCGCTTAAGGTCCTTATCGGATCCAAAGGACAGCAGCTTTGACATGAATCCCATGTGGTTTTCCTTTTTTGGCCATCGCCCGTAGCGCACTGCACTGGGCGAGTTAAACACAGATAGTTGTACTTTAGCCAAACGGGGCGCACGCTATACGCTCGACCTCATCCCCCACGTAATAACTACGACCGACCTGCCAAAAAGGGCGTTTTATTTTAGTGGCTACGGCCCAGATAGGCGCCGATAACTTTGCGCTGCTCGGCGCTCGCCCGATAGTAGACCCGAAGCTCGCCTTCGGCATTCAAATCAAAGCGCGTCTCGTCAATCAGGCCATTCTTGTGCGCGGTCATGAGCGCCTCCTGCATGCGCGGCCTTGCAAAGGCGGCAAACGATGCATACTCGGCCGCGAGATCGGCCATCACATCGTCGACGCAAGCCTCGTCATGGCAAACAAAATAATCGAGCATGGCATAGTTAAGCGGAAGCATCCCGATCACCGTCCTTTTTAACCATGTCGAGGGGATTCACGGCAATCAGGCAAATGCCGACGAGGTTGACGACGGCCGCCACCCATGCAACGGACGGAAGCGCGTAGCCGTCAAAGCCCAAGACCAGGCCGACGATAATCCACGTAAACAGCGGCGCTGTAAAGGTATAGGTGCCGTTGATGGCCATGCCCAGCGCCGTGCCGCACATGGAGTTGGCGCGATACCAGCTCATAAACGAAAAGTAGGCGGCAAAACCGGAGCAGGCGAAAAACACGACGGAGGATTTGTCGGTGAGCGCTTGGGCGACAAGGACGTAACTCTGACCAAGGGGCTCTCCGCATGCCAAGGTTAGGGCCGGCAGTACCAAGCACAGGTTGCCGACGCCCGAGACAAGCTGACGGATGTTGATGGCGATCTGAGGATCGATCATGCAGGTGGCGCGACCGCCCACGCATCCCTCGACGCCCCAGCACAGGGCGGCTAACAGCGCCAGGCCCAGGCCGAGCGCCATGCCGGAAGATGCCTGCCCGCTCAGGCCGGCCCTACCGATCATGGCGCCGGCGACCACGCAGACAACGATGCCGGTGACGACACGGGGGCTAAGCGGCTGTCGGTAGAGCACGCGGGCGAGCACCGCACCGATCGCGGGGTTGAGCGCGGCGATGGGCACGGCAAGCGTGCCTGCCTGCGAAAGCGCGATAACGTAGGCGGCAGAAGCGATGGGCCCGCCAATGAAGGCGGCGGCGATAACGATGACGCCGGGCTTTGAGGCGATGCAGCGGCCTAGGTCGGCGAGTTTGCCCTGACCGGCAGTGAAAAACGTGGCCCAGACGGCACTCAGCACGTCATTGACGCCCGAGGCGATCGTGGGCAAGATGAATACCGCCAAAAGGCCGGAGGGAGCAAATGCATCGAACCAACCGGCCCAAACGCCAAAGAGCTGACCGGCGGTAACAAAGGCCGTGTACAGCGCATACATGCAGCTCGAAAGCGCCGCGACAGCGATACCCTTCCTAAAATAGGCAGCATCGAGCGCACGCTTCTTTGCCACCGCGAGCTCGCGATTGCCCAAGGACGTCGATGTGTCCACGTAGCCTCCTATCGGTTACCTGCCAAAAAGGGACAGGTTTATTTTGGCAGGTTTTATCTGGGCAAACGAAAAATCCCCACCGTTCGGTGCAAAGAGGACGTGCTACTTTGCGTCGATAAGAAAAGGGCCGTGCACCCAATTGGATGCACGGCCCTTTTGCCATGAATGCGAGCGATTCCTCGGCGAGCTATTTACTCAGCAGCCTCGGTGGTCTCTGCCTCGGCAGCGGCCTCCTCGACGGGAGCCTCTGCGGGAGCCTCGGCGGCCTGCTTGGCAGCCTCCTCGGCAAACTTAGCGGCACGCTTGGCCTTCTCGGCAGCCTTAGCCTCAGCGGCGGCCTTGCGAGCGGCCTCGGCCTCAGCAGCCTTGGCGGCCTTGGCGGCCTTGGCCTCCTCGGCCTTCTTGAGCTGGGCGGCAGCGGCGCCACCGAACTTGTCGGCGAAGCGCTGGACGCGTCCACCGGTGTCGACGAACTTCTGCTGGCCGGTGTAGAACGGGTGGCACTCGTTGCAAAGCTCGACCCTCATCTCGGACACGGTAGCGTGCGTCTTGAAGGTGTTGCCGCAGGAGCACGTCACCGTGCACTCGACATACTGGGGATGGATACCCTGCTTCATGGTAGGACTCCTTATTGGTCAGGCGCTGGTTACCGATCAGCGCATAAGGCGTCTTGGTTTCCGACCAAGACAACAAACTCGGCTATGTTACCACGGCGTCGAGCGTCCCACAAAAGGTTCACGGTCTTTACGCCGGAGTGCACAGGCGAATCTGCCCGATCGCGGCGCCAACAGAGCCGCCCGAGCTGTCCAGGGTGCCAAAAATACACCCTACGAGACAAGCGCTCCATGTTGCAGACGTGTAACGCCGCAGCAAAGGTGCCCCTTTTTGCACGGGACAGGTACAATGATGAACACTGTACCGTAGCGGAGCGCCGCCGCGCGCCGCTAACACGCGAAAGGGTTTCCCATGGCCGAGATCTCGTCCTCCCGTATCGTCATCACCGTCCTTGGCAAGAACCGCCCCGGCATTGTCGCCGGCGTCACCCGCGTCCTGGGCGAAGCCAATGTCGACATCCGCGACATTACGCAGTCCATTATCGAGGACATCTTCACCATGACCATGCTGGCCGACACCGCCGAGTCCAAGCTCGACTTCGCCGAGCTGCAGAAGGCCCTGGCCGAGGCCGGCGAGCTTTCGGGCGTCAACGTGTCCATCCAGCGCGAGGACGTCTTTAACTTTATGTACCGCCTGTAGCGAACAGGCTGCGTGACGACGGCCCAACGTGCGCCCAGGCGCAACGTCGCCACATAGCCCGGAGAGGAGCGCGCATGGCCTACGACGCCAAGAAAATCTATTACCGCTTCGACGACCACCTGAGCCGCCTGGTCTTGGACTACGAAGCAAGCCGCCAGATTTCGCCCGAAAGCGAAAATCTATACTACGGCCTGCCGACCGACCCTTATGACGAGGAGCTGTTTGTCGAGCACGATGTCAAGCGCGGCCTGCGCAATGCAGATGGCTCGGGTGTGGTTGCAGGCCTCACTCGCATCTCGGATGTGCATGGTTACAACAAGGTCGACGGAAAGGCTGTGCCCGATCAGGGTAAGCTCACGCTTCGTGGCTACAGCATCGAAGATCTGGTCAACAATGCCCAGGCCGAGAACCGCTACGGCTACGAAGAAGTCGCCTACCTGCTCATCACGGGCTCTCTGCCCACCAAGGAAGAGCTTGACGGTTTTTGCGAACGCCTGGGTGCTTTTAGGCACCTGAGCGACGAATACGTCCGCGTGTTCCCCATGACCACGGTATCCTCGAGCATCATGAACGTGCTTCAGCGCGCCGTGTTGCTGCTCTATGCCTTCGATGCCGAGCCCGATGCAATCACACCCGAGCACGAGATCGACGTTGCCATTTCCATGCTGGCACGTCTGCCCCGCATCGCCGCCTTTGCGCACATGGCATCGATCGCAAAGTGCCACGGTTCGGAGATGCACGTGCCGCACCCCACGCCCGGTCTCTCCACCGCCGAGACCATTCTGCAGGTCCTGCGCGGCGGCATGGCGTTCACCCGCGACGAGGCCATGCTGCTCGACGTGATGCTCATGCTCCACGCCGAGCACGGCGGCGGCAACAACTCCACCTTCGCCTGCCGCGTGCTGTCGTCTTCGGCCACCGACCCGTATTCCGCCTACGCCGCGGCTATCGGCTCGCTCAAGGGCCCGCGTCACGGCGGTGCCAACGCCAAGGTCGTATCCATGCACGAGGACATTCGCGCGCATGTTTCCAACTGGGAAGACGATGACGAGGTCGCTGCATATCTGAGCAAGATTCTCGACAAGCAGGCCTTTGACGGCACGGGGCTCATCTACGGCATGGGACACGCCGTCTACACGCTCAGCGACCCGCGCGCCGAGGTCTGCCGCCACTACGCACGTTCGCTCGCCGCCAAGAAAGATCTGGGCGAGGAATTCGCGCTGATCGAGCGCATCGAGCGCCTGGCGCCCCAGGTCATGCGCGACCACGGCATGACCAAGCCTATCTGCGCCAATATTGACCTGTACACGGGCTTTATCTACAAGATGCTCGGCGTACCCGAGACGCTCTTTACGCCGATGTTCGCCGTGGCCCGCATGGCAGGCTGGTCGGCACACCGCATGGAAGAGCTCTTCTGCGCACACCGTATTATTCGCCCGGCATACCGTCCGGTAATCGAGCCACTGGAGTACAAGCCACTCGCCGACCGTTAGGACGCGCACCGTTATAGAACACGAGCGTGGCCAGGGTATCACCGCCCTCGGCCACGCTTTTTATGCCAGCAGAAAGGGCTGCATCGAATGCTAGAATTGCTTGGACGAAAGGAGACGCAATGGTACTCGACAGATACGCGCGATTTGCTGACAGCGCCGACGTGCTCTCTTGCCCCCTTTGCCACAGCGCCCTGAAGCTGCAGGAAGGGAGCCTCGTATGTCCGAAGAGGCACTGCTTCGATATCGCAAAGCAGGGGTACGTAAACCTTCTAGGGCCCTCCAGGCAGTCAGCCCACTACAGCAAAGAATCCTTTGAGAGCCGCATGGCAATCCTGGAGGCAGGGTATTACGACCACGTGAAAGAAGCCGTCCTCACCGCGGTAGGAAGGGCCCTTTCCCCAAGCGAGGGTCCTGCAGCTGTGAACGCGACGCCATTCCGCGTGCTCGACGCGGGATGCGGAGAAGGCTTCTATGCACGTGCAATCCGAGAAAACCTCTGTGTCGACGTGGTGGCGTTTGACCTCTCAAAAGACGCCATGCTGATGGCGGCCCGCCACGATTCCAGAAAGGCGGTCAAATGGCTGGTTGGCGACCTGACGAACATCCCCGTGCTGAAAGGCTCCATCAACTGCGTGGTGGACGTATTCGCTCCCTCGAACTACGACGAATTCAAGCGCGTTCTCACCCCAACCAGAAACGCCTCCGCGCCAGGAGTGCTGGTCAAAGTGGTTCCAGGCAGCAATCATCTTACGGAGCTGCGCCACCTTGCTGAAGGATCTTTGCGCAGCAAGGAATACTCAAACCAGCTGGTGACCGATTGCTTTGAGAAGCACTTCAAGATGACCGACCGCATCAAGGTGACGCGCACCTTCGAGATGTCCGAAAGGGACGTCCGCGTGTTCGCCGAGATGACGCCGCTGCTGTTCGGCATCGACGCGGAGTCCCTAAATCTATCGCGTGTGAAAAGCATCACCATCGAGGCTGAATTGCTGGTGGGCACCCCTCGCTCCCAAGGCCCTTCATGAGCTCAGCCAGCTCATCATCCTCTTAATTGCAGGGCTGAAGGACAGCCCTTGTCAACCGCCCCAGAAGATATCTGGCTCTTCGGTGGTTTCTGTGGGAGAGATTCCGGCATAGGCCCAGCTCAGCGGGCGAAAACAACGATCTGGAACTGAAACGGCCCCGGGAGGGGCCGTTTCCGCGTCATCCGCCTATGATTGCTAAGCCAAATTCAGACAACCGAAGAGGTGTGACGCATGAAGAGTCTACTACTTCTCGCCCTCGGTCTGGCCCGCACGGTCGTCCTGGGCGCGCGCATCGAGGCCGAGCGCATCGTCGTGAGCGTCCGGCCCTACAAGCGCGAGCAGCGCCGCTGCCCCGTATGCGGCAGGGCCTGCGACTTCTACGACATGGCGAACCGCGGGGCCCCCAGGCTGTGGAGGGCGATGGACCTGGCGCGCTCGGCCTGCTACCTGGAGTACGCGCCCTGCAGGGTGCGCTGCCCGGAGCACGGCGTGCGCACCGAGGCCGTCCCCTGGGCGCGGCACGGGGCGCGCTTCACGCGCGACTTCGAGGACTGGGTGGCGTGGCTGGCGGTCCGCTGCACCGCCTCGGCGGTCTCCGAGCTCGCCCGCGTCGAGTGGCACAGCGTGGGCGGCGTGTGCAGGCGCGTCTACGCCGAGCTGGAGGCCGCGCGCGGCGCCTCGAGGTTCGACGGCGTGCGCCGCATCGGCATCGACGAGACGTCGTGCAAGAAGGGCCACAAGTACGTCACGGTGGTCGTCGACCACGACCGCGGCTGCCTCATCTGGGCGCACGAGGGCACCGGCAAGGACGTGCTCAACCTGTTCCTCGACGAGCTCACGCGCGAGCAGAGGCGCGCCATAGAGGTGGTGGCCGCCGACGGCGCGAGGCGGATAGGGCAGCTGGTCAAGCGCCGCTGCCCCAACGCGAGGTGGGTCATGGACCCCTTCCACGTGGTCCAGTGGATGAACGACGCGCTCGACGCCGTGCGCTGCGAGGAGTGGAACGCCGCCAGGGCCGCCGCCAGGGCCGCCAGGCCCAGGCCCGAGGGCAAGCGCGGCAGGCCTGCCAAAGGCGAGCTGCCGCCCGAGGAGGTCAGGGCGCTCGAGGAGGAGGCGGCCTCCATCAAGGGCAGCCGCTACGCGCTCGTGAAGAACCCCGAGGACCTCACCGACGGCCAGAGGGCGAGGCTCGAGGCGCTCAAGAAGAGGGCCGGCTCGCGGCTGGTCAGGGCCTGGGAGCTCAAGGAGGACCTGCGGGCCGTCTTCCGGGCAGCCGACGGCTCCGAGGCCGCCGAGCTGCTCGACGACTGGATGCACAGGGCCGCCTACTGCAAGATCGCCAAGGTCGTCGCCGTGGAGAAGAAGGTGCGCCGCCGGCGCGACGACATCATCGCCGCAGTCGAGCTCGGCATCAGCAACGGGCGCGTAGAGGCCATCAACAACAAGATCAAGGTGACGGTGAGGATGGGCTACGGCTTCCGCAACACCGACAACCTCGTGGCCCTGCTCATGCTCAGGTGCGGCGACTGCCAGCCCCAGCTCCCGGGTCGCCCGGTGAAGGCGAGGAAGAAGGGCGTGAAGGGAGCGAAGAGCGTTGCTGCCTAGGCTAGCCCCTTGTCACACAAACTACCGAAGCCTCTTGTTTTTTCCGATATGGATGGAACACTGTTGACGAGTGACAAGCAGATGAGCGACGCCACCTGGACGATGCTCGACGAGCTCGCACGTCGCGGCATTGAGTTTGTACCGTGCACGGGGCGTCCGCTGTCGGGCGTCTTTGAGGCCATCCTCGCCCATCCTGCCGTGCACTACGCAGTCTGCGCCAATGGCGCTAGCGTCTGGCAGCTCGACGAGGATGTGCCCACCGATGCCTCACGCGCCACGCGCATATTGAGCCGACCGCTCGACCGCGCCATCGCCCACCGCGTCCATAGCATTGCCGCCGGCCACGATGTGACCTTCGATATCTTCGCGGACGGGCGGTGCTTCCTCCCCCGCTCGCTCTACACGCGCCTGGACGAATTCTGCGGCGGAGATCCTCACATCGCGGCTTCGCTCAAGCGCACGCGAACGCCGATCGACATGGATATCGACAGCAAAATCGACGAGGTCGAGGTGCTCGAACGCATCGCCATGTACTGGCACGACTCAGCCGACCGCGATGCTATCGTGGCGGCGCTCGACACACTCGAAGGCATTGAGGTCACGCGTTCGTACGCCATGAATATCGAGGTCATGGGCGGGGGCGCCACCAAGGGAACGGCATTGGCTTGGCTATGTGGGCATCTGGGCGAGCCTCTCGCCGACGCCTGGGCGTTCGGCGACAACATCAACGACATCCCCATGCTGCAGGTAGCGGGCCACGGTACGGCGATGATCAATGCCGAGCCCGAGGACCGCGAAGCCGCCGGCGCCATCACCGAATACGACAACGACCACGACGGCGTCGCCCGCGCCATCATGGCCGCCCTCGCCTAGCAGCAGCAACCCGGCAGGGTAGCTAATTTGGGACGGGGCTTTTTTAGCTACCCTGGTCACAGTAGTCGTTGGGGGCACTCTTCGCGGGGCGCTGCAAGGACTGTCCCCATCTGCCGAATTAGGCGAGACTCTCCAGCACGCGACGGAGCTCCTGCTGGACGGCGTGGTCGCGGTTGCGCCCCACCACGCGATCGGCGACTGCCTTGAGCGCGGGGCGCGCGTTTTCCATCGCGCAGCCCGTGCCGACAAAGCGAATGATCTCGTAGTCGTTCATCGAGTCGCCAAACGCCATGACCTCGTCGCGTTCGACGCCATAGTGCTCCATGAGCTGTGCGATGCCCGAGGCCTTCGACACACCGGGCTGCATGGCATCGATCCACGCGTTGCCCGAAGGCGCAAAGGTAAAGAACTGGCCGAGTTCGCGCTGTAGCACGTAGGCGCTGTCCATAACGGCACAGTCATCGCAAAAGATACTCGCCTTGATGATATTTACGCTGGGATCGGGCAGCTCCCAAATGCGCTCGGCATTGGGAAGGTCCTTATCCACCTCGCGCACGAACTTACTCTCGTCATCGAGCAAGAAGGACTTGGTTCGGTCAAAGAGTGCAAGATGCAGATTGGGAAACGTCGCGACGGCCTGGGCTAGCTTTCGAATCGCCAGGTGCGAATACACCTCACGGCCTACCATTTTGCCGTCGGCGTAGACCTGGGCACCGTTAGCTGCGACAAAGTCCATTTTGTCGCGAACGGGCGCAAAGAACTCGCACAGGCGATCGTAGCGGCGGCCTGACGACGCGGCAAAATGCACGCCATGCTCGCGTAGTGCCAGGATCAGTTCGTAGGTCTCGGGAGGCACCTGGCCGTTTTCGTCAAGCAGCGTGCCGTCCATATCGGATGCAATCAGCTTAAACATAGTAAAGCTCCCTTCGGGCTTGCTGGAATCGAACGTGTATCCGATTCCAACGTACCCAAAGGGAGCTCAAATAAGACCCCGCAGTCATAAACGTTACATAGACCTGGCAAATAGCTCACGCGCGCCAGAGAGCCCACGGTCGCGGCGTCAGGCGACACGCCAAAGAGTGTCCCCAGCGACTAGTCGTTTAAGAACGTCCCCGATGACTAGTCGGCGTAGGTGAAGGTCGTGACGTCGAACATGCCCTCGGGGCGGATGCGGAGCGTCGGGATCACCGGCAGGGGCAGGAAGATGATGCCCATGATGGGATCGAGCGGCGGCTCAATACCCATGGCGCGCGCCTTGACCATAAAGTCGTCGTGCTGCGCTGCGACATCCTCGGCCGTGCCCTCGCTCATCAGGCCACCGAGCGCCAGCGGAATGCGGGCCACGACCTCGCCGTTGCGCACCAGCACGTGACCGCCCTGGCCCACGGCCTCAACAGCAGCCATCATATCGGCGGCGTTGTCGCCCACCACGCACACGTTGTGCGAGTCGTGGCCGATCGTGGAGGCAATGGCACCACCGGTGATGGCGAAACCGCGCACCCAGCCGCGACCGATATGCTTGCCGACCAGGCCCAGGCCATCGGGGCCGTCGCCGTCGACGCCCTCGGCTTGCAGCGACACGCCGCGGCCATGGCGCTCAATCAGCATAATGCGGCGCAGGCCCTCGGCGCTCTCGGGGCGAGCCATACCCGTGATGGCCTTACCCGGCACCACGTCAATCACAGCCTCGCCCGGCTTAAAGGCATAGTCGAAAACGTCGAGCGAAAGCTTCGGCAGCTTAACAGAGGCGCGCAGCTCGTCGGCAAGGGCTGCAACCTCAGCCATCTCGGGTGCGATCTCGCCCACAAAGGTGCCATCCTGCGCCACCAGAGCACCGGCGGCATATACGCGATGCGGGGCCGTGGCAAACGTCAGATCGTTGAGCACCAGCAAGTCGGCACGCTTGCCCGGAGCGATGGCGCCGCGGAGCTCATGCGGATCGCGGCAACCGTGGTCCAGGCCAAAGGCCTCGGCCGTGGAAAGGGACGCCATGGAGATGGCGACCACCGGGTCGATGCCGGCCTCGATGGCCACGCGGCAGGCGTTGTCGATCATGCCGGTCGAAAGCGCGTCGGAGGGAGCGCGGTCGTCGGTCGCAAAGCAGCAGCGGCGAGCACGGGCGGGGTTTTCCAGCAGCATAGGCGACAGGTTGGCAAGGTCATGGCTGCAGGTGCCCTCGCGCAGCATGACATACATGCCGCGGGATAGCTTGTCGAGCGCTTCCTCGGGAATCGTCGACTCGTGGTCGGCGATAATACCCGCCGCGGCATAGGCGTTGAGATCCTTGCCGGCAACAAGCGGAGCATGACCGTCAACCTGCTTGGACGGTGTCTGGTTGGCAGCATCGATGCGAGCGCAGGTCTCGGGGTCGGCCATAAAGACACCCGGCAGGTTCATCATTTCGCCCAGGCCAAAGACGTCGCCCGGATGCTCGGCAAAAAACGCCTGCATATCGGCAGCAGTGATGACGGCACCGGCCTGCTCGTCGGGCAGTGCGGGCACGCACGAAGGCATCATGTACTTGATGGAGATGGGCGCGCGACAACCGTCCTCGATCATAAAGCGCAGGCCGTCTAGGCCGGAAACGTTAGCGATCTCGTGGCTGTCGGCAATAGCGGTGGTGGTACCACGCGTCGCCGCCATGCGCGCATACTCGGCAGGGCGGATGTTCGAAGACTCGATATGCAAGTGTCCGTCAATAAAACCGGGTGCGAGATAGCGACCCTGACAGTCGATGACCTCAGCTGCCTCGTACGTGCCAGCAGCGTCATCTCGACCATCGTAGAGAACACCGACGATCACGCCGTCCTTGACGGCGACGCTACCGGGCGCCACGCGCTGACCGTACACATCAACGATCTGTGCGTTGGCAAACAGCGTGTCGACGGGCACGCGGCCCTCGGCGGCATCGATCACAGACCTCATGACCTCAACGGACATACATACTCCTTTAACCGTAGAAAAAAGCTGCGGAGCGGACAGACCTTCACCGCAGCAAGCCAATAGCCATTGTATGCCCAAACGATGGACCAGCAATACGCCCCTCTGCTTAACGGCACACACCACTTGGCGCAATGGGGACAGGCTGCTTTGCACCAAAAAGAAACGTCCCTAAGTGCCAACCGGGACAACGCCGTAGGTGGAGGACGGACAGCGAGCGGACTCCAGAGCGAACAAATTGGCATGAAAAGAGGACGGCATAGACCTTCTGGTCATGCCGTCCTCTTTGAATGACAAGTTGTCGCTCTGGTGCCCGCGCAGCGTCGACCGGTCCGCCGTTCGTTAGAACGGCGGAACTGAGGGCAGCGTCAAGCTGTTACGCGGTTTGGTAAAACCGCGTAACTAAATCAGCTTAAAGCCCTTGCGCTTGCCCACGGAGAGGGTGTCGCCCAGCTTGAGGGCACTGGGGTCGATGTTGTAGCTCTTGGGAGCCACGGCCTTGCCGTTGATCTTGACACCGCCGCCATCGATGTCGCGACGAGCCTGGCCGGCGCTGGCCGAAAGACCCAGGTCCTTGAGCAGGCCGGCAAGGTAAATCTGGCCCTCGTCGTTTACGGTCAGCTCGATATGCTTCTCGGGGAAGTCGGCGAGCTGGCCCTCCTTGAACACGCGGTCGAACTCGGCCTGAGCCTCGTCGCCGGCACCGGCGCCGTGGTAGGTGTCGCACAGGTCGCGGCCCAGAGCACGCTTGAGCTCATAGGGATCGGCAGAGCCATCGGCCAGGGCAGCGTCGATCTTGTCGACCTCGGCCGGGGTGAGCGAGCTCGCCAGGCGGTAGTACTTGCCGATCATCTCGTCGGGGATGGACATGGTCTTGCCGAACATATCCTTAGGCGCGTCGGTCAGACCGATGTAGTTGCCATAGGACTTGGACATCTTACGGACGCCATCGGTGCCCTCGAGCAGCGGCATGGTGAGCGCGATCTGCGGCTCCATGTCCATCTTCTCCATGAGCTCACGGCCGGCGAGCAGGTTGAAAAGCTGGTCGGTGCCGCCCATCTCCACGTCAGCCTTGATCATGACCGAATCGTATGCCTGCATCACGGGATACAGGAACTCGTGCAGGGCGATCGGCGTCTGGGACTGATAGCGCTTGGTAAAGTCATCGCGCTCAAGAATGCGGGCGACGGTGAACTTGGAGCACACCTGCAGCAGACCGGCCAGGTCCATCGACAAGATCCAGTCGCCGTTGTGCACGATGGTGGTCTTCTCGGGGTCCAAGATCTTCATGGCCTGGCTCACGTAAGTCTCGGCGTTGGCCTCGATCTGCTCCTGAGAAAGCTGCGGGCGGGTGGAGTTCTTGCCCGAAGGATCGCCGATCAGCGCGGTGCCGTTGCCGATGATCAGGGTGACGTTGTGGCCCAGGTCCTGGAACTGGCGCATCTTGCGCAGGGGCACGGCATGGCCCAGGTGCAGGTCGGGGCTGGTGGGATCGACGCCGAGCTTGATGTTGAGGGGCTCGCCCTTCTCAAGCTTCTTGCGAAGGTCGGCCTCGGGGACGATCTTCGCGGCGCCCGAGGTGATGATACGCATTTGCTCGTCAACAGACAGCATTGGGTATCCTCCTTTTGCTATAGCACCCTCGCCGAAAACGGCGGTGCTGGAAGTCCATAAACTCTCATATGATAACAAACTGACGCGACGCAGCACCTACGACAGGAAAATCCTCGTCCTGCCGCATGCGTCGATGGCAACTGGCAGACGTGTACCGTCACGCTCAACCAGATAGCGCGTCTGCCGGCGACGCAAGCAGTCGCGGCAACAGGTCTGTCCCGTCGCATCGGTGGCACAGACGCCCTCTGCGGTCAGCAGGCAGTGCTCGCACACCATAAGCTCGGGACGATCGGTATCGACGGGGCCCAGGACGCCAGGACAGGCGGCAAGCTCGGCAACGCGTTTCGCATCGTGAGCGACAAGTTCGGCAGGCAAAAACACGCGCTGCGCCCCAAGCCCTCGCAACCAGGCGAGCGTTGCCCGGTTCGCACAGAACACCGGCGCTGCCACGTCAAAGACGACGCGCAGTTCGCGAGCTATCGCCACTTGTCCCAGATTACGACAGACGATGCGGCCGGCGCGCTGCATGAGCGACCGAGTACGCTCGATATCGCCCACACGGCAGACCTCGTCGAGCACAACAGTCGCATCGGACAGGTCGAGCTCTTCGTTTGGGTCCTGGTCCATCAGCTGCCAGGCAAAGACCAAGCGGGCGGCGACAGACTCTGCAGGTTCTTCCGGCTGCGCGCCACCATCCATCAAAACGCCCGCAAACGGCAGTGTCTCGACAGCGCGTTTCTCAAGCACGACCGCATCGGCCTCGGCCCGCATGCGCTCCAGTGCCGCCGCCGTTTGCTCAAGCACGCCAGCACTGCGAATCAGATACACTTCGCAGCCCGCGTCGACCTTGCGCTTGCAATGGACAACGATGCGCTCCCCCGCCGCGGCATCCACCGGGCAGGGAACTTGCGGCCAGCGTTTAGGTACATCGGGGCGCGCGTCGGCGCCCGGGTAAAACCTGATCTCGAGCGTATCGCCCGCCGCCACGGCGGCATCGAGCTCGACGGTCACTTCCTCGTGTCCCACGGCAACCAAACGGCCCACACGCACGCCCTGGTTGATCGCGCGTTCAAAACTCATAAGCTCCGCGCCCGAGCGGCCTCGCAGATACGCGTCGGTAAACCCGCGGTTAAACGACCTTCCCAGCTCACGTTCGAGCGCCTGCACGGCATCGGGATCCCACGCGCCATCACGCAGCATATCGAGCGCCCGGCGCCACGCCCGCACCACGTTGTAGACGTAGTCGGGGTTCTTCATACGCCCCTCGATCTTGAGCGACGCCACCCCGGCAGCAACAAGCTCGGGTAAATGAGCAATGCCCAGATAGTCACGCGGGCAGAGCAGACGATCGCCTTCGACGGCAACGACGCTCTCCCCAGCCTCATCCACCAAATCGTATGCAAGGCGGCACGGCTGCGTGCAGTCGCCACGCATCGCCGACCGTCCGCGCCGCAGGGCCGAAAACTCGCACGCGCCCGAATAGCCAATGCATATGGCGCCATGGCAGAACACCTCGATGGGCACACCGGTAGCGCAGAGCGTCGCAATCTCTGCCACGGTCAGCTCGCGCGCCGTCGTCACGCGCTCGACCCCCAGCTCGTCAGCCGCCAAACGCACGGCCCCCTTGCTATGAACGCCCGCTTGGGTGGACAGATGAATCTCGACCCCCGGAATTGCCGCATGCAGCGCGCGGGCTAGGCCCGCATCTGCCACGATCAGTGCATCGGCGCCCAGCGCATGCGCATGTGCCCCCAGTGCCACGGCTTCGGACAGCTCGTCGTCGAACACGAATACGTTGAGCGTCACGTACACGCGCACACCATGGGCGTGCGCCACGGCACACCCGCGCGCAAATTCGTCGTCACTAAACCCGTGCGCACTCACGCGGGCGTTAAATCCGCTCAACCCGGCATAAATGGCATCGGCACCTGCCGCGATCGCGGCGAGCATCTGATTGAGCCCGCCAGCCGGAGCCAACAGCTCGGGCAGTGCCAGACCCGATGTTGGCGTCCCATTCCCGCATTGTCTGCTAGGCTCCGTCGCCCAAATCGCCATCGGCAAACTCCTTACCAAGGTATGCAATCGCTCTGTTAATTGCCGTCAACCAGCATACACGAGGCTTCGCGCGGCTCGATTGGTTTATCGTGTAATAACTTATGTCCATCCTGCCCGACGCACACCCGCCGCCTGGCACGACATACTTGGAGGTCAACATATGGGTCCTCGCCAACGACAGGGACACGGTCGCTCTAAGACGCACGTCCTGCCCGTCATCCTGCTTTCGCTTTTGGGCTTTTTGCTCATCGCGGGCGTAGCATTTGGCATCGGCATGATCGGCAACGTCAACCGCTGGCTGTCCGACCTGCCCGACTACACCGACGCCAACGCCTATCTGGTCAGCGAGCCCACCGAGATTGTTGACTGCAACGGCAACAAGATCGCCAGATTCTATACCCAAAACCGCAAGTCCATCACCAAGGACCAGGTCTCCCCGTACGTCCTGCAGGGCACGATCGACGTCGAGGACGAGCGTTTCTACGAGCACGGCGGCATCGACCTCTTGGGCATCGCGCGTGCCTCGGTGGCAACCCTTGCCGGCGGCCACGAAGGAGCCTCGACCATCACCCAGCAGCTGGTGCGCAACACCATCCTGCAGGAGGAGCAGTTCGACTCGACCATCGAGCGTAAGGTGCGCGAGGCCTATATCGCCATCAAGATGGAGGACATGTACTCCAAAGACGAGATCCTCATGATGTACCTCAACACCATTAACTATGGCCACGGCGCCTATGGCATCGAGGCCGCCGCCGAGACCTACCTCTCCAAGAGTGCTTCCGACCTCACCCTGAGCGAGGCCGCGCTGCTCATCGGTCTGCCCAACTCGCCTTCACAGTACGACCCCACGGTCAATCCCGACCTGGCGCTTTCCCGCCGCAATAAGGTGCTCGACAACATGCTGCGCCTGGGCCACATCACGCAGGAAGAGCACGATGCCGCGCAGGCTGAGCCCATCACCCTCAACGTGACCGAGATCTCGGGCAGCGGCGTCGACGTATACTCACAGCCCTACTTTGTCTCCTACGTCAAGCAGCTGCTCGAGCAGGAGTTCTCCACCGACGTACTCTTTAAGGGTGGCCTGACTGTTAAGACCACCATCGATCCCACCATGCAGCAGGTGGCCGAGGAGGCTGTGCGCTCACAGCTCGACACGCTTTCGCTCGATGGCCTGGACATGGGCATGGTTGTCGTTGACCCCAAGACCGGCTACATCAAGTGCATGGTGGGCGGCTACGACTACAACGCCGACGAGAATCACGTGAACCACGCCACGGCAAAGCGCCCCGTGGGCTCCACGTTTAAGGCCTTTACGCTGGCAACTGCCATCCAAAACGGCATGAACCCCAACGTCATTCTCAACTGCAACTCGCCACTCAAGGCCAAGGGCACCACGACCGAGGTGCAAAACTATGGCAAACAGAGCTATGGCAACATCACGCTTAAGCAGGCAACGGCATACTCATCCAACACCGGCTATATTCAGGTGGCCGAAGCCATCGGCAATGACAAGATCATGTCGCTCGTCAAAAAGCTCGGCATCGATCCCGCCAAGGACAATATCGAGGACGTTCCCGTCATGACGCTCGGCACCGGGTCCATCTCACCGCTCGAGATGGCATCGGCCTACGCCGCTTTTGCCAACGGCGGCTATTATCGCCAGCCGATCGCCATCACCGAGATCGACTCGCGTACCGGCTCGGTTCTGTACCAGCACACCGACAATCCCACGCGGGTGCTCACCGAAGGTGAGGCTGCCGCGGTTACCGACGTTCTATCCGGCGTCATGCAGGGCAGCGGCACGGGTGCCGCCGGCGCGCTGAGCGTCAACCAGCCCTATGCCGGCAAGACGGGCACCACTGACAACACCACCAACCTGTGGTTCTGCGGCTACACGCCGCAACTGGCATGCGCCCTGTGGACCGGTTATTCCGCAGGTGAGATTCCCATCCAAAAGTACGGTTCGGACCTGCTGGGCGACAGCACCAACCTGCCCGTCTTTAAGAAGTTCATGAACACCGTTCTTGCGGGCGCCGAGCGCGAGGAGTTCCCGACCGGAACGGCTCCCACGTACAAGAACAATAACGTCTGGAAGTTCTACGGCACAAACAACAAGAAGAAGGAAGAGGACGAGGATAAGGACGAAGACGAGGAAGAAGAGACGGAGACCACCGGCGGGAGCGGCAACGAGGGCGGTAACACCGGCGGCGAAGGCGATGGCGGCAGTACCACCCCTACTCCCGACCCCAGCCCCAGCCCCGATCCCAGCCCCAGCCCCGACCCTGGCCCGACCCCCGATCCCAGCCCTAGCCCGACCCCCGATCCTTCCACAGGTCAGTAGATAGCAAAGCGCCCGAGCAGCTCAAATGCTCGGGCGCTTTTTGTTGGGACATACATGGCATATCGCGCGCAATCGAGATGCCACGACAGGACCGCCACAAAAAGGGCGTCGGCTCAAAACCGACGCCCCTGTATTTCTGCCGTCTTAGCTGGCGTTGTTTACGCGCGTAAAGCTATTTACGCGCGGCACTGAGCTTGTTAATCAGCGCTTCGAGGCGTTCGCCATCCTCGGCAGTCTGAGCGATAACCAAAATCGTGTCATTGCCGGCAAGCGACCCGAGCACATCGGGCAGCTCGGCCGCATCGACAGCCGCGGCAATGCCCGAGGCGGTGCCGGGCTGAGCCTTAATCATAACCAGGTTGTCGGTGCGCAACACACCGGTAACCAGCTCGGAGACCATGCGCTGCAGGTGCAGGTCCTCAGCCAGAACATAGATGCCCTCGGGCAGTTTGCGCAGCCCCATATCGGCGATGTCACGCGAAACCGTCGCCTGCGTGCAATCAAAGCCCATGGCGCGGAGTTCGTCCACCAGCACGCGCTGCGTACGCACGTCTTTATTGCGCACGATATCTCTGATGGCATCCTGGCGCCCGTTGCGTTTTTTAGCCATATAAAACCTCACTCCATAGATGGCGAAGACAATCTATCAGTGATTGAATAGTTTAGCGCTATTTGAGGCTATTTGTGAATAAGAACGCATTTCGAAACAATTATATGTAAATTATTTGCGAATATGACACAGCTAGGCTATCCTTGCGCCCGTTCTGTTCAAAAAAGCAGCCAGATGCGCATACATAACGCAGCGCATAGGCTTAACGTTGGCAATCGGCCCAAACAAAAGTCCAAGGCCTCGGCGCTCTCCCTTAAGGGCCACCGCCATCTGGCGGGTCCGCACGTCATTGAGCATATCACGCAATCGTGCCGTGCGCTCAATTGAAGACACCCCATGGGGGCTCAGGCACAAATTCTCGATACAAGCAACCAGGCGGCCATAGTAAAACCGTTGGCAGGCCAGCTTTAGATGGTTATCGTCATCTATTGCGTCAAATGGCACGCAAAGCTCTTCAAGCGCCTTGGCGTCATCGGAAAGTCGCGAGAACATGGTGGGGTCGAATGAATCCGCAACCGATGGCGCGGCCGTATGGAAACAAGCTTCGGCGCACCCAAATACGCGTTCCGCATGCGAAAGGGCAGGCGCCAAAAAGGCGATCGCACGATACGACTCGGCATGCTGCAGACACAACTCAAACAGGGAGCGTTCATACATCACACCGGAATGTTGACAAACCAGACCGCTCTCGACCAGCTTGGCCAGGCCTGAAGCCCGGTCTCCATCGTCGGCAAGGGCAATGGATTGCGCGTCCAACATACGAGAATGGCGTTCCCGATGCGTATCGTAGCGATCGAGCGACACCGAGGGAAATACGATATCTGCCGAGGTCTCACAAGCGACATCGAGCATTGCCAAAAACGCGTGCGGCGCAAACCACTCGTCGGCGCTCATTGCGATAATGTGGGCCCCGCGCGAAGCGACAAAACCCTCGCGAAGGCAAGCTCCGATCGCCGGATCGTCAACGTCTATCAAATCGATGTGAATATCTCTGCCCGCGGCAACATCGAGCGAATGACGAACGCCCGGCGCAGCGTTGCGACATGCTACGACAATCTGCATATCGTAGAGGTCTTGGTTTTGGACGCTTTCGAGTGCACGCATCGCGTAGCTGGGCGAACCCTCCACAACAAGGATCACCGAAAGTCGCGGAAGCGAGCCACGTCGAAGCAAGTTATCCATCCTCTCGACAGCAATAATCAACTGCCGTTCATGGTACACCCCGGCAATAAACGCAATGAGTCGCCTGATGCGCTGCACGCCAAGAACAGATGTTGCACACGGCTCGCCCACACGAGCAGCATACTTAGATGGCTCTCGCTTCTCCCCTATTCGAGCGCGACGAGCTCGGTGGGGTCATAATCTACGCCCATAAAGGTAAGGCCGCACGCCGGCGCCGTGGGACCCGCAGCAGTACGATCGCAAGCGTCAATCACCTCGCGCATCCACTCGGGATCGCGGCGATGCATGCCGATCTCGACGAGCGTTCCCACGATGGTGCGCACCATCGAATGCAAAAACGCATTGCCCTCGATGGTAAACGTGAGGATATCCTCGCCAAAGGCGACCTCGTGGCCAAACTCGGCACGCATCACGCAACGATGCGTTGGCTTGCCCACGGCAGAAGCGACCTTACAAAAGCTCTTAAAGTCCTGTTCGCCCAAAAGCGCTGGGCAGGCGGCTGCCATCGCATCCACGTCCAAAGGATAACGATGCCACCATACCGCACCACGCGATAGCACCGGACGCGCATCGCGATCGGCAATGCGGTAGGTATAGGTCCGAGAACGTGCGTCAAAACGCGCAGAAAAGCCCTTACGGGCCTTGTAGACCTCATTAACGGCGATATCTTTGGGCAGCAGCGCATCCATAGCTCGCAGCCACCTGCGGCGCGTTAAAGCGAGCTCTGCGTCCGTAACGGGCACGCTGATGTATTGGGCCACCGCATGCACCCCTGCATCGGTGCGCCCGGCACACGTCAAATCGACTGAGCGGCGCAAGAGCGTCTCTATGGCAAGACGCAGCTCTCCGGCAACCGTCGTCTGCCCCGGCTGCTCGGCAAATCCGCTATAGGACGAGCCGTCATAGGCAACACGAAACACCAACGTGGCATCGAGCTCTGGAGTCAAATTGAAATCAGACGGCGCGGTCATGGGCGCTCCCAACAAACAAACAACGATATAGCGACAAAAAAGAGGGGTACGCGAACGTACCCCTCGAATATAGCCTATGCAGACGAATTGTCTACTCAGCGGTCTCCTCAGCAGGAGCCTCCTCGGCAGCGGTCTCCTCGACAGCCTCGACCTTCTTGGGAGCAGCGGCCTTCTTGGGGGCCGGAGCAGCCTTCTTGGCCTTGGGCGTGCAAGGCTCGGTGACGAGCTCCATGATAACGATGGGAGCGTTGTCGCCCTTACGGTTACCGAGCTTCATGATGCGGGTGTAACCGCCGTTGCGATCCTGCCACATGCCCTGAGCAGCCTTGTCGAAGATCTCGGCAACGAGCTGCTTATCGCCGAGCTTGGCGATAGCCAGACGACGAGAGTGCAGGTCGCCCTTCTTGGCCCAGGTGATGATAGGCTCGACAACCGAACGCAGCGCCTTAGCGCGGGTCTCGGTGGTCTTGATGCGGTCGTTCTCGAAGAGGGCCTTGGCCAGGCTCTTCTTCATGGCCTTGGTGTGGCTCGCATCGGTGCCGAGCTTCAGGCCCTTCTTAACGTTGTGACGCATGGTCTAGTTTCTCCTCAAATATGCGAAGCATTAAGCCTTCAGGCTCAGGCCCATGGACTCAAGCTTGTCCTTCACTTCCTCGATCGACTTAACACCGAAGTTACGGATGTTCAGAAGATCGTTCTCCGAGAACTCAACGAGCTGACGGACCGAGTGAATGCTGGCACGCTTAAGGCAGTTGTAGGAACGGACAGAAAGGTCCAGATCCTCGATCTGCTTGTCCAGCTCGGCGTTGTCGTTGGTGACCTCGGGAGCGAAAATCGAAACCTCCTCCTCGACCTCGGGGGTCTCGGCAAGGTTCATAAAGGCAGCCATATGCTGGTTGATGATATTGGCAGCCTGGACCACGGCGTCGCGCGGGGCGATGGAGCCGTTGGTCTCGATCTCGAGGACAAGGCGGTCGTAGTCGGTGTGCTGACCGACACGGCAAGCCTCAACGAGCTTGGCGCAACGGGATACCGGCGAGTACAGCGAGTCGACGTGGATCACACCGATGGGATCGTTGTCGCGCTTGTTGGCCTCGCCAGAGACATAGCCGCGGCCATAGCCGATGCGCATGCTCATGGTGAGATGGCCACCCTCGGTGAGCGTAGCGATGTGCTGCTCGGGGTTGACCAACTCAAACTCGGACGGAATAAAGAAGTCCGCACCGGTGACCTCGCAGGGGCCGTCAACCGAGATGGTGGCGGTCGCCTCGTCGGTCGTGCCGAGAGCCCTGAAGACAAGACCCTTGACATTCAGGACGATGTCAGTGACATCCTCGACCATGTTAGGGATGGTCATGAACTCGTGCTGCGCACCATCGATCTGAATAGCCTCGACGGCGGCACCCTCGAGCGAGGACAGAAGAACGCGACGCAGGGAGTTGCCCAGCGTATCACCGTAACCGCGCTCGAGCGGCTCGACGGAGACACGAGCAGACGTCTCGTTGATCTCTTCGACCTGAACCTGAGGCCTAATGAATTCTGACATGTATTACCTCCAGCCTCAGCAGCCCGGATGGACTACTTAGAGTAGAGCTCGACGATGAGCTGCTCGTTGATATCACCGCTGATCTGCTCACGCGTCGGCAGAGCGAGCACGTTACCAGACAGCTTCTCGATATCGACCTCAAGCCAGCCAGGGACCTCAAAGCGCTCGGAGGAAATCAGAGCCTCCTTGATGGGGAGGAGGTCACGGAACTTCTCGCCGACAGCGACGACATCGCCGGCCTTGACGCGGTAGGACGGGATGTCCACGCGCTTGCCGTTCACGGTGAAGTGACCGTGGCGGACGGACTGACGAGCCTCTTTACGGGTGCGAGCGAAGCCAAGACGGAAAACAACGTTGTCGAGGCGAGACTCAAGGATGATCATGAGGTTCTCACCGGTGACGCCGTTCATCTTACGGGCCTTGTTGAAGTAGCCGTGGAACTGCTTCTCCAGAACGCCATAGATGAACTTGACCTTCTGCTTCTCGCGCAGCTGCATGCCGTACTCAGATTCCTTGCGACGGCGTTTGGGCTGACGGATAGATTCCTTCTTGCTGCTGTAACCGAGCTCAGCGGGATCGATCCCGAGCTGACGGCAGCGCTTAAGAACAGGAGTCCTGTCGATTGCCATATTGATACGATCCTTTCAGTTACACGCGGCGACGCTTCTTGGGGCGGCAGCCATTGTGCGGGATGGGGGTCTTGTCCTGAATGCTCGAGACCTCGAGGCCAGCAGCCTGGAGGGAGCGGATGGCGGTCTCACGACCGGAGCCGGGGCCCTTGACGAAGACGGAAACCTTCTTCATACCGTGCTCCATGGCCTGCTTGGCAGCAGCCTCGGCAGCCATCTGGGCAGCGAACGGCGTGGACTTACGGGAGCCCTTGAAGCCCACCTGGCCAGCCGACTTCCAGGAAATGACGTTGCCCTGGGGATCGGTGATCGAAACGATCGTGTTATTGAACGTAGAACGGATGTGAGCCTGGCCCACGGAAATGTTCTTACGGTCCGCGCGCTTCAGACGGGCAGCGCGAACGTTCTTCTTAGCAGTAGCCATCTATCTAGCGCTCCTTATTTCTTCTTCTTAGCACCGATCTGACGCTTCGGGCCCTTGCGGGTACGAGCGTTAGTGTGGGTGCGCTGGCCGCGGACCGGGAGGCCCTTGCGGTGACGAAGGCCGCGGTTGCAGCCGATGTCCATAAGGCGCTTGACGTTCTGGTTGCGCTCACGGCGGAGGTCGCCCTCAACCATGATCTGGTTCTTGTCGATATACTCGCGGATGGCGTTAACCTCATCCTCGGTGAGGTCCTTAACGCGCGTATCCACGTTAACGTTGCACTCGACGCAAATCTTCGTCGCAGTGGTGCGGCCGATGCCGTAAATGTAGGTCAGACCGATCTCAACGCGCTTCTCACGCGGGAGGTCGACACCATTAATACGGGCCAACGTAGTCTCCTCTCTTAACCCTGACGCTGCTTATGACGGGGGTTCTCGCAAATGACGAGGACCTTGCCATGGCGCCTAATGATTTTGCACTTATCGCACATCTTCTTGACCGAAGGACGTACCTTCATCGTTCTTCCTTTCGGTAGCGCTCAAACTACTTCCCTACTATCTACTCGCCCAGCCGCAGGCGTTTAAAACTATGGCTGGTCTTCACACACAATCCGACCGTAGGTTGAGCTAAGCCTGCAGTCGGAAATAGAGTGTGTGTATGCGTGCCGCTATTTGTAGCGATAGGTGATGCGGCCGCGGGTCAGGTCGTACGGGGAAAGCTCCACGACAACCCTGTCACCGGGGAGAATACGGATGTAATTCATTCGAATCTTGCCAGAAATGTTGCACAGAACCGAATGACCGTTCTCGAGCTCGACCTTAAACATGGCATTAGGCAACGGTTCCTTTACCGTACCCTCGAGCTCAATTGCGTCTTCCTTCTTCACAAGCAATCATCTTTCTCTAGAAAACGACAGCGATTGAGTATTCTACAACACGTATACACGCATCGTAATAACTTCGTAATGGCTCCACAACTACGGTGAACTTATTACATTTGAAATGTAAAACAAAGCCGTTCCCTGATGCCCAAGATCGCCTTGAAATGAGAAGGCATAGACCTTGGGGTCATGCCATCGAAATTGAAAGGCGAGGTTGGGCATCAGGGGGCGGCGACTTTTACATTTCTCCGCCTTGGAGCGAACACCAGGATCCTTGCGCATCGGTGGTGAGAATCACCGGACCGTCATTGGTGATGGCGACGGTGTTCTCGTAGTGCGCGGCGGGCAGGTGGTCGTTGGTGGTGACGATCCAACCGTCGGAGCCCGTGCTCACATGGTTGGAACCCATCGTTACCATCGGCTCGATGGCAATGACCATACCGGCCTGGAGGCGAACGCCCCTCCCCTTCTTTCCATAGTTAGGAACGTTGGGGTCCTCGTGCATCACGCGGCCAATGCCATGGCCCACATAGTCACGAAGCACGCCATAACCGTGAGACTCGGCGAGGGACTGGACGGCATAACCAACATCCCCGATATGGTTACCGGGAACAGCCTGCTCAATGGCAGCCTTAAGGCAATCGCGCGTGACCTCGCACAGGGCCTTGGCCTCGGGCGTAGGGGTGCCGACGAAAAACGTCCATGCGTTATCGCCAACCCAACCGTCGACAACGGCTCCCGTATCGATGGAGATGATATCGCCATCGCGCAGGATCATATCGGGGTTGGGGATACCGTGGACCACAGCATCGTTGATCGATGCGCAAATGGTCCCCGGGAACCCGCCGTAACCCTTAAAGGCCGGGGTGCCGCCATGCATGCGGATAATCTGCTCCGCGAGCTGATCGAGCTCAAAAGTCGAAACGCCGGGACGCACCATGGCTCCAACGTGGCGGAGCGCCATCTTAGATAGCGCTCCTGCCTTCTTCATCTGCTCGATTTGCGTTGCAGACTTAATCTTAATCATAGACCGAGGGCCTCTTTGACATCCCCGTATACGGTCTCGCGAGCCTGGTCACCGTTGACCGACTTGAGCAGACCCTGGCCACGATAGTAATCGACAAGCGGGCTCGTGGACTTCTCGTAGACGTCGAGACGGTTCTTGATGGTCTCGGGCTTATCGTCGTCGCGCTGATACATCTCGCCGCCGCATTTGGGGCAGGTAACATCGGCAGCAGTGCCGGTGTAACCGCAGGCGCGGCAGGTTCGACGCGAAGACAGACGATCGATGATGACCTCGGGGGCCACGTCGACCAGAAGGGCACAGTCGATCTCGCGACCCATGGCGGAGAGCTCGGAATCGAGCGTCACAGCCTGGGCGGTGTTGCGCGGGAAGCCGTCGAGGATGAAGCCTTGCTGGGCGTCATCGGCGGCAAGGCGCTCCTTGACAAGGTCGATCACGAGCTGGTCGGGAACGAGCTCGCCAGCGTCCATGTACTTCTTAGCCTGAATACCAAGCTCGGTGCCACCCTTGACGGCAGCACGCAGCAGGTCGCCCGTGGAGATGTGGGCGACGCCAAACTCGGCGACGAGCTCCTGTGCAACGGTGCCCTTACCGGCACCCGGAGCTCCGAGCAATACGAGGTTCATGAGCAATCCTCCTCTAGCCTATTTAAAGAATCCATCGTAATCATACATCTTGATCTGGCCTTCGAGCTTGTCGACCGTGTCGAGCACGACGCCGACCATGATGAGGATGGACGTGCCGCCAAATGCCTGGATCAGCTGATTGCCCGTGAAGGAGAAGATGATCGAAGGCACGATGGCGATGAGCGCCAAAAAGACAGCGCTGGGAAGCGTAATCTTGTTGAGCGCGTTCTTGATGTAGGCCGCGGTAGCCCTACCCGGACGAACGCCCGGAATAAAGCCGCCCTGCTTCTTAAGGTTGTCGGCCGTGTCATCGGGATTGAACACCATGGAGGTGTAGAAGTACGCGAAGAACACGATGAGGACAACGTTAAGCACCCAGTTGAGCCAACCGGTCGAAAGCGCAGAGGCAACTGCCTGAATCCAGCCGATGCCGGGGAAGAACACGGCAATCTGAGCCGGGAAGTACAGCAGCGCCGAAGCGAAGATGATCGGCACGACACCCGCGGTGTTGACCTTGATGGGCAGGTAGGTGGTCTGGCCACCCATCATGCGACGGCCCACGACGCGCTTAGCGTAGGAGACCGGAATGCGGCGCTGGCCGCGCTCAAGGAAAACAATCAGCGGGATAACCAGCAGGATGATGGCGCAGATGATCACCATAGTAATGATGCCACCGCCATTGCCCTCGGTGCTGGAGAAGATCGCCTGCGGCAGACCGGCCATGATGTTCGCAAAGATGATCAGCGACATGCCATTGCCGATACCGCGCTGGGTAATGAGCTCACCAATCCACATGATCAGCATGGCGCCCGCGGTGAGCGTGCCGACGATCATGAGGTCGAAGATGATCTCGGGAGCGGCGGCGCCATTAAAGCTGATGCCGAAGCTCTTAAAGAGGAAGAGGTAACCCACGGAGTTGAGGATTGCCAGAGCCAGGGTGAGGTAACGCGAATACTGCGTAATCTTGGTCTGACCGACCTCGCCCTCGCGGGCAAGCTCATGCAGGGAAGGCACAACGGCCTGGAGCATCTGGAGGATGATCGAGCTGGTGATGTAAGGCATGATGCCCAGCGAAAACACCGACACATAGCTCAACGCGCCGCCAGAGAAAAGATTCAGGAGGGCCATAGCACCTGCGGCGACCGAATTGTTATCGGTCGAGAAAAGGCCCAGCATCCCCTGGAAGGGAATGCCGGGCACAGGAACGTGCGCACCAATGCGGTACACGACGAGCATAGCTATGGTAAAAAGAATCTTTTCGCGCAGTTCTTTGATGCGGAAAGCATTCTTAAGACCATTTAGCACGGCAGCTCGACCTTTCCGCCGGCGGCCTCGATCTTGGCCTGCGCAGAAGCGCTGACCTTGTCGACCTTGACCGTGAACTTCTTGGTAAGCTCACCATTGCCGAGCACCTTGACGGGCTCGAACTCGCTCTTGGTGATGCGAGCGGCCTTAAGAGCGGCACCGTCGATCACAGCGCCATCCTCGAACTTACGCTCGAGACGCTCAACGTTAACAGCGGTGTACTCGATACGACGGGGGTTGCGGAAGCCCGGAAGCTTGGGCAGGCGCATAGCCAGCGGAGTCTGGCCACCCTCGAAGCCGGCACCCTTGGTGCCGCCAGAGCGAGAGCCCTGGCCCTTCTGGCCGCGGCCAGAAGTGGTGCCGTGACCCGAAGAATTGCCACGGCCAACGCGCTTGCGGTTCTTAGTGGAACCGGGCGCGGGAGTAAGATCGTGAAGCTGCATTTGCTACTCCTCTACAATCTCGACAAGGTGCTTGACCTTGAAGATCATGCCGCGGACGGACTCGTTGTCAGTAATCTCGCGAACCTCGCGGATCCTGTGGAGACCGAGGGCACGGACAGTACGGACCTGGTCCTGCTTGCAACCGTTGGTGCTGCGGACCTGCTTGATCTTGATGGTGTCAGCCATGCTTAGTTCTCCTTACCGACGAACATCTCGGAGACCGTCAGGCCACGGCGAGCCGCGACGTCCTCAGGGCTGGAGAGCTCCTTGAGGCCCTCGACGGCAGCCTTGATGATGTTGAGGCCGTTGTCGGTACCGAGGGACTTGGACAGGACGTTCTTGATGCCAGCAAGCTCAAAGAGGGGACGCACAGCGCCGCCGGCGATAACGCCGGTACCCTCGACAGCGGGCTTGATGATGATGCGGCCGGCACCAAAGTGGCCGATAACCTCGTGCGGAATGGTGCCCTCTTCGGTCACCGGCACGTGGAACATGTTCTTCTTGGCATCGAGAGACGCCTTGGAGATGGCCATGGGCACCTCAGCGGACTTGCCCATGCCAACGCCGACGTTGCCCTTGCCATCGCCAACGACGACGAGAGCGACGAGGCTCATGCGACGACCGCCCTTGACAGTCTTCGACACGCGGTTGATGTAAACGACGCGCTCCTCGAACTCGGAGGCCTCGCGCTGCTGCTTCTGATTACGAGCCATGTGCTACATACCTCCTAGAACTCGAGACCGGCGGCACGAGCACCGTCGGCGAGGGCCTTGACGCGGCCATGGTAGATACGGCCACCGCGATCGAAGGCGACCTTGGTGATGCCGGCCTCGATGGCACGCTTGCCAACGAGCTGACCGACCTTCTCCGCAGCCTCCTTGTTCGAGGTGTGGGTGCCCTTGAACTCGGCCTCGAGGGTCGAGGCAGAGACGAGCGTCAGGCTGGAGCCCTTGCTGTCGTCGATGATCTGGGCATAGATGTTGGCGTTAGTACGGGTCACGCGAAGACGCGGACGCTCGGCGGTACCCGAGATCTTGCCGCGAACACGACGCTGACGACGCTTGAGGCCTTCCAGCTTCGCCTTATGCTTGTTCATACGTAAACTCCTAAAAAGGTTGATCTTGCCAGCACCTAACGGGGTGCTGGTCTTATGCGAGTGAGTCGGTTACGACTACTTGGCGGCCTTACCCAGCTTGCGGCGGATGTGCTCGCCAACGTAGTGGATACCCTTGCCCTTGTAAGGCTCGGGAGGACGATGGCCGCGGATCTCAGCGGCGATCTGACCGACCTGCTGCTTGTTGATACCCTTGACGTTCACGTGGGTGTTGTCGGGAACCTCGAAGGTGATACCCTCGGGAGCCTCGACGATCACGGGGTGCGAGAAGCCCAGGGAGAACTCGAGGTTCTTGCCCTTCTGCTGCACGCGGTAACCGACGCCGGCGAGCTCGAGCTTCTTCTCGAAGCCCTCGGAAACGCCAACAACCATGTTGTGGATGAGGGCGCGGGTGAGGCCGTGGCGGGCACGGGTCTCACGCTCGTCGTCGGGACGGGAAACGGTGAGGACGTTGTCCTCGATATTGATAGCGAGCTTCTCATAGACATCGAGCTCGAGCTGGCCCTTGGGGCCCTTGACGACAACGTTGTTGCCGTTGACTGCCACTTCGACTCCGGCGGGAATCTGGACAGGCTTATTACCGATACGAGACACGGTGATCTCCTTTCCTTCTACCTACCGAGCGAATTACCAGACGTAAGCGATGATCTCGCCGCCGACGTTGTGCTTGCGAGCATCGCGGTCGGTCATGACGCCATGGCTGGTGGAAATAATGGCGGTACCAAGGCCACCGCGGACGCGGGGCATGTCGGCAACGCCGGTGTACTTACGCAGGCCCGGCTTGGAAATGCGGCGGATGCCGTTGATGACCTTAGCCTTCTTGGGACCATACTTAAGCGTGATGTGCAGAGTCTTCTGGGGAACGGTGTCCTCGACATCGTAGCCCTCGATGTAGCCCTCCTCGTGCAGAACACGAGCGATCTCGACGAGCTTCTTGCTGCTCGGCATGGAGACCGTGGCCTTGTTCACAGAGTTAGCGTTACGAATGCGCGTAAGCATATCTGCGATCGGGTCTGTAAGGTTCATACAGATTCTCCTTCGTTCTTGATGAACACGTGCTCTTGGTTCTTCGCCGCCCTTAACGGCAAAGCCTAACTAGCACGTTTTCCCTGTTCCAAACGGATGCTTGAAACGCTGGTAGTGACTTACCAGCTGGCCTTCTTAACGCCGGGAAGCTCGCCCTTGAGTGCAAGCTCGCGGAAGCAGACACGGCACAGGCCGAACTTGCGGTACACAGAGTGCGGACGGCCGCAGCGCTGGCAGCGCGTGTACTCACGAGTAGAGAACTTCTGCTTGCGATTGCACTTGACGATCATCGATGTCTTAGCCACTTATATCCTCCTCACATAGAGTATTGTTCGCCCCAAGCGCCGCCCCCTTGTGGGAACGGCGCTTATAGGGCAGGTGAACCTATTTCTTGAACGGGAAACCAAAGGCGTCCAGAAGGGCCTTGGCCTCCTCATCGGTGTTGGCGGTGGTCACGAAAGTGATGTCCATACCACGCTGGTGATCGACGGAGTCAAAGTCGATCTCGGGGAAGATGAGCTGCTCGGTGACGCCCATGGAGAAGTTACCACGGCCGTCGAAGCTCTTGGCGGAGATGCCGCGGAAGTCGCGGATACGGGGGATAGCGACGGAAGTCAGACGATCGAAGAACTCCCACATACGGTCGCCACGCAGGGTAACCTTGCAGCCGATCGGCATACCAGCGCGCAGGCGGAAGGTAGCGATGGACTTGCGGGCACGGGTGATCATCGGCTGCTGGCCGGTGATGGCGCGCAGGTCGCGCACGGCACCGTCGATGGCCTTGGAATCGGTAGCGGCCTCGCCGACACCCATGTTCACGACGATCTTCTCAAACTTGGGGATCATCATGACGTTCTCGTACTGGAACTTGTCCTGAAGCTGCTGCTTGACCTCGTTGTTGTACTTGGCCTTCAGACGCGGCACATACTTCTCTTCTGCCATTGTTCACTCCTTCTTGGGGTTTTAAGCACGGGGCGTGGCCACGGTGGGTTGTCCTCGTGCCTCCTGACTGCATCCGCGCCGCTCATGGCATTTCGCGGTTTGGACTCGACGCAGCAGGAGCCGACAAAACAATCGGTACTATACGCGCATTGGGTACGTATTTCCAGAAAAACATCGTCTGCCTGCACAACTCCACAACTCCCCCGCACAAATGGGTCCCAAAAAGCCGTTGCGGTGAAATAGGGACTGTTTGACAGCTTAACCGGCTTAAACAATCCGTATTTCACCGCAACTCATCGGCTTCCTCTTGAGGCGTGAAGCCGCAGACCGACGCAATGATGATAGCGGGCGTGACGATACCCGCGAATGCCGCCAGTACATGCTGCAGTGCATGGGGCAATACCTGCACAAACGAAACTTTTCCCGTACGCTCGAACAGGGCGTCCCCTGCCACCGACCCTGCCATTTGCGCCTCCCATACCCTAGGCAGCGGCCCTATGCCGCCCAACGGGCGGACATTATAGGGCATATGGCACAGGTAGCATTTTGACCCGCATGCGGCAGAGGGCTGGGGTAGCTAATTTGGGACGGGGCTCTTTTAGCTACCCAACAGCGAGCGAACGCCTCGAGATGATTTTTCTGGGACGGGGATTTAAAAATCATTGCGTACCTAATGATTTTTTAATCCCCGTCCCAGAAAAATCATCGAGCAGGCAGGGTAGCTAAAAGAGCCCCGTCCCAAATTAGCTACCCCTGGGATGCGACTAGCGCTTGCGGGGGACGAGCTTGGTGCGACGCAGGTGGATCATCTCGGCGGCGATGGAGATGGCGATCTCTTCGGGGTCCTCGGCCTGAATGGCAACGCCGATCGGCAGGTGCAGCTCGTCGATCTGGTCCTGCGTAAAGCCCTCCTGCTCCAAGCGAGCCCGCACAAAGGCCGTCTTGCGGCGCGAACCCAGGCAACCCAAATAGGCGGGCTTGGCGCGCAAGGCCTGAATCACCACATCGATATCGGACTTGTGGCCCGCCGTGGCGACGACTACCAGATCGCGCGGACCGATGGGACATTGCTCGTCCAGGTTCTTGTAGTCGACCAGACGACGGTCGTAGACGCCGGGCGCCCATTCGGGCGTCAGCGTGCCGGGGCGGTCATCGCACGCCACGACGGCAAAGCCCGCCGCCGTGAGCACGCGCGCCGTCGCGGCGCCCACGTGTCCGCAGCCAAAGATGTAGGTCAGGCCCTCGGGGCAAAGCGTCTCGATGTGCGCCGGGGGAATCTCGGAGGCGGCGTTGGTGTAGGTGACCTTACTCCCCTCTTCCGTCAGCGAAAGCCCGGGGCAGCCCACAATGGTGCGGCGCGACTCCTCGCCATGGTATTCGGCAGCGTCGCCTTCGAGCGCGCTTGCGATAAACGGTTCAAAGTCGATGACGAAGTCGCCGATGCGTCGATACGCCAAGACGTCGGCAACCGACTGGAACAACGGCGCTTGCGATACATCCAGGTGCAGATAGCACAGGCAGATGGCTCCGCCGCAGATCATGCCGGTATCGGAGTTCTCGCCGCCCATGGTGTAGCGGACCAGACGCGATTGCCCTGCGGCCAGCAGCTCGCGCGCCTCGTCCAGCGCAAGGAGCTCAATCTTACCGCCACCGATGGTGCCCGCTTGGCTGCCATCGGCAAAGACCGCCATCCATGCGCCCACGCCGCGCGGCGATGACCCTGCCGTGCCGGCCACTACCACCAGCTCGCACGTCTTACCGGCCTTCAGAGCGCCAAGCGCAGCATTCACCACATCGAGCTTTTCCATCGTCGCTTCCTATCCCCTAAAAACGTCGGTGAACATGGCGAGCGCCTCGAGTACGCCGCCGCCGACCGACGTCGCCTTGTCCGAAATATAGTTGATGTAGCTGGCGTCGCCGCGCGGGTCGACGTCGGCGCATTTAAAGCCCTCAGTGACTTGAACGCCGTTCGCCAAAAGGCCGCGCAAGCAGCCGTCAATCTGCGTGACCATGGGAGTGTCGCCCGCATACCCGATCACATCGCCGGCACTCACGATGCCGCCGATCGCGCGGTGGGACCTAAACACGCCGGCGGCGGGGCTGTGGATAACGCGCTCCTTGCCATGCCCGGCGATGACACCCGGCACGCCCGTATTGGGCTGGGGCGAGCCCTGGGTGATGACGCGGCCGAGGAAATGACCGCGCATGGTCTCGACCACGGCATCGCAATCGACCGGCGCGGTAAAGCCCGGTCCTACGGCGATGACGACAGGCGCCATATCGCGCGTGGTGCCCAAATTGCGCTTGGCCAGGATCGCGTCGACCACGGCAGCGGGCTTAAGTTCGTCGAGCATCTTGGCCTGGGGATCCACCACGACGGCAACATCTCCGGCCTGGGTAATTGCAAGCGCCTCTGCCGGCGTCTGCGCCAAGCGGGCGCGAATGCCCTCGACCTGAACCTCGCCCAGGCGAATGGCCTCGCAAAAACTGATTGTGCGGCGGATGCACGTGGGAACCGCGATATCGGCCATGACAACCGACACGCCGGCGCGCACCAAACGGGCGGCGACGCCCGTGGCGATATCGCCGGCGCCGCGAACATAAACGAGCATTTCCGGGGCACCTCCCTGTGCTACGGTTTGAGCAGAGCAAAAGCGGTTCGACCGCTACTCTGATGATTATTTATTATCACAGTATTATACGGCGGTGAACAGATGGAAACGGTTAGCGGCAATCTCGCCTCGGCGCTTAGGATCGAGCCGGGCATTACCGCGATTATCGGCAGCGGCGGCAAGTCGACCTTGCTAAAGACGCTCGGCCTTGAGCTTATGCGCGCGGGCGGCCGCGTGCTCCTCTGCACCACCACGCATATGTTTCCCGTCGCCGGCGTGCCATGGGACGGGACGGGTCGTCGCCTGGACGCCGCACCTTGGAAGCCGGGCGCCGCACATGTCCCCGGTTGCACCTGCGAGGCCTGCGCGGGCCTTGCGCGGGGAAGCATCTGCCAAGCAGGTGTCTTGGACCCCGAGACGGGCAAGCTCTCCGCCCCCGCCGAGCCGCTCGGCGAGCTGGCACAGCGCTTTAACTACGTCTTGGCCGAGGCGGACGGCAGCAAGCGGCTCCCGCTCAAGGCCCACGCCGCCTGGGAGCCGGTGATTCCCTCTGGCACGGCCAACATCGTCTGGATCGTTGGCGCCTCGGGGCTCGGCAAGCCCATCAACGAAGCCGTCCACCGCCCCGAGCTCTTTTGCGAGCGTTGCGGCTGCGAGACCACCGACATCGCCACGCCCGAGCACGTCGCCCAGGTGCTCAATGCCGAGATGCAGGCGCTGGGACTCTGCACCGCACGCGTCATGCTCAACCAAGTCGACGCGCTCAGCGACCCGGCTATGGCCGCCCGCTTCGAAGCAGCCCTCGGCCGCCCCATCGTCGCCACCAGCCTCCAGGGGTAGCTAATTTGGGACGGGGCTCTTTTAGCTACCCCATGTTGAGAGAAAAATCATCAGGTAGGCAGGGTAGCTAAAAGAGCCCCGTCCCAAATTAGCTACCCTGGCGGCACCCCCTGCTAGCGAGGCGCGTAGCAGGCCGCAACGTGTTCTGAGACGCGGCGCTGGCCCTTGGCGGTGTCGACATCCCACAGCTCGTAGGCACGTGCCTCGACCAACTGGATATCGGCACGGCCGCGCAGCAGCGACGATCCGCCGTCCCTGCCCTTAAGCCCCATAAGGTTAGGAAAGAAGCTCGCGGGGAACAGCACCGGAGAGGCCGGCTCGCCGTTCAGGGCAAGACGCACGGGCGCGACACCGCCGTTGGCCTTAAAAGCACCGGCGAGTGCCTCAAAGGAATCAGAACTCACGAGCGGCTGGTCGCCCGGCAAAAAGAGGCAGCCCCTCCAATCGCGATCGGCTCCCCAAGCAAGGCCGGCGCGCACGCTCTCGCTCCTGAGCGCGCCATCGTGCCGTACGCACGCGCAGCGCAGCTCACGGCAGATCTCGGCAACCTGGGGCCAGCGCGTCGTAACAACAACGTCAAATCCCCTGGGCACCGATTCAATCGTCCGCTGAATCAGCGGCTTTCCACAGATGTCGGCAAGCATCTTGTTAGAGCCAAACCGCTTGCCCTCGCCCGAAGCCATAATGACGCAACCAAGTTTCATGGCGATACCTCCCCTGAAGCCATCGTACCCATAACGCGCGCCGCGGGGCACCTACATCGAAAGCGCTTATCCCGCACGCCCACGATGCAAAAAGGGGGCACCCCGCCGGTTGGCAGAGCGCCCCCTTTACATGGCTTACCTCAACCCGGCTTTAGGCCTGAAACCAACGGACGGCGTTGCGCTCATAACGCAGCGACACTTTCGTTATTTGCGAACAAGTGGGGTTTATGGCAAAGTGTGCCCAAACTAATTTTTAGGAAGGCACCCATGACCCCCGCACAGATTGAGTTTTATAAGCGCCTTGCACACGGCCTGGCGCTCCAGTTTGGCCCCAACTGCGAAGTCGTCGTCCACGACCTGGAGACCGAGGACGTGGACCACTCCATCGTGGTGATCGAAAACGGCCATGTAAGCGGGCGCAAACTGGGTGACGGTCCCAGCCATATTGTGTTTGAGTCCATGCACGAGGACACCACCGACGTGCACGACCGCGAGCCATACCTCACCAAAACCGCCGATGGCAAGCTGCTTAAGTCCTCGACCATCTTTATCCGCAACGACGAGGGCAAGCCTGTCGGCATTTTGGGCATTAACTTTGACATTACGCTCATGAAAGCTTTTGAGCGCTCGCTCGATGCCTTTACCGGCACCGACGGCACGGGCTACACCGAGCCCGAGCCCATTACCAAAACCATCGGCGACTTGCTCGAAGATCTGCTGCGCGAGTGCGAGCAATACGTGGGCAAGCCCGCAGCCCTTATGACCAAAGATGAGCGCATTCGCGCCATTGGCTACCTCGACCGTCGCGGCGCCTTCCTCATTTCCAAGTCGAGCGAGCGTGCCTGCGAGTTCTTTGGCATCTCTAAGTACAGCTTCTATAGCTACCTCAACGAGGCAAAGGCAGAGGCCGACGACAAGTAGGCAACTCGGCCGGATCGCCCCTCCCCTTTTGGGCGTGAGTTCTGGAATGCACGAATCCAAGACTCGGCCGCAAGGCAAGTTCCATATAATCGAAGGACGAGACAGTTCGAAAGGATGGAACAAGATGGGGTCGAGCAACGCATCGCGCAACGACCGCGGAGGCTTCGCTTCTGCCGCCAGGCATGCGAAACGCGCGTTTGACGAGGGCGAAGACGATCTGTTTGCGTTGAGCCTCGACGACGTGATGAGCGATCGCCCCTGGACAGCCGACGAGCCCATGGGCGGCGGAACCCATTCGGCAGGCGATCCTTCCGAGACGGCATCGTTTATCGCCGCGGCGCAGCATCTTGCGCCCGAACCGCCCATTGCAGATCTCGACGACTTTGCGACCCGTCAGTTTGCCTTCGATTCCTGGGCTGATGCCGATCTGGACGAAACATCTGCCGGAGCGCCGACGCTCGGCGAGCCGGTAAATCCGCTTGTCGCCGCGTCCGCTTCCGAATACGAGCCGGACGACCATGCGCAAGCTATACCCACGTCCTCATACACCGATAGCCACACTGATAACGACGATTATTATGGCGACTACTACGCCGCAGAAGAGGCGCCGCGCTTTTTGGATTTCAATCCAGTAGCAAAGATTATCTTTATAGCGATTGTCGTGGTGCTGCTTGGCGTAATCGCATTTGAGGGATTCCAGCTGTTCCGCAGCCCCGTCGAGCCCGAATCGGCAACGCAGCAAAAAGAGGACGAGAGCAACGACTACCTCGACGTCAACAACCTCAAGGGCGACCCCAACGACGGGGACGAGTAGCGGGGGCTGAGGGCGGCTGAAACGTCCATATGTAGCACCAGCTTCTACGTGCTGTTTTGTTATCCGGTTACACTTTTCCAGATGTTGAGACCGTCAGATTCGACACTTTTCCGTACTTTTGAGGTGCCGATTCCGACACTTTTCCGTACTTTCTTACGGCCGATTTCGACACTTTTCCGAATGTTGGCCGAATAATTGCCGCGTAATCAAGCGCCGTCTGCACATCATTTCGCACGCGGCGCTTGATTTGTGTCCGCGCGTGCTGATAGACTCCATCGTGCCCGCAAGGAGCGGGCGCGTTTTATCCAGAGTCGGGGTAGAGAGTTGGCTCCACGATCCCGACGCCAACCGGCCAAGAGGCACGGTGGCCCTGCCAACATCGATGAAAGGAGTCCGTATGGACAATTTCTCCGTGCGCAGCGAGCGCAACTTCCACAATCTGGCAGCCAAGCCAAAACGAATGCATCTTCTAGACGAGCCGAGCGGCTATGCCTCGGCCATGGTCAAGAACAGCCTCTCCCACCAGATGCGCTTTACGGTACAGAAGCTCGAGGAAGAGCTCTGTGCTGCCGGCGACCCTCACGTACTGCAAATCAAGCTGCTCGGAGACGACTCGCGTGAGCCGTCGAGTTGGAAGCTGTTTGCCGACGGCATATGCGTTGCGGACGGATCCGGCGCCTTTGCCCGCGAGTGCTTCTGCGAGGGAGCCGAGGTGTTTTTGGACCTGTGCCGCGACGCCGTGCGCGCGGCCGAACTGCACCAGTGGAGCCAGAGGGAGTACGAGCTGCTGAGTGCCGCGCGCGGGATCGCGAGGATGTAGACAGGCGGAAATAGACTTGCGCACCCCAATGTCGCCAAAACGACAATACCGTAGCCCTTAGCCACCGTCGCGCGCGGCCACATAGGCCACACGGTGTCAAAAAACTGACACTTGTGTATGCCTTTTGACATACACAAGTGTCAGCGATCTAAACTGGGCAACCACAACGGCATATGCAACGGCCGATAGCTCGCCAATCACGACATGCCCGCCTTCCGCGACCTGATTGCCGAAGTACCGGCACCCAGCAACGATTGCGTCGACATTTCGCGCGACATGCGGCTTGGAAGGGCTGATGAGAGATGGCTGAATGCTTGGTGCGAGAGAGTGTAGTTCAGCGAAATCAGCCTAGACAGTGTGCCCCTCTGGTTCGAAGAACCTTGTCGAGATACTCGATAACCATACGCGCGGTTTCTTCGTTCACCTCATCCGCAGCGATGCAAAGTTTCGCATGGACCAGATTCCTCTTCTTGCGAATCTGGTGAGCCATGTCCGCCTCCTTCATCCAACGAGGCCTTTCCAGATACTTAATCTCGTTGATGTAGTCGATAAGGGCCGCGGGTTTCATCTTGCCGCTCTTCCTGTCCCGCACCATATACTTTTCCGCAAAGTAGTTAACGTGCTTGATTTCAGAAATCCAGTCGATAAGAACCGCCTCAAGAATGGAACCGGCAAGGATGATTGACGCCTTATAAGCGCCGTGCGAAAAACAAGTATTTAGCTCACGGATGTCCGAGGAAAGGAAAGTGCGTAACTGTTCCTCGTTATATGCCTGAATCCTATCGGCGATTTCGGCGTTAAGGATCTCTTCAGCCGCAGACGGTTCCGCACCCTTTAGGCCTTCGAGGTCTTGGTAGTTCCTCGGCGCACGTCCGGACAGGATGGCATATTCGGTGAGATAGTACTGCTCGTCCATCGATGGTTCGACAACGGGAAAAACGCTGAGGTCGCGAAGCGCTAGACGCTTCATGATGACGCCGCCAGCCAACGATGACAGGGCCTGCTTTGCGATATCGCTGGAAAGGTAGAAGCAGAGATACTCCGGAGATATCCCGTTGGCACGAATAACAGCCATGCTCGTGCCCGCATAAACGGGCTCTTCCCCATCGCGCTCAAAGACGATGGCGTGATTCTCCTCGCCGATGAGGCACATGACAATATCACCCTTGCGCAGGGGCACCGTTGTTGCCTCGCCCCGCTCCAATGAGTCAAGATCAACTGGGAATCTAATGTTTCTTGGCCTGAGAACCAAGACGTTTCTGGCGGCGTCAGTAACCTTTCGCGGCATAAGAATGCTGGCGACTTCCGAAAGCTCTACGGTCTTTGAACTCGCAAGCGTGCTACGTATCTTACGATTTCGAGGAGAATAGAACGCGGGGGTAAATCTTCCTTCTATAAGTTCGCTTGGAGGCATACCGAAAAAAGCTCCACACTTGGATGGACAGTCAGGAACCCCTCCATTTGCATAGTCTTCGACCGCCCGAAGATATGCGAGGAAATCGTCGCTGAAGCGATCGACCGGAATCTTGCAGAGACCGTCAGTCTTACGCGAGCCACGTGCCTTGGCGACAAGCGGTTTCTTGAGCTTGAGCGTCGAAAATCGACACTCTCCGAAGCCGGGTCGTGCGAAAACATAAAGCATGAGAAAAAGCGAGGTCCCAGACAAGATGTCCCCGAGCTCAAAGGCGCCGCGCAGGATGTAACCATCCGGAATAAGACTGCGCTTCTTACCGGTGTCAAAGAAACCGCGAACGCCCACAAAAGCGTACTCATCCGACTCATCTGAGAATACGAGCTCGGCCAGCTCGTCATGAGTTCCCGTAACGAGAAAGCCTTCGCGGCTATCTAAACACTTTTGCAAGTCAATCGTCATTACATCCTCCAACAACTATGCCGCGAGGTCCATGCTATAGAAGTAGTTAAATATCTCCTCAATACATCCGGGCAATGCTTCATCGGGATAACTAGACTCAGGAAGCTTGTATACCTCGTCGCGCACGATAAGCCTCACAATGTCGCGAGTCTCAGTCTTCTCCGTCCAGCGCACCATGTTGGTAAGCCGTTCTTCGATGATGGAAACCATCTCTATGGCTACGTTCTTGACCTGCTTGATCTCAGCAGGCGTCAATGTGTCTTTGAACAGCATCTCGAATACCGTCATCTGCTGTTGATTCTGGAAGCCTTCGCGCACATACTCCCTCTGCTTGTCATCGAGATCGCGAGAGAGGTTGATGAGGTCGTTGAATGTCTTCTCGATCATCGCCTTGTCCTGCTCGGAGTTGTAGCTCTCGATAATCCGCTCGTAGCGTTCGAAGTAGTCGATGCGTCTGGGATTGCCCCTCAGCGCGGTCTCAAGGCGCCCTTCTATGACAGAACGCAGGTCGTCAATGACGAGGTGCTTGCGCTTGGCCCTGGCAAACTCCTGTGAAAGCCTGTTGAAGTCGATGCTACTGATATCGAACTTGGTAGCCGTTTTGAGCCCCTCGGCGGCCTCGCTGACCACCACATGTTCGCTCACGATGCCCTGCAGCTGGACCATGAGCTCGGTTGTGTCAGCACTGGTCCTGTGGGCATTGATGTGGTTGAAGACGGCGCGCAGAGCGTCGCGCTTGGCCAGCAGCTCCTCGCCCACCTCACGTTGGCTCACGTATTTGTACAGGGTGAACAGCTCGCGGCACATGACACCGTAACGTTTCTTTGCCTCGTCGCGCTGCGAGACGCAGTCTGCGGCGTTCTTGATCTCTGCAACCTTGTCGAAGCCCTCTGCTGTCAGTAGGGATTCAAGCTCGTAGCCCAGTGACGACACGAACGAGACAGCGTCGTCCGTAAGTTCAGAAATCTTCGCAAGTAGCTCGTCTTTGTCGACCACTGGATCGACTCCGTGTCCGTCATCGGGGTTCTCGGTATAATCGGCCAGGGCCTTCCTCAGGGCCTTCACGACGCCGACATAGTCGATGATGAGGCCGTTGCTCTTGCCCTTACTCACGCGGTTGGCGCGTGCGACAGCCTGCATGAGACTGTGGGCCTTGAGTGGCTTGTCGAAGTACATGGCAGAGAGCGACTTCACATCGAAGCCGGTAAGCCACATGGCGCATACGAAGACGATACGGAACGGATTGTTGGCATCCTTGAACTCGTCGTCTAGCTGGCGCTCCTCCATCTTCTGGCGATGTGGCACTATGTCGAGTCCCCACTTGCGAAAACGATCGATCTCGTTCTGCTCCTGGCTCACCACGACCGCCATCTCGGTGGATTCCATCCAGGCGATTTTACGGCGCTGCTCCATGGCCTGCTGCTGGTCCATGCCGGCAAGCTTTGCGCGCTCCTCGTCAAGCGCCTCGGCCCAATACTCCTGCACGTAGTTGTACATCATCACGCAGGTAACCTTGTTCACGCAGATGAACATGGCCTTACCCGACTCCCATATGTTCGTGTAATGGGAGACGAAGTCGCGGGCCACGGCCCTCAGGCGCGGCTCGGCCATGATGATATGAACGCCGTGGTTGAGCTGGGCCTGCACCTTCTCGGTCTGGTCGACGTCGAGGTCAGCATCTTCAACGGCTTGGAGCAGCTCGTCGTTGATCTCCGGATTCTCGATGCCGAGCTGGTCGCTACGGTTCTCATAGAAGAGCGGTACTGTGGCACCGTCCTCGACGGCGCGCTTGAAGTCGTAGACTGAAACATAGCCGCCAAAGGTCCTGGCCGTTAGGTTGTCGTAAGCAAGAATTGGCGTTCCCGTAAAGCCCAGTCGCGACGCCGTAGGCAGTAACTTAACCATGTTCTCGGCAAAGATACCGTTGTTGGATCGATGTGCCTCATCGGAGAGCACGACGATATCGTGGTCGGGCACGATGGACTCGGCGTCAGACTGGTTGAACTTCTGGATAAGCGAGAAGATATAGCTCGGATTACCCTTGAGCTTCTCCACCAGGTCCTTGCCACTCGTGGCGCGGCAGCGCTCGGCGGGGATACCCGCCAGGCAGCCGCAGCTTTCGAACGTCTCACTAATTTGCTTGTTGAGCTCATCGCGGTCTGTAAGCACTAGAAACGTCGGAGACCCCGATTGCGTTCGACGAATCTTCTCGGCCAAGAAAACCATCGAGTAGCTCTTGCCCGAGCCCTGCGTATGCCAGAAGACGCCGAGCTTGCCATTGCGCAGTTCGCGCTCAGAGTATGCATGTACGGCTTCGTTCACGCCCAGGTACTGGTGATTGCGCGCCAGGATCTTGGCGGCCGGCGAGTCGAAATGATCAAACAGGATGAAGTTCTGGAAGAGGTCGAGCAGCGTCTCTTTGGCGCACACACCCCTCAGCATGGTCTCGAGCGCAACACTGCCAGCGTCGCCCTCACTCAGGCGTTTCCATTCACCGAAGAACTCATAGGAGCTGCCCAACGTTCCGATTTTGGACTCCAGCCCGTTGGAGAGCATCACAAAGGCGTTGTAATAGAAAATCTGGGGAATGGTGTCCTGGTAGTCGGTGTAGTTGTCCTCGTACGCGCGCAACACGTCTTTGTCGTGACGTTTGAATTCGACAAACAGCAGCGGCACACCGTTGACGAAGCCTACCAGGTCGCAGCGACGTCGATGCATGGGGCCCTTCACCCACAGCTCCTCTGCCACCACAAAGCGGTTCATCTTTGGATGTTCAAAGTCGAAAGCCTGTGCAAGCTCGGTACGCGTGGAGCCATCGGCCTGAACCTTCTTCACCGGTATGCCGTCGCGAAGCATCTTATACTTTGCCTCGTTAGTCTGGAGCAGCGAATCGCCGACGAAGACCTGCTCCAAGGTTGCCACAGCCTCGGCGCATTCCGCCTCGGTAAGATGCTCGTTCAGTTCAACCAACGCGTTCATGAGATCGCGCTTGAGAAGGACATCCTTATAGGAGTCGCGGCCCAGCGTGCCACAGGGGCCGAGAACCTCATCGTCGAAGCAATAGTGGACGTCCCATCCCATACAGCGCAGCAACTCACCCGCGGGCTTTTGGACAGCTTCCTCCTCGGAGTAACGGCTAGTCATTGCCTTCCCCCATTCCGTGTCAGGGCATCTGCCGGACGATATTTCAAGTCAAGCGGAATCGCGTCGTTAGCCTCACATAGGTTGGGCCAATTGACAGGGTCGAAGTTGAGACCCATCTCGAGCGTCTTTTCGCAGTCCATCGCTACACCTCGATTTCCCCAGACATGAGCTTGGGAAGTAGGCGATCGCGTGCCTCGCGAGCGAAAGAAATCCGCCTGCAGCATGTTCCCAACTTTTTAGAATACAAGCTGGCAGCGCTTTCGAACTGTTCCTTTATCCGATCAGAAGGGACAAGCAGCTCGTAACCGTCGAGAAAATCTTCCCAGAGAAAATTGATGATGTTCCCGGCGCTACTCTTCTCGTATTTTCTAATTAATCCCGTCTTATAATCGTTTCTGATCTTCCAATACAACAAAGCAGAATCGACGCTTTCGGCAAGGTGCATCCTTTTACAGAAGCTCGCACAAATTACCGGACTGTCAAACATACTCAAGACCTCTTCGGTAATCAGCAGCGAACGTCCGACACCTGTCTCTTTACTGCCACCCGAAACCTCAAATACAATATCTCCGGGTTCAAGCTTTCTTTTCTGAAAGTTAGATTCGGCATGCCATCTAACTGGGGTGCCTTTAACATTCCCATTGCGAATCGCTTCAATATCAGCGGCCCTGATTACAGCCGCCCGAACAGGATAAGAACTCTCGCTGAATTCCTTGCCCCAGCCGCCGCCAATATGAGAAACAAGATATTCTCGAAGACTCAGCCTTTTCCACCCCTCGGGGAGGCCGTCGACGATGGGCGTGGTCTCGTGACCGGGGAACTTGAGGTCGATGAACCACTCCTTGTAGAGGCGCTGGGCGGCCTCCTCCAGGAGCTTGATCTGCCTACGGTTATTCTCGATTAGCTCGTCATAAGCAGAGAGCACGTCAGCAATGCGATCTTGGGTCTCACGGTCAGGAAGCCCAATTACCAGGTTGCGAATAATCGGCATGTTGACGTGGGAGACAGTTGCTCCGTTTGAGTTGCTAAGCAGCGCATGTCTCTGCTTCGGAGCATTGAGGTAGTAGTTCAAGAATAGAGGGCTAACCTTCTCGGCGTTAGGCCGAATGAGAACGGTTCTTTGCCCGAGGCACACCTCCATGCCCTCTCTAATGATGCCAACATTGCCAGCAGGAGCCTCCCTGGCAAGTATCAAATCATTCGGACGTGGAACGGCGCGAATATTTCGCCTATCGTATGCAGCCTTGGAAACTCGTTGAACACCCTCGAGATCAAGGTAGCCGACTCCGATGTTTGGAGTGCGAATAATCGGATATCCCTCGCCCTCGTCAGGCTCTGTCGAATGTGGGCAATCGACGATCAGCTCGCAGACATCATTTAGTTTGCAGCTCATAGTCCCAGCTCCTGGAAGTTGCGGTCGATAGTGGCCATGAGGTCGTTACCCTGCTTCTGCAGCTCCAGCAACTCCGAGTGAATCTCGGCCATGCGCTCATGGAAGTCCACGCCGTCGTCCTCTACAGGAGGCACGCCCACGTAGGCACCCGGCGTCAGGCTCCAAGAGCTCTTCTCGGCAGGCTGGTCGCCCTGAATCTCATTACGCGTGGCCACCTTGCACAGCCCCGGCACATCCGCGTACTCGCCCTCGCCGAACTTCTCGACAAGCCAGACGGCCTCGCCGATCTCAGTAGCCGCGGACTCCATCCGCGCCGTCACCTCAGCAAGGGCCTCACGGTGCTTCTTCTGCTCGCGCTTGGGCAGGGCATCGACCTCGGCCTTGGCCGCGGCCTTCTGCCCCTCGATGGCAGCGAGCATCGCCTCGTGCGCGGCGGAGAAGTCCTCGCCACCGCCGATACCCAAGAGCTTCTCTGCCACCTCGCCGCCAAACAGCGTAGCAATCTCGATTGCACGGTCCTTGTACGCCTCGATGAGGTCGTGGTACTTGCCCGCCTCGCCGCGATAGAGCCAGACGATGGCCGAGAGGTTCTTGAGTTGCCAAGGCGTCCACTCATTAAGCGTCGTGGAGACGGCGGTGTGGTAGCGCTGGGCGTCGATGAACAGGACCTTGTCGCGCAGCGCCTCGGGCTTGCCCTTGTCGAAGAACCACAGCGTGCACGGCAGACTCTTGGTGTAGAAGAAGTTGTTGCCCACGTAGAGTATCGCGTCCACGTGGCCGGTCTCCACGAGCTTGCGACGCTGGGCGCGCTCGGAGTTGGAGTCGGTGGCAGAGGACGCCATGACGAAGCCCGCACGCCCCGTGTCCTTGAGATAGGAGTAGAAGTAGTTGATCCAGAGGTAGTTGGCGCCGCTTGCGGACACCTCCTCTTTCTTGTTCGCCTTCGGCGCGCCAAGCGGCAGGCGCCCAGCGTCCAGAGCCTTTGCGTGCTTCACCTTATCCACGTTAAAGGGCGGGTTGGCGGCCACAAAGTCACACTTGCCGTCGAGCGCATGGGCATCGTTATAGAAGGTGTTGGCGTCATCGCCCGACTTAATGTTACCTTGCATACCGTGGACAGCCATGTTCATGAGGCAAAGCTTGGCGTTGTAGTCGACCTTCTCCTGTCCGTAGAACATCATGGTCTCGGCGGGGTTGCCACCCTGCTCGCGCACGTAGTCGCTGGCAGAAACGAACATGCCACCCGAGCCGCAAGCGGGATCGAGCATCTTGCCACGCGAGGGCTCGATGACGTTCATGATCATACGGACGAGCGACTTGGGCGTGAAGAAAACGCCATCGTCGCTAGCCACCGCAGGAGCAAACTTGCCGAGGAAGTACTCATAAATGCGGCCGATGATATCATCACCCTCCTCGTCGAGGGCAGGGTTGTTGAAGACGCGGATGACGCTGCGCAACAGGTCATTGCCAAGCTCGGCGTAGGTGTCGGGAAGGACGCCCTCGAGCGAGGGGTTAATGGCAGCGATACTTGCCATGGCTTCGTTGACCGCCTTGCCGATGTCGACACCGTCGGGCAGGTTGAGCAAGTAGTCGTAGCGGGCCTCCTCGGGGATGAACATCGCGCCTTTGGCGGAGTAGTCCGCTGCCTGCTTGGGCGGTTTGCGACCCGTGATAGCGGCACGCTCAGCTTCGATCTGCTCGTCGGCGCGCTTGAAACGACCCCATGCATAGCGCAGGAAGATGAGGCCCAAAACCGGCATGCAGTACTGCTGGCTCGTCAGCTTGGAGTTGGCACGCAATTCGTCTGCTGCCTCCCAGAGCTCGTTCTCAAGCTTGCGGATGTCCGCCATCGTTAGTTCTCCTTCTTGGACAGGTACTCAATGAGGCTCGTCTTCACGAGGGACGTGAAGCTAATGCCATTGAGAGCGGCCGCCTGCTTGGCGGCATCGCGCATGTTCTTGGGGATGCGGATGGTTACCGCCACGTTCTTGCCGTCCACGAGGAAGCTTCTGAGCTCGCTCGGGGTGGCTTCTCCGTCGATAAGGTCGGCGTACTTCATGGGAACCTCCGCGATTGCATGATGCAATACAAATGTGCTTCTAATTCTAGCAAAGGGCGAAAGGGAAATAGCCGTCTGGCGCAGATAGGCAAACAATGTAATTGACTCCAATAAAATAGAGCGAGACCATTATTTGCGCAGATTAAAGCGTGTGTGGGAGAACGCAATGCAAAGCATCATAAAAGAACTGCTTTGAGTGCGCAGCGACATGCGCGGCAATCGTTGAAGTGGAACCATAATGAATCAAATACGGTTCCCGAGATGTTGGGAGGCAGAGGGGAGCCGCTTCAAGGCGTATGACCCCATCTGAGCAAGCGAAGACAGCTGTTCAAAAGAGAGCTACCAGAATTGCACATAATAGCTTTCCGTTCAGATAATCTTGGACACGATTCAACGGGCGATGACGCCCACTCTAGGAAAGCTTGCATCGTCTCCTTATAATGCCTCATCAAGAAGTATAAGGTGTTTTGCAAGGCGAGAAAAAATGGCTATGACCGAAATTGAAAAAGGGTTGTTTCTCAGACTCTTCAACCGTGGCGGCTATGTTCTTAATTTCACAACAAGCTCCTTCGACACTTTTACTAAAAGCAGCATTGGCGTTGCGCTTTGCGCTCATTACGGCCTATCGAAAGGTAGATCTCTCACCAACTACATCGAAGAAGAATCTGATGTAAGCGGAACAAAGTTGCTATGCGACCTGTTTGATTACTATGAGGCACAGCCTGAATACGCCAGCGAAATGGATGGCACTTCCACAGCTCGCGACGCTAAGAACCATCATTTTCTTTATGAAAAGTGCAAGCCCGTTGCGAGGCGAGAACGAGCAGGCGTCTCCGTTCTCGCCCAACGTGAGGAACTTGAGACTCATTTCACAAGCGACTACATGCGTCAACAAATCGACGCTCTCTTTTCATCACGAGAGGCCAATCCAACTGAAGCAATTGGTAAGTCCAAGGAACTGATCGAAAGTTGTTGCAAAACAATCCTTGAAGAAAACAGCAGGGACTATGGGAGCAATTGGGGCGTATCGCAGCTTGTCAAGGAAACGATGAAGTGCCTCGGCATTGAGACGGACGACATTAACGCCGACCTCCCGGCGGGAGGGACCATAAAGCGCATCCTCAGTAGCCTCGGCAACATCGCCGGCGGTATTGCCGAGCTGCGCAACCCATATGGAACAGGTCACGGCAAAGCCGACAGCTATAAAGGACTGACCATAAGACACGCAAAACTTGCTGTAGGAAGTTCGACGACGCTAGTCGAATACCTCTGGGATGCCCATGAATGGCGCAAAGAAAGCCAGCAAAGTTAACCGACACAATCGGCTTCTGACTTATGCAGCCTCGCCAGCGCACTTAAGGGCAACGGTCGCAACCGCCGTAATCCATTCCGCCTGCACTCTTGTTTTGATAATGAGGCGCAGCTGATCGTGATTGGCCACCGTGGAAGCCACCTGCCAACATCGGGGACTGCCAGGCAGTAAGACAGCGCAACAAAACGGGGGGGGCTACCTCCCCTCCGCCTTCAGCTTCAGCAGCAGGTCGCCCAGCTCGGGGCACTTGCTAGAGAGGCACGTCTGGACTCGCTCGCCCATCCCCCACCGCTGGCGGATCTCCTGGGCGCGCGGGCTCATGTGGTAGTCCCCGTCCATCACCTGCTTGAGCAGCTTGGCGGTCACGCGCGCATCGGCTAGGGCGCTGTGGGCATGGCCCGTCGACTCGTCAAACTCGATGCCAAACCACATTGCCGCGTCATCCAACGAGACGCGCCCGTGGCTGCCCACGTCCATAATCGAGGTGTAAAACGCCTGCAGGTCGGCCCAGTCCGTAGGAAATGCGGAAAGGTCGATGTGCTTTGCCTGGCACTCGGTCAAAAGCTGTCGACGGTCCGTCCCGCTCCAGCAAACCACCTGGGCGGAGTAGCGACCGATCCAATCGCTGAGCCTTTTGATCACCACATAGAGCGGATCTGCCATCGCGGTATCCACGGCCGATATCCCCGTAAGCTCGCGGACGGGATACGCAACGCCTTCGGTAAATTCTGTCTGCACAAACTGCGAGAACTCGCCCATAACGTTGCCGTGGTAATCGAGCTTAACGGCGCCGACCTCGATAATCTCGTTGCGCAGTCCACGGCGCTGGCGTTGCTTTGGCACCGGCGCAAACTCAAAGTCCAGCACAATCTGGCGCGCAAAGTTCGTCGTATCGATAGCCGAGATACCCGGCGTCTTTTCAGCTGACACGGTTATGGCCTTTCTCCGTTGCCCGCCGCTTGCTACATAGGCGGCTACATTGCCGTAAGGATAGGCGCCCGTGCGGACATGAAAGCGCCCAGCGCGGCTACCCGGCATCCTTGCGTAAAGCTGCGTTTTGAGATGGTCAGATCGCTGTTATTATCGAACATATATTCGTATTTATGGCTGCAGTTTGATAGACTGGTTATTGTTGACGGCAGTTCCATGTGCCGGGCAGCGCCCTCCATGCGACGGGAGGTGATGCCCATGACCGATCTGATTGATTTCGTGAAGCTCCTGACCGCTTTGGTCTCGCTCCTCACCGCGCTTATCGGACTTTCCGAGGCACTTAAGCAGCGTACGAAGCAAAAGAAGAGGGGTCGACGCCGTTAAGGCATTGACCCCTTGAACTAAGTAACGGCGCTGCCCAGCTATCACCCTTGGGCTGCCGTCGACTTTATTCTACCCACGGTTGCCAGGTTTAACAAATGATTTTTCAGTAACGAGGCCTCGGCGCCCGCTCCTGCGTTCGCTCAACTCGTCGCTCTACTCCAGCCACCACTCAACATCCACGGAGCACTCAACCGCAAATGCTAAAGACCACGCGATCGGGCAAAGCCCCGTCACCAACAACACAGGACGGACCCTCAGCTTCCTTTACGTTATAGCTAGCTATATTATACTTTCCGATAATATAGCTAGCTATAACGTAATTCGACAAGCGGCGCACGCAAAAGGGGCGGTACACCACCGCACACGGACCGTTCCGGAAGCTCCTGACCGCTCTGGTCTCGCTCCTCACAGCGCTCATCGGACTTTCCGAGGCACTCAAGCAGCGTCCGAAGCATAAAAAGAGGGGTCGACGCCGTTAAGGCATCGACCCCTTAATCTAAACAACGACACTGCCCAGCTCTTCACCACTTGGGCTGCCGTCAGCCTTATTTTACCCACGGGACAAACCCTTTGAAGTGCGGCTTGGCGCCGCATGACGTCGGCGGACGGGGCGATGTGTCCGCCGACGAATAGCACCGAATTAGTTACTTCTTGCTCTCGGGCAAGACCAGATCCACAGCGGCATCCTTGGCGTCATCGATGTGCTGAGCCACGACCGGCGTCTGCGGAAGGATCAGGTTAAGGACAATGGCCATGATGGCGGTGGGGGTTACGGCATTGGAGCCGATGACGGTGGACACCCAGGTGGGCATACCCTCGCCGGCAAGGCAACCGCTGGCCATCCAGATACCCAGGCCAAAGACGACGGAGGTACCGACGATGGTGGTAGTGCGCTGCGTAAGGCCCTCGCGGGTGAACATGCGCACGCCGTTCATGGTGATGGTGCCAAAGACGCCGACGGTCGCGCCGCCGATGACGGGCTGCGGGATAGCGGAAAGGACGGCAGAGAGCTGCGGGAACAGGCCGGCGATGGCAAAGACGGACGCGATGATCACAAAGACCCACTTGTTGACGACCTTGTTGGAGCAGATGATGCCCACGTTCTGGCCAAGGGCGCTGGTGGGAAGACCGCCCAGCAGGCCACCGGCCATAGAGGTGAGGCCCTGAGACACGATGGCGCCGGAGAGCTCGCGCTCGGTGGGCATGCGGTCGATGGAGCCCAGGCAGGCGGCGGAGACATCGCCAATAACCTGGATGGCAACCATGGGGAACACGACGGCGAGGGTAATGCAGACCTCGGGATCAAACTCGAGCGCGTAGGGCATGAGCTTGGGAAGGGCGAAGACCTGAGCGGTGGCGACGCTGGAGAAGTCGATCATGCCAAAGGGGATGGAGACGATCATGCCAACGATCATGCCAAAGAACACGGATCCCAGTTTGAACGTGCCCTTGCCAAAGTTGGCGAGCGCAAAGACCACGGCGAAGGTGATAAGAGCGACGCACCAGGCCTGCGGGGTGCCCCACAGCGGCGTGCCCATACCGCCGGCCATATACTTAACGGCCGTGGGATACAGCGAGACGCCGATGGAGAAGATGACCGTACCGGTCACGACGGGCGGGAACAGCCACTTAATCTTGCTGTAGGCCAGGCCAAAGAGGACCGCGACGGCACCGCCGACAATCTCGCCGCCCAGCAGCGCACCAAAGCTAAAGCCCGAAGCACCCATAGCCTGCAGGGCCGGCAGGAACGCGAACGAGACGCCCATGACGATGGGCAGGCCGCCGCCGATGCGACGGAAGGGAGCGAAGGCCTGAAGGACCGTGTCGATTGCCGAAAGAATGAGCGCCACCTGAATGATGTCGGTGCTCTGCTGGCTGTTAAAGCCGTAGACGCCGGCCATGATGACCGCCGGGGTAATGATGCCGGCAAACGATGCCAGTACGTGCTGAAGGGCACACGGAATCATTTCCTTAACGGGCGGCATGCCTTCGCGAGTGAACAGGGCTTCAGTGCCGTTCGTAACCGTCTCCTGGGCCATTTGACCACCAATCCTCGAAGTAGTTGTTTTCGCATCTAGCGCTCTATTGTGACGCAGTGCGGGGTTGAGGTTGTGCCTTCGGTGAATATCGTATTAAAGAATTTTCTCATTCTCAATAATAATTTTTTGTTATCAGACTATTTTTCAGCTGAGACAACGCATTTCCGCAGGTCAGGAAAGTGTCTGGTCAAAATAACATCTAACTTTTCTTTTGGTCGACCGCTTACCGCCAAAATCCTACCGTTCGTCTGTATTACGCAATGTACCTGCGAATATACGAGTCAATAGACACCGTGTTACCATGAGAAAAAATTGTTATGAAAATTCCGCTTTCATCCAAAGGAGTTGCCCGTGAACGAGACTGTACGTCGCTTTTTGCCGATGGTCGATTTCCTGGAGCAGATACTCGGCAAAAACAGCGAAATCGTGCTGCACGATTTCTCGGATCCCGACCACGCCATCGTCGATATCCGCAACGGCATCGTGAGCGGCCGCAAGGTCGGCGGTCCCGCCACCGATCTGGCACTCAAGATCATGCACGATCCCAAGTATCGCGACCTGCCGTTTATTACGGGCTACGAGGGGCGCGGTGCCGGTGGCAAGACGTTGGAATCCGCAACGTACTTTATTCGCGAGGATAACGAGATCGTCGGCATGCTCTGCGTCAACACCGATCTTTCCACGGTACGATCCATCAACGCCATGGCTCAGCAGCTCATGGCCTGCTTCGACGCTGTGCCAAGGCAGGCGGAGCCCGCGTCTATCGAGGTCGAAATACTTTCGGAGTCTACACAGGAGCTCATCGACCACAGCATTTCCGAATTGCTCGAAAGCCGCGGCCAGGATGTCACCTCGCTTGGGCAGGCCGATCGCGTGGACGTTATTCGCCACCTTAACGGCAACGGCGTATTTATGCTCAAGGGCGCTGTTGCCTGCGCTGCCACCGCGCTGGGCATCTCGGAGCCCAGCGTCTACCGCTACCTGCAAAAAGTTCGCAAGGAGGGCTAACGAGCAAAATGGAGCGCGGGCAGTCTTTTTGGGACGGGGCTATTTTAGCTACCCTCCCTCTGCCCACGATTTCGATGAGCCGCAAGTAAAATCAATCCTGCATATAGGGGTAGCTAAAATGGCCCCGTCCCAAAAAGACTGCCCTTGGTGGCTCCGCAAGCGATCCGTCACGTGACAAAAGAACCCTGCAGCTCACACGCGCTGCAGGGTCTTTTTGCATGTCATGTTTAGTTGTTGCCAACGCCTTAGAGAGCGGCGACGACCTCGATCTCGACCAGACCGCCAGCCGGAAGAGCGGCAACCTGGAAAGCGCTGCGCGCGGGGAACGGGGCCTCAAACTTGGAGGCATAAATCTCGTTCACGGCGGCAAAGTCGGCGATGTCAGCCAGGTAGACCGTGGTCTTGACGACATCGGCAAACGTAGCGCCGGCAGCGGTCAGCAGGGCCTCGACGTTGGCGAGGGACTGCTTGGTCTGGGCCTCGATGCCCTCGGGCAGCTTGCCGGTTGCGGGATCGATGCCCAGCTGGCCGGACAGGAACACCATGTTGCCGGTCTGGATACCGGGGGAATACGGACCGATGGCTGCGGGCGCGTTATCGGAAGACACGACGGTCTTGCTCATGTTTTTCTCCTTACGATCAAATAGAGAGCGTGAGCGCGGCGTTCGCACCGGGAGGCACAGTTCGGTCTGAACACCGCGCTTGATTGGGATAGTAGGGGATGATTTCGCCCGCTGCAAGATAATTATCAGAATGCGAGAATATTTTATCGCCCAACGGTTTCCCCGAACCGCCGAACGGTTCTCCACCGGGTCAGCCAGTCCAGGCTACTGAAGACTTTGTCCTGCTTAGGCTGCGGGCATCGCCCATCGCGACGGCGCCACTATACTTTTGTGTATCTGAGCATTTTGAAAGGCAGGATATGACCGCAACCGCCAGCCGAACCACCAACCGCAGGCCCGAGCTTCTGGCCCCCGCCGGAGGCCCGGAGCCCTTTGCCGCCGCGCTCGCCGCCGGGGCAGACGCCATCTACTGCGGCATGGGCAGCTTCAACGCCCGCCGCAAGGCCACCAACTTTACCGATGAGGCCTTTGAGCAGGCCTGCCGCGCAGCGCACCTGGCCGGCTCGCGCGTCTACGTCACGGTCAACATCGTCATCAAGCAGTCCGAGATGAGCGATGCACTGCAGCTCATCCACCGCTGCTCCACGCTGGGCGCCGACGCCTTTATCATCCAGGACTGGGGCCTGTTCTTTGAGGTCAAGCGCACCATGCCCGGCATCGAGACCCATATCTCGACCCAGGCGAACATCCACGATGACCGCGGAACCATCTGGTGCCGCGAGCAGGGCGCCGACCGCGTGACCCTCTCGCGCGAGCTTTCCATCGACGAGATCGCCGCCATCCACGACGCCGCGCCCGACGTTGACCTGGAGGTCTTTAGCCACGGCGCCATCTGCTTTTGCTACTCGGGCCTGTGCCTGCTCTCGAGCTTTGCCATGGCGGGCCGCTCGGCCAACCGCGGCATGTGCGCTCAGCCCTGCCGTCTGCCCTACGATCTGATCGACGAGAACGGCCGCACGCTCTCCCCCGCCGGTCGCGAGCGCGCGCTATGCCCGCGCGACACCAACACTTCACAGCTCGTTCGCCGCCTGTATGACGCCGGCGCCGCATCGCTCAAGCTCGAGGGCCGCATGAAGGCGCCCGATTACGTGTACTCCATCGTCGATGTGTATCGTCACCAGATCGATGACATGCTGGCCGGGGCCGTCGTAGATAAGGACGAGGACGCCGCTCGCCAGCGCCAACTCAAGCGCTGCTTTAACCGCGACTTTACGCACGCCTATCAGGACGGCACCTCGGGCGACGAGATGATGAGCTACGAGCGCTCCAACAACCGCGGCCAGATCGTGGGCACGGTGCTGGGCAGCCGTATGGCCAACCGCGACGTGCGCGGGCTCAAGCCCGACGACCGTCGTCGCCGCGCCGCCATCGCCCGCATTGAGCTGTTTGAGCCCGTGGGCAAGGGCGACCTGTTGGAGCTTCGTCACGACGATGAGTTCGACCAATTCCTGACCACTATCGCTACCGATGATGCCGCCGCCGGCGACATCATCGAGTGCCGCGTTCCCCGTAGTATGCCCGAGGGCTGCCGCGTGCGCGTCATCCGCAGCCAGCGCGCCATTGACGCTGCCGGCGCCGCGCTCAAGCGCGACGTGCTACGCCGCCGCGCCGTAGACGTGTCCGTCGCGGCGCGTCTGGGCGAGCCGTTTACCGTCACGCTCACCTGCTGCGACGACCCCACGCTCACCGCCACCGCCACCGGCTTTACCGTCGAGGCCGCCAAGACCCGCGCCGTCGAGGTATCCGATCTGGTGGAGCACGTCGGGCGTATGGGCTCCTCTCCCTTTGAGGCCGCGAGCTTTGACGTGGCGCTCGATGAGGGCTGTGGCATGGGTTTCTCCGCTGTGCACAAGGTGCGCGCCGCCGCTTGCAAGGCGCTCGAGGAGGCCATTCTGGCGCCTTACGAGGAGCGCGCCCACACGCTCGAGCTGCCGGCGATTGTCACCAGTGATTCCCGCCCCGCGCCCGAGCACTACCGCGATGAGCCGCAGATCTGTGCCACCGTCACCTCGCTCGAGGCCGCCGAGGCAGCGCGCGCGGAGGGGGCCGTGCGCATCTACATGACCACCGACGCGCTCGATGCGGCCGAGCTCTCCCCCGCCGATGCGTTTGAGCAGGGTATTGTTCCCGTGCTCGATGAGGTCTGCCGCGCCGTCGACCACGCGCGCGTCGACCCGTGGGTCGTTGCCGGTGCCACGGTCGCTATTGGCAACATCTCTGAGCTTGCCCTGGCCGCCCAGGTTGGTGCCACGGCCGAGATTCGCTCTTGCCTGCCCGTGCACAACACGCCTTGCATGGAGGCACTCGCCGAGCGCGGAGCCGGGGCGTTTTGGCTCTCACCCGAGATCACGCTCGACGAGATTATCTCGCTTGGTACCTCCGCGCCCGCGGCCCTGGGCATCACCGTTTTCGGCCGCCCGCGCGTTATGACGAGCGAGCACTGCATCCTGCAGGTGGCCAATGGCTGCATCCACGATTGTGCCAACTGCCGTCTGCGCGCCCGCAAGCTGTCGCTCAAGAATATCGACGGCAAGGTCATGCCGGTGCGTACCGACATCCACGGTCGCTCGCGCCTGTACGACGCCTACCCCATCGACCTCACACCGCAGGTTCCACAGCTCCTCGATGCCGGCGTGCGCCGTCTCATGGTCGACGGAACCCTGCTCGAGGCCGATGAGATTGGCCGCGCCGTCGCACGCGTCCGTCGCGCCGTCGAGGCCGCGCAGGCCGGCCGTAAGCCCGCCGCCCGCCTGCGCGGCGCCACTTCGGGCTGCATGTTTGTGGGAATTAGCTAACCGAAAGGCTTACACGTGAACGAAGAACCCCAAGTCCTCTACTGCGACGCCTGGCTCATGGCCATCGATAAGCCCGCCGGCATGATCGTCCACGGCGACGGCACCGGCGAGCGCACGCTTACCGACTATGCCAGCGACCTTTTGCTGGCGATGGGCGACGGCTTTGCCGCGACCGACATGCAGCCGCTCAACCGCTTGGACCGCGACACTACCGGCGTGGTGTTGTTCTCGCTCGACAAGCAGACGCAGCCCGCCTTTGACCAGATGGTCATCGACCACGCCTTTGAAAAGCACTATCTGGCGCTCGCCGAGGGCAAGATCGACTGGAACGAAAAGCTCATCGACAAGCCCATCGCCCGCGATCGCCACGATAGCCGCAAGATGCGCGTCGGCGCCAGCGGCAAGCCGTCGCAGACGCGCGTGAAGGTGCTCAAGCGCCTTAAGAGCCGCCGAGGCCTGCCCACCCGTTCGTATATCGATGTTGAGCTGCTCACCGGCCGCAAACACCAGATCCGCGTGCACCTGGCAAGCGAGCATCATCCCCTGGTTGGCGATGACCTGTACGGAACGCCGCGCCCCTGTGGCCTCATGCTCCACGCCCACAGCGTATCCTTTACCCATCCCGTAACCGGCGAGCGCATCCACATCGAAGCCCCCTGCCCCTGGGAGCCCTAAAACCTGCCAAAAAGGGACAGGTTTATTTTGGCAGGTTTTATCTGGGCAAACGTCAAGCCGCCACGATGGCTCAGCCGCGGCGCCAAAACGTCTCGATCTGTAACAGTTAGAACCCATTTTCCGGTCTATCTGTTACAGATCGAGACATTCAAATCCCCCTCAAGGGAAAATCTCGATCTGTAACAATAACTCGGCAAAATCGGTCCCAGATGTTACAGATTGAGACAAAGGGATGGTGCGGTTCGGAAGTATCTCAATCTGTAACATCTAGCCCACTTTTAACGGTCCAGTTGTTACAGACTTAGACAAACCGGCGGACAACGAAAGCGGCAACGCCTGTGATGGACGTTGCCGCTTTTCTATTGAGAAAACTACTCGGTTTTCGTTACGAACCACCACAATGGGGACAGGCACCTTTGTGATGGTTTTGGCCTTGTTCCGTCGCTAGACCGTGATGACGTTGTCCATTGCCCGGTACTTGGCGGGCACCTCGCCCGCGGTAATAATCGTTGCGTCGCGAAAATCTGCGAACTTGACGGGCGCCACCATGCCAAATTTACTGGCATCCGAGATTACAAAGCGCTTGGCCGTATGGCGCATCGAGATGCGCTTAACCTGCGCCTCCTCGATATCGGGCGCCGTGAAGCCCTGCTCGGCGGCAATGCCGTTAGAACCCCAAAAGCCACAGTTGAAGTTGTAGCGGTCTAAGGTTGCCAAGGCATCGGGGCCAACGAGTGCTTCGGTCTCGGGCTTGAGCTCGCCGCCCAGCACCACGGTACGCATGCCGCGCAAAGCGAGGTGCTGAGCATGGAGCACGGAATCGGTCACATAGGTGACATCTTCAAGGTGTGGAAGATGCTCGATGAGCTTAAGCGTCGTCGAGCCCGAGTCGATGTATACAAAGCTCTCGGGCTCCACCAGCGCCGCGGCGCGGGCGCAGATACGCTCCTTATCGTCGTTATGGAGGTCGCTGCGCTCATTGAGCGTTAGGTCGCGCGTCACGTGCGCGCGCTCAAGACTCGTCGCTCCGCCGTGGACCTTGGCGATGCGGTGTGCTCGATCGAGCGTCTGCAGGTCGCGCCGAATGGTAGACGCCGTTACGCCCAGGGTATCGGCAAGCTCTTGCACAGTAACCGAGCCAGCCTGCTGGACCATTGACACGATCGCGTTGAGCCTATCCTCCGCAAGCATCGCTTACTCCTCCTCGGGGTACACGACTCCCCAGTCGGCGCGGAGCTTGGTCATAAGCTCCATAACATCAGAAGCATAATCCAGAAGCTCGCGCTTCGAATCATCGCCGGCAACGGCCTTCTCCAGGTCGGCCATCTCGTAGCACAGGGCGTAAGCCTCGGTGCCGGTGTGGACCTCCTCACGGTGCCCGTCCGCAGTCCACACGATGGTCGCGTGATCGGCGCGGGGATACTCGTTGACCTCGATATAGCACTTGTCAAAGCTGATGACCGAGCGCTTGGGCTGCTTGGAGTGGAGCGTAAGGCTCACCACGCCCAGCTGCTGCTCGGCATTACGGCAGACGATGCCGCCCGCAACGTCAACGCCGGTCTCACAGGTGTTGCCGAGCGAAACGACCTCAACAGGCTGGCTTGCCATAAAGAGACGCATGACGGACAGGGCATACACGCCAATATCAAGCATGGCACCGCCAGCAAGGTTGCGATTGTAGAAACGGTTGGTCAGGTCGCCGTATTCCTTGTAGCTGCCAAAGTTGAGCTGAGCGAGGTTCATGCGGCCAAACTCGCCGGCATCCATGCGGCGGCGCAGCTCCCGATACAAGGGCATGTGGAGCACCGTGGTGGCGTCCATAAGGACCACGTTATGCTCGTCGGCAATGGCACGTGCCTCGTCGAGCTCGGCGGAGTTGAGGGTGATGGCCTTTTCGCAAAGCACGTGCATGCCAGCTGCCAGAGCGGCGCGCAGGTAGGTGATATGCGTGTTATGCGGCGTGGTGATATAAACGGCGTCGATGTCGGGATCGGCGTAGAGGTCCTCAACCGTCTCGTACACCTTCTCGACGCCATACTGCTCGGCAAAAGCCTGAGCCTTGGAAAGCGTACGGTTGGCGACGCCCGCAAGCTTGCGGCCGGCAAGGGCGAGAGACTGGGCCATCTGGTTGGCGATAACGCCGCATCCGATCACAGCCCAGCGAAGCTCGGGAGCCGTAAAGATGTCGTTAGGGAACGGCTTGTCCTGGACCGAGGCAAACGCCGCCTTAGCGGCTGCTTCGGCGTCGAGCGGAGCCTGTTTGGAATCTGTCATTATGTGCCTCCTGAGTCACCGGAAGTTCTTCATTTCCAACAGCCTTATATTCGCACTAATTTGCGCGAATTTGCTTGTATTTGCGTGTTTATTTGTTTATCGGTTATTATTAAACCATAATTAGCAGATATTTGCGCGGCTATGCACATTATCGCGCAAGACTCTGTGCGTAAATACGCATGTAACGATTGTTATGATGCATAAAAAGGTGGAATACCAAAACCCCTAAAGGCAAAGCAGGCTGTCTTACTCTGCCCCCTAGGGGCATCAGACATCAAAAGACCATCCCTAACTGCCGACACATAGGGACTGTCCCAGGCTGCCGAAACCTGGGGGCGTTTCCCGTACGACGCTTTATGGCAAGACTGTCCCCATCAACTAGCCGTTTAAGAACGTCCCCAACGACTAGTCATTTATGTCTGTCCCCAATGAGTACCCAATGAGTAGGGATAGAAAAAGGCCCGGGTGCCGTGGGGCATCCGGGCCTTTGCTAGCAACTTAGATGTTGCGGGCAGCTTAGAACTTGTGACCGCACTTCTTGCAGACGCGCAGCTTGTTCTTGCCGTCCTTCTCGTGACCGACGCGGGTAACCTTACCGCACTCGGGGCAAACGAGATTGACGTTGGAGGCATCGATAGGAGCCTCCTGCGAAACGATGCCGCCCTGCTGGTTGGCAGCGTTGGGCTTGACGGCCTTCTTGACGACCGAAACGCCCTCGACAACGACCTTGTTCTCGGCAGGGAGAGCACGCAGGACAACGCCCTGCTTGCCGCGATCCTTACCAGAGAGAACCTGGACCTTATCGCCCTTCTTGATATACATATATCTCCCCTAACTACAGGGTCTCGGGAGCGAGCGAGACGATCTTCATGTACTTCTTGTCACGAAGCTCGCGAGCGACGGGCCCGAAGATACGGGTGCCGACGGGCGAACCATCGTTGTTGATGACAACGCAGGCGTTATCATCAAAGCGAATGTAGGAGCCATCCTTGCGGCGGATCTCCTTAACGGTGCGAACGACGACGCAACGGACAACGTCCTTCTTCTTGACGTTGGCGCCAGGGGTAGCCTCCTGGACAGCACCGATGAACACATCGCCGATGCCTGCATAACGACGCTTGGAACCGCCAAGCACCTTGATGCAGCGAATCTTGCGAGCGCCGGAGTTGTCGGCGACGTTCAGCATGGTTTGCATCTGAATCATGGTAGATGTTCCTCCGAACTAAGAACCGAAGAGAGGTGCGCAGCCTTTATACGGCCCATGGTATGCAAGCCAGGCATACGCACATCTTCGGAAACGTACAAGTCGTAAGAGCGACTGCTTATTTAGCGCGCTCGACGACCTCGATGAGGCGCCAACGCTTCATCTTGGACATAGGACGGGTCTCCATAACGCGGACGGTATCGCCCACGCCAGCCGTGCACTCCTCGTCGTGAGCGTGCAGCTTCTTGGAGCTGGTCATCATCTTGCCGTACTTGGGGTGACGCTTGCGCTCGGTGATGGTGACAACGATGGTCTTGGCACCGGAGACGGAGGTAACGACACCCGTACGGACCTTACGCGAGTTACGCGAATCAGTCATGTTCTCTCCTTAGGTCCTACTCGGCGACAGCGGACTTCTCCGCTGCGATCTCGCGGGCGCGCTGCTCCGTGAGGACGCGAGCGATGTCCTTCTTCACGGTGTTGACGCGAGCGGTGTTGTCCAGCTGGCTGGTGGCCATCTGGAAACGAAGGTTAAAGAGCTCGGCGCGCATTTCCTTCAGCTTCTCAACGAGCTGAGCGTCCGAGAGCTCACGAATCTCTGCGGGCTTCATTAGTTCTCCTCCTTGGCGGCGGCGGCGTCCTCAGCAGCCCACTTGGCCTCGAGAGCGGCCTCCTCAGCCATCTCCTTCTCGATGCGCTGCTCGGCGTTCTTGGCAGCAACGATCTTGGTCTTGATGGGGAGCTTGTGCTGCGCAAGACGCAGAGCCTCGCGAGCGACCTCCTCGGGAACACCCTTGACCTCGAACATGATGCGGCCGGGCTTGACGACGGCCACCCACTCCTCGGGGTTACCCTTACCAGAACCCATGCGAGTCTCGGCAGGCTTCTTGGTGATGGGCTTATCGGGGAAGATCGTGATGTAGACACGACCGCCACGCTTCATGTAGCGGGTCATGGCAATACGAGCGGCCTCGATCTGACGGTTGGTGATCCAATGGGCCTCGAGAGCCTGGATACCAAACTCGCCGAAATGCAGCTCGGTATTACCCTTGGCCTGGCCCTTCATGGAGCCACGCTGCACCTTGCGGTGAAGAATACGCTTAGGGGCAAGCACTACTGACCCCTCCTCTCGGAGTTACGACGACGAGGACGGGAAGAGCCCTCGAGTGCAGGGTTGGGAACAGGCTGGCCCGGGAGCTTCTCGCCCAGGTAGATCCAGACCTTCACGCCGCAGGCACCCATGGTGGTGCTGGCGACAGCCGTGCCGTAGTCGATCTTGGCACGGAGGGTGTGCAGAGGCACGCGACCCTCACGGTACCACTCACGACGGCTCATCTCGGCACCGCCGAGACGACCGGAGCACTGGATACGGATGCCCTTAGCGCCGGCCTTGCGGGCGGACTGGACAGCCTTGCGCATAGCGCGACGGAAGGCAACGCGGCCCTCGAGCTGCTCAGCGATAGACTGAGCAACGAGGTTGGCGTCGAGCTCGGGGCGCTTGATCTCGACAACGTCGACGGAGAGCTGGCCCTTGGAGACGCCAGCGACCTTCTCGAGCTCGGTGCGAAGGGTATCGATCTCGGCACCCTTCTTACCGATGACAACGCCGGGGCGAGCGGTAAAGATAATGACCTTCACCTTGTCGCCAGCGCGCTCGATCTCGACGCGGGAGACAGCTGCGCGGGAGAGACGCTTCTCGAGGTACTTGCGGATCTCGAGATCGTTACCGAGGGTCTTAGCGTAATCCTTCTCTGCGAACCAGCGGGAGCGCCAGTTCTCGGTGATGCCAAGACGGAAGCCGGTGGGGTAGACTTTCTGACCCATACAGCTTTACGCCTCCTTTCGAGGAGCAACGACGACGGTGATGTGGGAAGTACGCTTCAGAATGCGAGAAGCGGAACCCTTGGCGCGGGGACGGATGCGCTTAAGCGTCGGACCCTCGTCAACATAGGCAGCAGCGACAAACAGGTTGTCGGCACGCAGACCGTTGTTGTTCTCGGCGTTCGCAACGGCGGAACGGAGAACCTTCTCGACATCCACGGCGACGGCGCGGTCGCAGAAGTGGAGGATGTCGAAGGCCTGAGCGACAGGCTTGCGGCGGATCAGATCGACCACCAGGCGGGCCTTGCTGGGGGAAACACGCACGTACTTAGCGACGGCGCGAACCTCGGTGGCCTCAGTTTCAATAGACTTAGTTGCCATTTACGGTTAACCCCCTATTTGGCCTTGTGGCCACGGAACGTACGAGTCGGCGCAAACTCGCCGAGCTTGTGACCAACCATGGACTCGGTAACATACACGGGCACATGCTTGCGGCCGTCGTGTACGGCGATGGTGTGACCAACCATCTCGGGGAAGATGGTGGACGCGCGGGACCAAGTCTTCACGACGTCCTTCTTGCCAGCCTCGTTCATCGCGGTGATACGCGAGAGAAGGCGAGTCTCCACGAACGGGCCCTTTTTGAGACTTCTGCTCATAAGTGCTTTCTCCTAAAACTCGGTATCCGAAATTACTTCTTACGGCGACGAATGATGTGCTGGTTCGAGACCTTCTTCTTCTTGCGCGTACGAAGGCCCTTCGTCGGCTTACCCCAGGGGGTAACGGAGGGACGACCAGAGGTGTGGTTCTTGCCCTCGCCACCGCCGTGCGGGTGGTCGACAGGGTTCATAACGGTACCACGGACGGTCGGGCGCACGTTCATGTGACGCTTACGGCCGGCCTTGCCGATGACGATGTTGGCGTGATCGGCGTTGCCGACCTCACCGACGGTGGCGCGGCAGGTAACGAGGATGCGGCGCATCTCGGAGGAAGGCATACGGACGATGGCGTACTTGCCCTCCTTACCCATCAGCTGGCAGGAGTTACCGGCGGAACGGGCGATAGCGGCGCCCTTGCCCGGCTGGAACTCGACGGCGTGGATGAGCGTACCGACGGGGATGTCGGCGAGGGGCAGAGCGTTGCCCGGCTTGATGTCGGCGTCAGAACCGGACATGACGGTCTGACCGACCTCGAGGCCCTTGGGGGCCAGAATATAGCGCTTCTCACCGTCAGCATAGTGCAGCAGAGCGATGCGAGCGGAACGGTTCGGATCGTACTCGATCGTGGCAACCTTGGCGGGCACGCCGTCCTTGTTGCGCTTGAAGTCGATCACGCGGTAACGACGCTTCACGCCGCCGCCCTGGTGGCGGGTGGTGATGCGGCCGTTGTTGTTACGACCGGCCTTCTTGGGCAGGGGCTCGAGAAGAGACTTCTCGGGCTTGGTGCAGGTGATCTCGGAGAAGTCGGAGATCGTCTGCCAACGCCTACCAGCGGAGGTCGGCTTAAGGTGCTTTACAGCCATTACAATCCCTTTCAATAGGTATCCGTTAGCCATCGCAGACAGGGATTCGAGGTTCTGCCTCGGGTGCGATGACACCGGACGTATACACGGTTCCGGGCGTGTCCATTTTATACGCCCAAAACCTTGAGCTCTCGCCTCCCCTATTTGGGAGGCATGAGCTCACTCAACAGCAGCGAGTCTTAGGCCTGGTTGCCAAAGACCTCGATGGTGTCGCCCTCGGCCAGCGTAACGATGGCCTTCTTCCAAGAACGGGTCTTGCCGGCGACATAGCGCACGCGCTTGGTCTTGGGCTTGACCGTCATGGTGTTCACGCGAACGACCTTGACGCCGAAGATCTCCTCGACAGCGTCCTTGATCTGATACTTGTTAGCATCCTTGGCGACCTCGAACGTGTACTTGTTCTGCTCCATGCCGGAGAAGGAACGCTCGGACACGATCGGACGGATGATGATCTCGTGGGCGGTCATTTATGCAAGCACCTCCCCGAAGTGAGCGGCGATGTCGGCGGGCATCAGCACAGCGTTGTTGTTGACGAGATCATAGGTGTTGGCCTCGTCGGCAGTGATGATGAACGTCTTGGGAATGTTGCGGAACGACAGGTAGGCGTTGACGTCCTCATCGCGAACGATGATGGTCAGACGCTTGCCCTCAAGGCCAAGAGCCTTGAGCATGGCGACGGCAGCCTTGGTGGAAGGCTTCTCGAAGCCGTAGTCGTCGACGAGCACGAGCTCGCCATCGGCCAGCTTGGCGGACAGCGCAGAGCGCATAGCCAGCTTGACCTCCTTGTTGTTCATACGCTTAGCGTAGGAACGGGGCTTGGGGGCGAAGACAACGCCACCGTGACGCCACTGGGCAGCACGGATGGAACCCTGGCGGGCACGACCGGTGCCCTTCTGACGCCAAGGCTTCTTGCCGCCACCGGAAACCTCAGAGCGGCCCTTAGCGGACTGGGTGCCCTGACGCCAAGAGGCCATCTGGCACTTGACGATGTGGTGCATAACGTGGATGTTCGGCTCGATGCCGTACACCTCAGCGGCGAGCTCGGCCTCGGCGACCTTCTTGCCCTCGCTGTTCTTTACTTCAAACTTTGCCATTTAAGTGTTCTCCTTGGTATGACGCTGGGCTAAATGGGCTGGGCCCTTAGGCCATACGGATGGCGACGAGACCATTCTTGGCACCCGGGACAGCGCCCTTGACCAAGATGAGGTTCTGCTCGGCATCGATGCGGACAACGGAAAGGTTCTTGACGGTAACGCGCTCGTTACCCATGTGGCCGGCCATCTTGACGCCCTTGAGGACGCGCGCAGGATAGGCGCACTGACCGATAGAACCGGGGTGACGCTGGAAGTGAGAACCATGCGTCATAGGACCGCGGCGCTGACCCCAGCGCTTGATGCGACCCTGGAAGCCCTTACCCTTGGAGGTACCGATGACGTCGACCTTCTCGACATCAGCGAAATCAGCGACGGTGACGACCTCGCCGACCTTGTGCTCCTCGCCGTTCTCGACGCGGACCTCACGAAGGAAGCGGACAGGCTCGACGCCGGCCTTGGCGAAGTGACCAGCCATGGGCTTGTTCACGTTCTTGGCCTTGATGTCGCCGAAACCGATCTGGACGGCGTCATAGCCGTCGGTTGCCTGAGTTTTAACCTGCGAGACAGCGCAGGGGCCAGCCTGGATGACCGTGACGGGAACGACGTTGTCGTCCTCGTCCCAAACCTGGGTCATGCCAATCTTGCGGCCGAGAATCATGCTGATCAAGATATGATCCCAACTCTCGCGTGGTCTTGGGACAATGCGTACACCACCGAGCGTACGCCCCTAGAGGACCACTACTTACACGACGTGCTCCCCAGCCTTGTATTGCGTCCGAACTACCTGACAACCCTATTAAGCAGGCATTTTGTCCAGTCAGAATACTCCCCTGGTTACACACAGCTGTTTAGTATACACGGCTGCGGGCGTATCCATCGAGATTCATATTTCACTCACATTGTTTACGCAGGTAAAGTGCGTGGCACGTTCCCAGCGTGCGGCGGAGGGGGCGGGCCGGAGACATATTAAGGTTGCTGCTCTACAGTCCTGCTCACGACGGAGAGCACATTAAGTGCTCTCCTGTTCGTGCGGAACTCGCGACAACCTTAATATGTCTCCGGCCCGCCCCCTCCGCCGCACGCTGGGAACGCCACGTTGATGTCTGCTTAACTCTGCTCGTTCAGGCTAATGACTTTGTTGGGGGTCCACTATTTGCTGAAGGGTGAACTTGCATTGCATTGGTTCGCCTTCTGCTTGTGGCTTTTGCTCATCGAAATCGAAGATCATAATGGCGCAGTTGGGGAGTTTTGCTGGGAGCTCGAAACCCTCTGGGGCTGCAGCCTTGATGAATTGGCGGCTGGCGCTGCCGTGGCTTACTGCTAGGAGGGTTTCGATGCCCTCGGCGCCCATGAGATTGGTGAGGGTGTCTACCATGCGTTCTTGCAGCGCGCGGCTTCCTTCTCCTCCGAAGGGGACCAAATCCTCGCCTGGATCCCAAACGTCGGTAGGCAATGCGTCGTGCGGGCCTTCCTCGAAGGTTCCATAGCCGCGCTCGATGATTCCTTCGCAGGGCTCGACAGTAGCATCCGGACCGAGGATCTCGCATGCGACGAGACTTGCCGTGTCCATGGCTCGGCCTAAAGGCGATGAGACCACTTTGTCGGGTACGACGCCGTGGGCTTTGAGCCATTCGGCTGCCGCTTGGGCCTGTTGACGGCCCAAATCGGTAAGCGGTGAATCACAGCGACCCTGGACGAGCTTTTTGACGTTGAATTCCGTCTGGCCGTGGCGGAGCAGATACAGCCTCTTCATATTCTCCCCTTCTGTATAACGTACTTTGCCGGCGCAGACCTACTCGTGGGTATGCCCTACGTAGTCATCGTCGATCGTAATCTTGGCAATCGACTTGGGAAATTCCGATTCGACCCTCTGGGCCAACGCGTGCTTGAGCTCATCGGACCCCATACCCAAATCCGAGGGACGCACGCAGTCAAAGATCACGTTGGTGTGCGTAGGACCCGGCACACAGCGCAGGTCATGAATCGAAAGGCGGCTATCGATCTGTTGGGCCATGGCGTGAATGCGCAAGCGCATGCTCGCCACCTTGGGGTCATCGGTCACGATGGGATCGTAGTGAAGCGTGACAATCATGTCGTCTTCGTCCCTAAATGCCTGTTCAATGTTGTCGAGCGTGTCATGACTTTCCAGCGGGCTGGCCTCGGCCGCCATCTCGGCGTGAGCGCTTGCGAACTTCCTGCCCGGGCCGTAGTCGTGAACCATTAGGTCATGAACGCCCAAAACGCCAGGGTAGCTCATGATCTTGCCGCGAATATATTCGACCAACTTGGGATCGGGCGCCTGACCCAAAAGCGGGCTCACCGTATCCTGGATGAGTTCAAAACCGCTCCAGCCAATATAGGCGCCAACGGCAAGGCCGACCCAAGCATCAAGATTGATATGCGTCACCTGCGAAACAATTGCGCACGCTAACACGGCGCCTGTGGCAAGGACATCGTTCTTGGAATCTTGCGCGGTCGCATGCAGCGTCTCAGACTCAATACGGTCACCGAGCTTTTGGTTGAGAGCCGCCATCCACAGTTTAACAACCATCGAAAGCGCCAAGACTGCCACCAGGGCAAGCGAGAACTCGACGGGTTCGGGGTGGACGATACGCTCAAACGAGGTCTTCACCAGTTCGAGGCCGATGAGCAGCACGAGCGCCGCCACGACCAGACCCGAGAGATACTCGTAGCGGCCATGGCCGTAAGGGTGCTCGGGGTCTGCCGGCTTGCCCGCCAGCTTAAAGCCAAGCACGCTCACGATGTTTGAGCTGGCATCGGACAGGTTGTTCATGGCGTTCGCCACAATCGAAACCGATCCCGACAGCCCGCCAATTGCACCCTTCGCAGCGCATAGCGCCACATTGGCGAGAATACACACCACGCCCGCCAACGTGCCCACGCGCGCACGGTCGCCCTGCGCACGACGAACGATCCACTCGACCATCTATATCTGCCCCCAACAGTTTTACTCATACACCCGTTTGTCGAATAGCTCAGTAGTGTAGACCCTTTACCCCATCGATACAAAAAAGGCCGCAACCCTTAGGGCTGCGGCCTTACAAATCGCACTATCGAGCAAAAAGCTTAGAGCTTGATGTCGATGTCGACGCCAGCGGGGAGGTCGAGACGCATGAGCGAATCAACGGTGCCCGAGGTGGGGTCGAGGATGTCGATGAGGCGCTTGTGGGTGCGCATCTCGAACTGCTCACGGGAGTCCTTGTTCATGTGCGGCGAGCGGAGAACCGTGTACAGGTTGCGCTCGGTGGGCAGGGGGACAGGACCGGAAACGCGAGCGCCGGTCTTCTGAGCGGTCTCGACAATGAGCTTCGCGGACTGATCGACGACCTCGTGATCATAGCCCTTGAGGCGAATGCGGATCTTCTGGGTAGCCAACTTAAACCTCCAAAGAGTGCGAGAGATGTTCTCGCGGATTACGTAACAGGGAGCTCGAACTTAGGCGTTCTTGCTCATGACCTCGTCCACGATGGACTTGGGCGCAGGCTCATAAGAGTCGAACTGCATCGTGTAGGATGCACGGCCCTGGGTCTGGGAGCGAAGGTCGGTAGCGTAACCGAACATCTCGCCCAGCGGCACCTTGGCACGGATGAGCTTGGTGTTCTTGCGATCCTCCATGCCCTCGATCTTGCCGCGGCGACCGGAGAGGTTGCCCATAACGTCGCCCATGTACTGCTCGGGGGTCTCGACCTCGACAGCCATGATCGGCTCGAGCAGCTGCGGATCGGACTTCTTGAGGGCGTCCTTGATAGCCATGGAACCGGCGATCTTGAAGGCGGCCTCGGAGGAGTCGACCTCGTGGTAAGAACCGTCGAACAGGGTGACCTTAACGTCGAGGACCGGGAAGCCGGCGATAACACCGGTGTTCAGGGCCTCCTGGATGCCCTTGTCGATGGACGGGATGTACTCCTTGGGCACGACGCCGCCGACGATAGCGTTGACGAACTCGTAGCCGAAGCCCTCCTCCATCTTCTCGAGCTTGATGACGGCGTGGCCGTACTGACCGCGACCGCCGGACTGACGGACGAACTTGCCCTCAGCCCTCTCGACGTCGTGACCAGCGGTCTCGCGGTAGGCAACCTGGGGCTTACCGACGTTAGCGTCAACCTTGAACTCACGGAGCAGACGGTCAACGATGATCTCGAGGTGCAGCTCGCCCATGCCGGCGATGATGGTCTGGCCGGTCTCGTGGTTGGTGGACACCGTGAAGGTCGGGTCCTCCTCGGCGAGCTTGGTCAGAGCCAGGGACATCTTGTCCTGCTCGGCCTTGGTCTTGGGCTCGATAGCAACGTCGATAACGGGCTTAGCGAACTCGATCTTCTCGAGGACGATCTCCTTGCCCTCGGCGCACAGGGTGTCACCGGTGGTGGAGTTCTTGAAGCCAACGCAGGCGACGATGTCACCGGCGCAAGCGTCGTCACGGTCGATACGCTCGGCGGCGTTCATCTCGAGGATGCGGCCGAGGCGCTCGCGCTGACCGTTGGAGGCGTTGACCACGTAGGAGCCGGACTCGGCGCGACCGGAATAAACGCGGACGTAGGTGAGCTTACCGACGAACGGGTCGGTCATGATCTTGAAGACCAGGCCGGAGAAGGGCTCGTCGAAGGAGGGATGACGCACGATCTCCTCGCCGGTTTCCGGATCGGTACCGGTGACGGCCTCAACGTCAAGCGGGCTGGGCAGGTAGTCGACGACAGCGTCGAGCAGCTCCTGAACGCCCTTGTTCTTGTAGGCGGAGCCCACAAAGACGAGGTTGAGCTCGTTGGCCAGAACGCCCTTGCGCAGAGCAGCCTTGAGCTCCTCTACGGTGAAGTCCTCCTCCATGAGGATCTTCTCCATGAGCTCGTCGTCAAAGCTGGCAGCGGCGTCGAGGAGCTCCTCGCGCTTGGTGGCAGCGATGTCGGCGAACTCAGCCGGGATCTCGTCCATCGGCTCGGGGTAGGTCATGCCCTTCTCGTCGGCCTTGAAGTCCCATGCAGTCATGGTGACCAGGTCGATGACGCCCCAGAAGTTGTCCTCGGCGCCCATCGGGACCTGAGCGGCCACGGCGTTGGCGTCGAGACGATCCTTCATGGTCTCGATAGCGTTGAAGAAGTCAGCGCCCACGCGGTCATACTTGTTGATGAAGGCGATGCGGGGAACGTTGAAGGTAGAAGCCTGACGCCAAACGGTCTCAGACTGGGGCTGGACGCCGGCAACGGCGTCGAAGACGGCGACAGCGCCATCGAGGACGCGCAGGCAGCGCTCGACCTCGGCGGTGAAGTCAACGTGGCCCGGGGTGTCGATGATCTGGATGCGGTAGTCCTTACCGTCCTTGTTCCAGAAGCACGTGGTAGCAGCGGAGGTAATGGTTACGCCGCGCTCCTGCTCCTGAACCATCCAGTCCATGGTGGCAGCGCCCTCATGGACCTCACCAATCTTGTGGGTCTTACCGGTGTAGTAAAGAATACGCTCGGTCGTGGTGGTCTTACCGGCATCGATGTGGGCCATGATGCCGATGTTACGGGTATCGGAAAGCTTGTGCTTAGCCTTAGCCATGTTAGTTCCTTACCTTAACTTACCAACGATAGTGAGAGAACGCGCGGTTGGCCTCGGCCATCTTGAAGACGTCCTCACGCTTCTTGACGGAAGCGCCCAGGCCGTTGGAAGCGTCGAGAATCTCGTTTGCGAGACGCTCAGCCATGGTCTTCTCCTTGCGAGCGCGGGAGAAGTTGACGATCCAGCGGATGCCCAGAGCGGTGGAACGACGTGAGTTGACCTCCATCGGGACCTGATAGGTAGCGCCACCGACACGCTTGGGCTTAACCTCGAGCGTGGGCTTGACGTTGTCCATAGCCTTCTTGAAGGTAGCGAGAGCGTCGCCACCCTCGGACTTCTCGGCAACGATCTCGAAAGCGGTGTAAACGATGCGCTCAGCGGTGGCCTTCTTGCCGTCAAGAAGGACCTTGTTGATGAGCTGAGTCACCAGGCGGTTGTTGTAAACGGCGTCAGGCTGAACCTCACGACGATTAGCTGCTGCACGACGCGGCATGTGAAATCTCCTTAAGTGTCTACCGTGCGGCGCTTAGGCGGCACACGGCGAAAGTATCAAAACGTTATCTGGCTTATTTGGCCTTGGGGCGCTTAGCGCCGTACTTGGAACGGGCCTGCATACGGTTCTGGACCGGAGCAGCGTCGTAGGCGCCACGGATGACGTGATAACGGACACCAGGGAGGTCACGAACACGACCGCCGCGGACGAGCACGATGGAGTGCTCCTGCAGGTTGTGGCCCTCACCCGGAATGTAAGCAGTAACTTCGATGCCGTTGACGAGGCGAACACGGGCAACCTTACGAAGAGCCGAGTTCGGCTTCTTGGGGCTCGTGGTGAAGACGCGGGTGCACACGCCGCGCTTCTGGGAGTTGTGCTGCAGAGCAGCGTTCTTGGACTTCTTGGGCGCGGAACGACGGCCCTGGCGAACCAGCTGGTTAATAGTAGGCAAAGCGTACTCCTTCTCGAATGATTCCAGCTTTCTGTAAAGTGCAACGGCTTGAATCGAGGGGTCAGCATCCCCCTACGAAACACGCAGTTCGATAGGATACGTGCCGTTAGCTGTGTCGTCAACAGACCACGCCGCCGGGCGTATCCTAAAATAGCCACATTTCCGCAAAGCCTACACAAAAGGAATCCCCTCCTGTGCGCGAGGGCGGATTTCCGGGACGGGCGGCCCAGGGGTTAAGTTTGCTGCTCTACAGTCCTGGCTCGCACGGAGGCCACATTAAGTGGCCTCCGGCTCGTGCGGAACTCGCGACAAACTTAACCCCTGGGCCGCCCGTCCCGGGAATCCGACGTACTCGTCGGGGCAACGTTCCTCGACAAAAAAGACCCGCTTCCCTGTTGGGGAGCGGGTCTTTGGAAGGGCGGTTAACGTACTAGGAAATTACTCCCCGTCGTTGTCCTTGGCCTCTTCGGCGTCGTCGGTGTCCACGAGCTGGTTGAGCAGCTCGTCGAGGGAAGCCATGTCCTCGTTGATGGCACCGTTGGCGGAAGCCTTCTTGTCGTCGATCGGGGCGCCCAGGAGCTCCTCGTCGGCATCGGCGTGATGCGTCGGAGCGGAGGTGCCCAGCAGGATGTCATCCGGACCGTCGGGGCTAAAGACCATCTGCAGCAGCTGCGAGAGGTCTTCCTCGTCGGCAACGTCGTCGTTGTTCTCGAGGATGTAGAGCAGGTCGTGGGCCTCGAGGCCGTCACGGAGCTCCTCGATCGCCTTGGCACCGATGCCATCGATGCGCAGCAGATCCTCCTCGGACTTGCCAACCAGGTCGCCGACCGTCTCGATGCCGACCTCGCTGAACTTGTTGGTCCAGCGCTGCGACACGCCCAGGTCGTCGAACAGGTACAGGCGAGCCTTCTCGGCGGAGATGGTGTGGCCGTTGCGGGTGAACGAACCGTCGGCACCGCCAAACTCGTCGTAGCCGGCCCAGTCGAGCTGCTGTGGGAGCCGCTCGTCCAGGTCCTTGAGCTCCACGGGAGCCCACTCGGGCAGCGACTTGGCGTTGGGCGAAGCCGGACCATCGATGTCCACGTAGCCGTCGGCCGTGCGATACGTCAGCTTGGCGTTAGCGTACGGCTTGAGGCCGGTACCAGCCGGGATCTTCTTACCGACGATGACGTTGGACTTAAGGTCGAGCAGGTGGTCGACCTTGCCCTCAATAGCAGCCTCGGTAAGGACGCCGGCGGTACGGATGAACGAAGCGCTCGACAGCCAGGAGTCGATGTTGGACGCAACCTTGAGCGTACCCAAGATGACGGGCTCAGCCACGGGAGCCTGACCGCCCAGACGGGCAACGCGCTCGACCTCGTCGGCGAACTCGTAGCGGTCGACGTACTGACCAAGCAGGTACTTGGAGTCGCCGGGGTTGGTGATCTGAACGCGACGCAGCATCTGACGTGCGAGCACCTCGATGTGCTTGTCGTTCAGGTCGACGCCCTGGCTGGTGTAGACGTCCTTGACGCTCTCGACGAAGGTGTGCATCGTCGACTCGATGTCGGTCAGCTTGCGCAGGTTGCGGAAGTTGACGAAGCCCTTGGTGATCTGGTCGCCGGCGCGAACCTCGCAGCCGTCCTCGATCTCGGGCATAAAGCGCACCGAAGCCGGGACGCGACGCTCGTCGAGGACACGGGTGTGATCCTCGGAGTCGGTGAGCGTCAGCACGTACTCGGACTTCTCGGGCTTAATCGAGAGGTGGCCGGAGTACGGAGCCAGCTCGGCCTCGCGACCCAGGATCTTCTCGTTGACGTTGCCGACAATATCGAACATACGGCTGACCGTAGGCAGACCCTGCGTAATATCGTCGACGCCAGCGACGCCGCCGGAGTGAATGGTACGCATCGTAAGCTGCGTACCGGGCTCGCCGATGGACTGGGCGGCAATAATGCCGACTGCGGTACCGATGGCGACCGGACGACGGGTGGAAAGATCCCAGCCGTAGCACTTCTGGCACACGCCGTACTTGGAGCGGCAGGTGAGCAGCGCGCGAAGCTTGACCTTCTTAAGGCCCGCATCGACCATCTTCTGGATGTCGGCGACCTTCTCGATATAGCCGTCCTGCTCAAAGAGCACGGTGCCATCGGGAGCCACGACGTCCTCAATAAAGCAACGGCCGACAAGATCGGTGTTGAGGTCGGTGGTGCCGGGAATGATGAGGTTGTAGGTGACGCCCTCGTGCGTACCGCAGTCCTCCTCGCGGACGATGACGTCCTGGGCCACGTCGACCAGACGACGGGTCAGGTAGCCAGAGTCCGAGGTGTGGGATGCGGTATCGACCAGGCCCTTACGGGCGCCGTAGGTCGAAATGAAGTACTCGAGCGGCAGCAGGCCCTCGCGGAAGTTCGCCTTAATGGGAAGGTCGATCGTCTCGCCGGACATATCTGCCATCAGGCCACGCATGCCGCCGAGCTGACGCAGCTGGGTCTTAGAACCACGGGCGCCGGAGTCGGCCATCATGTACAGCGGGTTCTCCTCGTCGAACATGTCGAGCATGAGCGCTGCGACCTTGTCGGTACAAGCGGTCCACTCGTTAACGACTTCGATGTGGCGCTCCGTCTCGTTGATGAAGCCCTCCTCGAAGTACTCGTTGATCTGGTCGACGTTGGCCTGGGCGCGGTCGAGCAGCTCCTGCTTCTCGGCAGGGATGAGAGCGTCCCACACCGAGATGGTGAGGCCGGCGCGGGTAGCGTAGTGGAAGCCGGAGTACTTGATAGAGTCGAGGATCGGGCCGACCTTGGCCTCGGGGTAACGATCGCAGCAGTCGGCAACCAGCTTGGCCACATCGCCCTTGACCATCTTGTAGTTCATGAACTCGTAGTCTTCGGGCAGGCACTGGCGGTTGAAGATGATGCGGCCGATAGACGTCTCGAAGCGTGCGGTCTTGTTACCGGTGACATCGTAGTCGACGAACTCGTTCTTGCCGTTCTTGACGCGGAAGATACGGGTACCGTCCTCGTTGATGACGTTGGCGTTCTCGGCGGACACGCGGACCTGAATCTTGGCCTGCATGTCGACCTCGGAGCGGCAGTCATAGGCGTGCAGCGCGTCGTCGAAGCTCGAGAACACGTGGTTCTCGCCCGGCAGACCGTCGCGGACCTGGGTCAGGTAGTACACACCAATGATCATGTCCTGCGAGGGGATGTTGACCGGCTTGCCGGATGCCGGCGAGCGCAGGTTGTTCGCAGAGAGCATGAGCACGCGGGCCTCGGCCTGAGCCTGGCTGGACAGCGGCACGTGGACAGACATCTGGTCGCCGTCGAAGTCGGCGTTGAAGGGCGCGCAGACCAGCGGGTGCAGGTGGATAGCCTTGCCCTCGACCAGCACCGGCTCAAAGGCCTGGATGGACAGACGGTGCAGGGTCGGTGCACGGTTGAGCAGCACGACACGGCCGTCGATGACCTCTTCGAGGATGTCCCACACAAAGGTGGCACCGCGGTCGATAGCGCGCTTGGCGCCCTTGATGTTCTCGACCTTGCCAAGCTCGACCAGGCGCTTCATGACGAAGGGCTTGAAGAGCTCCAGCGCCATGGTCTTGGGCAGACCGCACTGGTGCAGCAGCAGCTTGGGGTCGGTAACGATTACCGAACGGCCAGAGTAGTCGACACGCTTGCCCAGCAGGTTCTGGCGGAAACGGCCCTGCTTGCCCTTGAGGGCCTCGGCGAGCGACTTGAGCGGGCGACCACCACGGCCAGAGACCGGGCGCCCACGGCGGCCGTTGTCGAACAGGGCGTCCACGGACTCCTGGAGCATGCGCTTCTCGTTGTTCACGATGATCGCAGGGGCGTCCAGGTCGAGCAGGCGCTTGAGTCGGTTGTTACGGTTGATCACGCGACGATACAGGTCGTTGAGGTCGGACGCGGCGAAGCGGCCGCCGTCGAGCTGGACCATCGGGCGCAGATCGGGCGGAATGACCGGAATGACATCCAGAATCATGTTCGCGGGACTGTTGCCGCCCTTCAGGAAGGCGTCAACGACCTCGAGGCGCTTGACGGCCTTCTCGCGCTTCTGCTTCTGAGAGTCCTCGTCGGCGATGATGGCCTTGAGCTTCTCGGCCTCGGAGGGGAGGTCGATGGCAGCGAGCAGGTCGCGGACGGCCTCGGCACCCATGCCACCCTTGAAGTACATGGAGTAGTAACGGGTCATCTCGCGGAACAGCGGCTCATCGGAGATGAGGTCGCGCTCGGTGAGCTTCATGAAGGCGTTGAAGGCGTCCGTGCGGAGCTGCTTCTCGTCCTTGCACTCTTCCTCGATGTCGACGATGCCGGAGGCGATCTCCTCGGGGGTCAGCGGCTCCTCGTCGGAGAACTCGTCAAAGTTCTCGGGGTTGCCCTGCTCCTTGAGGGACTCGATCTGGCGGGCGCACTCGGCATCGATCTCTTCCAGATCGGCGGCGAGCTCCTCGCGCAGGTCGTCAGCGTCGGCCTCGCGAGCCTCGTAGTCGACCTCGGTGATGATGTAGCTGGCAAAGTACAGAACCTTCTCGAGGTCCTTGGACTTGATGTCGAGCATACGGCTCATCGGGAAGCTCGTGGGGCTCTTGAAGTACCAGATGTGGGACACGGGAGCGGCGAGCTCGATATGGCCCATGCGGTCGCGACGCACCTTGGCCGAGGTGACCTCGACGCCGCAGCGCTCGCAGACGATGCCCTTAAAGCGGATGCCCTTGTACTTGCCGCAGGAGCACTCCCAGTCCTTGGCGGGACCGAAGATCTTCTCGCAGAACAGGCCGTCCTTCTCGGGCTTGAGGGTACGGTAATTGATGGTCTCCGGCTTCTTGACCTCACCGTGCGACCAGGAACGGATCTGGTCGGCGGAGGCAAGGGAGATCTTTACCGAGTCAAATTCAGTAGCTTCGAAATCTGCCACAGTCAACTACTCCTTATCAGTGGTCGTGGCGGCGAAAGCCTCGGGTGCCTCGGCGGTCTCGGCATCCTGGGCCTCGACGTCGGCGTCAACGCCGGCGAGCGCAGCCAGGTCATCGAGGGCAGAGGTCTCCTCGGCGGTCACGGGGGCGGAGGCGTCCTCGTCGGCATCGCGCATGGGCTCGATGTCCAGTGCGAGGGAACGGATCTCCTTGACGAGAACCTTGAAGGACTCGGGGATACCCGGAACCGGGACGTTCTCGCCCTTGACGATGGACTCGTAGGTCTTGACGCGGCCCACGGTATCGTCGGACTTGACGGTCAGGATCTCCTGCAGGACGTTGGAAGCACCGTATGCGTACAGTGCCCAAACTTCCATCTCGCCGAAGCGCTGGCCGCCGAACTGGGCCTTGCCGCCCAGCGGCTGCTGGGTAACCAGGCTGTAAGGGCCAGTCGAACGGGCGTGGATCTTGTCGTCGACCATGTGACCGAGCTTGAGGATGTAGGACGTGCCCACGGTAATGGGCTCGCGGAACTCCTCGCCGGTGCGGCCGTCAAACAGGCGGGTCTTTCCGCGCTCGTCAAGCTGGGTGACAAACTCGGGGCGCATGTGATCGCCAAAGGCAGCGGTGGCCTTGTTGAGCATATTCTTGTTGGCACGACGGATGACCTCGGCGATCTCGTCCTCCTTGGCGCCGTCGAAGACGGGCGTCGCGGTAAAGAACGGACCGGGGACGTATTTGTCGGAATCGGCATCCTCGGTATCCCAACCGCAGGCAGCAGCCCAGCCAAGGTGGCACTCGAGCAGCTGGCCGACGTTCATACGCGAAGGAACGCCCAGCGGGTTGAGGATAACGTCGATCGGGGTACCGTCAGCCATGTAGGGCATGTCCTCGACCGGCAGAACGTTACAGATAACACCCTTGTTACCGTGGCGGCCGGCAATCTTATCGCCCTGCTGGATCTTACGGCGCTGGGCGACGTAGACGCGCACCTGCTCGTTGACGCCGGGGGCCAGGTCGTCGCCGTTCTCGCGGCTAAAGCGGACGACGTCGATGACGCGGCCGTAAGCGCCGTGAGGCATCTTAAGGGAAGTGTCGCGAACGTCGTGAGCCTTGGCACCGAAGATGGCGCGCAGCAGGCGCTCCTCGGCAGTCAGAGCGCTCTCGCCCTTAGGGGTAACCTTGCCGACCAGGATGTCGCCAGGGCCGACCTCAGCGCCGATGCGGATGATGCCGTCCTCATCGAGGTTGGCAAGCATGTCCTCGGAGAGGTTCGGGATCTCGCGAGTGATCTCCTCGGGGCCGAGCTTGGTATCGCGGGCGTCGATCTCGTGACGGGTGATGTTGATGGTCGTCAGCAGGTCCTCGGCCACCAGGCGCTCGGACACGACGATACCGTCCTCGTAGTTGAAGCCTTCCCACGGCATGTAGGCCACGGTGAGGTTCTGGCCCAGTGCGAGCTCGCCGTGATCGGTCGAAGGACCGTCGGCCAGAGGCTCACCCTGCTCAACGGTGTCGCCGACGCGCACGAGCGGGCGGTGGTTGATGCAGGTGGACTGGTTGGAGCGCTGGTACTTGGCCAGGTGATACTCGTCCATGCCGCCGGCATGCTTGACGATAATCTTGGAGGCGTCGGCAAAGATGACCTCGCCGGCGTTCTTGGCCAGGGTGACCTCACCAGAGTCCAGGGCGGCGCGACGCTCCATGCCGGTACCGACATAGGGAGCGGCGGGGTGAACCAGCGGCACGGCCTGACGCTGCATGTTGGCGCCCATGAGCGTACGCTTAGCGTCGTCGTGCTCGAGGAACGGGATCAGCGTGGCTGCGACGGAGAGCATCTGGCGCGGCGAGACGTCCATGTAGTCGACGTCCTCGACAGGCACGTCGGCGGGAGCGCCGAAGGAGCCGTCGAAGTCGCGGGTACGGGCGATCACGGAATGCGGACGGACGATCTTGCCCTCGGCATCGGTCGTGATGAACTCGTTGGTCTTGGGATCGAGCGGCGTGTTGGCCGGCGCGATAACGTGCTTCTCTTCCTCGTCAGCGGTCATCCAGTCGATCTGGTCGGTGGCAACGCCGTTCTCGACGCGGCGGAACGGGGCCTCGATGAAGCCATACTCGTTGACGCGGGCGTAGAGGGCAAGCGAGCCGATCAGGCCGATGTTGGGGCCTTCGGGGGTCTCGATCGGGCACATACGGCTGTAGTGCGAGTTGTGAACGTCGCGGACGGCCGTCGGCACGTTGGTGCGGCGGCTGGAGCCCGACTTGTGGCCGGCAAGACCGCCAGGGCCGAGTGCGGACAGACGGCGCTTGTGGGTCAGACCGGTCAGAGGGTTCGCCTGGTCCATGAACTGCGAGAGCTGCGAGGAACCGAAGAACTCCTTGATGGAGGCCACGATCGGGCGGATGTTGATGAGCGACTGCGGGGTAATCTCGTCGATGTCCTGGGAGCTCATGCGCTCACGGACGACGCGCTCCATACGGCTCATGCCGATACGGAACTGGTTGGCGACGAGCTCGCCGACGGTGCGGATACGGCGGTTGCCAAAGTGGTCGATGTCGTCAACCTTGAAGCCCTGCTCGCCGGCAGCGAGGGACAGGAGGTAGCGCAGCGTCGCGACGATATCCTCGTCGGTGAGCACCGTGACCTCTTCCTCGGTGGTAAGGTTGAGCTTCTTATTGACCTTGTAGCGACCGACGCGGGCCAGGTCGTAGCGCTGCGGGTTGAAGAGCAGGCCCTCGAGCAGGCTGCGGGAAGCATCCACGGTGGGAGGCTCGCCCGGGCGCAGGCGACGGTAGATCTCGATAAGAGCATCCTCGCGGGTAAGGGCGGTATCGCGCTCGAGGGTGCGCTTGATCACATCGGAGTTGCCGAGCAGCTCGATGATGTCGTCGTTGGTGACGGCGATGCCAAGGGCGCGCAGGAACATCGTGGCGCTCTGCTTGCGCTTACGGTCGATGGAGACCATGAGCTGGTCGCGCTTGTCGACCTCAAACTCAAGCCAGGCACCGCGGGACGGGATGATCTGAGCCTTGTAGATCTGCTTGCCCGAATCCATCTCGGAGCTGAAGTACACGCCCGGGGAACGGACGAGCTGCGAGACAACGATACGCTCGGTACCGTTGATGATGAAGGTGCCCTGATCGGTCATCATGGGGAAGTCGCCCATAAAGACGAGCTGCTCCTTGATCTCGCCGGTCTCCTTGTTGGTGAGACGGACGTCGGTCAGAAGCGGAGCCTGATAGGTCATATCCTTCTCGCGGCACTCCTCGACGGTGTGCGCGGGGTCGCCAAACTGATGCTCGCCGAAGGTAACCTCGAGAACATGGTTCTGGCTCTGGATGGGGCTGGATTCCTTAAACGCCTCACGAAGGCCCTCGTCCTTAAAACGCTCAAAGGATTCCCTTTGAACAGAGATAAGGTTGGGGAGCTCCATGGCCTCCGGGATTTTCCCGAAGCTGACGCGCTTGCGCTCAGTGGCAGTGTATGCGTAGGTCACCAGGTTTTTCCTCCTTCACGGAAATGCTCGGTGGGTTGGCGAGGCATAGCTTCGCCAGTTATCGCAACCTAATAGTTTATCAGGTACCGACCGTTGGGCAAGAAAAGCCTTGACGCGATTGAGTTTTTGGAGTAGCAAAGTTTTTCGACAGAAAATACGCAGGTAGATATGTGTATATCGAACATATGTTCATATATTTTCTGTGAACAGAGTTGCTGATGCGCGTCGCTGAATGGCGGAATGGCGGCGAAGGCTGATCGGGCGGAAACTGCGTCCCGTTTTGAGGCCTCAAACTGGGTCGCAGTTTCCGATTGAGCCCTGTTTGGGAAACTGTATCCCGTCCTGAGCCGATATTCTGGGATGCGCTTTCCGCTAGGGTCCTCAGCCGGAAAGCGCATCCCAGAATTCAACCAAATTGTGGGTCGCACTTTCCGGAGCTAAGCGGCAGTTCTCAAAAAAACGGGTGCAGACCGAAGTCCGCACCCGTAAGCGCTGTTTACTTGCGCATCAAGCCGCCGCGCTCGTCGATGGCATCCCAGAAGGCATCGGCAAAGCGAGGATCGCTTGCGGCCATAAGGGCGTTGGTGGCCATCCAGCCAGAAGGCGTGCCGGTGTCGTAGCCCGACAGAGGATCGATGACGACGGCGTACATGGCCTCGCGGTCGAGCGAACGGGCCATGGCGTCGGTCAGCTGGATCTCGCCGCCCTTGCCGGCCTGCTGGTCGGCAAGCAGTTCCATGACCAGCGGGCTCAGCAGATAGCGTCCGACGATGTAAAGGTTAGAGGGCGCAGCCTCGGGAGCAGGCTTCTCCACCAAGCCGCCGATACGCCACACGGCGCCAGGCTCGGCATCGCCAACGCCCTCGGCGCCCTCGAGGGAGCCCACGCGCTCGCCGGCGATAACGCCATAGCGGCTGACCTCCTCGGGAGCACACGCGGCAACAGCGATAACCGAAGCGCCGCCATGCTCCTTGGAGACGGCAAGCATCTTGTCGCAAATGTCATGGTTGGGCACAACATAGTCGCCCAGAAGAACCAGGAAGTTCTCCCCCGCCACAGCATCGGCCGCCGAGCGAATGGCATGGCCGAGGCCCTTGGGCTCGTACTGATAACGGAAGTCGACCGGCATGCCGCCTGCGTGGGCAACGGCATCAGCATATGCATCTTTGCCGCGCTCGCGCAGCAGGTTCTCGAGCGAACGATCGGGCTGGAAGTAGTTCAACAACTCGGGCTTGCCAGGAGAGGTGACGATGATGGCGTCGTCGACCTCCTCGGGGTCGAGTGCCTCCTCAACGACATACTGGATAACCGGCTTGTCGAGAACCGGCAGCATCTCTTTGGGCGTGCACTTAGTGCCAGGCAGAAAACGCGTGCCTAGACCGGCGGCGGGGATGATTGCCTTCATATTATTCAAGGATCCTTTCGCAGGCGCAAAGCGCCCCAAGCGTGCGGCACGGCGGCCGCAGACCAAATTGCGATACCGAAGTATCTTACCGCCGGAGACATACGCCGCCGTAAGGCAAACGCAATTCTTCAGCAGGTCAACGCAAATTATTGCTCGAATGGTGCAATTTTACGCCCCAGCGGTAACGGGATTGGCACGGCGAAGACAGCGGTGTTCTGCGTGCCGAGCAATGGGAATGAGGGGGCAAAACAAAAAAGACGGGGCTCGCAATGCGAACCCCGTCTGCAAAGAAATCTGGCGAGAAAGCCTGATTACTTGAGGGTGACAGCAGCGCCAGCAGCCTCGAGCTTCTCCTTGGCAGCCTCGGCGTCCTCCTTCTTGGCACCCTCGAGAACAGCCTTGGGAGCGCTCTCGACGACCTCCTTGGCCTCCTTCAGGCCAAGGTTGGTGAGCTCACGGACGGCCTTGATGACCTGGATCTTGTTGTCGCCGAAGCCCTCGAGCACGACGTCAAACTCGGTCTTCTCCTCGGCCTCAGCAGCGCCAGCAGCGCCAGCAGCGGGAGCGGCGACAACAGCGGCAGGAGCAGCGGCGGAAACGCCGAAGGTGTCCTCGATAGCCTTAACGAGCTCGGAAGCCTCGAGAAGGGTCATTTCCTTAAGAGCATCGATGATCTCATCGGTGGTAAGCTTAGCCATTTCTAAGTCCTTTCGGTTTCCGTGTCTGTGCACGGAGATCAGTTAAAACACGGCGCGAATGCGCCAGGGGTGCGGCGTTGCCGCCGCGGGTGAAAACAGCGACTAGGCTGCCTTCTGCTCGGAGACCTGCTGGATCGAACGAGCGAGACCAGAGGAAACGCCGTTGACGCAGACAGCGATGTCGCGAGCGAAACCGGAGATGAGACCGGCGATCTGGCCGAGAAGCTGGTCCTTGGTGGGCAGCTCGGCGATAGCCTTAACATCATCAGCGGAAACGGCCTTGCCGTCGGAGATACCGCCCTTGATCTCAAGGACGCCCTTGGACTTAGCGGAGAAGTCCTTAAGGGCCTTAGCGGCCTCGACCGGCTCGGTCTCGTAGAACACATAAGCGACGGGGCCGGCGAGGATCTCGTCGAGCTCGGGCTGCTCCTGGTTCTTGAGAGCGATCTTGACCAGGTTGTTCTTGTAGACCTTCATCTCGGCGCCGCACTCGCGAAGCTGATGACGCAGCTCCTGAGCCTGCTTAACCGTCAGACCGTTGTAGTTGACGACGAACAGACCGGCATTCTCGGCGATACGGGACTCGATCTCTGCAACCTTGTCGATTTTGTACTGCTGGGGCATGAATTACACCTCCTCGAATTCTTTCCGGGCACGGTCCGCCACAAGGACGTGACGGGGGCATGTCCAAAAAGAAAGCCCCCGCGCTGCATGAGCGACGGGGGCGAGAAGACATATCTACTCGACCACCTCGGCTGGCGGGATGTCCCATTGAGCTCGCGGGCAATGCCCGTTTGCACCGGCTGTCTCTGGCAGCGGATTCGTGCGTGAACCGAAAGTATTATGGCGGGGACCCCGGCTTCGGTCAACGGCAACCCTGGCTGCACACAATTCCACCATCTCGGTCGCGCCGCCAAAGGCCAGGCGCAAGCTTTTCGCTCGGTCAGGTCCTGGGCTCGCACGAAGAGCACATTTAGTGCTCTTCGGCTCGTGCGGAATCTACGAAAAGCTTGCGCCTGGCCTTTGGCGGCGCGACCTGTGTTGACTTTGGGGCAGCCAGGGTTGCCGTTGGCCGACGCGCCCCACTCACAATCCTTATGTCGGTGGGCTGATGTGTTGCATCCCTGAGGACTACAAAGTCGAAATGAAGGTGGACAGGCGGCGGAGGCCTTCGTCCAGATCTTGGTCGGAGACGCAATAGCTTAAGCGGACGTGGCCTTCGGTTCCGAAGCAATCTCCGGGGACTAGGGCTACGTTAGTTTCTTTGATGGCTTTGATGCAGAAGTCTTCGCTTGTTAGGCCGAATTGTTTGATGCTGGGGAAAGCGTAGAAGGCGCCGGCTGGTTCCACTACGTCGAGGCCCATGGTGTCTAAGGCTGCGAGCACGCGTTCGCGGCGGGCTCGGTAGACTTTGAGCATGGGGGTTGGGTCGACGGTCAGGGCTCGGGCCGCGGCGTCCATTTCGAAGGAGACGGCGCTCGATACTAGGTATTGGTGAGCTTTTGCGATCTCGGCGATGACGGGGGCTGCAGCTGCGAGCCAGCCCAAGCGCCAGCCGGTCATAGCCCATGGCTTGGAGAAGCTCTCGATGACCACCGTCTGCTCGCGTAGCTCCGGGTGGCGCTGGGCAAAGCGCTCATAGCCATCCACATAGACCAGGCGGTTATATACGTCGTCGCAGATTACGTAGATGCCCGCTTGCTCTGCCACGTGTGCCACGGCGTCGAGCGATGCCGCGTCGAGGATACAGCCCGTGGGATTGTTGGGCGTGCAGATGACGATGGCCTTAGTCGCCGGCGTCACGCAGGCGCGAAGCGCGTCCTCGTCAATCTGAAATTGCGCGGGCTCCGTATCCAAAAAGACCGCTTTGGCGTGGTTGGCCACGACGATGCTCTCGTACAGACCAAAGGCCGGCGTGGGGATAATAACCTCGTCGCCGGGGTTGAGCATGGCCATAAATGTTGCCGACAGGGCCTCGGTCGCGCCGTCGGTCAGGATGACCTCGTCGGCCGAAAACGTAAGGCCCGCGTCTCCCATGTAGGTAGACAGCGCCTCGCGCAGGGCGGGGCGACCGTTGTTGGGCGGATAGTGCGTGTCGCCGCGGCCCAGCGCGGCGGTCACCTCGGCGCTAATCACATCGGGCGTGGGAAAATCGGGCTCGCCAAGCGCGAGCGCGATGCACCCCGGATGCTGGGCGGCGAGTGCGTTGATCCGGCGGATACCGGAGGGCTTAAGCGTGGCAAGCGAGGTGTTCATGGGTAGACGCATGGCGTTCCTTTCGTAAGGGTTGCACTAGGATAGCGCGCCCGCGCGCCACCAGACGGTGTAACCTAAACGGAAACCAACCGGAAAGGAGGCGGCATGGAGACAACTGCACGCGGCGATGTACCAAAAACGCTGCAAACCATTGCATATATCAGTATTCCCGAGAGCGCCGATCTTGAGTTTTTGCTTTGGGACCTGCAGGATGCCATCGCCGCCTATGCTCAGCTTTCCGACACCGCGCTCCCCCGTTCGGTCGACTTGGAGGCGGATGATGCCGGTGTAGTCGATGGCATGGTGTTCGCTGTTGATGATGCATTTGATGATGAGGCGATGATCGCTGTCGAGCAGATACTCGATCGCTTCGGGGATACAGAGACACGCGTCTATGTCGTCGTCCAGGCCCTGTCAAAAAACAACAAGCAGGCGGACGAAGTCCTCGACCACCTGTACCGGGCATGTATTCTACGCGACCTGCCATGGTGCGGTGGCGTTGTCATCTGTGCCGGCAGCGGTATTGCGGCGCTTCGCCACTCCCCGCGTATGGGCCTCTTACGCCGTCCATTTTCCGAAGCGATGGATAAGCTTGTAGGCGCTGTGCGCATGGGCTGTTCCATTGAACATGCGCAGCTGCTTGGCGGCGGCGATGCCGATAGTGTCGATGTCGACGGCATGGTGCGCGTCAAGCCCGCCGTGCCCGCACCAATCTGGCATGCCATCATCAAACGCCTCGGCGCCCATGCTCAATCAAGGATCTAGATTACCGTGCGGTCCAGTCAACTGCCTCGCGCCAGCGCTCGACAAGCCGCTCCAGGCGCCAGGCCGCGTTAGCGGGACTAGTTGACGGCAACACGACAGCGGACAGACCCGTCCGCTCCTGTAGATAGCGCTTATAGAGGCGCCCCGCCGTACCTCCGTTGCATACCACCCGCTCGATGGGCGCAGCTCCAGTGATGCGTTCGATATATGCCGGCACAACGTTTTTGATGCTCGCGTCGCTCGACCCCTTAATGTCGCAGCTCTCGACCACATCCCACAGGGCCACACCACCGTTCAACAGCATGGATCGCTTGGCGGCAATAGAGGCGTCGAGCGTCGCGGGCTCGCCGCCCACCAAAGGGTCGCCCTCGTTGGGTGGTACAGGCACACCAAGGCACGCGGCCATCACGCGCCAAAAGCGATTCTGAGGGTTGCCGTAATAAAAGGCATTGGCGCGCGAAAGCACCGAGGGAAACGACCCGAGCACCAAAACGCGCGAGCGCTGGTCGAACACGGGCTCAAACCCATGCTCAATATGTTGATAGCCCTCGTCTGACGCCGCCATGACCTAGGCCCTCAACAGATAGCGCACCTCGTAGGGCGCAAGTTCAAGCGCACCCGTCAGCTCGACCGTGGGTGCATCGTCGGCAAGTAGGTCGACGAAGGAACCGTTGAGTTCGCCGGCTCCAAAGGTATAAGGCTCGTTCACGGCATTGACCGCCACGAGCACCGTCGCGTCGTCGCAGGCGCGCTCGAACAGCAGCTGTTTGTTCTGAATCACCACGTTGCGATAGGCACCGTAGTTGAGGGCACGGGCCGCAGCATCGTCGGCCGAGCGCAGGTGCGCAAGCTGTGTGACGAACGCCGTCAGCTCGTTGGGCGCAGGCTCATCGAGCGCAGGTCGCAGCGCCCAGTCGCCATCGGGGCCGCCCTTTTCGCCAGCAATTCCCCACTCGCTGCCATAGTAGATGCACGGGATGCCCGGCATGCCAAAGAGCATGCCGTAGGCGGGACGCAGGCACGACTTGTCGGTAAGGATGCTCGCCAGGCGTGGCACGTCGTGGTTGTCGACAAACGACAGCAGGTGCTTGCCGCGGTAGATGCACCACGGGTCGCCGCCAAACTGACGGTGCAGCGAGTGGGCGATCTCGAACATGTTGATCGAGTTAAAGCTGGAGTACAGTCCCTTGTAACACTCGTAGTTGGTGCAGGAGTCGAGCATCTCGTCGTTGACGATCTGGTTGTAGTCGCCGTGGAGCGTCTCGCCGATCAGCACAAAGTCGGGTTTGAGCTCACGGGCAAAGGCGTGCAGGCGGCGCATAAAGTCGCGGTCGAGCATATAGGCGACGTCCAGGCGCAGACCGTCGACGCCAAGGACATCGGCCCAACGGCGCACGGACTCGAGCAGGTAATCGACCACGGCGGGGTTTTGCAGGTTGAGCTTCACGAGCTCAAAATGGCCTTCCCAGCCCTCGTACCAAAAGCCGTCGCCGTAGCACGAGTCGCCGTCAAAGCTGATGTGGAACCAGTCCTTGTAGGGCGAGTCCCACTTGCGCTCCTGCACATCGCGGAAGGCCCAAAAGCCGCGACCGACGTGGTTGAAGACTGCGTCGAGCACCACGCGGATGCCGTGGGCATGCAGCGTCTCGCACACGGCGGCAAAGTCGGCATCCCCACCCAGGCGACGGTCGATGTGGCGCAGGCTGCGCGTGTCGTAGCCATGGCTATCGGACTCGAGCGGTGGGTTGATGAGCACAGCGCCAATACCTAGTTCCTGCAGGTAGTCGGCCCATTGGGCGATTTTCATGATGGGGGCATCGGGGTTGGGCGCGTCGTTGACAGCCTGGGCAAGCTCATCCTCGGCAACGGGCGCGGCGTTTTCGCGCGGAGCTCCACAAAAGCCCAGCGGATAGATTTGATAGAACGTCGTCTCGTATGCCCACATAGCAACCTCCCGGTAAGCTCAACACAACGACATACATTGTATGCCCAGCTTGTATCCCCTCCCCCAAAATAAGTTGCGGTGGAATAGTTCCTGCTTGGGCCTTCAGGGGCCTTAAACAGGAACTATTCCACCGCAACTGATGAGGAAACGTGATTAGACGACGGGCTTTGCGCGACGGATGGCTGGGAACAGTACGGTGATGGCGAGGATGACGCCCACGACGGCAATCGCCCCGCCCGCGAAGCCGATCCAGGCGATACCGGGGCCCGAAACCACGGCGCCGCCGATCGCGGTGCCCGTGCCAATACCCAGATTAAACAGGCCCGAGAAGATCGACATGGCGACAGCCGACGAATCCGCCGGCGTGTACTTGATGAGCTCGGCCTGGAACGCCACATTGAAGGCCGTGGCGCAGCAGCCCCACAGCACGCAGACGGCAAGCACTGCTGCGAGCGACGATGCGGCCCAACCCATGAGCAGCAGGGCCGCTGGCACGCCGGAGAGCGTGATAGCCAAAAACGGGAAGCGGTGCCCATCGAACAGGCGGCCAAACAGCCAGCTGCCCACCAGACCGGAGCAGCCAAACGCCGTCAGCGTCATGGTAATGGCGCCCGCGTCGACGTGAGCGACCTGCGCCAGGAAGGGCTCGATATAGCTGTAGCCTGTGTAATAACCGGTCGCCATAAAAACCGTGACCGCGTAGAGCGCGATGAGGAACGGGTTCTTGAGCAGCTCGGGCAGCTGTTTAACGGCAAAGCGCTCGCCCGCCGGCATGGCCGGGAACACCGCTGCCTGGTACACCACCGCGGCGGCAGAAAAGGCCCCGACCACGGCAAACGTCATGCGCCAGCCCACAGCCAGCCCGATGGCGCGGCCGATCGGCAGGCCAAAGATCTGTGCGATGGACGAGCCCGTGGCGATCATGCTGATGGCGAGCGCCCCGTGACGGGTGTCGACCAGGCGCGAGGCCATAATCGAGGCGACCGACCAGAACACGGCATGTGCGCAAGCGACCACCAGGCGTGCGCAGACCAAAATAGGATAGGTGGGCGCCACGGCGGACAGGAACTGACCCAGAGAGAACACGGCGAGCACGCCGAGCAGCATACGCTTGAACTCAAAGCGCGAGGCAAACACCATAAGCGGCAGCGACAGCAGCATGACGCCCCAGGCGTAGACCGAAATCATGATGCCTGCCTGGGCCTCGGTGAGCGAGAACGATACGGCAATATCAGTCAGAAGGCCGATGGGCATGAACTCCGATGTGTTGAACACGAACGCGCAGCAGGCAAGCCCGATAAGCGGGAGCCACTGCTTGAGCGAGATGCCATCTTGTCTTGCCTGAGTCATGTAGGAAACCTCTCCGATTGTCTTGGGCGGTGGGCGATTATATAGCAACGGCCCCGCATCCGTCAGTACAGATGCGGGGCCGCAATCAACTCAATACACAGAGGTTGCGCCGTCAATAAATAGCTAAGCCAACCCCAGCAATATGCCCGACGAATGCACGATAAACGCCACAATCCAGGCGACCATCACCTGAAACACGAACACGGCAACGGCATAGCGCGCGCCCAACTCGCTCTTGACGGCACCGATTGCCGCCACGCAGGGCGGGTACAGCAGCGTAAAGACCAAGAACACGTAGGCGGTAAACGGCGAAAACATGGTCGACAGCGCCGCGGGTGACGTTGCATCCAAAAGCACGGTGAGGGTCGAGATGACGCTCTCCTTGGCGATAAGTCCGGTGACGAGCGCCGTGGATGCACGCCAGTCGCCAAAGCCAAGCGGCGCCAACGCCGGCGCGATGATGCTACCCAGACCGGCAAGTAGACTCTGCGACTGATCGGCGACCACATTAAAGCGGATGTCAAACGTCTGGAGGAACCAGATGACCACGGTGGCGGCAAAGATGATGGTAAAGGCCTTGGTAATAAAGTCCTTGGCCTTATCCCACGCCAGCATCACCGTCGTCTTGATGCTCGGCAGGCGGTAGTTGGGAAGCTCCATGATAAACGGCACCGGGTCGCCCTTAAATGCCGTGCGGTTGAGCACCAAAGCCGCGATGCAACCGACCGCAATGCCAATCAGATAGAGCGAGACCATGGCTGGGACCGTCGCCTGCGGGAAGAATGCTCCGCACAGCAAGCCGTAAACCGGCAACTTGGCCGAGCAGCTCATGAACGGCGTGAGCATGACCGTCATCTTGCGATCATGCTCGGATGGGAGTGTACGGGTCGACATGATAGCCGGCACGGTGCAGCCAAAACCGACGAGCATGGGCACAAAGCTGCGGCCCGACAGGCCAAAGCGACGCAGCACCTTATCCATGACAAAGGCCACGCGCGCCATGTAGCCGGAGTCTTCCAGAATGGAGAGGAACAAGAAGAGCACGACGATAATCGGCAGGAAGGTCAGCACGCTGCCCACGCCCGTAAGCACGCCGTCGACAGCCAGCGAGCGCACCACGTCGTTGGTTCCGAACGCCTTGAGACCCGCATCGGCCGAGGCGATGATGACAGCGATGCCGTCCTCCATAAGTCCCTGCAACGCCGCGCCGATCACGCCAAACGTCAGCCAAAAGACGAGGCCCATGATCACCAGAAACGCCGGGATGGCCGTGTAGCGACCCGTCAGGATACGGTCGATCTTGACGGAGCGCACGTGTTCGCGGCTCTCGTGCGGCTTGACCACGCAGCGCCCGCACACGTCGCCGATAAAGCTAAAGCGCATATCGGCCAGCGCAGACAGGCGGTCGGTGCCAGCCTCGCCCTCCATCTGGGTAATGATGTGCTCGATAGCGTCAAGTTCGTTGCGATCCAGGTGAAGTGCCTCGGTCACCAGCTCGTCGCCCTCAACCAGCTTGGTCGCCGCAAAACGCACCGGAATGCGGGCCGTCACGGCATGGTCCTCGATCAGGTTGGCAATGCCGTGGATACAGCGATGCAGCGCACCGCCGTCCGGGCCATCGGGCGCGCAGAAGTCCAGGCGACCCGGGCGCTCGCGGAACCGCGCCACATGCAGAGCGTGATCCACCAGCTCGCCGATACCCTCGTTGCGGGCAGCGCTAATGGGGACAACAGGCACGCCCAACAGGCTCTCGAGCAGGTTGACGTCCACGGCGCCGCCGTTGGCCGTCACCTCGTCCATCATGTTGAGCGCGATGACCATGGGGCAGTCGAGCTCCATAAGCTGCAGCGTCAGGTAGAGGTTGCGCTCGATATTGGTGGCATCGATGATGTCGATGATGGCGTCGGGATGCTCGTCTAGGATAAATTGACGGCTGACAATCTCCTCGCCCGTGTACGGCGACAACGAATAAATACCGGGCAGGTCGGTAACGCTCGCCTCGGGGTGGTTACGGACAGTACCGTCCTTGCGGTCGACCGTCACGCCGGGAAAGTTACCAACATGTTGGTTGGAACCCGTCAGCTGGTTGAACAGCGTGGTCTTGCCGCAATTTTGGTTGCCGGCGAGGGCAAAGTGCAGCGGCGCGCCCTCGGGCACGGCCGTTTTTGCCGCGCGGGGCGAATACGTCCCCTCACCGAGCGCCGGGTGCTCCGTCGTGCCGATTGCGGCGTTAACGCGCGGGCTCGTATCGGTGTCGTGAATACCCACGAGCTCAATGCGAGCAGCATCGTCTTTGCGCAGCGTCAACTCGTAGCCACGCAGGCGAATCTCGAGCGGGTCACCCATGGGGGCGTACTTCATCATGGTGACTTCGGTGCCCGGCGTTAAGCCCATGTCCAAAATATGCTGTCGGAGTGCCTGGTCGTCCGATGCCACCGATGCGACAACGGCGTCCTTTCCAATCTCGAGTGTATCGAGCTTCACGTCCGTGTTCCTCCCCCGACGCCCACAGGGCGTTGCATTTATGTTCACCATTGCTAACCGTTTGCCATGGCTAACCAATTTTAACCATGCATGATAGCGCGAACATACAGCGACGTTCAATCAACAGATTGTTGCAATGGGGATTCCGGACCCCGGTTTTCCAGACGAGCCTGCTGCGGAAACTGCATCCCACTACTCAGGCGAATTCCGGTCCCCGATTTCCCGATGGGGCCTCTCGGGGAAATTGCGTCCCACTCTGAAGCTTCAAAACGGGATGCGTTTTCCGGTTGAGGCATCTTGCGGAAAATGCATCCCGGAATCGTCGCTCAGACCGGGACGCATTTTCCCGATTGACCCTCTGCGGGAAACTGTATCCCACCTTGAGGGGCAAAACTGGGACGCGGTTTCCGGCCCGGGCATCAAAACGAAGTTACGGTGGAATAGTTCCTGCTTGGGGCTTTAACCAGCAAAAACAGGAACTATTTCACCGCAAGTTATGAGGGACGGGATGGGGCTGGCCCTCTTACTCTTACAGATGGCGCTCCAGGAAGCGGAAGGCTAGGCGAATCCAAGGGCGAACCGCCACCTGCTTGTCCTCGTTGTCGACCGCGGTATTGGCATTGCCGAGCGAAAGGCCGTGACCGCCTTGGTCAAAGACGTGCATCTCGCAAGCGACGCCCTCCTCGGCCATACGCTGAGCAAACGGATAGACCTGCGCGATCGGCGCTGTCTTGTCATCGGACACGCCCCACACAAAGGTCGGCGGCATCTGACGCGAAACATGCGTGGTAGGGCAGATATCGGCCAGGTGCTCTTCGGTGGCCTCGCCACCCGTCACCATCGACAGGTAGTCGTTGAGCAAATCGCGCCCCGTCTTGCCACCTGTCTTGGGCACGCGCAAGTCGATGCGCGGATCGCGCGTCTGCATGTCGCGGACATAGGCAAAGTCGAGCAATGGATAGCCCAGCACCACGGCATCGGGACGAATGTCGTCCGGACGCGCCCCGGCAAGTGCCGCGAAGGGACCGGTCTTCCACTGCGTTGCCAGCGAGGCGCAAATCATGCCACCCGCCGAAAAGCCCACGACGCACACGCGCTTGGGATCGACATGCCACTCGTCGGCATTCGCACGAACCGTGGCGACCATCTTGGCAAGATCTGCCTGGGGGTGCGGAAAGCTCACATCACCCGTGCCACTCGTGACATAGTTGAGCACAAAGGCCTGGTACCCGCGGTCCAAAAATGCAAACGCCACCGGGTCCTGCTCGTGCGGAGCGATGTGCGTAAACGCGCCTCCGCCGCAGATGATCACTGCCGGGCGACGACCATTGGGCTTGCCGGGCAGCGGTTCGGCCCCCATATAGGTAAACGTCGCCGGATATTCCTCGGTCGGCTCCTCGCCCCACAGCGCATGGCTCTCGACGATCATATATGCTCCCTTCGCGCGATTCGTGCGCACGTTATGTATCGCCTTCAAGCGTACCCCACTTGGACGCACGGCATCGAAACGTATCCGCAATAAGTTCCCTTCAACTGATATATCACATAATCCCAGCTCAGGGCCGTCGTTGAGCAGCGTAAAATAGAGACGCTGACCGAGCCGGTAACACACACGAAACGTTTCCGGCAAAACTACGCGTGCGCTACATGCGCACTTGATACGTTGGAGGCATCTATGGGTCTACTCGATTCGCTCAAGTCCACGTTCAACTCGTCGGGCGAGGCGTCCGTACCGCCCGCAGCAAGCTTCGCCACCCGCGAAGGCGTCATCTACGCTCCCGTTAACGGTGTGCTCGTCAATCTAAACGAGATTCCCGACGAGACCATCGCCTCGGGTATGCTCGGCCAGGGCTACGGCATCGAGCCCATCACCGGCACCATCTATGCGCCCGCTAACGGCCGCATCGGCGCCACCACCGTCACCAACCACTCTATTGGCATGATCACCGAGGACGGCATTCGTGTGTTCATCCATGTCGGCCTGGGCACCGTACAAATGAACGGCAAGGGTTTTGCCCGCTTTGTCGAGATGGGCGATGTGGTCAAGGCAGGCCAGCCGCTCATCAGTTTCGACCGCGATGCCATTAAGGCCGCTGGCCACGAGGACATCGTGACCGTCATCATCTCCGAGCTCGATCGTCTTAAGAGCATCGACCATGTCGGCGAGTCTGGAACGCTTATCGGCGGCAACCCGCTCGTCAAGCTGGGCGACCCGCTGCTGGTGGCTAAGACCAAGTAACGAGTCCTGCGCCGTACAGCCAATAGGCAACACGCCAAGCGCCCACGACCATCTGGCCGCGGGCGCTTTTCGTTTGAAAACCGTCCCGTCAATACCTTATCTGTATAGCCCAAATGAGCCGAGCTGCTAGAATATCGAACTATATGGATAACTATCATTCAACCGCTATGGGAGGATACGTGAACCGCACCAAAATCGCGCAGCTCTATGCCGATTCCGAGTCGCTCGGCGGCAAGACCGTCACTGTCGCCGCCTGGGTCAAGTCCGTCCGCGACATGAAGAACTTTGGCTTCGTCACGCTCAACGACGGCAGCTGCTTCCGCGACCTGCAGGTCGTCATGAACCGCGAGACGCTCGGCAACTACGACGAAATCGCCCACCAAAACGTCTCGGCTGCACTCATTTGCACCGGCACCGTCAAGCTGACCCCCGATGCGCCCCAGCCTTTCGAGCTTTCTGCCACCTCCATCGAGGTAGAGGGCACGAGCGCCCCGGACTACCCGCTGCAGAAGAAGCGCGCAACCGTCGAGTTCCTGCGTACCCAGCAGCACCTGCGCCCGCGCACCAACCTGTTCCGTGCCGTGTTCCGCATCCGCTCTGTCGCGGCTGCCGCCATCCACCGCTTCTTCCAAGAGCAGGGCTTTGTCTACGTCAACACCCCCATCATCACCACGAGTGACTGCGAGGGCGCCGGCGAGATGTTCCGCGTGACCACGCTCGACCCCAAAAATCCGCCTCTCACCGAGTCCGGAGAGGTCGACTGGAGCCAGGACTTCTTTGGCAAGCACGCAAGCCTTACCGTGTCCGGCCAGCTCAATGCCGAGAACTTTGCCATGGCCTTTGGCGACGTGTACACCTTTGGCCCCACCTTCCGCGCCGAAAACTCCAACACCACGCGCCACGCCGCCGAGTTTTGGATGATTGAGCCCGAGATGGCCTTTGCCGACCTGAACGACTACATGGATAACGCCGAGGCCATGCTCAAGTACGTTCTTAAGGACGTTATGGCCACTTGCCCCGACGAGCTCAACATGCTCAACAAGTTTGTGGACAAGGGCCTGATCGAGCGCCTGAACCACGTTGCCAACTCCGACTTTGCCCGCGTCACCTACACCGAGGCCGTCGAGATCCTGGAGCAGGCCGTCGCCGCCGGTCACAAGTTTGACTATCCTGTCAGCTGGGGTATTGACCTGCAGACCGAGCACGAGCGCTTCCTGACCGAGGAGCACTTTAAGCGCCCGACCTTCGTGACCGACTACCCGGCCGAGATCAAGGCCTTCTACATGCGCATGAACGACGACGGCAAGACCGTCGCCGCCGCCGACTGCCTGGTTCCCGGTATCGGCGAGATTATCGGCGGCTCCCAGCGCGAGGAGCGCCTGGATCTGCTCGAGGCCCGCATCAAGGACCTGGGCATGGCCCCCGAGCAGTACAAGTACTACCTTGACCTGCGCCGCTACGGTTCCTGCAAACACGCCGGCTACGGCCTGGGCTTCGAGCGTTTGGTCATGTATCTGACCGGCGTGGGCAACATCCGCGACGTCCTTCCGCACCCCCGCACCGTGGGCAACGCCGATTTCTAATCGCCACAGCTCCGTCCCGCGCGTTACAGCGTGTCGCACCAGCGCCTCTCGGCAAGCCGAGGGGCGCTTTTTTCAACAGCATCCGTCAGGCTTTTGTCAAGTTTTTGGTCAGCTGAGCAGGGCTGTTGAAAACTCGATCCGCCGCTTGCCGACGACTACCGACCACCCAGAGCGCCCTGCGCCCCTAAGCAAACCCCGTGTCCTAGGCTCCGTAGCGTCATCACCCAAAATCGGAAAGGACGTGAACGCAATGGCCAAACCCGCTGTTGAGAACTACGAGGCCACGACCAGGGGTGCTGCTTCCATGGCAGCCTATCGCGCTGTGCGTATCCTGCAACTCTTAAGCGAGCATACCGGTGAGGACAAAGCGCTTCCTCCCGATGAGCTGATCGAGCGTCTCGCCCATCCCGACGACCCCGCTCGCATGCCCATCTCGGCAGCGCGGCGCAGTATCCATACCGCGATTTCCGCCCTGCGACATGCCGGATACGAGATTGAGTACAAGCGCGGCGCGGGTTACCGACTTCTCACCCGACCGCTCTCCGACGAGGAAATCATTCGACTCCATGGCATGGTCATGCGCAACCGCTCCACACCCATCGCGACCAGGAAAAGCATAGCGCGCCATCTGGTCGCCATGGCAAGCGCCGACGTTCGCGGCTATCTCGATACGTCCGAGCCGGCACCAAGCGCAGAAGGCAAACCCGCCAAGACCACGCGACCGCCCGCCAAACGCATCGATACCTGCGAGCTCATCGAGCGGGCCATCGACCACGGAATCACGGTGAGCTTTGACATTTCAAGCGTCACGACACACGACAAGATCGAAGTGACGAGGATGACCGTTCGGCCTTTTGCCATCAAACAGCGAGACGGTGTCTCGTATCTGCTGGGAACGGTCGTCGACGGGCACGGCTCCGACGACACCCTACGCACCGTCGAGGTCGGCCGCATGAGAAACGTTAGCACGCGCCTGCTCGACGGCAAGAAGCTCTTTGCCGCGCTGGACGAGGGGGAGCGGCCCGCGCCCGCCGCCTAAGTCTTGCCGTTGCCCGCCGAATCCCCCGCCGTCCATCCGGTTCAGTATTAAAAAACCCGACAGGTTGTTGAAAAAATGGGCATCGGCGCTACTATAGACCCACTTGCACTTTGTTTGAGTGCAGTGTTTCCAGCAATTTCTATACTGGGGGTAATGACATGAACGACATCACCATCAGCCGCAGGAGCCTTCTGGTCTCCGCCGGCCTGCTCGCACTGGCCCCGCTCGCCGGATGCGGCGGCAACTCTGGTTCCGGCTCTGCAGCCGCCGGTTCCGACTACACCATCGGCGTTCTGCAGCTCACTGAGCACTCCGCGCTCGACGCCGCCAACGACGGCTTTGTCAAGGCCATCAAGAAGAGCGGACTCAAGGTCAAGATCGACCAGAAGAACGCCCAGAACGACCAGTCCACGTGTAAGTCCATCGCCGACAAGTTTGTGGGCGACAACGTCAACTTGATCTACGCCATCGCCACGCCTGCCGCACAGGCTGCCGCCGGCGCCACGGCCGATATCCCCATCGTGGGCTGCGCCATCACCGACTACGCCGCCTCCGGCCTGGTCCAGGACAACGACAAGCCCGGCACCAACGTCACCGGCGCCTCCGACCTCACCCCGGTCGCCGAGCAGCTCGAGATGATGCAGAAGGTCCTGCCCGACGTTAAAAAGGTCGGTCTGCTCTACTGCACCGCCGAGTCCAACTCCGACGTCCAGATCAAGGCCGCCAAGAAGGAACTCGACAAGCTGGGCCTGGAGTACACCGATTTCACCGTCTCGAGCTCCAACGAGATCCAGTCCGTCGTCGAGTCTGCCGTAGGCAAGGTCGACGCGCTCTACTCCCCCACTGACAACACCATCGCCGCGGGCGCTTCGCAGGTCGGTCAGATCTGCAAGGAGAACAAGCTTCCCTTTGTGACCGGCGAGGAGGGCATGTGCATGGCCGGCGGCCTGTTCACCCTTTCCATCAACTATGAGGACCTGGGCTACGCCGCGGGCGAGATGGCCGTTAAGATTCTGAAGGGCGAGGCCAAGCCCGAGGATATGCCGATCAAGCACCTCCCAAGCAAGGATCTGGTCGTCATCAAGAACGACGAGATGGCCGAGGCCCTGGGCATCGACCTTTCCGCTCTAGACGAGTAGCGCCATGCGCGGTAACGCAGCTAGGCACGCGCTTGCGCCATAGCTGCGTTATTCAATATCTGAGTCATTGGGGCGAACGCTAAAGACCGGCGTTCGCCCTGCTTGTTTTTGGTAAAACAAAATGTCCGTCCGCTGCTCTTTTATGCATTGGTACCGCTATTATGGAAAATCACGTGTCCACCCTATCCTAGGAGGTATGAAGCATGCTCATTGCGTTGCAGGGCGCCGTTTCGCAGGGTGTCCTCTGGGGCATTATGGTGCTTGGCGTGTTTATCACGTTCCGCCTGCTCGACATCCCCGATATGACCTGTGACGGCAGCTTTGCCCTCGGCGGCTGCGTCTGCGCCGTGCTCATCGTCAACAACAATGTCGACCCGTTGCTCGCCGTTTTGGCCGGCATGTGCGCCGGCGCCATTGCGGGCGCGGTCACGGGCATTCTGACCACCGTCTTTGAGATTCCCGCGATCCTCGCCGGAATCCTCACCCAGATCAGCCTGTGGTCCATCAACCTGCGCATCATGGGCAAATCCAACACGCCCATCCTTGCCAAGGGCACCGTGTTCTCGGCCGTCAGCAATATGACGGGTCTGCCGCAGTCCACCGTTGCCATCATCCTGGGCATCTTGCTCGCCGTGGCTATCGTTGCCATCCTGTATTGGTTCTTTGGCACCGAGATCGGCTCGGCGCTGCGCGCCACCGGCAACAACGAGTACATGATCCGTGCCCTGGGCGTCAACACCAACTCCACTAAGATGATCGCCCTCGTGCTCTCCAACGCCCTCATTGGCCTTTCGGGCGCGCTCATCTGCCAGAGCCAGAAGTACGCCGACATTGGCATGGGCACCGGCGCCATCGTTATCGGTCTCGCCGCCATTGTTATCGGCGAGGTGCTCGGCCGCCTGCTGCCCGGCGGTCTCACGCAGTTTAGCGTCCGTCTTGCCTCCGCCGTCTTTGGCTCCGTGGTGTACTTCCTCATCCGCGCCATCGTGCTGCAGCTGGGCATGGACGCCAACGACATGAAGCTGCTCTCCGCCGTGATTGTCGCCGTGGCCCTATGCGTGCCCGTGGTTTGGGAGCGCTATAAGCTCCGCAGCTCCTACACGAAGGGGGATGAGGCAGATGCTTAAGCTCTCGCACGTCAAGAAGACCTTTAACAAGGGCACCGTCACCGAAAAGCGCGCTCTTACCGGCGTCGACCTTACCCTCAACGACGGCGACTTTGTAACCGTGATTGGCGGCAACGGCGCCGGCAAGTCCACGCTGCTCAACATGATCGCCGGCGTGTATCCGCTCGATTCGGGCGTTATCGAGCTCGACGGCACTGACATCTCGCGTCTGAGCGAGTCGCAGCGTGCCAAGTACCTGGGCCGCGTGTTCCAGGACCCCATGCGCGGCACCGCAGCCGACATGCAAATTGCCGAGAACCTGGCACTCGCCAAGCGTCGCGGCCAGCGTCGCGGCCTTTCGTGGGGCGTCACCAAGGCCGAGAAGGACGAGTACGTCAAGCTGCTCAAGCGTCTGGACCTTGGTCTGGACACGCGCCTCAACGCCAAGGTCGGCCTGCTCTCGGGCGGCCAGCGCCAGGCACTCACCCTGCTCATGGCCACGCTCACCAAGCCGCGCCTGCTGCTGCTCGACGAGCATACCGCAGCACTTGACCCCAAGACGGCCTCTAAGGTGCTCAATCTGACCGAGGAGATCGTCGACGAGAACCACCTGACCACGCTCATGGTCACGCATAACATGAACGACGCTATCCGTCTGGGCAATCGCCTGATCATGATGCACGAGGGCCACGTAATCTACGACGTGGCGGGCGATGAGAAGAAATCGCTCACCGTGGCCGACTTGCTTCAGAAGTTCGAGGAGGTCTCGGGCGGCGAGCTCGCCAACGACCGCATGCTGCTGAGCTAAACCTACCAAAAAGGGACAGGTTTATTTTGGCAGGTTTTATCTGCGCAGACGTCAAAACCGCCGCAAAGGGACAGACGCCTTTGCGGCGGTTTTCGCATATTATGTCGATAATCCAGCGTCAGCAGGGACCACTGGTTAAGAACTAAGGAAACTGCCATGAGAGGATCTCTTCCTCGTCTTGCTTGACCGCCGCGCTCCTTGCCGGCGTACTCGCCGGCGTCCCAGCTTACGCCACCGCGGACGCCCCATCTCAAGTTATCGGCCCGTCCGTTGTGATCGGACGGGCTTTTTGGTGGGTATCATGGTTGAACGATCTTGAGGAGGTTTTCCCTACATGGAATTGTTTGAGCCGATTCTTCATTTCTTTGAGCAGCGGTGGGTCCACAACATCATCTGGGCTGGCATCTTGGCGATAGGCACCGCCGTCGCCGCCAAAGTCGTTTCCAAGACGCTGCGTCACCTGCTCAACCGCGACGATAACCCGCTTCCCGCATCGAGTATCTTCATCAACATCGCGCGCGCCGTCATCTGGATGATTGGCGGCAGCTTTATCCTCGACAACTGCTTTGGCATTAACGCAAACGCGCTCGTCGCCGCTCTTGGCGTCGGCGGCATTGCCATCTCGCTCGGCTTTCAGGACACGCTGTCGAACCTTATCGGCGGCATGCAGGTGACCTTTATGGGCATCATCAAGCCCGGCGACAATATCGAGGTCGGCGGCGTGTCGGGCGTGGTACAGGACATCACCTGGCGCCACACGACCATCGAGGATGCCTACGGGCAGACCATCATTGTGCCCAACTCCAACATCTCCAAGGACACGCTCGTGCATCTGATGCCCTTTGGGCGCGTGGCCGTGCCCGTTGCCGTAAAGGACACGTCTAAATGGGCTTCCCTTGACGCGCTGGCAGACGAGCTGACCAGCGCCACCAAGGCCGCCGTGCTTCCCATCTCGGGCTTTGACCAGGAGCCCTACGTGCTCTTTAGCGAAATTGGCGACTTTGGCATCAAGGGCAAGATCATCTTTATCGTCAGTGACGACAGCACCACACTCACCGCTGCCGACGCCTGCATCCGCGCTATCGCTCCCATCATCGCCTAAAGCACCACAAAGGGGACAGTGAACTGCCTCCCATTTCTTGGACATCGGGAAATGGGAGGTTTTCATTCGTGGTACCATAGTTCATACAGTTGTTTAAACGACTAAGGGAGCAAACTATGGAAGAGGCCTACCGTCAAGCACGCAAGCGCGGCGAGCAAGGACGTCGACGCGCCATTAGCCAAAGCGAGCATCCATACCTTACGGACCTCGACAGTTTGGTTGCTCAGCTCCCCTTAGGTCAGCGAGAGAATGTCGGCCTGCGGGATATTCCGCTCGAAATGGTTGTCGGCACGGTTACCAAGGGCCGTCAGTCCGCCTTTTCATGCAACTTTATGCCCCTGCTGCCGTTTAGCACCGAGTTCGCCCGCAAGTGGTCCAACCTCTACGACATTCAGGTAACCGAGGGCTATCGCGACCCCATCATCGTCACCGAGTTCATGCATAGGTTCTATGTCCAGGAAGGCAACAAGCGCGTCAGCGTCCTCAAATTCCTGGACGCTCCAACGGTTTCGGCTAGAGTCACCCGTCTCTATCCCGGCAAATGGGATTCCGTCGAAAGCCGCCTGTACGGCGAGTTCTGCGCGTTTTGGCGCGTCTGCCCCCTATACGAGATCGAGTTCTCGCGCGAAGGAAGCTACGAGACGCTCGCCAAGATGCTCGGCCAGAACCTTATCGAAAAATGGCCCCAGAAAAAGGTCGACTACCTGCGCCACACCTTCCTGCTCTTTAAGCGCGCCTACCTTCGCGCGGGCGGCGACCACCTGGACATTACGCCCGCCGACGCCATGCTCGTCTACCTCAATGTGTACAACCAGGACCGCCTGCTGGATACGCCGACAGATATCGTCGTAAACCGCCTGTGCAAGATCTGGCGCGAACTGGTCATCGCCGGGAAAAGTGACGAGGACAAGGTCGATCTTGTCGAAGCGCCGAACGTCGATGAGGAGGAGTCGCCCGCCAAGTCCACCTCCGGCATGCTCAACTTCTTTATGGGCAAGACCGTCTATTCGGCGGCCAACCCCCTGCGCATCGCCTTTATCCATGAATTCACCTGTGCGACGTCGAGCTGGGATAGCCTGCACGACCAAGGGCGTCAGTATCTCGATGAGCACTTTGGCGGTATCGTGCGCACCGAGGCTTTTGAGGACTGTCACGATCCGGACGTGTTCTACGCCGCCGTGGAAACGGCTGTCAAACATGGAGCAAACGTCATCTTCTCGACCTCGCACCGCCTGATGGAATACACGCTCAGGGCTGCCGTTGAATATCCCCGGGTTCGGTTCCTTAACTGCTCCATCGGCCTTCCCCACCAAAGCGTCCGTTCGTACTTTGGCAAGATGTACGAAGCCAAGTTTCTCCTGGGCGCCCTTGCCGCCAGCATGGCGGACAACCACCGCATCGGTTACCACGCGTCAGTCTTCGCCTCGGGCGCACTCAGCGAGATCAACGCCTTTGCGATTGGCGCCTCGCTGCTCGACCCCCGTGCGCAAATTATCCTAACCTGGGGCGATGTGCCCGCCGGAGGCCTTGCCGAGGCCATGTGCCGCGAAGGCGTGAGCGTCATGACCGGCGCCGACATGTCAAAGTCGCTCGAAGACCCCACGGCCTACGGACTCCACCGCCTGGTCGATGGCAAGGTTGCCGGCATTGCCATGCCGGTATGGAACTGGGGCCGATACTACGAGCTCATCGTGCGAAGTCTACTGCATGGCACCTGGGATGAGACCAGTGACGACAGCCAGCTTCGCGCCGTCAACTACTGGTATGGCATGAGCTCGGGCGTTATCGACATTCGCTACGCTCCGGGCCTGCCCTATCAGACGCGCAAGCTTGTTCAGCTCCTCCGCAATGGCATCGTCGAGGGCTCCATCAATCCATTTGGCGGCGAGCTCCATAGCCAAGACGGCGTGGTGCAGATTGAGGGCTTTCCCCCACTGCCGAGCACGCAAATCGTCGAGATGGACTGGCTGGCAGACAACGTGGTGGGCACCATTCCGCAGCCTGACGATGAGCCGAAGGTCCGTGCCCTATGAAAATCCTTGCCATAGCCGATACCGAAGAGCGATGCCTGTGGGAGTGCTTTCGCAAGGAACGCTTTGAGGGTGTCGACCTAATTTTGTCCGCTGGCGATCTAGACCCGGACTATCTTGAGTTTTTGGTCACGGTCATCAACAGACCGCTCATCTACGTGCGTGGCAATCACGATGACCGCTACGCGCGTCATGCACCGGGCGGCTGCATCTGTGTCGAAGACACCGTGTACGTGTATCGCGGCGTCCGCATTGCGGGGCTTGGCGGCTCCATGCGCTATCGAGATGGCGCTAACATGTACACCGAGCGCGAGATGGCCAAGCGCATGCGTAAGCTGTCCCGCAAAGTGAGGATGGTCGGCGGCTGCGACATCTTGCTCACCCATGCGCCCGCCGCCGGCGTGGGCGATCTGGACGATCTGCCGCATCGGGGATTCGAATGCTTTAACACAGCGCTCGAGACATGGAATCCCGACTACATGGTGCACGGGCATGTGCACCAATGCTATGTTCGCGACTTTCAACGCGAACGCCAGCACGCATGCGGGACAACGATTATCAACGCCTGCGGCTATACGCAGTTTGAGCTGGACGAAGCGCGCTACCCTATCCGTGGCTGGCAGGCAGCCTGGCTCAATTCGCAAACCATGCGCCGCGAGCTCAAGCGCCACGAGGCAATCGAGTCCTCAACCGCCAGAACCCCCTGGTAACCACCACAAAGGGGACAAGCACCTTTGTGGTGGTTCCGGACATCTCGACGCTACAGTGCGGCGATGACCTTATCGCCCATCTGGGTCGTGCCGAGGATCTTATCGGCAGGGGTGCTGGCGTCGGCAATATCGCGGGTACGCCAGCCTTCGTCAAGCACACGCGCCACGGCATTTTCGATCCAAGCAGCCTGCTCACCCATGTCGAGCGCGTACGTGAGCAGCATTGCCGCCGACAGGATCTGCGCGAGCGGGTTAGCGATACCGAGCCCCGCGATGTCGGGCGCGCTGCCGGCGCTCGGCTCAAACAGCGACACACCATCGCCCAGCGAAGCCGAGGCAAGCATGCCGAGCGATCCGGTAATCTGCGCCGCCTCGTCGGAGAGAATGTCGCCGAACATGTTCTCCGTAACTACGACGTCAAAGTCGACCGGCCGGTTAATGAGCTGCATGGCGGCGTTGTCGACGAGCAGGTCCTCAAGCTCTACATCTGGATACTCCTCGTCATGCACGCGATGCACGACCTCGCGCCACATGCGGCTCGTCTCCAATACATTGCGCTTGTCCACGCTTGTCACCTTGCCGCGGCGCTTGCGAGCTGCCTCGAACGCCTGGCGGGCGATGCGCTCAACTTCGTACTCGCGGTACTCCATTACGTCAACTGCGCGCTGGCCAGCCACACCGTCGGTGCCCGCACCGCCCTCGTCATAAAAGCGCTCGTGCTTGCCAAAGTAAATGCCACCGGTAAGTTCGCGGACGAGTACCATGTCAACGCCCTTGATGACTTCGGGTCGAAGCGTCGATGCGCTGGCAAGTGCGTCGTAGATTTTTACGGGGCGAAGGTTGGTATAGAGGCCGAGTTCTTTGCGGATACGCAGCAAGCCTTGCTCGGGGCGCGGGGCCGCCGGATCGGTCGAATCCCACTTTGGGCCACCGACGGATGCCAACAGCACGGCGTCCGACGCCTTTGCCGCCGCAAGAGTTTCATCGGGCAGCGGATTGCCGCACGCATCGATCGCCGCGCCACCAATCAGGTGATCCTCAAAGGCAAACTCTACGCCGGCGCGCTTGCCCACGGCAGCCAGCACCTTCTTACCCTCGGCAATAACCTCGGGCCCAATGCCGTCACCAGGAAGACAGCAGATCTTATAGGTCTTCTTCACGTTGCAGCTCCAGCTCTCGCTACTCGGCCCGTTTGCAAACGGATTATCCAGCTTGACCGTCATAATCGCTTACGCCTCCTGAGCCTTTGCCGCGACAATCTTGGCACGCGTGCGCGCAACCAAACCGCCGGCCTCGATAATCTCGGCAATAAATGGCGGGAACGGCTCAGCTGTAAAAGTCTCGCCAGTACGCTCGTTGGTGATGACACCCGCATCGGTATCGACCTTCACGGTATCGCCGGCACAAATCGCATCGACAGCTTCGGGGCACTCCATAATGGGCAGGCCCACGTTAATGGCATTGCGATAGAAGATGCGTGCGAAGCTCTTGGCAATAACACACGACACCCCTGCAGCCTTAATGGCAATCGGGGCATGCTCACGCGAAGAACCGCAACCAAAGTTCTCCTCAGCCACAATGATGTCACCGGGCCTCACGGCAGAGGCAAACGCGGGATCAATATCCTCCATAGCATGCGAAGCCAAATGCGCATGATCCGATGAGTTCAAATAACGAGCAGGAATAATCACATCAGTATCAACGTCACGACCATATCGAAAAACCTTACCTTCAAAGTTCATATCATTCTCCATTCAAACATGGAATGCGGGGGATTTGATATTTACTTACTTACTCGGACAGTCCTGCTCGCACGGAGAGCACATTAAGTGCTCTCCGGCTCGTGCGGAACTCGACGCAAGCAAATATCAAATCCCTCGTTCGCGTTTCGGCTACAAAAAAGCTAATGGAAAGTTAGCGTTCGCCTTCGGCGAACAAAAAAGTGCCAGGACTGTCCGCAGTAGCGAGCAAAGGTCGAAGGACCCCGTAGCCCCTACAGGTCAGACGGCAAGCATATGTGCCCCGCCACGGCAGAAGCAGCCGCCACGGCCGGCGAGGCCAGATAGACCTCGGACGTGGGGTCGCCCATACGGCCGACAAAGTTGCGGTTGGTCGTAGAAACGCAACGCTCCCCCGCCGCCAAGATGCCCATGTAGCCGCCCAGGCACGGACCGCACGTGGGCGTGGAGAACACACAGTTGGCATCTAGGAAAATGTCGGTCAATCCCTCCTTCATGCACTGGTGGAAGACCGCCTGGGTCGCCGGAATCACGATGCAACGCAGCCCGTCGGCAACCTTATGGCCGCGCATGACTTCGGCCGCAGCACGCATATCCTCGATACGTCCGTTGGTGCACGAGCCGATTACCGCCTGGTCGATCATGATGTGACGGCTCTCGCTCACCGGATGGGTGTTGCTGGGCAGATGCGGCCACGATACACACGGCTTAATGTCGGCCGCGTCAATGGCAATAACCTGGGCATACTCGGCGTCTGGATCGGCGTGATACTCAACGTAATCACGTTCGCAGCGCCCCTTGAGCCAGGCGCGGGCAACATCATCGACCTCGATAATGCCCGCCTTGCCGCCCGCTTCGATCGCCATGTTCGAAATTGTCATGCGACCTTCCATCGACAGGCCCTCGATGGTGCTGCCGGCAAACTCCATGGCCTGGTACAGGGCACCGTCCGCGCCGATCATGCCGATAATGTGCAGGATGATGTCCTTGGCGGTGGCACCGTCCTCAAGCTCGCCATTAATCTCAAAGCGAATCGTCGGCGGAACCTTAAACCATGCGCGCCCCGTGGCAATGCCCACGCCGGCGTCTGTTGAGCCCACGCCGGTCGAAAACGCACCCAAGGCGCCATACGTGCAGGTATGCGAGTCGGCACCGATAATCAAATCGCCCGGGACCACCACGCCGCGCTCGGGCAGCAGGGCATGCTCAATGCCCGCGCAGCCTTGCTCGTAATAGTGCGTCACATGCTGCTCGTGCGCAAAATCTCGCATCTTTTTGGTCTGCTCGGCGCTCTTGATGTCCTTGTTGGGCGCATAGTGATCGGGCACCAGGCAAATGCGGTCGCGATCGAACACCTCGGTGGCACCCAGCTCGCGAAAGACATCGATCGCGATAGGTGCGGTAATATCGTTGGCGAGCACAATGTCCAGGTCGCATTCGACCAGCTGGCCCGGCTTTACCTCATCGAGCCCGGCGTGTGCCGCCAAAATTTTCTCTGCTACGGTCATGGGACGTGCCATGTGATTCCCCTCTCAAGCGGGCTTTGCCCTGCCGAATATCGTTACTTGCCCGCCTTGGAACGGTTAGTCTGAATCATGCGGTTAATAGCGTTGATGTAAGCCTTGGCCGAGCTCACGATAATGTCGGTATCCGCGCCGCGGCCGGTGTAGATCTTGCCGTCCTCGGCGGTGATGCGCACCGTCACCTCACCGATGGCGTCGATACCACGCGTAATGGCCTTAACGTTGAACTCCGTCAGCTCGCCATGGGCAGAGATGGCCTTGTCGACCGCCTTGTAGGCTGCATCAACCGGACCAGTACCCGTCGAGCAAACTACCCGTGTCGCGCCATCCTCGTCCGTGATGGTTGCCGTGGCCGTAGGAATAAGCGGGTCGCCGCAGGAAACCTGGAGCGCGTCGAGGGTGTAGATCGCCTTGACCTCGCGCTGGCGCTCCTGAATCATCGACTCCAGATCCTCGTCAAAGACCTCTTTCTTTTGATCTGCAATCTCCAAGAAGCGCTGATAGATCGACTCGAATTCCTCATCGCCAAACGTATAACCCAGCTCGGCGAGACGATGGCGCAGCGCCGCATGGCCCGAACGTGCCGAAAGGATAATCTCGGATCCCGCTGCACCCACGTCCTTGGGATCGATAATCTCGTAGGTGTCACGCGCCTTGAGCACGCCATCCTGGTGAATGCCCGAGCTGTGGGCAAACGCATTAGCGCCCACAATGGACTTGTTGGGCTGCACGTTAATACCAGTAATTGAACTGACGAGCTTGGATGCGCGCGTAAGCTCGGTCGTCACGATATCGGTATGTGCATCCAGATCCTGCTCGTGCATCCTCATGGCCATGACGACCTCCTCGAGCGCCGTGTTGCCCGCGCGCTCGCCCAAGCCGTTGATGGTGCACTCGATCTGCGTCGCGCCATTGCGGACGGCCTCGAGTGCAAGGGCTGTGGCCATGCCCAGATCGTTATGCGTGTGGACCGAAATCGTAACGTCCTCGATGCCGGCCACGCGCTCGCGCAGATCGCGAATACGAGTACCAAACTCCCAAGGCATGTTATAGCCCGTGGTGTCCGGAATATTCACGACCGTAGCGCCGGCCTTGATCGCTGCCTCGATAATGCGGACCAGGAACTCCTGATCGGAGCGGCCCGCATCCTCGGCATAAAACTCGACATCGTCGACAAACTTACGAGCGTGCTTTACGGCGTGAATAGCGCGCTCGATAGCCTCGTCTTCGGTCATATGGAGCTTGTCGCGCAAATGGCTGGGACTCACACCCAGACCGGTATGGATACGGGGCCTCTGAGCCGTCTTGAGGGCTTCTGCGGCCACTTCGATATCCTTATCGACCGCACGGGTGAGACCGCATACCGTGCACCGGTCACCCGCGATCTTGCCAATCTCCTGTACGGAACGATAATCACCGGGGCTCGAGATAGGAAATCCCGCCTCGATCACGTCGACATTCATACGTACCAGCTGGCGTGCAATAACGAGTTTTTCCTCGGTATTCATGCTGGCGCCGGGAGACTGCTCCCCGTCACGAAGTGTTGTGTCAAAGATTGCGATTTTGCGGCTCATGATTTCCTCCTGACAGGCTAAAGATACAGATGGCTTTCAGGAGAGATGGAGTGCCTCAAGATAGAATAATACCCGTGTCGCTCATCACGCCCAAAAGCGGCGGAAGATAGCGCACCCGGGTACAACTAATCGTTATAGCGAAATTACAACCCTAGCGCGCTATCTAATCTAGTAGCGCTAGGCCTAGGAGCTGCTGTTTGTTATAGAACATGTCTGGCTCCTTTCAGCCTCGGGTATTCACTACACTAGGCTAAAGTGTAACACAGGCAAAACGACGCGCAACGGGGATTTTGAACCAAAACCACCACAAAGGCGCCTATCTCCTTCGTGTTGGTTTTGGCCCGAAATAGCAAGGAACCCGGTCCTGCACGAGACAGAACCGGGTTCCTTTAGCAATGCTTGCTTTGCTCAGGCAGTAACTAGAAGTTACTCAGCCAGGAAGTCACGCTGGACAGCGGGATCGACCTTGACGCCAGGGCCCATGGTGGAAGACACAGAGATGGACTTGACGTACTTGCCCTTAGCAGAAGAGGGCTTGACGCGCAGGATCTCGGTGTACAGGGCAGCGTAGTTCTCAACGAGCTGCTGCTCAGAGAAGGACTTCTTGCCCAGGGGCACGTGGCAGATGCCATAACGGTCGGCGCGATACTCAACGCGGCCGGCCTTGAGCTCGGAGACCATCTTGGCGACGTCCATGGTCACGGTGCCGAGCTTGGGGTTCGGCATGAGGCCACGGGGACCAAGGATCTTACCGATGCGGCCAACCTTGGCCATCATGTTCGGCGTAGCGATAGCGGCGTCGAAGTTGATCTCGCCCTTCTGGATCTGGGCGACGAGCTCGTCGGAACCGATGATGTCGGCGCCGGCAGCCTCGGCCTCACGGGCCTTCTCGCCCTCGGCGAAGACGGCAACACGAACGGTCTTGCCGGTGCCGTGGGGCAGGGAGATGGAACCACGGATGTTCTGGTCAGCCTTACGAGTATCGATGCCCAGACGGAAGTGGGCCTCGACGGTCTCGTCGAACTTGGCGGTGTCGAGCTCCTTGATGAGCTTGGCAGCCTGAAGGGGGGTGTAGAGCGTGGCGCGGTCGACCTTCTCGGCAGCGGCGTTATAGCTCTTACCATGCTTAGCCATGTGCATTACCTCCTGTGGTTAAACGGGCGTGAGCCCTCCCACATCGTATCGTGTGCCCTATTGCACACATTTAACGGGCGCCCCGGTCGGAGCACCCGTCGTTACCTAGAAAAACGCTACTCAGCGATGGTGACGCCCATGGAACGGGCGGTACCGGCGATGATCTTCTTGGCGGCGTCAATGTCGTTGGCATTGAGGTCAGGCATCTTGATCTCGGCGATCTTGGTGAGCTGCTCCTGAGAGAGCTGGCCAACCTTGTCGGCCTGGGGCTTAGCGGAACCAGACTTGAGGTTCAGCTCCTTCTTGATGAGGTGAGCCGCCGGCGGAGTCTTGGTGATGAAGGAGAAGGACTTATCCTCGTAGACAGAGATCTCAACGGGGATGATGTCGCCCTTCTTGTCCTGCGTCTCGGCGTTAAAGGCCTGGCAGAACTGCATGATGTTCACGCCAGCAGCGCCCAGGGCGGGGCCGACGGGAGGAGCGGGGTTAGCGGCACCAGCAGGAATCTGGAGCTTAATGACGTTGGCAACCTTCTTCTCAGCCATGGTCATTCCTTTCGAATCACGAGTGTGAAGTACTTGCTATATCGTAAGCACGCACGTGTTAGAAGCACTCCTGAGATGAACAGTCACAGAAGAAGCACGCTCGCGCGAACGGACGAAAACTTAAGCGATGACAGCGACCTGGTTAAAGTCGAGCTCGACCGGCGTCTCGCGGCCAAAGATCATCAGCGTGACCTTGAGCTTGCCTGCCTCGGCGTTAACCTCGGAGACCTTGCCATCAAAGTCGGTAAGCGGGCCATCGGTGACGCGGACGGACGTACCAACCTCAATATCAACCGACGTACGCTTGGGCGAATCGCCCTTACCGGGACGACGAGTCATCTTATTGTACTCGTCGCGGGAAAGCGGAGCGGGTTTGCCGTTGCCGCCCAGGAAACCGGTGACGCCGGGCGTGTTGCGAACACACGTCCATGCATCGTCATCCATCTCCATGCGAACCAGGACATAACCCGGGAAGATCTTAGAATCCTTGGTCTCGCGCTTGCCACCCTCTTTGATCTCGGTGACGCGCTCCATAGGAATCTCAATATCAAAGATACGATCCTGCATGCCCATGGTCTCGATGCGATGCTCGAGATCGGACTTAACGCGGTTCTCGTATCCAGAGTAAGTGTGGACGACGTACCAACGCTTAGACATGGTTTAGCCCCTCAATCCAGAGAACAGAGCAAGAGCCTCGCCAAAGCCAGCATCGAGCAGAGCGATGACGACGCCGACGACGATCAGAGAAGCGCAAACGACGACCGAGTAGTTCACGAGCTCCTTCTTATCGGGCCACGTGACACGCTTCATCTCGGACTTCACCGAAGCAAAATACTTCTTGGTGCGGGCGAAGAAACCGGGCTTCTCGTTCTTCTTGGACTTCGCAGCCTTCTCGCTCTTCTTGGCAACGGCCTTCTTGGCCTCAACCTTGGAGTTGGCGGCAGCTTTGTTGGCAGGCGCCTGCTGCTGTGCCTTCTTCTTGTTCTTCTTGTTGGCCATTTGGGTTACCTCCGCGCAATGCGCTTATACATGAGTAAACCGTAAGCCCCCAAATGGGAGCTTACGGAATAATGACTGGCACGCCAGGAAGGACTCGAACCCTCAACACTCGGTTTTGGAGACCGATGCTCTACCAATTGAACTACTGGCGTATGTGACTAGAGACTAGCGAGTCTCTTTGTGCAGCGTGTGGTGACGGCACCAGGGGCAATACTTCTTGATCTCCATACGATCAGGCATGTTCGCCTTGTTCTTAGTGGTCGTATAGTTGCGGCGCTTGCACTCAGTGCACGCAAGAGTAACTAGAGTACGCATGTATCCTGAACCTTTCATATCCGCCCCGTACGGGCACGAGTTGGTACTTTATCAGCTCTACGTAAGTGCTGTCAACGAAAACCTCGAATCAATTGGTTCTCGGTAGATCCATTCATATTTGGAACACATCAATGGAGCCAACGAGATCTAATCGATCCCTCACGCTCAACTTAAGAGCGACCTAAGCGTAATCATCAGGCAAAAAGACCCACGTAGAAAAGAACCCGGCACCCATATAAGTGCCGGGTTCTCTAAGTCAGCTGTATCAGAGAGCTAATTTACTCAATGATCGTGGAGACGATGCCCGAACCGACGGTGTGGCCACCCTCGCGGATAGCGAAGCGCAGGCCCTCCTCCATAGCGATCGGGTGAATGAGGTCGCCCTCGATGGTGATGTGGTCACCAGGCATAGCCATCTCGGTGCCCTCGGGGAGCTTGACCGTACCGGTAACGTCGGTGGTACGGAAGTAGAACTGAGGACGATAACCATCGAAGAACGGGGTGTGACGGCCGCCCTCCTCCTTGGTCAGAACGTAGATCTCACCGGTGAACTTGGTGTGCGGGGTAACCGAACCGGGCTTGCAGAGAACCTGGCCGCGCTCGATGTCCTCGCGCTTGATGCCGCGGAGCAGCAGACCGACGTTGTCGCCAGCCTCGCAGAAGTCCATGGACTTACGGAACATCTCGATACCGGTAACGACGGTGTTCTGGGTATCCTTGATGCCGACGATCTCGACGGGCTCGTTGAGCTTGAGCTCACCGCGCTCGACACGGCCGGTAGCAACGGTACCACGGCCGGAGATGGTCATAACGTCCTCAACGGCCATCAGGAACGGGAGGTCGTTGTCACGAGCAGGCGTCGGGATGTACTCGTCGACGGCAGACATGAGCTCGCGAATGGCGTCCATCCACTTGGCGTCGCCCTCGAGAGCGCCCAGAGCGGAACCACGGATGACGGGGATGTCGTCGCCGGGGAATTCGTACTCGGAAAGGAGCTCACGGGTCTCCATCTCGACGAGGTCGATGAGCTCGTCATCGTCGACCATGTCGCACTTGTTCAGGAAGACGACGATGTAGGGAACGCCGACCTGACGGGCGAGCAGGATGTGCTCGCGGGTCTGAGCCATGGGGCCGTCGGTAGCGGCGATGACCAGGATAGCGCCGTCCATCTGAGCAGCACCGGAGATCATGTTCTTGACGTAGTCAGCGTGGCCCGGGCAGTCAACGTGAGCGTAGTGACGGGCAGCAGTCTCGTACTCGACGTGGGAGACGGAGATCGTAATGCCGCGCTCGCGCTCCTCGGGAGCCTTGTCGATGTTCTCGAACGCAGTGAAGTCAGCCTTGCAGCCCTCGGTCTCGGAGAGAACCTTGGTGATGGCAGCGGTCAGCGTGGTCTTGCCGTGGTCAACGTGACCAATGGTGCCGATGTTAACATGCGGCTTAGTGCGCTCAAACTTCTCTTTGGCCATAAAGCCCTCCTCTAAACAGGTCGTCCCCGGACGGGACTATGCCTTTATACCATAGTGGCCTCTCAACATACTATTGAGAAGCCACCGTGTTACCTATGGTAGCGGTGACTGGATTCGAACCAGTGACGCCACGGGTATGAACCGTGTGCTCTAACCAACTGAGCTACACCGCCGGATGGAGCCTGCAACCAGACTTGAACTGGTGACCTCTTCGTTACCAACGAAGTGCTCTACCGACTGAGCTATACAGGCACTTGACGGGTGGGAGCTATAGGATTCGAACCTATGTAGGCAGAGCCAACGGGTTTACAGCCCGTCCCCATTAACCACTCGGGCAAACTCCCAATCGTTCAAGTATCCGCAGGTTCTTTGGTCTTTTGGGCCTCCGCCCCCGCGAACGAAAAAGATAATACGATGCAACCTTGGGGGCTGTCAACGAAAACCTCTAAATACACGGTGCCGGGCGTATCTATATACCTTTGACCTGCGGTTTTGCTGAATTTAGATATGAAGGACGGCGAATTTGGCTGCACTGGCGACATTTCCCGAGGGAACACTTTGGTGTGGTGGAGTACCCTTGCGGTATCGACTTTCGATAACGATCCTCGTGCGTCCGAATATCCTCGCTCAACCAGGATGACTGGGACCGGTCCGGCCTTTGTCTCGATCTGTAACATTTAGAGAACATTTTCTCCCCTATCTGTTACAGATCGAGATGTTTCCCTGGCGGTCTCCCGTTTATCTAAATCTGTAACAGCAAGAACGGTTTTCCTTCCCTAGTTGTTACAGATCGAGATGTTTCGCAGAGACCCCAGCTTACGTCTCATTCTGTAACAGTTAGAACGGTTTTCCGCCCCTTCGTGTTACAGATTGAGACACTTCTCAGCTCGCCCCCAGATTGTCTAAATCTGTAACAGCTGGGAGCTGAATGCTCGTCCTCGTGTTACAGATCTAGATTGTCGACTAGCCCCAACCAAGCTCTTAAGCCAGTACCCCAGATCCGTTGTAGAGCCTGCTGCCTTCAAACGAGCGCAGCAGGAGCTCGCGACGTTCATCGAGGTCCTTTAGCTCGCAGGGGAACACGAACAGCATCACGTTTTGATGATACTTGTAATCGGCATAGACATCCGGATCGCCCAAGCGCGTGGGCGTGGAAACGATATCCTCCGACATGTGCTCGCTTGAGCCCACATAAATTCCCAGATAGTCACTGTAGTTCTTATCGTGATCGCCCTTTTGATACTTTGCGATAAGGTAGCAGCCAGGCATATCAAAGCCGTTAAACGCGGCATCGGCAGCCTTTTTCTGCTGGCAGACAAACTTGTGCAGGGGCATCACCGTCGACGCACTTTCGAAAATCGACTGCCTTGCGGCGTTGATCTTCTTGCGAGCCTCGGCGGCCTCTCTTGAGTCCTGCAACGCTTTCGCGGCGCCGCCCAGCGCGCCAACTGCCGCGCCAAAGCCATCGGCCGCGACACCGAGCCCCTTGCCAATGCCATCGGCAACGACACGTGCACCGTTAGCAGCACCATCCGCAGCACCCTTTACGGCACCACCGACGGCATCGGGATCGACGCCGAGCTTCTTTGCCTTCTCAATGACTTCAGAGGCCTTGGTCAGAACCTGTGCCGCAAGATCCATCGCATTTATTACGGTTTCCAGTTTTACAGACATCCTAGAATTCCTTTCGATATCTCGCATAACCAAAACAGCTCATGACTCATAAATAGCGTCAGGCGGTTGCCGCAGCCTCCCGCGGCTATGCGAAATGCATGCGGTACCCAAGTCAGCAGTTTAAATCGGGCTACGTAATGAGTCCCAACGGGTTGCCTATTAATCGGCGAGCGCAACGAGCGTTTCGAGAAACGCCAATGACTCGCACTCGCCCCCATTATTCGAAGCCAGATGATGTGTTCTACCGATAGCCCGTCACGGGCGTATACGGTGCTCACGCCATTGTCGAGCACCATCACGACAGGTGCCAGGTCATTCGGCTGATGCCTCAGCCGACGCAAGGCCGTGTAACACGGTATCGGCCACAGGTTGTTGCTCAACAAATACGCTGCTGGCTGTGGCATACTTTAATTTACTAATGTATCGAGAAAGAGAGTGTCATGGTCCCTTCGGGTAACGGCTGCAGCCAGATCATCATCATTGCTTTGGGCATTTGCCTTGGCCTGACTATGTTTGCGGTCTGTGGCTAAACGATTCAGATCTGCGCTTATTTCCAGCGCAAATCTTCTGCCGCTGCTTGCCGGCATCGTGTATCTCGTTAACAGATACATTGCGAGCTTCGACTTTTTCCTCCCCTACGACTTCGCCCATTATCAGCTCGGAGATCTGTGCGGAGGAATCATTTTTCCCGCCTACGTAAACGTCCTCTGCGAAACGGTGAGCGGGAAAACGCCGATATGCAACTTTGCAAGTAGCTTGGCATTATCGGTGGGATGCTCAATCTGCTGGGAAGTACTTGCGCCCATGGTGCTCGAGTTTAGTACCCCAGATCCGCTTGATGCCTGCATGTACGTTATCGGCGGCATCTTGTACCTGAAAGCTTTTAAACTGACGGCGGACAGTCGAATCTAGCTGCCCACAAGAAACGGGCCCTGTCCCACTAGGGAACAGAGCCCGAAACTCTCATGGAGCCAGTGACAGGAATCGAACCCGCAACCCACTGATTACAAATCAGTTGCGCTACCGTTGCGCCACACTGGCACACTTGGCGCTTTCGCGCGAAGCCAATTAAGAATAAAGGAATTGCGGACAAGGCGCAACAGACCCTTTGACCGACCACATCTCAAAACTATTCGTCAGAACGAATAGTATTAATTACAATGGAATAGATAAAACTATTCGTTCTGGCGAAGGGTTTCGCGATGTTGACCACGAGGGAAGCTGCAGAGCTACTCGACATCACCCCGCGCAGGGTGCAAGAGCTCATAAAAAACGGAGCACTTGAGGCACGCAAGGCTTCTGGTGTATGGCTCATCGACAAAGACAGCGTCAACGCACGACTCCGCTCCGTGACCAAAACGGGGGGACGCCCCCGTCGAGGCCATGGAAAAAGCGAGATTACGTTTACCCTCATGAACCGCACGCACGAAGTCGCCCAGCTGGTCTACAGCACATCGCGAAAAGACTTTACCCACATCGGTGCCGACATCGATTACACCCACGCCCCTATTGGAGTACTTGGCCCCAATAGTCCCGTGTCGCTCGACTCTTTCCGCATTTGGTGGCGAGGCCGCGGTATCCCGCTCGCACGCATTGGGCTTGCATCCCTGTTGGCAGAAGCAGCAGTCGATGTTCCCGACGAACTCATCCAGCGAAATCTCGGCCTCTCCCTATCCGACCAGTATTGGATTAGACCCCAAGATTCCGGTCTCGCGTGGGAGGATATTAACTTCTTCAATAATGCTTTTGACGACGTCTCTCTGTCCATCGCACCCTTCGCCCCAGAGGGCAAAGCAGCCGCCGCAAAGCCCGATAACACCTCGGACGGCAACCTTCAGAAGTATTGGACATGCGAGGGCGGGCGTAGAATTCTGCATAAGGCAGGAGCGCACCTGAACCAAGAACCATATAACGAGCTGATAGCGACCGCGCTCCATCGTCGCATCCTAAACACCTGCGATTATGTGCCTTACTCGCTCGAGGGCACGGGCACTTCCGCCCTGAGCAAATGCGATGTCTTCTTATCTGATGAAGAAGAGTATGTCCCTGCGTTCTATGTAAACCAGTACGCAAACGCAGATGAACGACTAACCGACTACGAGCGATATGTAGCAAACTGCGAAGAGCTTGGAGCGACAGATATAAAATACGCCCTTGACCGCATGATTGTGTGCGACGACATCATCGCCAACTATGACCGCCATTGGCGTAACTTTGGCCTTGTGCGAAACGTCAACACGCTAGCCTGCAGAACTGCCCCCATCTTCGATTCGGGCTCATCGCTCTGGTGCAACGTTTCTCTAGAGGAGCTTAAGGCAGGAGAGCACAGTTTTACCAGCGCGCAGTTTCATTCAAGCCCCGCCAAACAAATGCTGCTTGTTGAGGATATGAGCTGGTTTGACGACGACAAGCTCGAGGGTTTCGTTGACGAGGCAATCGAAATCCTATCCAAAAACGACGCTCTTACCGCGAGACTGCCTTATCTAAAAGAGGCGCTAACATGGCGCCTCAAAAGAATGATCGACATCGCTGAATGGAGTTAGCGAAACAGCATCGCCCCGCCAACTCCCCTACCTCCCGCGCAGGGCCTTGAGCTTGGCCAGTGCCTCGGGGCTCAGGCGACTGCCCAGAGTCATCTTGATCTGCGGAGCTTCCTCTGCCTCGCGGACGTCGTTATCGATCTGTTTGATCTCGTCCACCAGCATGCGGCTCGAGATACGCGTAACGCCCTTGCCCATGACGACGGCCTGGATTGTGCCGTCACTCGATACAACGGAGCACGCGCGGCCTTCCTCGCGCGCCTCGATGCAGAGCTTTTGTACCACGGTATCGGCCGATACGCCCGTCGGCGAAAACTCGATGCGCACGCCGCGAGCCGGCAGGTTGGGACGCTCGCTAGAGATATTGCCTGCACCGTCAAACACAATTACGGCCTCGTAGCGGCCCTGGGCAAACGCGGCGACGTCGTTGATGAGCGCGGTGCGCGCCATATCGTGAACGTCGCTGGAATACGGATCGTCGGAATGGTCGTACACGAGCTTTTCGTAGCGCGGCGTGCAGTGGATCACATTGTAGCCGTCGACCACCAGCAGCTCGGGCTTATTGGAGTGCACCGTGGAGACCGGGTCGGCGATGGCCTGCGCAAACGCATTGCCGCCTACGCCGTAGGTCGCGGCCGAGACAATCGGCTTGGCCGAGCCTTCGCCAAAGCGCTTGGCCTTAGACTTGGCGCGGTTCTTCTTGGACATGCGCTACTCCTCCCCCATGAGCTCGCCGGCGTTGCGACGTAGCCACTCAAAGCACAGTGCCGTCGTTGCCTGGGCAACGTTGAGGCTCTCGGTCATGCCACGCTGAGGAAGCTTGGTCAAAAAGTCGCATTTCTCGAGTACCAGGCGCGAGATGCCGTCGCCCTCGGAGCCCATGACAAGCGCCACGCGGCCCTCGAAGGGAGCATCCCAGCAACTGCCCTCGGCGTGCTCGGAGGCACCGCCCACCCAAAAGCCAGCGGCCTTAAGATCGTCGAGTGCACGAGCGATATTGGGGACCTGCGCGATAGGCAGATGCATGACGGCGCCGGCTGAGGTCTTGTAGCTGCCCACGGTCACGCCGGCAGCGCGCTTGTTGGCAATAATGACGCCCGCCGCGCCCACGACCTCGGCGGAGCGCACGATAGCGCCAAAGTTACCGTCGTCGGTCACGTGGTCGAGCACCACGACAAGTGCCGGACCCTCGCCTGCACGGTCGAGGATATCGGCAACATCGGCATAAGGGAAGTTGCCCACCTCGAGCGCAATGCCCTGGTGAGCGCCGTGGCTCGACAGCGCATCGAGCTGCGCACGCGGCACATACTTAATGCGGACACCCGCAGCGTTGAGGTCATCGACCAGACGCGACAAGGCGGCATCGCGCTCCCCGCCCTCGGCAATGAGTGCGCACTTGATGGGAAAACCGGTGCGTAGTGCCTCGGCGGCAGCGCGACGACCTTCGATAAACTCGCCCTTGGGAGCCTGGACAGCGTCGCGGTTGCGATCGCGCTGCGGACGCGCAGCTTGGGTGCGATCGCGCTGGCCCTTGGAAGCGGCAGCGCGGTCATTTCGGCGAATCGGACGCGAGCCAGAAGCGGCCTGCTTGCCGCCACGAGGCGCACGCTTGCGATTGTCGGCCATAGGACGGCCTCCTAAATACAACTATCAAACGAAACAAATAGACCGACCGCCCGAGGTGCGGCAGATTGCCTTGAAAGAAGAGGGCATAGACCTTGAGGCCATGCCCGACGATTGAAAGGCAAGGTGCCGAGGCTCGGGCGGTCGGGTGCTTGGGAAACCCGCGGGGATTAGAGGGATTTGATACGGGTGCCGGCGGCGGTATCTTCAATCGTCAGGCCCAGGTCCTTGAGTTGATCGCGGATGGCGTCTGCCAAGTCCCAGTTCTTGGCGGCACGGGCCTCGGCGCGAGCCTCGAGAATCTTGGCAGCGGCCTCGTCCACGTCGTCACCAGTGTAGGCAACCAAGCCGGCGGCAACGCCCAAAAGGCCCAGCGGCAGCTCGACCTTGGGCTCGGGAAGCTCAACGCCAAACGTATCGAGCAGCTCGACCAGCGTATCGGCGGCAGCAAGAGCCGCGGCCTTGTCGGCAGCGTCGCCCGCCTGCTCCAGATACTGATTGCACTCGGTGACAAAACCAAAGACGGCGCCCATGGCACCGGCGGTGTTAAAGTCGTCGTCCATGCACTCCTTAAAGGCGGCACGGGTCTCGGCAGCCTTGGCGGCAAACGCCTCGGCGGCAGCCGCATCAGCATCGGCCGTCGCATGGTTCGCGGCCCAGCGCAGGTTCTCGACCGTACCGGCGATACGCGTGAGCGAATTCTCGGCACCCTCCAGGCGCTCCCAGGAAAAGTCGAGCGGCGAGCGATAGCTCGTCTGCAGCATCAGCAGGCGCAGGGCGGCAGCGGAGTGCTGCTCGAGCACCTCGGCCAGCGTAAAGAAGTTACCAAGCGACTTGGACATCTTCTCGCCGTCGACCAGCAGCATGCCCGTGTGCATCCAGGTGTTGGAGAAGCCCTGGTGCCAGGCGCAGGCAGCCTGGGCGCACTCGTTCTCGTGATGCGGGAAGGCAAGGTCGGAGCCACCGCCGTGAATGTCGATCGGGGTACCCAGGTAGCGGTGCACCATGGCGGCGCACTCGGTGTGCCAACCGGGACGGCCCTCGCCCCAGGGGCTCGGCCAGCTGGGCTCGCCGGGCTTGGCGGCCTTCCACAGCGCAAAGTCGAGCGGGTCGTTCTTGTCCTCGTTCTCCTCGATGCGCGCACCCACCATAAGGTCGTCGATGTTGCGGCCCGAGACCTGACCGTAGTTGGGATCGCTGCGCACGGAAAAGTACACGTCGCCGTTATCGGCGGCGTAAGCGTGGCCCTGCTCGATAAGCGCCTTGATCATGGCAATCATGGGGCCGATCTCCTTGGTGGCGCGGGGGCGCACATCGGGATCGAGCACGTTGGCAGCGCGCATGACGCCAATAAACTTATCCGAGAACTCCGTCGCGACCTCGGCGGCCGTACGGCCCTGCTCGTTGGCGCGCTTGATGATCTTGTCGTCGACATCGGTGAGGTTCTGGGCGAACGTGACCTCGTAGCCGCTCGCGATGAGCCAGCGTCGAATCACATCGAAGCTGATGAACGTGCGGGCGTTGCCGATGTGGATGTTGTCGTAAACCGTGGGGCCGCACACGTACATGCGGACCTTGCCGGACTCGATGGGCTGGAACTCTTCCTTTTTATGGATAGCGCTGTTGTAGATACGCATTCGTTACTCCTTAACGGTTTTCTGTAGCAGGCAGACGGCCCAGACGCCAATTCCCTCGCCTTGACCTTCCCAACCGAGCTTTTCGGTCGTGGTGGCGGCGACGCCCACGTTTTCGACGTCAACGCCCAGGGCATGGGCCAAGTTGGCACGCATGGCATCGCGGTGCGGGGTGATCTTAGGCTGCTGGCAGGCAATGGTGCAGTCGGCATCGACAAACTCAAAGCCCAGCTCGCGCGCATAGTCCATTACGCGGGCAAGTAACACCATCGAGTCGGCACCCTCGTAGGCGGGGTCGGTGTCGGGGAACAGCTTGCCAATGTCTCCCCCGCGGCAGGCACCCAGAATAGCGTCGGCCAGCGCGTGCGCGAGCACATCGGCATCCGAGTGGCCCAGCAGGCCGCGCTCGTAGGGAATGTCGACCCCGCCGATGATACATCGACGCCCCTCCACCAAACGGTGGACGTCGTAGCCGTGGCCAATGCGCAGGTTACTGAACATGGGGAAGGTCCTCTCTCTCGGCCATCCGCCCGAGCAAAATCGCGGTTACGGGACGCAAGTCCTCGGGCACCGTCACCTTAAGGTTGTCGCGCGGGCTCTGGACGCAGCGGACGCGCCCACCCATGCGCTCGACCAGTGACGAATCGTCCGTACCGATAAAGCCCTCGGCAATCGCCGCGGCATGGGCGCGTTTCATGGCGTCGACACTAAAGATCTGCGGCGTCTGCGCGGCCCAATAGAGTTCGCGTGGCGGCGTCTCGACGATGTTGTCCCCATCGACGATCTTGAGCGTGTCGATCGCGGGCTGGCCACACACGACACCGTCGAGCGAGCGGTCGCTCACGAGCACGTCGATAGCGTGGTCGATGGCCTCGGTAGTAATGAGCGGACGAGCGCCGTCGTGAATGGCGACGTATTCAAAGCCTGCCGGAACCGCATGCACGCCGGCACGAGTGGAGTCCTGGCGAGTATCGCCGGCATCGGCGAAGCTGATGGGCGTGTTATACGAATACGGGCTGATGGCCAGGCGGCGCATCTCGGCACGACGTTCGGCAGGGCAAACCACGACGATGTGGCCGACCTTATCGCTACGGTCAAACGCGCGGATGGACCAGCTCATAAGCGGACGGCCCGCTACATTGACGAGCTGCTTGCCACCGGGATTACCAAAGCGCTGGCCGCTGCCACCGGCAACGACCACGGCGCATACGGGCGCCATTATGCGTTCCCCTGTTTGGTGCCCTTCATGCGGTACAGGGAGTCCGCAAGAATGGCAGGGTTGTTAACGCCAAAGTCGCCCAGGCGCTCCGGATCCTTGCTGATGTCGTCCATAAGCTCCTGCAGCGAGCCATACTCGTCGACGATCTTCTCGGCCACGCCGTCGCGCACGACGGACACGCGCGAAAGCGTGCGCAGGCCCAGCGGCGTCATGACGGAGTCCTCGTCCAAGTCGTCGTAACCCAGAACCGCCGCCACATGCTGCGGGTCGGACAAGTCCTTGGGCGTCATACGGCTAAGCTCGGCACGGATCTTCTCGGCGTTTGCCTCGGAGGAATCGCTTGCGTAGTCGCGAATCATCAAGTCGTACTCGGTATCCATGCTGGAGCCGGCGAGCTGCTCGAGCTGCATCTGCACGAGCTTGCCCTGGTTGCCCAGCTTGACAATGCAATCCTTAAGCTCGGTCTTTGCCTGCTGCATGATCTCGAAACTCGAGAAAATGCCGGTGATGTCGGCGAGCGTGACGTAGTCGTCCAGCTCGAGGGCCGTCAGACGCAGCAGGGAGCGGTCGAGCGACTGACGGGTGGTCTGAAGCGTAGCGACGAGCTGGTTGACCGAGCTCATGATGGTGGTGACGGGCTGAATCTCATAGCTCTTGCCGTGCACATACACGTTGACGACGGCACGACGGGCCGAGACCGAGATCACGATGGCGTCGGTGAGCACCGACATGCGAGCGGCAGTACGGTGACGCATGCCCGTCTCGCTCGTGGCGAGCGAGGGATCGGGATTGAGGTGGAAATTGGCGCGCAGAATCTGGGTAAGGTCGCCGTCGATGACGATGGCGCCGTCCATCTTGGAAAGCTCGAACAGGCGGTTCGAGGTAAACGAAATGTTGAGCGGGAAGCCGTCGTTACCGGCAGCAAGCACGTTTTCGGTGTCGCCGACGCAGATAAGGGCGCCCAGGTGACCGGCGATGATCATGTCAAGGGCGGTGCGGATCGGCTGACCAGGTGCCGTCAGGCGGATGGCCTGTTCCATACGCTTTTGCAGCTCGTTCTTATCCAAGGCATCGCTCCCATCGTATACGCTCCATAAACGTCAATAAGTTTCTCACGGTTTGCCCCTGTGACGCCCGCAAATTCCGATACTTACAGAATGAGCGGACACCGCTTAGGTAGCTCATTTGGGACGGGGCTCTTTTGGCTGCTCATGTGGTAGCATCGGGTCTCATATAAATGAGGGAGTGGTCGTGTAATCGGGTTCGCCCGGAGAGAGGGAGCCAGACTATGGGACTCGCAGAGCTCGTGTTGCTCGCCGTTGGCCTTTCGATGGACGCCTTTGCCGTTTCCATCTGCAAGGGTCTCGGCATGAAAAAGATCAACCTTAAAGTCGCCGTTGTGCTCGGCCTGTTCTTTGGCGGCTTTCAGGCCGGCATGCCCGTAATCGGTTGGGCACTCGGCAGCCAGTTCATGGGCATCATCGGTCCCATAGACCATTGGATCGCCTTTATCCTTTTGGCCTTTATCGGCGGCAAGATGCTGTGGGAAGCCTTTACCGAAGACGAGAATGAGGACGAAGGCGACGGCAAGGATGCCGAAAAGATCGACCTGGGCGAGTACCTAATCCTTGCCATCGCCACCTCGATTGACGCGCTCGCCGTGGGCATCTCGTTTGCCGCGCTCTCGGTCGATATCGTGCCCTCTGTATCACTTATCGGCGTCACAACGTTTATCTTCTCCGTCGCCGGCGTAGCGATCGGCCACACCTTTGGCGCGCGCTACGAAAAACCCGCCACCATCGTGGGTGGCGTCGTACTCGTCCTCATCGGGCTTAAGATCCTGCTTGAGCACCTTGGGATCCTCGCACTGTAACGAATAACGGCCGCCCGGCATTACGCCAGGCGGCCGTTTTCATAGCCAGCCGTTTTAGAGCGGCTTAACCAAGGCGACCTTTACGCGGCAAGGCGCTTGAGGACGTCGATGAGCAGCTCGTAGAAGCGCTCGGCAGAAGCGAGCTCCATGCTCTCGTCCGGGGTGTGGACATCGGAGAGCGTCGGGCCCACGGCGATGGCGTCCAGGCCGTGCAGGGCCTCGGCAAACAGGCCGCACTCAAGGCCGGCGTGGATGGACTCGATGCGCAGCTCGGATCCAAAGAGCTCGCGATAGCTCTCGACAAAGACGTCGCGGACCGGCGAATGCTCGGCATAGCTCCAGCCGGGATACTCGAACTCAAACTTGGCGTCGAAGCCCAGGACATCGGCCAGCGTCTGCAGGCGGTCCTTGAACTCGTTCTGCAGCGAGGTGATCGAGGAGCGCGGGGACAGCATGATCTTGACCTCGTCGTCAGAAGTGGCAACCACACCGATGTTGGAGGAAACCTCGACGGAGCCGTCGGTAGCGACGTTGCGGCGGATCACGCCGTTGGGGGCAAGACGCAGGGCGCGGATGAGGGCAAGCGCGGACTTCTCGTCCATGGCCTCGACCTCGGCGTCGTCGGCAATCTCGACAGTGCAGGTAAAGCCGGGGTCGAAGACCTCGAGCTCGGCAGTGACGTCGGCGATAATGCCCTTTGCGATCTGGGCCGCGGCCTCGGCGGCAGCGTGGTCGGCGTAGACCAGAACAGCCTTGCACTCACGGTTGATGGCGTTGTCCTTGGTGCCGCCGTTAAAGCTAACGATGGCGGGCTCGCCGGCAACCATCAGGCGGTCGATGATGCGGGCCATGATGAGGTTGCCGTTGCCGCGCTCCAGGTGGATATCGCTGCCGGAGTGACCGCCCAGCAGGCCGGAGATGTCGAACGTGAGGGTGCTACCGGTCTTGTGCTCGCGCGCGATCGGGCAAGTGTAGGTAACGACGACGCCGCCGGCGCAGCTGACGGTGGCAACGCCCTCTTCCTCGGAGTCAAGGTTGATCATGGTGCGGGCGCTAATCTGAGACTTATCGAGCGTCTCGGCGCCGACCAGGCCAGTCTCCTCGTCGGTGGTGAATACGCACTCGAGGGCGGGGTGAACGATCGAATCGTCATCGAGAACAGTGAGCATCAGAGCGACGGCGATACCGTTGTCGGCGCCCAGCGTGGTGCCGTTAGCGGTGAGAACGCCGTCCTTGACGAGCAGGTCGATACCATCGGTCGTAAAGTCGTGCTCAACGGAGCCCAACTTGTCGCACACCATATCGATGTGGCCCTGCAGCATCACGGTCGGGGCATTCTCGGCACCGGCAGATGCGGGCTTGCGAATAATGACGTTGTAGACCTCGTCCTGATACACATCGAGGCCGCGCTCCTTGGCAAACGCAACCAGGAAATCGCTGATGCCCTTCTCGTTGCCAGACCCACGGGGGATCGCGCTGACCTCCTCAAAGAAATGGAACAGCTGGGCGGGCTCATAGCCGGTGATCTTGTAGTCCATGGTGCCTCCTTGGCGCAACTGGTTAGACAATAAGACATGCGCCTTGTATATTCCCAGACTTCGTTTGCATAAACCAGTCGAAAACGCCGAGCGCTCTCGCATCATCGGCTAACGGCGGAGAAACGCCACTTTATTAAGATAAAGCAGGTAGACGGACCGCGCCGAAGGGACGCTGGACCCTTCAACCAACCTCCACGCTTGACCAACGCTTATGCATACGCCGTTGGTATGTTTAATGAGATTTACTTTGAACGAGGGGCCTTTCCAACAGAAAAAAGGGCGCTCCTTTGGAACGCCCTCGTGGACACAAGGTTTTGTTACGCCCTACAGCGCGCCGGAACCGGCTTGCATCATGCCGCCGGGGCCCGAGCTTACGCCACTGCTCACAGGCGCGGCGTTTCCGGTGTGCGGCGCTGCCGGAGCGGTATCGCCCCCAAGCGCACCTGCCGGACGCGGCGCCGGGATCTCGCCCGTACCGTGGCTAAAGACGAACTTGCCGTCGGCCACGTCGCACATGACGGTATCGCCACTACCCCACTCGCCGGCCAGCAGCTCCTCGGACAGCGGATCCTCGATGAGCTTTTGGATGGCGCGGCGCAGCGGACGTGCGCCGTTGGTGAGGTCGGTACCCTCGGCTACGATCTTGTCGTAGGCCGCATCGGTGAGTTTGATGTTCATGCCGTTGGCAATCAGGCGCTGTCGCAGGTCGTCCACCAGCAGGTGAGCGATCTTGGTCAGGTTCTCGCCCGAAAGCTTCTGAAACACCACGATGTCATCGATACGGTTGAGCAGCTCGGGGCGGAACAGGCGCTTGAGTTCGCCCATCGCACGGCCCTTAATTTCGCTCGAGGTAAGACCCTGCTCACCGGTGGTGCCAAAGCCAACGCTCGCATCCTGCGCAATCTCGCGGGCGCCCACGTTGGACGTCATGATGATCACGGTGTTGCGGAAATCGACCGTCTTGCCCTGGCTATCGGTCAGGCGACCCTCCTCAAGCACCTGCAGCAAGATGTTGAAGATATCGGGGTGCGCCTTCTCGATCTCGTCGAACAGCACGACCGAGTACGGGTGACGGCGAACGGCCTTGGTGAGCTGACCGCCCTCGTCGTGGCCCACGTAGCCCGGGGGGCTACCGATGAGCTTGGAGACCTCGAACTCGCTGCCAAACTCCGACATGTCGAAGCTGATAAGCGCGTCCTTGCTGCCAAAGAGATACTCGGCGAGCGTCTTGGCGAGCTCGGTCTTGCCTGTGCCGGTAGGACCCAAGAAGATAAAGCTGCCGCCGGGACGACGCGGGTCCTTGAGCGGCGAGCGGCTGCGGCGCACTGCCTTGGCCACGGCCTCGACAGCTTCATCCTGGCCGATAATGCGGGTCTTGAGCACGCTTTCGGTCTGCAACAGACGACGGCTTTCGCTCTCGGTGAGCGAAGACACCGGCACGCCCGAGGTCACGGACACGATGTCGGCAACCTGGGCGACATCGATGGTGAGTGGGCTGGCGTCGAGCTCGGCCGTCCAAGCTGCCTTGGCCTCGGCGAGCTCAATCTCGGCAGCCTTCTGCTGCTCGGTAATCTCGGCGGCCTTGTTCATGTCGTCGCCCTCGGTGGCCTCCTGCGCGGCAGCCTTGAGCTCCTCCACGCGATGCTCGGCCTCGCGCACCGGCTCAGGCGCACGGTTGGCGGCAATGCGGGCGCGGGCGCCGGCCTCGTCGATGAGGTCGATGGCCTTATCGGGCAGGAAGCGATCCTGGATGTAGCGGTTGGAGAGGTTCGCGGCGGCCTCGATGGCACCCTGCGTATAGCGCACGTGGTGGTGCTCCTCGTAGCGCGGCTTGAGCGCGGTCAGGATCTTGACCGTGTCCTCGACGCTTGGCTCCTCAACATCGATGGTCTGGAAGCGGCGCTCGAAGGCCGGGTCCTTGGTGAGGTACTTGCGGAACTCCTCGGCCGTGGTGGCACCGATGATCTGGAAAGCGCCGCGCGCGAGCACGGGCTTGAGCATGGAGCTTGCATCGATGGATCCCTCGGCAGAACCGGCACCGATGATGGTGTGCATCTCGTCGATAAACAGGATGACGTCGTCGGCTTCGGTTGCCTCCTGGATTACGTTCTTGAGGCGCTCCTCAAACTCACCGCGATACTTGGCGCCCGCGACAAGACCCGGCAAGTCGAGCGTCCAGATGTTCTGGTTCATAAGGTTCTCGGGCACGTTGCCGGCAGCGATCTGCTGCGCCAGGCCCTCGACGATGGCCGTCTTGCCCACGCCGGGGTCACCCAAGATAAGCGGGTTGTTCTTGGTGCGGCGCGAAAGGATCTCCATCATGCGCTGGACTTCCTTTTCGCGACCGATCACCGGGTCGAGCTCGCCGTCGCGCGCCTTCTGCGTAAGGTTGGTGGCGAACTGCTTGAGCGTGTCGGTGCCGCTCCCCTTTTGCTGCGAGGCATCCGAGCCGCTAAAGAACGGCAGGCCTGTACCGGGACGCCCAGCACCGGCACCGGCGAGCGGGCGCTTCTTGTCTTGATCCTTGGCGGTAAGCTTCTCGATGGCTTTTTTAATGGAAGCGGACGAAACACCCAGGCGCATGAGAATGTCCATGGCCATGCCGTTGCCCTCTTCGACGATACCGATGAGCAGGTGCTCGGTCGACACATAGGTCTGGTTGTTCTCGCGCGCCACGCGGAAGGAACGCTCCATCACGCTGATGACGAGCGGCGTAAAGGCGAGCTTAGCGGCCTCGGTCTCCTCGCTGGGCTCGGGAACGGTGGTCTGGACCTCCTTGAGCGTGTCCATGATGTCATCGTAGGAGATATCGAGTGAGCGCAGTGCCTCGGCGGCAATGCCCTCGTCCTCCTTGGCGAGCGCGAGCAGCAGATGCTCGGTGCCCACCTTATTTGAGTGAAGATCGAGCGCCTCCTGCTTGGCCATGGACATGACCTTGCGCGCGCGATCGGTAAAACGGTCCAACATGCTAGTTCCTCTTAGACGAGCTAGTTTTTCAAACGCAAAGCGCCACTCGTGGCGGCGCTTTGGTCTCTTTACCCATATGGAGTATATGTTAACCGCTGTGGCCTTTTCCGCGTGCAGCCATACGACAACGTCTACAAAAAAGGAATCGCCGGGTGCGGCGGGCGCTCTAGGTTAGTGGCTCTTGCCTAGCAGACGGGCTCGGCGTCCATACTCTCGGCAACGTCATCGTCGACATCGGCAACGGGAGCGCCCGGCATACGTACGAGCTCCATATGCTGCTCTTCAAAGACGGTTCCCATGGGGAAGGCATGGCGGAAGATAAAGCGAGCAACCCCGGCGTGACCAGGAATTTAAAAGCGAAACCCTTGGCAAGGGGGCTGGCAACAAACCAGTCGCAGCACATGGCAAAAATGTAGGCAACGGAGAAGCCGAGCCACGCGGCGGCAATGACCTCGCCGTTGCCTGCATTTGAGACAAGGTGACGTGAAACGAAAGGGCGCTGACCTTTCGGTCGCGCCCTTGAAGTTGAGCGTCAGATTGTACAGGTGCGGCCCGCGCAGCGTCGAGCCGTTACGCGGTTCGTAGAACCGCGTAACTAGTTAGTACATCTTTGCGCCGGCGGGAATGGAGGCGTCGAGCTGGATCAGGTTGAGGCGCTCCTCGCCCTCCTCCTCGTGGATGGCACTGATGAGCATGCCGCAGCTGGGGATGCCCATCATCTTGCGCGGAGGCAGGTTGGTGATGGCAAGCAGGGTCTTGCCGACCAGGTCCTCGGGCTCATAGTATTCGTGGATGCCGGAGAGGATGGTGCGGTCGACACCGGTACCGTCGTCGAGCGTAAAGTTCAGCAGCTTCTTGGACTTCTTGACGGCCTCGCATGCCTTGACCTTCACAGCGCGGAAATCGCTCTTGGAGAAGGTATCGAAATCGACGAACTCCTCAAACAGCGGCTCAACGGCGATCTTGGAGTAATCGAGCGTGGGCTTGAGCGACTTAACGAACGGGCTCGCGGCGTTGCCGGCCTCTGCAGCCTTGGCGGCAGCGGCACCGGACTGGAAACCCTTCTCGGGCTTCATGTGCGGGAACAGCAGGACATCGCGGATGGAAGCCTGGTTGGTGAGCAGCATGACCACGCGGTCGATACCGATGCCAATGCCACCCGCAGGAGGCATACCGTACTCGAGGGCGCGCACGTAGTCCTCGTCATACTCCATGGCCTCATCGTCGCCGCCGGCCTTCTCGGCCATCTGGGCGGCAAAGCGCTCAGCCTGGTCGACCGGGTCGTTGAGCTCGGAGAATGCGTTGGCGTACTCGTGGCCGGCGATGACCAGCTCAAAGCGGTGGGTCAGACGCGGATCGTCCTCAAAACGCTTGGCGAGCGGGCTGACCTCAATGGGGTAATCGCACACGAAGGTCGGGTTGACGATGGTGTCCTCGCCCAGCTCATCGTAAATCTCGGCGATGATCTTGCCGGCAGTCCACTCGGGCTTGATCTCCAGGCCCTTCTCGCGCGCGGCGGCAGCAAGCTCCTCGACAGGCGTGTCGATGGTGACCTTCTTGCCGAGCACGTCAGAGACAATATCAGTCATGGGGCGGCTTGCCCACTCACCGGAAAGATCGATGGTCTGGCCCTGGTACTCGATGACCTCGGGGTTGCCGATGGCCTTGTTGGCAGCCTTGATGACGCCCTGGGCGAGCGCCTTCATACCCTCGAGATCGGAGAAGGCACGGTAGGCCTCCATCGTGGTGAACTCGGGGTTGTGGGTGAGGTCCATGCCCTCGTTACGGAAGATACGACCGATCTCGAAGACGCGCTCAAAGCCACCGACGATGCAGCGCTTGAGGTGCAGCTCGGTAGCAATGCGCAGGTAGCACTCCTGATCGAGAGCGTTAAAGTGCGTGATGAACGGCTTAGCCGTAGCGCCACCCTGAATGGTCTGCAGGATGGGGGTCTCGACCTCCATGTAGCCGTCGGACTCCATAAAGCGACGGAAGGTGGAGAGGATCTGCGAGCGCTTGCGGAAGGTCTCGCGGACATCGTCGTTGGCGATCAGGTCGACATAGCGCTGACGATAGCGGGTCTCCTTGTCGGAGAGACCGTGGAACTTCTCGGGCAGCGGGCGAACGGCCTTGGAGAGCAGGGTCGCGCTCTTAGGGGCGACGGAGAGCTGGCCGCGCTGAGTGCGCACAACCACACCGGTCACACCCAGGATATCGCCAAGGTCGAGGGCCTTGAGCGTATTCCAGGCTGCCTCATCCATGTCGTTGATGCGGCAGAACAGCTGAATCTCGGCCGTTGCGTCGCGCACGACGATGAACATGATCTTGCCCTGACCACGCTTGGCGACCACGCGGCCGCCGATCTTCACGACGTCCTCGGTGTCTTCGCCATCGGCAAGATCGGCATACTTAGCCTCGATGTCGGCAACGTAGTCCTCGATCTCGGAGTGCTCGGGATAGGGGTTCTGGCCCGCCTCGAACAGGGCGGCGCGCTTGGCCAGGCGCGTGGCACGCTCGTCGTTGAGCGTCGATGCCTGCTCGGCGGCGTTCTGGTTCTCTGCCATAAGTTAGCTCCTCAAACTAAAACGCTCCCCAGGATTCGGTCCCAGGGAGCGAAAACATACCTTTACGCGGGACCGTGGTCTAGCGTGCGATCTTGGCGATGGTGTAGACGCGAGTCTTGCCGGAAGGCGTAACGACCTCGACGGAGTCGCCCTCGCCGTGGCCGATGATGGCGTGGCCGACCGGGGACTCGTTGGAGATCTTGTGCTCGAGCGAGTTGGTCTCGGTGGTACCGACGAGCGTGACTTCCATGACCTCACCGTTGGGATCAATCAGCGAAACGGTGGAACCGATGGAGACGGTCAGATCGCCCGTGGTGGCAGCAACCTGAGCGTTGGCGAGAATAGCCTGGATCTCGGCAATGCGAGCAGCATTCTGAGCCTGCTTGTCCTTGGCGGCATCGTACTCGGAGTTCTCCGAAAGGTCGCCAAACGCGCGGGCTTCCTTGATGTCCTCGACGATCTCCTTGGCGTAATCGCCCTCACGCCAAGCGAGCTCCTCGACGAGCTTCTGGCGGCCCTCAGCGGTCAGTACGATCTGGCTTGCGTCCATACGGATATCTCCCCAACTATGATGTAACAATCAACTGTCAACATAACGAAAAAGACCGGCTAGCCTGCGGGCAAGCCGGTCAGGTGCTCACCCCAAAGGGATGGGACTACTCTGCGTCCGCGTCGGCGTCCTCTGCCTTCTTTTTCTTGGCGGCGGCGAGCTGGGCCTCGAGCTCTGCGATCTTCTTGTCCTCCTCGGACTCCTCGACCACAACGTCCTCGGCCTGCTTGGTCTCGTCCTTATCGTCGCCCTCCATACCCTCGCGGATATTCTTGACGGTAGAGCCGAGGGACTTGCCGAGCTTCGGCAGGTTCTTGGGCCCGAAGATAATCAGGACAACGACGAGAATAATGATGAGCTCAGGAGCCCTCAGTCCAAACATGTAGACCTCCACAAAACAGCGAGACAAGCTCGAATGAGTATACCGCGGGTATCGCGGTATCACAACAATAGCTAAAAAAAGGGACCGCAAGAAGCGGTCCCTTCTCATGCTCTGGTCGGGTTGACTGGATTTGAACCAGCGACCCCTGCGTCCCGAACGCAGTGCTCTACCAAACTGAGCCACAACCCGTTAGCTCGACTATAGTAACAAAGTTTTTCGCCGCGTGCTAGAGAAATTTTTATTTCTTTGGCGCGTCGATTTGAACCGTGTTGGGAATAAGCTCAGTCGCGCAGGACCACCAGCCATTTTGCTGGGCAGCCCCGGCAAGCCTTTCGGCCGTGGCGGCGGTGTCGCAAATGGCAAACGAGCAGGCACCCGACCCGCACACGTCCACAGCAACGGTTCCCTCCTGTGCGCGCAGCCAGTCGAGAACCGCCTGGATCTGCGGCTCCATCAAAGCAGAAATGACGCCCAAGTTGTTATGGATGAGCGAATACGCCATCTTCGCATCACTCACGCTAAGAGCCGATGCAATGGCACCGGGCGCAGTCGCGGGCACCGGGGCCTCGTCAAAACGTCGATAGGCCTCAATTGTCGAAACGCACGCCTCCCGCGGCTTGACCAGCACAACGGGCGTCACAGGAAGCGCGGGGTACTCAGTTGCCAGAACGTCTCCCCCACCCACGTAGAATGCGGGGCTCGCATGCAAAAAGAACGGCACGTCGGCGCCGATGCCACGCGCAATCTCGTCCAGCGCAGGATCAGTGCGGTCGATGCCCCACAGCTCAGCCAGGGCAACGATAACCGCCGCGGCATCCGTCGAGGGGCCGCCCAGGCCGGCGCACAGCGGGATGCGCTTCTCAATCGTCACGCACACGTTTGCCTCGCGCCCGAAATGATCGGCCATGGCGACGGCGGTGCGGTAGGCAGTATTCTTTTGCATGGGAAAATCTGATGCCGGAACCGTCTGGACGGTCAACGCCTGCGCCGGCGTGACCGTCACGGTATCGGCTAGGCCGACAGCTGCCATCAGGGAATCGACTTTGTGGTAGCCGCGGGTATCGCGCTCGGTATGAACCCCCAGGTAGAGGTTAATCTTTGCCGGCGCAGTAAGGATGAGGGACCGATCGGTCACCGTTAATGCTCCTCGAGCTGGTTGCCGAGCGGAGTAAAGATGTGCTCGCCGCTCTCGGGGTCGAACAGTTCAACCTGACCGGTAAGGACGTCGATGTACTGGTAGGACTGACGCGACTTGCGGCCGCGGCGCTCGTCAACCTCGACGATAAAGACAGCCGGGTGGACGCTCTTGATGGTACCCATGCGCTCGACAACGCGGGTACGGCCCATGTTGGCCTTCACCTTGACGCGATCGCCCACCATATCGGTCAGCTTCTCGTGGATGTCGTCGACGTAATTGACTTCCATCTCTTCCATGAACAGGGCCTCCAGAAGGTGCAATTCAAAAAGGGGATAATACCCCTAAGATAGACAAAACTCTAATACTATAGCACCCTGTTACAACCCCACGCAAGTAACTAATTAGGCTACTTACAGATTGTCGGTATCGAGGACAATGGTGAACGGGCCGTCGTTGACCAGGTCGACTTTCATGTCGGCGCCAAAGATGCCGTGCGCCACGTGGTCGACGTCCTGGGCGACGAGTGTCAGAAAGTACTCGTAAAGCTCGTTGGCAACATCGGGCGCGCCAGCATCCGTAAACGACGGACGACGGCCGTGGCGGCAATCGGCAAACAGCGTAAACTGCGACACCACGAGCACCTCGCCGTCGACATCGGCAAGCGCCAAGTTAGTCTTGCCGTTCTCGTCCTCGTTGATACGCAGCCCGCGGAGCTTGCCCCATAGCTTATCGGCCTCGGCACGCGTATCGCCATGGCCCACGCCCAGCAATACCAGATAGCCGCGCCCAATGCGGCCCACGCACTCGCCGTCGACCGTCACACCGGCGTTGAGCACGCGCTGCACCACCGCACGCACGGCCTACTCCTCGCCCGTGAGTTTGGCGGACAGGTGCTCGAGCGCATGGAAACGATGGCTGATGGCGTTCTTCTCGTCCGCTGTGAGCTCGGCCATAGTCTTGCCCGGCGTATCGACCGGCAGGAACAGCGGGTCGTAGCCAAAGCCGTGGTCGCCGCGGCCCTCGTGTGCGATAACGCCCTCGCAGGCGCCCTCGCCATAGGTGACCAGGCCGTCTTGGTCGATGAGCGCAACGACACTCATAAAGCGTGCGGTGCGATCCTCGTCTGCCACGCCTTCCAGATTAACGAGAAGTTTGGCATTGTTGGCGGCATCATCGCCGTGTACGCCCGCATAACGCGCGCTATACACACCCGGCTCGCCGTCCAGCGCGTCGACGACCAAGCCGGAATCGTCGGCGATGGCCATAAGGCCCGTCTCCTCGACCGCAGCCTGCGCCTTGATGATGGCGTTCTCCAAAAACGTCGTGCCGTTTTCCTCGGGGTCCTCAAAATCGCCCAGCTGGCCGAGCGCCACAAAGCGCACCTCGGGCATGACCTTGCCCAAAATGGCCTCGATCTCGGTGAGCTTATGGGCGTTACCCGTGGCCACAACAATGGTCGCCGCCGGGTCGAGGGTGTCGATGTCAATCTTCTCAAGTGCCATAGCTGGCCTCCTTGTCTCTTATAGCAATGCCGTGTAGAGGACGACGAGGGCCTCGGCCTCTCCCCTCTCAATCAACGGCAGTCTTATACTTCGGCGTTTTCGCAGATTAAACCTGCCAAAATCAACATCCCCTTTTGGCAGGTTAGGCGAGGGCTTGACGCTGAAGCTCGATGAGCTCGGCGATGCCCTTGTCGCCCAGATCGAGCAGGGCGTTGAGACGCTTGCGGTCGAAGGGCGCCTGCTCGCCGGTACCCTGGAGCTCGATCATCTCGCCGGAGTCGGTGGCGACGAGGTTCATGTCGACCTCGGCGTGGCTGTCCTCGGAATAATCCAAGTCGAGCAGGGTGTTGCCGTCGACGACGCCCATGGAAATAGCGGCAACCTGACCGGTAAGCGGAATACGCTCGAGCTTGCCCGCCTCGACCCACATGGCAAGGGCGTCGTGCAGCGCCACCCAGGCGCCGGTGATGCTCGCCGTACGCGTGCCGCCATCGGCCTGGATCACATCGCAGTCAACGGTAACGGTGTACTCGCCGAGCGCCTTCATGTTGACGACGGTGCGCAGGCTGCGGCCGATCAAGCGCTCGATCTCCATGGAACGGCCCTTGCGGTTGGCATGTTCGCGCTTGCAGCGCTTGCCGGTCGACGCCGGCAGCATCGCATATTCCGCCGTTACCCAACCGGCCTTGGCACCCTTGCGCCAGCCCGGAACGCCCTCCTCGATGGTGGCGGCGCACAGCACGCGCGTGTCGCCAAACTCTGCCAGGCACGAGCCGTGGGCGTGCTTCATGACGCCGCGGGTGAGCTTAACGGGACGCAGCTCGTTTGCGGCGCGGCCGTTGGCGCGGTTGACCTGCATATATTCCATGGAACTATCCTTTCGGCAAAAGAGTGGCGAAGACTCCGGCGACATTGCGTGCCTAACCGAGTTCGTCGATATCGACATGCTCGATGCTTTTGAGCGGCTGGCCAAAGATAAAGCTGCCCGCCACCGCAAACTCGGCAATGTTGTCGGACGTGGTGGCAAAGCGATGCTGCGGCTCGGCGGTGTTGCCCGCCAGCTGCTCACGGCGCGTGAGGATATCGGTCAGCTCGCGGGTGGTCTCCTCGGCGGAGCTCACCACGCGCACCCCGGGCCCCAACGCATGACGGATGGGGCCCACCAGCAGCGGAAAGTGCGTACAGCCGAGCACCACGGTATCGATGCCACGATCGTGCAGTGGCTCGACAGTGGCGTTGACCAGCGCGCGAACGGCTGGCGTATCAAAAATATCCTCGTTCTCGAGCCACTGCTCCTGCAGATGCGCGCCCGAGGCGAGCTCGTGCTCGACAACCTCGACAAAGCTCGAGGCAGGGCAGCCATACACGTCCACGCCGGCATCCAAGTCCTGGATGGCGCGCGTGTAGGCGCCCGAGCGGATGGTGAGGTTGGTGGCGAGCACGCCCACACGGCGCGTGCGGGTGCTGTTGATGGCGGCACGCGCGCCCGGCGCGATTACGCCAATCACGGGGACATCGAGCACCTGCTGAGCCAGGCGAAGCGCCGCTGCCGTCGCCGTATTGCAGGCGATGACCATGATCTTGACGTCGTGTCTCGAAAGCCAGCGCCCCGCCTGTAGCGCAAACGAGCGCACCTCGTCCTCGGTGCGGGTGCCGTAAGGGCAGCGCTTGGTATCGCCAAAGTAGTAGACGGACTCGTGCGGAAGCGCCGTCGCAATCGCGCGCGCAACCGTCAAGCCGCCCAGGCCCGAGTCGAACACGCCGATGGGGCGCGTATCACCGGCCAGATTCTCGATATCGGACATTACCTCACCAGATTCTCTCTCGAAAAGATATGGCCAAGCGTAACGGCACTGCGCTATGAACGGGCCGCGACGAGCAGCTCCGCCGTCGCCGCCCAGCCGTCAACGATCCTGCCACGCGTGACAAAGGCGTTATCGCAGGACGCAAGAAACTCGGACGCGCCGGCGCTGGTCAGACCGTTCTCGACCAGGCAGAACGTGCCCACGTGGTCGGCCATGTAGAAATCAGACTCGGAATCGCCGAGTGCCAGCGTCTCGTCGCGCTCGATGCCCAGATGCTCGCAGAAACGCGCGACCGCCACGCCCTTGTCGAGACCCGACGGATTGATGTTAAAGGCACGACCGTCCTCGACGCGATCGAGCTCGAGGGTCGTCGGCTTGGACAGATGAGTCAAGTGGCCGTTGCAGGCCCAGACCAGACCGCAGCCGGCCTCGTCGAGGATGGCCTGCGCCTCGTCATCGGGAATATCGCCGCGCATGCCGACGGTGACCTCGCGGTACTTATAGCCAGTCGACATGTCGTTGTGGTACTCGATCTTGTGCGGCCAGCGAGCGAGAATCTTCTCGCACACGCCGGTCTGCTCAATCACCTGGTGCGGCGTAAGGCCGCAGGCGGGGTCGTAAGGCATGTCGCCGGTCAGATACTCCCAGTCGTTGGCCTTGAGGTCGTACATGACCAGACCACCCATCTCGCCAATGTAGGAGTTGAGGCCGAGCACGCGGGCATCTTCGTGGATCATGGTGCGGTTGCGACCCGAGGTGGGAATTACCTGGATGCCAGCGCGGGCAAGCGCCACGACGGCCTCGACGAGCTTGGTCGAGGGATTGCCGTCGTTGTCGCGCAGCACGCACGAGCCGGGCGCGAGCATCGTGGCGTCCAGATCGGTAAAGACGTACTTGACCTTGGCAAGGCGCTCGCGCATCTCGCCCGAAAGCTCGGCAACGGTCGGCAGGGTGTTGTGGGACATGGTCACTCCATTTATTACGTAGAAAAGACTTAATCTTGGTACCGCGTTTTCCCTAAGGTGAACACGCTTGAGAGGCACTGCATCATCGGGCGTCGAGGATCCGCAAACGCCATCCTAAAGGCAGCGGCGCTTAGGCGTCGTACGCCGCAAGGATGCGTTTGAGAACCGAGCCATCACGCTCGCAGGGCTCGGGTCCGTTCTTGCGCAGCATGCACTCCTCCTCGCCCTTGCCGGTCACGATAACCACAGCGGGGCGGTCGGTCTCGCGCACGGCCGTCTCGATAGCGGCGGCGCGGTCGCACACGATCTGCCAGCTATCGTTTCCCTGCGCCTGGACATTGCGCGCAATCTCGGCGCAGATGTCCTCGACGTCCTCGGGGCCCGGGTCATCCTCGGTAATCACGATGCGATCGGCGTACTTGCCGGCAGCGATACCCATCGTAGTACGGCGATCGACACCCTTGCCTCCCGTTGCACCAAAGACAACCGCCAGCTCGCGCTCGGGATAGTTCTCGCGCAGGTCGCGCAAAAGCGTCTCGAGGCTCATGCCGTTGTGCGCATAGTCAACGACGCCCAAAATCTTGCCCGATGCAGACGGATAGAGCTCCATGCGACCGGGAACAAAGACGCCCTCAAAGCCATGGACGATGCCCTCTTCGGAAATGCCGAGGGCCTCGGCGCAGGCAATGGCGGCAAGCGCATTGGACACGTTGAACTTGACGGGCGTGGGGATCACGATGTCACGCGTAAAGCGCGGCGTGCGGACCGTGGCGATCACGCCGCAATCGCCGTTGCGAATGGCCAACGCACGCACGTCGGCGCGTCCATCGGTCAGCGAGAACGTCACCGTGCGCTCGCAGCGGGACGCCGCCTCGAGCACGCGGTCGACGTGGTCCATATCGAGGTTGACCACGGCAAAGCGGCTCTGCGAAAAAATCTTGAGCTTGCTGGCAAAGTAATCCTCGAGCGTGGGGTGCTCGATCGGCGAGATATGGTCCTCACCGATATTGGTAAAGGCGCCCACTTCAAAGTCAATCTTGCCCGTACGCTCGTATTTGAGGCCCTGGCTCGACGCCTCCATGACCAGCCACGGAGCGCCCGCCTCGGCGGCATGTGCGATACGCGACTGCAAAAGGAAGGACTCGGGGGTCGTTAGCTTAGAAGGACCGGCCTCGATACCGTCATCGAACTCGATACCCGTGTTGAGGGCTGGTCGATGACAGCCCGTGAGCTTAGCCTCGTTGGCAAGAATGCCACGCAGATAAAAGCTGCAGGTCGACTTGCCTTTGGTGCCCGTAAAAGCGCAGACCTTCACCTTGCCCGAGGGATGACCGTAATAGGCGTCCGCCACCACAGCGAGCGTACGGCGGATATCGTTGACGATCACAGCGGGAATATCGACGTCGTAATCGACCTCGGACACGTACGCCACGGCGCCTTCGGCAATCGCCGAGACCAGATACTCGGGCTTGAACGCACGGCCCTTGCAGACAAACAATGTGCCCGGACGTACCTGGCGCGAGTCGTCGGTCGCAAACTCGATGCGCTGGTCGCAAAGAGTATCCGGCTTGGAAACAACAAGGGCCTCGGCCTCGAGCAGCTCCACATAGCGCATCAAAGCCAGCTTCTCCTTCGTCGTACCCGACATATAACGACCTTTCTCGCTAAACCTAACCTTAAAAGCAAAAACCGTCCCAGATGAATCCGGTCGCGCCCCTGTATTATCAACCATCCTAATATGCCACCTGACCTTGCGAGTGTCTCAGCACCCTAAAAACTTGCAAGGACCAGCACACGGTTAATTCGAAATAGCAAACCCCCGCCCTACAAATGCGCGTGATGCGGGGATGACCAGTGAGTTTGTCATGCTCTACAAGGACACATCGCTGATTTCGAGCGTCGGCGTCATGGAACTCATGCTGTTCTCCAAAAACCTCACGACCACCACGGACAACATCACACCCTACATTTGCGCCGCACCCTACTATCTGGTTGTGACGATTCCGCTCATCCACGTCGTCGCCAAGGTAGAGCATCGCCTTGCCAAGCGCGGCAAGCGCCAGCCCCTCTCGCGCTCTCGCACACAGCAATCGTCGCAGTCACGGCCCGCCGCTTCGCCCAACGTGCGGGCCGTGGTTTTTCGGTCCCCTCGGCGCTTATGCCCCATCACGAAGCAAAAGATTGGCATGATAGTAAGGATTGATTGATATCGACTGCTGCAAACCTTGCGGCAGCGCACCTAAGCCGTCAGCAGAAAGGATCTTGCATGTGCGGTTTTGTCGGTTTTACCGGTACAGATGAACAGAGTGAGCTGGTTCTCACGGCCATGATGAATCGCATCATCCATCGCGGGCCGGATATGGGTGGCCAGCACATCGTCGATAACGTCGCCCTCGGCTTCCGCCGTCTTTCGATTCTCGACCTTTCCGAGGCTGGCGCTCAGCCCATGTCGAGCGATGACGGCAAGGTCACCATCGTCTTCAACGGCGAGATCTACAACTTCCAGGAGCTTCGCGCCGAGCTCGAGGCTGCCGGCTACGTCTTCCACTGCAACGCCGACACCGAGGTCCTGGTGCACGGCTACGAGGCGTGGGGCGAGGACCTGGTCAACCGCCTGCGCGGCATGTATGCGTTCGTGATTCACGACCAGAACAGGAACAAGCTCTTCGGCGCCCGTGACATCTTTGGCATCAAGCCGTTCTATTACTACCGGGCCTCCGACGGCTCGCTGCTGTTTGGCTCCGAGATCAAAAGCTTCCTGGACCACCCCAAGTTTGAGAAGGCCGTCAACCGCGACGCGCTGCGTCCCTACCTCACGCTGCAGTTCCCTGCCACGGAGGAGACGTTCTTTAAGGGCGTGTTCAAGCTTGCCCCCGCGCATTGCTTTACGTACGACCTTACGACCAACACTATGGACATCAAGCGCTACTGGAGCTGCGACTTTACCGATGACAACTCCAAGAGCTTCGAGGAGTACGTGGATGAGTGCGACAAGGTCGTGCACGAGAGCGTTGCCGCGCACCGCATCGCCGATGTTAAAGTTGGCTCGTTCCTCTCCGGCGGCGTCGACTCCAGCTACATTGCCGCCTGCCTCATGCCCGACACCACGTATTCCGTCGGCTTTGACTACAAGAACTTCAACGAGACCAACTACGCCGCCGAGCTTTCCGACAAGCTTGGCATTAAGAACGTGCGCAAGATGATCACCGCCGACGAGTTCTTCGACGCGCTACCCGATATCCAGTACCACATGGACGAGCCGCAATCGAACCTCTCCAGCGTACCGCTGTACTATCTGGCGCAGATGGCCGCCGAGGAAGTTACCGTCGTCCTTTCGGGCGAGGGCGCCGACGAGCTGTTTGCCGGCTACGAGTGGTACGAGGACACCCCCGAGATGCGATCCTTCAAGAAGCGCGTGCCGCTCGGCGTGCGCCGTGCCCTGGGCTCGCTCGTTCAGCATCTCCCCTACTTTAAGGGTCACAACTTCCTGACCAAGTGCGCCGAGGTCCCCGAGCGCTGGTACGTGGGCCAGGCAAAGGTGTTCGACCCGTCCGAGGTTGACGAGGTTCTCAAGCCAGCTTACGACACCGGCAAGAACGCCTCCGAAATGTGCGCAGAGTACTACAAGCAGGTCCCCGACTGCTGCGAGCTCTCTAAGAAGCAATACCTGGATATGAACATGTGGCTTCCGGGCGACATCCTGCTCAAGGCAGACAAGATGTGCATGGCGCACTCCCTGGAGCTCCGCGTTCCGTTCCTGGACAAAAAGGTCATGGAGTTCGCCGAGCATATTCCCGCCAACTACCGTGTCAACGAAGAGGGCTGCAAACTTGTCCTGCGCCACGCCGCCAATCGCACGCTGCCCGATGAGTGGGCAACGCGCAAGAAGGTTGGCTTCCCGGTGCCAGTTAAGTTCTGGCTGCGCGAGCAGAAATACTACGACTACGTCAAGGAGTACTTCACCGCACCGTGGGCTGCCGATTTCTTTGACACCGATGCGCTCATGAAGCTGCTCGACGATCACTTTGAGGGCCGCGCGCTCAACCAGCGCAAGATCTATACCACGCTGACGTTCCTCATTTGGTACAAGCGCTTCTTTATCGACGAGAACAAGGGCACCGAAGTCTCCGCTTAGATTTCGTTATGAATTAGCGGTGAACCCCGCAGGGTTTCCGCTATACTCAATTCCCGCGGGCGATTGGCGCAACGGTTAGCGCAGGTGCTTTACACGCACAAGGCTGGGGGTTCGAATCCCTCATCGCCCACCACTTGATTGAAAAGGCTCCCAGCGATGGGGGCCTTTCCCTTTCGGGCCCAGTGCAGAGGGATTCGAACCCGCAAGGGTGCGGAGCTGAGGAAACGCGAAGCGTTTTCCAG